>Ga0272482_10000137_pt1 | contig 23106 bp, 21 predicted proteins | sample RVTome_8_FD_192427 | JGI IMG/M metagenome (GOLD analysis project Ga0272482, IMG submission 192427) | Soil microbial communities from uranium-contaminated site in the Upper Colorado River Basin, Wyoming, United States - RVT160D0 (version 2) ...
TGAGGAGTGCAGTGGCAGGCAAGGCCCGCGTACACGAGCTTGCGAAAGAGCTCGGGGTCGAAAGTAAGACCGTGCTCGCCAAGCTGAAAGAAATGGGCGAGTTCGTCAAATCCGCGTCGAGCACTGTGGAGGCGCCGGTCGCCCGGCGGCTGCGCGGTGCGTTCGCCGCAGGATCCCAGGCTCCCGCGGCGGCTCCGTCCGCCCCGATGGCTCCAGCGGCCGCAGCGGCGGCACCCGCCGCGCCGGCCCCGGCGCCCCAGAAGGTTTCGGCGCGCCCAGCGCCGCCGCCGCCCAAGCGGGTGACACCCGCGCCCGGGCCTTCGGCCCGACCCAAGTCCCCCGTCCCCAGCGCGTCGCAGCCCGAGGCCGCCCCGGCGCCCGTCGCCAAGCCCGCGAGCGCCCACGACATCGAGGTCGCCGCGGCCGAGGAGCGCGCGGCACGACTCAAGCGCGATCAGGCGGCGGCGGTCCAGGCCGCCCAGCAGGCGGCCAAGCAGCGTGACACCGCTCGGCGGGAGCCCCCGGCCGACGGTGCGACCCGGCCCAAGCCCAGCCCGGGCGCGGTGCCACCGCGGCCAGGCTCTCCGGCTGCCGGTCGGCCCGCGCCTTCCACGGCACCGACGCAGGGTGCGGGTCGTCCTGGCCCGCGTCCGCCGCGCAGCGGTGGCAACAACCCGTTCGGCATCACGCCCAGCGGCCAGCGCCCCGCGGCCAGCGGTGGCGGCGGTTCGCGGCCCAACCCGGCCTCGATGCCGCCGCGTCCGAGCCCGGCGTCCATGCCGCCGCGTCCGAGCCCGGCGTCCATGCCGACGCAGCGGCCCGGCCGGCCCGGCGGTGGCCCTGGCGGTCCCGGCGGCGGTCGTGGCCCCGGCGGTCCCGGTGGCGGCGGCGGTCGTGGTGGCCCCGGTGGTGGCGGTGGCGGTGGCTTCCGCAGTGGCGGCGGTCCCGGCGGCGGTGGCGGTGGCTTCCGCAGCGGCGGTGGCCCCGGTGGCGGTGGCGGTGGCGGTGGCTACCGTGGCGGCCCAGGTGGCGGCACCGGTGGTCCCGGTGGTGGCGGCGGTGGATACCGCGGCGGCCCAGGTGGTGCGCCGGCGGGCGGCGGCGGTGCCGGTCGTCCCGGTGGCGGCGGTCGCGGTCGCGGTGGCGGAGCGGCGGGTGCCTTCGGGCGTCCCGGCGGCAAGCCGACCCGCGGTCGCAAGTCCAAGAAGCAGCGTCGTCAAGAGTTCGACAACCTGTCCGCGCCGCAGATGAGCTCTGGTGCTCCGCGCGGCCAGGGCCAGGTTGTCCGGCTGTCACGTGGCGCTTCGCTCTCCGACTTCGCCGACAAGATCAACGCCAACCCGGGTTCGCTGGTCCAGGAGATGTTCAACCTGGGCGAGATGGTGACCGCCACGCAGTCGGTCTCCGACGACACGCTGTTGCTGCTCGGTGAGCACCTCGGGTTCGACGTGCAGATCGTCAGCCCCGAAGACGAGGACCGCGAGCTGCTGGCGCAGTTCAACATCGACCTCGACGCGGCGGTTGACGAGGACCGGCTGGTCAGCCGGCCACCGGTCGTGACCGTCATGGGTCACGTCGACCACGGTAAGACGAAGCTGCTCGACGCGATCCGCAAGACCAACGTCCTCGAGGGCGAGGCCGGCGGCATCACCCAGCACATCGGTGCCTACCAGGTCATGGTCGAGCACGATGGCAACGAGCGGGCGATCACCTTCATCGACACCCCGGGTCACGAGGCGTTCACCGCCATGCGTGCCCGTGGTGCCCAGGTGACCGACATCGTCATCCTGGTCGTCGCGGCCGACGACGGCGTCATGCCCCAGACGATCGAGGCGCTCAACCACGCCAAGGCGGCCGAAGTGCCGATCGTGGTCGCGGTCAACAAGGTCGACAAGCCGGAGGCCAACCCGGACAAGGTGCGCCAGCAGCTCACCGAGTACGGGCTGGTGGCCGAGGAGTACGGCGGCGACACGATGTTCGTCAACGTGGCGGCCAAGCCGGGCATCGGCATCGAGGAGCTGCTCGAGGCCGTCCTGCTGACCGCCGACGCGTCGCTGGAGCTGACCGCTCCGGTCGACGGGCCGGCCCAGGGTGTGGCCATCGAGGCGCACCTCGACAAGGGCCGCGGCGCGGTGGCCACGGTGCTGGTGCAGAAGGGCACGCTCCGCGCCGGCGACTCGATCGTCGCCGGTGGGGCGCACGGCCGCGTCCGCGCCATGCTCGATGAGAACTTCAAGGCGGTCAGCGAGGCGGGTCCGGCCCGTCCGGTGCTGGTGCTCGGCCTCACGGCCGTGCCCGGCGCGGGCGACACGTTCCTGGCCGCGGCCGACGACCGCACGGTGCGGCAGATCGCCGAGCAGCGGCAGGCGCGGCGGCGGGCGGCGAGCTTCGCCAACTCCCGCGGCCGGGTCACGCTCGAAAACCTCATGGAGCAGATCAAGGAGGGCGAGAAGACAACTCTCAACCTCATCCTCAAGGGCGACGTCTCCGGTTCGGTGGAGGCCCTGGAGGATGCGCTGTTCAAGCTCGACATTCCGGAAGAGGTTCAGCTCAAGATCCTCGACCGGGGCGTCGGCGCGATCACCGAGAGCAACGTCATGCTCGCCAGTGCCTCGTCCGAGGCCGCGACGATCATCGGCTTCAACGTGCGGGCCGCCAACAAGGTCCGCGAGATCGCCGACCGCGAGGGCGTGGAGATCCGGTACTACACGGTCATCTACCAGGCCATCGAGGAGATCGAGGCGGCGCTCAAGGGCCTGCTCAAGCCCGAGTACGAAGAGGTCGAGCTCGGCACGGCGGAGGTCCGCGAGGTCTTCCGTTCGTCCAAGGTCGGCAACATCGCGGGTTGTATCGTCCGGTCGGGCCTGCTGCGGCGCAACGCCAAGGCGCGGCTCATCCGCGACGGTGCCGTGGTGGCGGACAACATCACGATCAGCTCGCTCAAGCGGTTCAAGGACGACGCGACCGAGGTCCGCGAGGGCTTCGAGTGTGGTCTGACGCTGCAGGGCTACAACAACATCCAGGTCGACGACGTCATCGAGACGTTCGAGATGCGTGAGAAGACGCGCTCGTAGCGAACGCGTAGGAAGCGCCCCGCCGGCATCGCGCCGGCGGGGCGCTTCTATTTCCCCGGCGTACCTTGGACGCGGAACGTTCCCCGAGGGGGTTGCCGTGGAGCTGCACTGGTGGTCGATCGAGGTCCGGCACGGGGCTTTCTCGGCCCACCGGTGGCGAGACCAGCTCGGCGAGTCGCTCTTCGAGATGGCGGTGACCCACGGGGCGCGTGACTGGGGCTGGGTGGAGCAGCCTTGGGGGCTGGTCTTCGAGGTCGGCTTCACCGATGCCGAGGGCTGGCTCCGCTTCCGCGCGCTGCCTGGCGTGCGAGCCGTCCTCGACGCGGTGCCCGACCCGGTGCACGGGCTGTACGTGTATCCCGGCCGGGGCGGCACCTCGGGCGCGCCGCTGCCGCGCCACCCACGGCTGCCCATGGGCGCCGGCGCCGCGCCCCTGCCCGAGACGCCCGAGCCGATCATTGTCGCGGGGCGGTCGCCGGCCCAGTAAGTTCTCTCCGCGTGTATACGGGAACTGCTGTGTTTGACGTTCTCCTGCCAGGGGACTCACGTTCGTTGAAGGCGAAGCGCTCGTACGTGCGGCCGATCGTCGCGGCGCTGCGGAAGTTCGAGGTGTCCGTGGCCGAGGTCGGCGCGCTCGACCGGCACGGGCGGGCGGAGATCGGGGTGGCGGTGGTGGCCGCCGAGCCCGGGCATGTGGGCGAGGTGCTCGACTCCTGCGAGCGGTTCATGGCCGGCCGCCCAGAGATCGAACTGCTGTCCGTGAGGCGCCGGCTACACGGCGACGAGGACTGATTTTGAGCTGCTCAGACGGGTAGTGTGCAGAGGTTGGCGGGTGTTTCCGGCCGCCTGGCCGGGTGCGCGCGGTGGAGCTTCCGGAGGTGGCGAGATGACGGACCCGGCTAAGGTGCGCCGGCACGCGGAGCGCGTGCGGGAGCTGGTGGCTTCGGTGGTGCGTACCCAGATCAAGGACCCCCGCCTCGGGATGATCACCATTACGGACGCCCGGATCACCGGCGACCTGCGTGACGCCACGGTCTACTACACGGTGCTCGGCGACGCGGCCGCCCAGGCGGGCACCGCGGCGGCGCTCGACAGCGCCAATGGGCTCGTGCGCAGCACGGTGGGCAAGGCGCTCGGGCTGCGCCACTCGCCGACGCTCACGTTCATCCACGACGACGTGCAGGAGCACGCCAAGCACATCGACGACCTGCTCGCCCAGGCGCGCACGGCCGACACCGAGGTGCAGCGGATGGCGGCCGGCGCGGAGTACGCGGGGGAGCCCCACCCGTACAAGGAGGAAGACGAGGCCGACGAAGACGAAGGCGATGAGGCGGACGGTGCCGCGGACGACTTGCGGGAACGGCCGTGACGGCCTTGGTCGAGGCGCCAGCTGTGGAGCCGACAGCCGCCGACTGGGCGGCGGGCGTCGCCGCGGTGCGGGGGCTGCCCGCGGGCGGCACGGTCCTGCTGGTCTGCCACGTCAACCCGGATGGTGACGCGCTCGGCAGCATGCTCGGCGTGGCGCTGGGATTGCGCCGGCTGGGGGTCACCCAGCTGCAGGCGACGTTCCCCGGGGCGACGGCGGGGGCCACCGGCGACGGCTACACCGGCCCGCCGGAGGTGCCCGAGCCGTTTCGCTGGCTGCCCGGCCTCGACCTGCTGGTGCCGGCGGATGAGGCCTATCCGGCGCCCGACCTGTTCCTCTGCTTCGACGTGGCGAGTGCCTCCCGGCTGGGTGGGCTGGTCGACCGGCTCGACACGGCCGGCACCGCCGTGGTGCTCGACCATCACGCGTCCAACACCCGCTTCGGCGGCGTCCATCTCGTCGACTCGGGTGCCGCCGCCACCTCGGTGGTGTCGGAGGGCCTGCTCGACCGGCTGGGGGTGCCGCTCGACGGGGAGATCGCGCAATGCCTCTACGTGGCGCTGGCGACCGACACGGGCTCGTTCCGGTTCGACATGACCACCCCGGCGGTGCACGAGATGGCCGCCCGGCTCATCGCCACGGGCATCAGCCCGGGTGAGATCTCCCGCCGGATCTTCGACACCCGCCCGTTCGGCGCCGTGCGGCTCTACGGCGACGTGTTGCAGCGCGCCCAGCTCGAGCCGGAGGCGGCCGGCGGGGTGGGTCTCGTCTGGACATACGCGACGCTCGACGACCTCGCCCGCCACCGCCAGAAGGCGTACGTGCTGGAGGCGCTCATCGACTCCGTGCGGTGCGCGGCGGAGGCCGACGTGAGCTGCGTGGTCAAGCAGGTCGGCCCGGCCGAGTGGGCGGTCTCGATGCGGAGCAAGGGCGCGGTCGACGTGAGCCGGGTCGCGGTGGCCCTCGGCGGCGGTGGCCACCGGCTGGCCGCCGGCTTCACCGGCCGGGGCACGGTCGAAGACGTGATCGGTTCCATCCGGGCCGAGCTCTGAGCGTGGCGGCGACGCTGCGTTCCCTCCTGCTACCCGTCCGTATGCCGGGAACTTAGCGCGCGTTCATCTGACTTAACGCTAACTTGGTTGACGTTGCGTACCGGTTCGTGCGTGCAGTTCGTATCCAAGAGCGCTGCGTGCGACCGGTGTTGCCTCCAGGGTCTGACCGACCCCGGGCTCGCGCCACTGTCGCTCCGGCGATCCCGGAGAGCCGTCCCGGCGCACCGCACGACCGCCCGCAGTGCCGGATGTTTCGCTCGCCGCGCTCGCCGATGTGAGTGCCCGCGCCGCGAGTCGCACGCGCCCTGGAAGGACCCCGTTCCCATGGCTACGAAGACCAAGCCGCAGACCACCGAGGACGAGCGCGAGCAGGCCCGCCGCGCCCTCCAGACCTCCATGGACACGCGCCAGTAAACAGTCACCCGCTTGATTGCCCTTGGCACCATGCGAGGGCATGCGGATCGAGGGCCCTGACGGCCGTAGATGGTGGGTCGGGCGGCGCTGGTTGCCCTGGCGGCCACGCGGCCGTGACATGGGCAAGAGCAGCTTCCCCGAGGTGCCCGCCATCAGCGGCGACGAGCCGATCGGGCTGCTGATCGCGATCGGCGTCGCCATCCTGCTGGTCGTCCTGCCGGTCATTCTCGTGGCGGCCGTATTCGTCGCCGAGTGGCTAATCCTGCTCCTGCTGCTGCCGATCGTCACCCTGTTGCGGGTGGGCTTCGGCATGCCCTGGACAGTGGTCGCCCGCACGCCGGGGACCCGCTACGCCGAGCAGGTCGTCGGGTGGCGCGTGTCGCGCCGGCTCATCCAGACCACGCGTTCTGACCTCGGGGAGTACGGCGAGCCGCGTTCGCTCTATCGGACGTAAGCACCCGGTGGCGTTGCGGTCATTACGTAGTCGGTGTCAGGATGGCGGGGCGATGTCTCCCTACTCCCTGCGCCGCATCGCGGCCCTCGCACTGCCCGCGCTGGTGGTGCTGGCCGCCGAGCCGCTCTACGTGCTCGTCGACACCGCGGTCGTGGGCCACCTGGGCAGCGTCCCGCTGGCCGCGCTCGCGATCGGCGGCACGGTGATGGCGGCGGCCGCGTGGCTGGGCACCGTGATGGCCTACGGCACGACCGGCCGCTCCGCCCGCCGCTTCGGCGCCGGTGACCGGGCCGCGGCGGTGGCCGAGGGAGTGCAGGCGTCGTGGCTCGCGTTCGGCGTCGGGCTCACCCTCGCCGTCGTGGCCCAGGTGGCGGCCGGCCCGCTGGCTCGTACCCTCGGCGGCGGCGACTCCGAGCTGTCCGGCGCCGCCGCGGAGTGGCTGCGAATCGCGGCGCTTGGCGCTCCCGGCCTCCTCCTCGCCGCCGCTGGCAACGGCTGGATGCGCGGGGTGCAGGACACCCGGCGTCCGCTCTACTACGTGCTCGGCGCCAACGTGCTCTCCGCGGTGCTCTGCCCCATCCTCGTGTACCCGGTGGGGCTCGGCCTGACCGGCTCGGCCGTGGCCAACGTGGTGGCGCAGACGGTCGCGGGCGGGTTCTTCGCCCGGGCGCTCGTCGCCGAGCGGGTGTCGCTCCGCCCGCGCCCCGCGGTGATAGGCCAGCAGCTCGTGCTCGGGCGCGACCTGCTGATCCGCGGCTCGGCGTTTCAGGCCTGCTTCCTCTCCGCCACGGCGGTGGCCGCCCGCTTCGGCACCGCGGTGGTGGCGGCCCACCAGATCACGGTGCAGCTGTGGTTCTTCTGCGCGCTCGCCCTCGACGCGGTGGCGATCGCGGCCCAGTCGCTGGTCGGTGCCGCGCTGGGCGCCAGCCACGACCGCGAAGCCCGTGACCTGGGCCGGCGCATCGCGCTGATCGGTGGCGTGTGCGGCGCCGGCTTCGCGGTGGTGATCGGCGCGGGGGCGGGTGTGGTGCCGGGCTGGTTCAGCGGCGACCCGGCGGTGCACGCTCAGGCGCTGGTGGCCTGGCCGTGGTTTGTCGCGCTGCTGCCGCTGGCCGGCATTGTGTACGCCCTCGACGGCGTGCTCATCGGCGCCGGCGACGCCAAATACCTGCGCAACGCCACGATCCTGGCCGCGCTGGGCGGCTTCCTGCCGGTGGTGTGGCTGGCCTACGCGCTGGACGCCGGGCTCGGCGGCATCTGGGCGGGGCTGTCGCTCTTCATCGTGCTGCGCCTGGTGACCCTGCTGCTGCGGATGCGCACCGGCGCGTGGGCCGTGGTCGGCGCGGTGCGGTAAGACCCGGGCGGGCGTCAACCCAACACGTACGACTCGTCGCCGAAGTCGGCCACGATCGTCAGCTTGCCGCCGAGGGCCCGCACGTACGCCGCGAGCGTCTCCACCTCGGTGCGGGCGAGCTGGCCCTTCTCGATCCGGGACACGCGCGCCTGCGTCACGCCCATCGCCTTGGCCACCTCGACTTGGGTCGTCTGCTGGCGGCGGCGCACCTCGGCCAGGCGGTGGGCCCGCGCCTCGGCGACGAACCGCCGCGCGCCGGCGTCGATCTCGGACCGCTCGGCCTCGGTGAAGGCGAGCTCGTCCTTGAGGTCCTCCCAGGAGCGGGCCTCGGGGTCGCTCAGGTGGTCACTCATGTTGTGTTGATCTTCCAGCGACCGCTCTCGTGAAAGCCCCATCGAGGCTGGCATGGTGCTCAGATGATCACAATCGGCTATCTGGCAGGCTTGCGGCCGTGAGTACGGACGGGCTGGTGGTCGTGGACAAAGCGGCCGGGATGACCTCGCACGATGTGGTGGCACGCATACGCAGGCTGGCGCGTACCCGGCGCGTGGGGCACGGCGGCACCCTCGACCCGATGGCGACCGGTGTCCTGATCATCGGTGTGGGAAAGGCGACCCGGCTGTTGACCTACGTGATCGGGTCGGGTAAGGGCTACGCGGCGACCATCCGGCTCGGGCAGAGCACGATCACCGACGACGCCGAGGGTGAGGTCGTGGCCACCACGCCCGCCGAGCAGGTGACCGACGGCGCGATCCGGGACGGGCTGGGCGCGCTCACCGGCGAGATCCAGCAGGTGCCGAGCGCGGTGAGCGCCATCAAGGTCGACGGCAAGCGGGCGTACAAGCGGGTGCGCGAGGGGGAGCAGGTCACGCTCGCCGCCCGCCCGGTGACGATCTCCCGCCTGGACCTGCTGGCGATCCGGCGACCCTCGCCCGAGGTGGTCGACGTCGACGTCGAGGTGGTGTGCTCGTCCGGGACGTACGTGCGGGCCATCGCCCGTGACCTCGGCGCCGGGCTGGGGGTTGGCGGGCACCTGACGGCCTTGCGGCGTACGGCCGTGGGCGGCTTCACGCTCGCCGAGGCGTCCACATTGGAGGAGCTGGAGAAGGTGGCGCCCGACGTGGTCAACCTGCCATTGGCGGACGCGGCCCGGCGGTTCTTCGCGGCCCGGGAGGCCACAGTGGACGAGACGAAGACGCTCTCGCACGGCGGGCCGCTCGACCGGGCCGGCATCGACGGACCCTATGCGGTCTTCGCCCCCGATGGCGGCCTGCTCGCCATCGTGCGGGAGCGCGAGGGACGCGCCCGCCCCGAGGTGGTCTTCGTCACCGAGTGACGGCACGCTGTCAGATCTTGTGACGCGACTCGCAAACGGGGGCCGATGCGGGCGTCATAAGCTGGCCACATGCAGAGGTGGCGGGGGTATGACGCGGTGCCGAGCGGCTTCGGCCGTTCGGTGGTCACCATCGGGGTGTTCGACGGTGTCCACAGGGGACACCAGGCGACCATCGGCCATGCGGTGAAGCGGACCCGCGATGCCGGGCTCCAGTCGGTGGTCGTGACCTTCGACCCGCACCCGTCCGAGGTGGTCCGCCCGGGCACCCACCCCGCCGTGCTCACCGAGCCGCGGCGCAAGGCCGAGCTGGTCGCCGAGCTGGGCGTCGACGTGCTGTGCGTCGTGCCGTTCACGCTGGACTTCTCGAGGTTGTCGCCGGAGGCGTTCGTGCACGACGTGCTGGTCGAGCACCTGCACGCGGCCGCGGTGGTGGTCGGTGAAAACTTCCGCTTCGGTCACAAGGCCGCCGGCGACGGGGCGCTGCTGCGCGAGCTGGGCCGCCGCTGGGGTTTCGTGGTGGAGGACTCGCCGCTGGTGGCGACCGCCGACACGGTGTTCTCCTCGACGTACATCCGGGCGTGCGTGTCCGCCGGCGACGTGGTGGCGGCCGCCGAGGCGCTCGGCCGCCCGCACCGGGTGGAGGGCGTCATCGTCCGTGGCGACCAGCGCGGGCGCAAGCTCGGCTTCCCCACGGCCAACTTCCTCACCGGCACCCACACGGCGGTGCCGGCCGACGGCGTGTACGCCGGATGGGTGATACGTGGCGGTGAGCGCCTGCCGGCCGCCGCTTCGATTGGGACAAACCCCACCTTTTCAGGTGAGGATCGGCGCGTCGAGGCACATATTCTCGACTTCGACGACGACCTCTACGGTGAGCGCCTCGGCCTGGAGTTCGTCGCCAACCTGCGCGGCCAGGTCAGGTACGACGGGATCGAGCCCTTGATCGCTCAGATCGAGCAGGACGTGGCGCAGACCCGGGCACTGCTGAGCAGGTAAATGGGTCGGGTGGGCGGGTCGAAGTCCACTGTCTCACGGGCTGGTAGTGTTACCGGGACGTCGTGTTACGACGTTCTGTTCGGTGTGCCTGCACGACGCCGCGGGCCCGAGCTGTTACAAGCCCAGAGAAACCAGGGAGAAAATGGCGCTCGACCAGCAAGCAAAGGCCAAGATCAGGGAAGAGTACGCGACCGCCGAGGGGGACACCGGTTCTCCGGAGGTGCAGGTCGCGGTGCTCACGAAGCGGATCGCCGAGCTCACCGAGCACCTCAAGGTGCACAAGCACGACCACCACAGCCGTCGTGGTCTGCTGCTTCTGGTGGGTCGCCGCCGTCGCCTCCTGAACTACATGGCGAAGAAGGACATCAACCGCTACCGGTCGATCATCGAGCGACTCGGCCTGCGGCGATGAGCTAGCGGGGGAGCGGTGAGAGCCGCTCCCCCGACCCACACGGAGGGGTCCGGGAGCGGATCGACGCACCGGTCCTCGGTAGTGGCCCCCGGGCTGCCGCACATCGGCCCCCGGGCGCTTCGATCGAAGACCGGCCCGTCTGAGCAGCTCCTGAGGTTGTGACCCCCACGACCGAATAGGAGTGCATCCAGAACATGACCGAGCACAACAGCCTCGGCACCCAGCAAAGCACCGCAGTGATCGACAACGGGTCGTTCGGCACCCGGGAGATCACGTTCTCCACCGGCCGGCTGGCCAAGCAGGCCGCCGGCTCGGTGATCGCGCAGCTCGGCGACACCGTCGTCCTCTCCGCGACCACGGCGAGCAAGCAGCCGAAGGAGCAGTTCGACTTCTTCCCGCTGACCGTCGACGTCGAAGAGCGGATGTACGCGGCGGGTCGCATCCCCGGCTCGTTCTTCCGCCGTGAGGGACGACCGAGCGAAGACGCGATCCTCACCTGCCGGCTCACCGACCGGCCGTTGCGCCCGAGCTTCGTCAAGGGCCTGCGCAACGAGGTCCAGGTCGTCGCCACCATCCTGGCGCTCGACCCGGCGCACCCTTACGACGTCGTCGCGATCAACGCCGCGTCGATGTCGACCAAGCTCTCCGGCCTGCCGTTCTCCGGCCCGATCGGGGCCACCCGGATGGCGCACATCGAGGGCCAGTGGGTGGCGTTCCCGACCCACGAGGAGCTCAGCCGGGCCACGTTCGACATGGTGGTCGCCGGCCGGGTCCTGGCCGACGGCGATGTCGCGATCATGATGGTCGAGGCCGAGGCGACGGCCAACGTGGTGGCGCTCGTCGCCGCCGGTGCGGTGGCGCCGACCGAGGAGGTCGTGGCCAGTGGCCTGGAGGCCGCCAAGCCGGCGATCCGCGAGCTGTGCCGCGCCCAGTCCGAGATCGCGGCCGTGGCGGCCAAGCCGGTCGCCGAGTTCCCGGTCTTCCTGGACTACCAGGACGACGTCTACCAGGCGGTCGCCACGGTGGCCAAGGCCGAGGTGGCCGAAGCGCTGAAGATCGCCGGCAAGGCGGAGCGCGAGGAGGCCCTCGACCGGGTCAAGGACAAGGCGATCGAGGTCGTCGGCCCGCAGTTCGAGGGCCGCGAGAAGGAGATCAGCGCCGCGTTCCGGTCGCTGGTCAAGTCCGAGGTGCGCGTCCGCGTGCTCCGCGACCAGGTGCGCATCGACGGCCGCGGCCCGCGCGACATCCGGCCGCTGACCGCCGAGACCGAGGTCCTGCCGCGGGTGCACGGCTCGGCGCTGTTCGAGCGGGGTGAGACGCAGATCCTCGGCGTCACGACGCTCAACATGCTCCGCATGGAGCAGCAGCTCGACACGCTTTCCCCGGAAAAGCACAAGCGCTACATGCACAACTACAACTTCCCGCCGTACTCGACGGGTGAGACCGGCCGCGTCGGCGCCCCCAAGCGCCGCGAGATCGGCCACGGGGCGCTGGCCGAGCGGGCACTGATCCCGGTGCTGCCCAGCCGCGAGGAGTTCCCGTACGCGATCCGGCAGGTCTCCGAGGCCCTCAGCTCCAACGGTTCGACCTCGATGGGCTCGGTCTGCGCCTCGACCATGTCGCTGCTGTCGGCCGGTGTGCCGCTGAAGGCGCCGGTCGCGGGCATCGCGATGGGTCTGATCTCCGACGAGGTCGAGGGCAAGACGCAGTACGTCAGCCTCACCGACATCCTCGGTGCTGAAGACGCCTACGGCGACATGGACTTCAAGGTCGCCGGCACCCGCGAGTACGTGACCGCGCTGCAGCTCGACACCAAGCTCGACGGCATCCCGTCCGACGTGCTCGCCGCCGCGCTGCAGCAGGCCCACGACGCGCGGCAGACGATCCTCGACGTGATGCAGGAGGCCATCGAGGCGCCCGCCACGATGTCCGAGTACGCGCCGCGGGTCACCACCGTCAAGATCCCGGTCGACAAGATCGGCATGGTGATCGGGCCGAAGGGCCAGACGATCAACGCGATCCAGGATGAGACCGGCGCCGAGATCTCGATCGAGGACGACGGCACGATCTACGTCGGCGCGACCAACGGCCCCTCGGCCGAGGCCGCGGTCGAGCGGATCAACGCGATCGCCAACCCGACGCTGCCGAAGATCGGCGACAAGTTCCTCGGCACTGTGGTGAAGACGGCCGCGTTCGGCGCGTTCATCTCGCTGCTGCCCGGCCGCGACGGCCTGCTGCACATCTCCAAGGTGGGCAACGGCAAGCGGGTCGAGCGGGTCGAGGACTTCCTCAACGTCGGCGACAAGGTCGAGGTCTCGATCGCTGACATCGACGCGCGCGGCAAGATCTACCTGGACAAGGTGCGCGCCGAGGGCGAGGAGGCACCGGCCGAGGCTGACGGTGGCGACCGCCCCCCGGCCCGCGGCGGTGACCGGGGTCCGCGCGACCGCGGTGACCGCGACGGCGCCGACCGCGGCCCGAGCCGCGGCGAGCGCGAGGGTGAGGGCGGCGACGCCGAGGGTGGCCCGCGCCGCCGCCGGCACCGCCGTTGATGACGCTGGACAACAGGGACGGGGGCAGCACGGTACGCCGTACCGTGCTGCCTTCGGGCCTCAGGGTGCTGACCGAGGCGATCCCGTCGATGCGGAGCGTCTCGTTCGGCGTGTGGGTGGGCATCGGCTCCCGCGATGAGACGCCCGAGCTGGCCGGCGTCTCGCACTTCCTGGAGCACCTGCTCTTCAAGGGCACCGAGCGGCGCACCGCGCTGGATATCTCGGCCCAGATCGAGGCGGTGGGCGGCGAGACCAACGCGTTCACCACCAAGGAGTACACCTGCTACTACGCGCGGGTGCTCGACGAGGACCTGCCGCTCGCCATCGACGTGATGTGCGACCTGGTGTCCCACTCGGTGCTGGACCCGGCCGACGTGGAGACCGAGCGCGGCGTGATCCTCGAAGAGATCGCGATGCACGACGACGAGCCCGGCGACGAGGTGCACGACGTCTTCGCCGAGGTCGTCTACGGCACCCACCCGTTGGGCCGGCTCATCTCCGGCACCGAAGACACGATCGCGCCGATGACGCGCGCGCAGATCGAGAGCTTCTACCACGACCGGTACCTCGCACCGTCCATTGTGGTCGCGGCGGCCGGCAACCTCGATCACGACGTCGTGGTCGAGCTGGTGCGGCGCAACCTCGACCTGGCCGGTGGGGGCACGCCCTCGCCGCTGCGACCCACCGGCGCCGTGCCCACACAGGCACCCGACACGGTGGTACGCGCGAAGGACACCGAGCAGGCGCACATCGTGCTCGGCTGCCCCGCGATCGGGCGGCTCGACGAGCAGCGGTTCGCGCTCGGCGTGCTCAACAACGTGCTCGGCGGCGGGATGTCCAGCCGCCTCTTCCAGGAGATCCGGGAAAAGCGCGGCCTCGCGTACTCCGTCTACTCCTACTCCAGCCAGTACGCCGACACGGGCCTCTTCGCGGTCTACGCCGGGTGCGCGCCGGGCAAGGTCGACGAGGTGCTGGAGCTGACCCGGGCCGAGCTGGCCACGGTCGCGGCGAAGGGCTTCACTGAGGCGGAGCTGGCGCGCGGCAAGGGGATGTCCAAAGGGTCCTATGTGCTGGGCCTGGAAGACACCGGTTCGCGGATGAGCCGGCTGGCCAAGGGCGAGCTGCTGTACGGCGGGGTGCTCTCCGTCGACGAGCTACTGGCCCGCGTCGACGCGGTGACCCTCGACCAGGTGAACTCGCTGGCCACCGATCTGCTGACAAGACCCACCTCGTTGGCGGTGATTGGCCCCGTATAGGGCTATTTTGGTGCCCTGATCGTGGTCTATCTATCAGGGCCTTGAGCGTGGCCGTGCGCGGGCGCACGATGTACGGCAATGAGCGACGGGCCCCTCCCCGAGCCTCCCGCACCACCGCCAGAGCCGGCCGATTTCGACGTGTTCTGGCGTGCCACGCGCGAGGAACTGACCAAGCAACCGCTGTCCTGGCGAGTCCACCGGCGATACGACGATGCCGGGTTGGGCCGGCGGGTCGAAGAGCTGACCTTCGACTCGTCCACGGGAGAGCGGGCGTTCGCCTGGCTCACCTACCCGCGCGGCGCCGAGGTGAGCCACGGCATGGTGGTGAGCCACGGCTACCAGGGCCGCCGGGACGGGCCGGACGAGTACGTGCCGGCGCCCGAGGCCGCCAAGATCTTCCCGTGCGCGCCGGGGCTGCCGCGGAGCCTCTCGTCCACGATCCCCTCGGTGGCGGGCGAGCACGTGTTGCACGGCATCGGCTCGCGGGACACGTACGTACACCGCTTCTGCGCCGCGGACATCTGGCGGTCCGCCTCGGTGCTGCTGGAGCGCTTTCCGGGCATCGAGCGGCTCGACTACAACGGCGGCAGCTTCGGCGGTGGCATCGGCGCGCTCGCGCTGCCGTGGGACGACCGCTTCCGCCGCGCCCACTTCTACCTGCCGAGCTTCGGCCACCACCCGCTGCGACTGCGCGAGCCGTGCACGGGCAGCGGCGAGGCCGTGCGGCTGCGGGTGGCGCGCGAGCCGGCGGTACGCGACGTGCTCGGCTACTTCGACGCCGCGACCGCCGCCACCCGCATCCGCCTACCGGTGTTCGTCTCGGTGGCGCACCGCGACCCGGCCGTCCCACCGATCGGGCAGTACGCGATCTACCACGCGCTCGCCGGCCCCAAGCGCCTGTACATGCTCAGCGCCGGCCACATGCCCTACCCGACCGAGGCGTCCGAGCGCGCGGCCCGCGACCGTGAGCTGGCTCGGTTCTTCGCGTGACGCGCCCTTCCCCGGTGCGGGGGCGTCGGGTGGGTTAAGTTCTTCCCCGTGAGTGAGCGAAGCGAGCGAACCATCGGACACAGCGTGCTTGGAGCCTCGCGGCCGCCCGCAGCGAAGCGAGGACGGCCGTGAGCGAGGAGCGGGAACCCATCCGTGTCGGCGTGCTCGGCGCCCGTGGGCGCATGGGCGTGGAGGTGTGCAAGGCCGTCGACGCTGCCGACGACCTAGAGCTGGTCGCGATGATCGACCAGGGTGACTGGCTGTTCAACGCCTCGGACGCGGGTGCGGAGGTCGTCGTCGACTTCACCACCCCGGACGTGGTGATGGACCACCTGCACTGGTGCATCGACCAGGGGATCAACTGCGTGGTGGGCACGAGCGGCTTCACCGAGCAGCGCCTCGAGCGCGTGCGCACCTGGCTCCAGCACAAGCCCGAGGTCGGCGCCGTCATCGCGCCCAACTTCGGCGTAGGCGCGGTGCTGATGATGGAGTTCGCCGCGCGAGCCGCACGCTACTTCGAGTCGGTCGAGATCATCGAGCAGCACCACCCGGCGAAGGTGGACGCGCCGAGCGGCACCGCCACCCACACCGCCCGCGTCGTGGCCGAGGCCCGCGCCGCCGCCGGCCTGGCCGCCATGCCCGACGCCACCAAGGACGAGGTGGCCGGCGCCCGCGGTGCCGACCTCGACGGCGTACGCGTCCACTCGGTGCGCGCCGCCGGGCTGGTCGCCCACCAGGAGGTCCTCTTCGGCACGACCGGCGAGACGCTCACCATCCGCCACGACTCGTACGACCGGGCCTCGTTCATGCCGGGCGTGCTGGTGGCCATCCGCCAGGTCGTCCACCGGCCCGGCCTGACCGTGGGCCTCGCTCCGCTCCTCGACCGCTGAGCCGTCTGACGCCCTCTTACAGATCAAGATTTGGGCTACCGCGATGTTCGTCGTGGTCCGGACCGCTGCTCCCGCGGCCTCACCCGTCCGCTGTTGGTTTTCTTGCCTCCGGCGGGAGCGCTCCGGACCATCAGGATGGCATTACCGGGGTGGAGTGCGCGTTGCTCGCGCTCGGGGGTTGTAGCGCTGGGTAGTGGGGGCTTTCTGCGGATTTATCCACTCATCGCATCCTCGTGAGCGCTCGGCACAGTAGATCGTGGTACGGAACTGCCCTCATAGGGGCGGATGCGTACCACGATCTACTGGCGTGGCCGGGGACATGCTGGGTGATCGCGATGCCTGGTGACACAGAGCATCTGCCGCGGTCTCACCCTCCGCGCTTCACAACCCACTGGGTCCCGCGCGGCCTGCTGGCGGGGCAGGAGGCGCTGATCGCATTTTCTCCGCGCCCACAAATCCCGGGCGACCTCGCGGTCCACAAATCCCGGGCGACCTCGCGCGAGCCGACCACACGATGGCAGAAGCCGGTCCGCCTTCCATGGGGAAAGCAGAGCAAGGGTCTGCCTGCGGCACCCTCGCCGCCGGACCGGGCCTCACCGTCCGCGCTTCACGATCCGGCCTGGCCCACACCGGGCGCTCGGCGAGAACGCCGTGCTCGTCCAGGGAAGAAGACAAGGCGCCGCGACCAGCGCATCGGCGGGTCGGTCAGGGGGTCTCGTGGATCGTCAGGCTGGGCGGGAGGCCGGTCAGGCTCGCGCGGCCGCTGGCGTCCACTGAAGCATCGACGGCCGCGCCCGCGATCCGCAGGCCGGTGGCCCGCACCGCGCCCAGCGGGAGGGACGGGCGCACCGTGACGCGGCCGGCGGGCACGTCGGGATAGATCCCCAGCGCGGCGTGCAGCACCACCACCGCGGCCGCGGCGGACCAGGCTTGGGGGCGGCAGGCGGCCGGGTACGGCATCGGGCGGGCGAAGTCGGTGCGGTCGTCGCCGCCGTAGAGCTCGGGCAGCCGGTAGTCGAACGCCTCGCCGGCGCTCAGCAGCCCGTCTGCGAGCCTCGCGGCGGCCGGACCGAAGCCCTCGCGGGCCAGGCCGGCCAGCACGATCGCGGTGTCGTGTGCCCAGATCGAGCCGCAGTGGTACGAGAGCGGGCTGTACCCCGCGTCCTGTGTGGACATCGTGCGCAGGCCGAAGCCGCCGGAGAGGGCGGGGGAGGCGAGCGCCTCGGCGACCGCGGTGGACTCCTTCGGGGTCAGCAGGCCGGTGCCGAGCAGGTGGCCGATGTTGCTGGTGAGCGCGTCGACCGGGCGGCCGACGCGGTCCAGGGCCAGGGCCGGGTATGTCCCCTGTGGACCGTCCACCCAGTAGCGCGCGCGGAAGCGCTCGGCCAGCCTGCCCGCGTAGTCGCGCCAGCGGTCGGCGCCCGGGCGGCCGAAGGCGTCCAGCAGCGCGGCGCCGTGCAGGGCCGCCTGGTACGCGTAGCCCTGCACCTCGGCCAGCGCGATCGGCGGCTCGGCCTGGCGGCCGTCGTGGAAGCGGACCGCGTCGCCGGAGTCCTTCCAGCCCTGGTTGGCGAGGCCGCGGCCGCTCGTGTCGACGTAGCGGACGAAGTCGGTGTGGGTGCCCAGCCAGGAGAGTGCCGCCTCGACGTGCGGCAGCAGCGCGGCCACCTCCTCCGGCGGCATGCCCCACCGCCAGGCGTCGTGCAGCAGGCTGAGCCAGAGCGGGGTCGCGTCGACGGTCCCGTAGTACGCCGCCGGCAGCGTGATCCGCTCGGACCGGTGGCTGGTGTCCTGCCGGCGCAGCTCGTGCATGATCTTGCCGGGCGCCTCGCCGGAGCGGGGGTCGTCGTGCGTGCCCTGGCGGCGGGCGAGCACCCGCAGCGTGCCGGCGGCCAGCTCGGTGCCGAGCGGGAGCAGCATGCGGGCGGCCCAGATGCTGTCCCGGCCGAAGAGCGTCAGAAACCAGGGCACGCCGGCGCCCAGGTAGGTGTCGTCGCCGTCGGCGAGCCGCAGCGATGCCAGGTCGTCGAGGGAGCGGTCGAGCAGCCGGACCAGGCGGTGGTCGTCGGCCGTGACCTCGGGCCGGGACCACTCGACCGGGCCGGCGGGCGCGGCCACGATCGCGCGTGGGTCGTCGATCCACAGCTGCCAGCGCAGCGTCACGCTGCCGCGCGTCGGCAGGTCGACCTGCCATCCGGCCGCTGGAACGCCGGTCACCCTCACCGAGATGCCCTCGGCCCGCCACACCAGCGGCTCGACCGGGGCCAGCCGGGGAGACGCGCCCCCCGACTTCACCACGTCCATCGGGGCGAGGTCGCAGGCCAGGTCGAGCGCGACCGTCGCGCGCACCGGCAGGTCGGCGGTCGAGGTCACGGTGATCTCCTCGGCCATCCCGCCCGGGGTCACGCGGCGGACCCGGTCGATCCGGACGCTGGGGTCGGGGATCGGGGTGCCGAGCCACCGCACGACCGAGACGAACCGGGTGGCGCCGGGCCCCGCCGCCGTGTGTCCGATCGGCTCCGGCTCGCGGCCGTCGACCAGCAGCCTGGCCTGCGCGAGCACGCGGGCGTCGGCGTGGAAGACGCCCTGGACGCCGGCCTCGCTGATCTGCCCGCCGGCCTCGCTGAGCGCGGTCGTCGGTGCCGCCGTCGTGGTGACGAGGTCGTGTAGCAGCGGCTGCAGCTTGCGGTCCGGCACGGGCGTCTACCTCCTTGCACTCAGTCTTGACAGATCGGCTCGCGCAGAGCAAAGTGCGAAACAACCCAGAAACTTGAACGATCCAATCATGCCCCACCTCGCTTTGAACGTTCAAGAGGATAGAAGGTACGAATGGCCGATAAAGTGACGATCGCCACGGTTGCCGCGCACGCCAACGTGTCGCGGCAGACGGTTTCCAACGTGCTCAACACCCCGCACCTCGTCCGCGAGGAGACCCGGGAGCGAGTGCGCGAAGCGATCGCCGCCCTCGGCTATCGGGCCAACCAGGCCGCCCGGCTCATGCGCACCGGCCGGTCGCACCTGCTGGCCGTGCGGATCGAGCCTACCCACGACGGGATCAACGGCTCGGTCCTCGACCGCTTCCTGCACGGGCTGACCGAGGCGGCCACCCCGGCGGGATACCGCATCCTGCTCTACGCCGCCGCCGACGACCAGGCCGAGATCGCCACCTACGACGACCTGCTCGCCACGTACGAGCTGGACGGCTTCGTGCTGACCAGCACCCACCACGGCGACGTGCGCACGTCGTGGTTGGCCGAGCGGGGCGTGCCGTTCGTGACGTTCGGCCGGCCGTGGGGCGCCACCGACAGCCACCCGTGGGTGGACGTCGACGGCGCCGCCGGCACGGCCGCCGCCACCAAGCACCTGCTCGGCGCGGGGCACCGGCGGATCGGGTTCATCGGCTGGCCGGAGGGCTCGGGCGTCGGCGACGACCGCCGTTCCGGCTGGGCCGAGGCCGTGGGTCCGGACCTGGCCGACCTCCATCGCGCCACAGTGGACGGCGTGGCCGAAGGGGAGGCGGCGGCCCGCGACCTGCTGTCCATATCGGACCCACCCACCGCCCTGGTGTGCGCGAGTGACTCGCTGGCCGCCGGAGCCTACGCGGTGGCGCCGCGGGGCGTCGCGGTCACCGGCTTCGACGACACACCGGTCGCCCGCGTGCTCGGGCTCACCAGCGTGGCGCAGCCGCTCGCCGAGGCGGCCGCCCGCTGCGTCGACCTTGTCGCCGGCGTGCTCGACGGGGGTGCCGCGCCGCAGCCCGTACTCCTCCCACCCTCACTCGTGATCCGGCAGTCAGCCTGAAGGAGACCGAAAGTGAAACCGATACGCAGGACAGTTATCGCGGTGTTGGCGGCCGGTGCCCTGCTGGCCAGCGCCGCGTGTGGCAGTGGCTTCGACGACGACTCCTCGGACTCCTCCGAGCAGCGGTCCGGGCCGGTGTCGTTGCAGATCCTCATCGGCTCGTCCGGGCAGGCCGAGACCACCGCCGTGCAGGAGGCCGCCGCGAAGTGGGCCAGCTCGTCCGGCAACACCGCCACCGTCACGCCGGCGCAGGATCTCACACAGCAGCTCGGGCAGGCGTTCGCCGGCGACAGCCCGCCGGACGTGTTCTATGTGGACGCCGGCCGCTTCGCCGACTACGCGAGCGTGGGCGCGCTCGAGCCGTACGGCGACAAGATCAGTAACCCGAGCGACTTCTACGAGAGCCTGCGCACCACGTTCACGTACGACGGCAAGTTCTACTGCGCGCCCAAGGACTTCTCCACGCTGGGGCTGGTGGTCAACACCGCCCTGTGGAGCAAGGCCGGCCTGACCGAGGCCGACATCCCGACCACCTGGGACCAGCTCACCTCGGTCTCCCAGAAGATCAAGGGGAGTGGCACCGTGCCGCTGGCGCTCGGCGAGACCCGGGACCGGATCGGCGCTTTCATGGTGCAGGCCGGTGGCTGGATCACCAGCGCGGACGGCAAGACGGCCACCGCGGACACGCCCGAAAACCTGCAGGCCCTCCAGTACGTCCAGGGGCTGCTCAAGAACAAGTACGCCGAGTATCCGAAGGCGCTCGACGCCGGTTGGGCAGGTGAGGCGTTCGGCAAGGGCAAGGCGGCGATGACCATCGAGGGCAACTGGATCAAGGGTGCGCTGCAGGCGGACTTCCCGAACGTGAAGTACACCGTGCACCCGCTGCCGGCCGGTCCCAAGGGCCAGGGCACGCTCTCGTTCACGAACTGCTGGGGCATCGCGGCGAAGAGCAAGAACAAGGACGCGGCGGTCAAGTTCGTCGAGGCGATGACCACCGCCGAGCAGCAGCTGACGTTCGCCAAGGCGTTCGGCGTGATGCCGTCCCGCCAGTCGGCCGGTGCCCAGTTCACCCAGCAGTACCCCAGCGACAAGGCGTTCATCGACGGCGCCGCGTACGCGCAGGGGCCGGTCAACGCGCCCAAGATGGACAGTGTCCTCGCCGACTTCGACACCGGGCTGCAGGGCCTGGCGACCGGTGACCCCAAGGCGCTGCTGGCTCGGCTGCAGAAGAACACCGAGTCCGCGCTGGGGCAATGAAAGCACCCCAAGAAAACGCTCCGCCGCGCTCCACGTTTTCCCGGGGGCCCTGCGGAAAGAGACGTTCAGCCGCCCGGGGCGGCGAGGCGGTAGCCGGCTGGCTCTTCGTCGCCCCGGTCGTGGTGATCCTCGGCCTCTTCCTGCTGCTGCCGATCCTGATGGCGCTGTGGGTGAGCCTCACCGGGTGGAACGGGCAGGGCAGCCCGTTCCGCTCCGGCGTGCCCTTCGTCGGCGCGGACAACTACACCTCGCTGGTCGCCGAGGACGGCCTGCCCCGCCAGGACTTCATGACGAGCATCCGCAACAACCTGTACTACGTGTTTCTTGTCGTGCCGATCCAGACCGCGCTGGCACTCGGCCTCGCGCTCGTCGTCAACCAGCGGATGCTCAAGAGCAAGGGGTTCTTCCGCACCGCGTTCTACTTCCCGTCGGTCACCAGCTCGGTGGCGATCAGCGTGGTGTTCCTGTTCATCTTCGCCAACTCCGGCGCGGTCAACGCGCTGCTCGGCGCGGTGGGGATCGACGGACCGGTGTGGTTCAACGACTCGCGCGGCCTCATCCACCTGCTGCTCGACACCGTCGGCGTCAACAGCCCGCCGGGCGCGCTAGCCAACCACGACGTTCTCGGACTGTCCTGGTGGGACTGGCTCTCCGGGCCGAGCGTGGCGATGTGCGCGATCATCGCGCTGGTCGTGTGGACCACGTCCGGCACGTTCATGCTGATGTTTCTCGCCGCCCTGCAGAACGTGCCCCAGCAGGTGGAGGAAGCGAGCCTCATCGACGGCGCCAACCGCTGGCAGCGGCTGCGCTACGTCACGCTCCCGATGCTGCGGCCGACCCTCTTCCTGGTGCTCACGCTGGGGCTGATCGGCACCTGGCAGGTCTTCGACCAGATCTACGTGATGAGCCAGGGCAACCCCGCGAAGACCACGCTCACCCCGGCCTTCCTCTCGTACCGCACGGCCTTCAAGGACTTCGAGTACGGGCGGGGAGCCGCGATCTCGTTCGTGCTCTTCCTGATCATCGTGGTGATGACACTGCTGCAGCGGTGGATCCTCCGGGAGCGAAAGTCATGAGCCGCCGGGAGCCGCGGGGCCTGGTCAACACCTTCGTCGGGTACTCAATCCTGATCTTCTTCGCGCTCGTCTTCCTGTACCCCTTCGTGATCCAGCTGGCCAACTCCTTCAAGACCGAGCCGGACGCGGCGGACAACCCGCTCTCGCCGGTGCCCGACCCGGTGTCGTTCGCCGGCTTCGAACGGATCTTCGAGGGCACCAACTTCCCGCTCTGGCTGGGCAACTCGCTGCTGGTGACCGTCGTGATCACAGTCGGTCGGGTGTTCTTCGACTCCCTGGCCGGCTACGCCCTGGCCCGCCTCCGCTTCGGCGGCCGGCGAGCGATCTTCGCGGCCATCATCGCGCTGATGGCGGTGCCCGGCGTGGTGCTGCTGATCCCGAAGTTCCTCGTCCTCAACCAGCTCGGCATCTACGACAGCTACACCGCGCTGATCCTGCCGATCATCGTGGACGCGGCCGGCGTGTTCATCATGAAGCAGTTCTTCGAGTCGGTGCCGGCCAGCATGGAGGAGGCCGCCCGCATGGATGGGGCGAGCATCTTCCGCACGTACTGGTCCGTGGTGCTGCCGATGGCCCGGCCGGCGCTGATCACGCTGACGATCCTCTCGTTCCAGGGCTCGTGGAACGAGTTTCCGCACACCCTCGTCGCCGTCCAGGACCCGGACCTCTTCACGCTGCCGCGCGGCCTGGCCGACCTGGTGAGCGGCTCGCTGGGCGTCGGCACGCAGTACCCGCTCAAGCTCGGCGCGGCCCTGCTGGCCACGATCCCGGTGGCGATCATCTTCGTCATCTTCCAGCGCTACTTCGTCCGAGGCGCCACCGAAGG
>Ga0272482_10000138_pt1 | contig 23069 bp, 24 predicted proteins | sample RVTome_8_FD_192427 | JGI IMG/M metagenome (GOLD analysis project Ga0272482, IMG submission 192427) | Soil microbial communities from uranium-contaminated site in the Upper Colorado River Basin, Wyoming, United States - RVT160D0 (version 2) ...
TAGAGGGCGACGACGTCGGTGGCGGGGTCGTCCTCCCAGTGCTGGAGCAGGTCGTTGCCGCTGACGTCGGCCTTGTTGCCCACCGACACGAACGACGAGAGCCCCAGGCCCAGGACCTCGCAACGCTCGAGGAGGGCGATGCCCAGCGCCCCGGACTGGGACAGGCAGGCGACGTTGCCGGGGGTCGGCCGGAACGGGGCGAAGGTGGCGTCGAGGCCGACGGAGGTGTCGACGAGGCCGATGCAGTTCGGGCCGACGATGCGCATCCCGTGGCGGCGGGCGACCTCGACGACGCGGTGCTGGCGGGCCGCGCCCTCCTCCCCGACCTCGGCGAACCCGGCCGAAACGATCACGAGGCCGGCGACGCCTCTGGCGGCACAGTCCTCGACCACCTGCTCGACGGCGGCGGCGGGCACGGCGACGACGGCCAGGTCGACCGGCTCGGGGATGTCCCGCACGGACCGGTAGATCGGGCGGCCGGCGATCTGGCCGCCGGTGAGCGACACGGCGTGGATCGGGCCGCGGAAGCCGCCGTCGAGGAGGTTGCGCAGCAGCGCCGCGCCGACCGTGCCGTGGTGCGAGCTGGCGCCGATCAGTGCCACCGAGCGGGGGTGGAGCAGCCGGCGGATCGAGCCGGCTTCGGCCCGGTGCTCGCGCGCCGCGATGGCCGCGGTCTCGGCATCCGTGCGGTCGAGTGGCATGGTCACGTCGACGACGTCGGCGCTGAGGTGGCTCTTCGATCCGAGGCCGGCGCTGCGGAACACGTCGAGCATCTTGCGGTTGCCGGGCAGGACGCTGGCGGTGAACCGGCGCAGGCCCCGGGTGCGGGCGATGGCCGCCAGGTGCTCGATCAGCAGGGTGGCCAGGCCCCGGCCCTGGTGGGCGTCGTCGACCACGAACGCCACCTCGGCATCGGCGGTGCCCGGCTGGCGGTCGTAGCGGCCCACGGCCACGATGCGGTCCCCGTCCAGGACGACGAGGGCTTCGCGGTTGTGGTGGTCGACGGTGGTGAAGCGCGCCACCTCGGCCTCGGTGAGGCGGGGGTGGAACGAGAAGAACCGGTAGTAGACGCTCTGGTCCGAGAGCCCTTCGTGGAACGCCATCAGGCGGTCGGCGTCGTCGGGCCGGATGGGCCGCACGTGCACCGGCACGCCGTCGGCGGTCAGCACGTCGCACTCCCAGCGGCCGGCATCGTCCACGGTGGGGGCGTCGTGATCGGTCATGCCACGATGATCCAGCGAACGACCTGGTGGGCGCCAAGGCCGAAGGACCCTGGCGGCGGGGACCGAGGGCCCTTACCGCGGCGACCCGCCGGGGCCAGGGTGGGGGCATGAGCGAGATCATCGTGGGAGTGGACGAGTCCGACGGCGCGGCCCAGGCGCTGCGGTGGGCCGTGCGCGAAGGCGAGCTGCGAGGCTCACCGGTGCGGGCCGTCCTCGTGTGGGACTACCTGGCCCAGCACCACCTCGACGGCGACGACGGCTTCGACCCCGCCTTCGACGAGAGCGCCGCCGAGCAGACCCTGGCCGAGGCCGTGACCCAGGCGATCGGCCCCGGCGCCGCCGCATCGGTCACCCGCACCACCGTGTGCGACCGCGCCGCCCAAGGTCTGATCGACCAGGCCAAGGACGCCGAGCTGCTCGTCGTGGGCGCCCGCGGGTTGGGCGGGTTCGCCGGCCTGCTGCTGGGGTCGGTCAGCAACCAGTGCCTGCACCACGCCCCGTGCCCGGTCGCGGTGGTGCGCCACCCGGTGGGCGACCCGCCCGCGTCCGAGCGGGTCGTCGTGGGCATCGACGGTTCGGCCCCGTCCCGGCAAGCGCTGCGCTGGGCCGTGGCCGAGGCCCGGGCCCGCCGCGCCCGCCTGGACGTCGTCCACGCCTGGCCCGTGCCGATCGTGGGCGGCCCGTTCACGCTCATGGCCTTCGACCCGATCATCGCCGAGGGCACCGCCAGTCAGATCGTGGACGAGGCGCTCGCCGACGAGGAGACGGAGGACGTCGACGTGCACCGTGTGATCACCTGCGGCAGCGCCGCCCCCGCCCTGCTGGCGGCCGCCGAGGGTGCGACCCTGGTCGTGGTCGGCAACCGCGGCCGCGGCGGCTTCCAGCGGCTGCTGCTCGGCTCGGTGAGCCAGCAGGTCGCACAGCACGCCCCCGGCCCGGTCGTGGTGGTGCCCCCAGGCACGGGCGACGTCGTCACCTGATCGACGGGGCGGTCGCCCGACGGCGCCCGCAGGCGGAGCACGTCGATCCCACCGGGTGCCCGGGTCGAGCAGCACGGACGGAGGGACGAAGGTCCCATCCGGAGGGCCGGTTGGACTCTGCCGGGAGGGTGGGGGTCGGGCGCAGGGTGTGGTTGTGGCTCAACCGTCGATGAGGAGGTCTGACACGGCCGTCACGACACACCACTGGTGGGACCGGGCGTCCCACGCCGACGCCGAACCGGCCGCGACTGCGGCGGCGGATGCTCCGCCGCGGCGCCGGTCGCTGGGTATGGGGATGGCGACCGCGCTGGTCGTCGGGAACATGGTCGGCTCCGGGGTGTTCCTGCTGCCGGCCAGCCTGGCGGCCTATGGGGGCATCAGCCTGGTCGGCTGGGGTGTCACGGCGGTGGGGGCGATGGCCCTGGCGCTGGTGTTCGCCCGGCTGGGGCGGGCGAACCCCCGTACCGGTGGGCCCTACGCCCATAGCCGCGAGGCGTTCGGTGACTTCATGAGCTTCCAGACCGCGTGGAGCTACTGGATCGCCGTGTGGGCGGGCAACGCGGCGATCGCCGTGGCGTTCGTCGGCTATGTGGGCTACTTCTGGGAGAGCCTGGCTACCAACCGGGCGCTCGCCGCCGCGGTGGCGCTGGCCGCGATCTGGTTGCTGACCGCGGTGAACGCGGTCGGTGTCCGCCAGGGCGGCCGGGTGCAGGCGGTGACCACGGTCCTGAAGCTGGTCCCGCTGGTGGCGATCGGGGTGGTCGGGGTGGTCGTGATGGACACCGGCAACTTCGGGGGCTTCAACCCCAGCGGTGACGCCAACTTCGGGGCCCTGTCCGCCGTGGCGGCGCTCACGCTGTGGGCGTTCATCGGGCTCGAGTCGGCCACCGTGCCGGCCGAGGACGTCGCCGACCCGGAACGCACGATCCCCCGCTCGACCATCCTGGGCACCGCCATCGCCGCGGTCGTCTACATCCGCGGCACCGCAGCGGTCATGGGCGCCATCCCCGCCGGGACGCTGGCCGGGTCGACCGCCCCGTTCGCGGATGCCGCCGAGGAGATCTTCGGCTCGTGGGCGGGCACCTGGGTCGCCGCCGGGTCGGCCACCTCGTCGGCCTCGACGTACCTCGGGAACACGCTCAGCAGCTCGACGTTCGCGCCGACCTGTCGGGCCAGCCGGGCCCCGTGGTCGACGGTGGTCGCGACCGCCTCGGCGGGATCGCTCCAGGCGACGGGGATGACAACGGTGCGGTACATGGACTGCTCCCTTCCTCCACCCCCAGCGTCCCGTTGGGCCGACCCGGGTCACCAGGGTCCTTCGACCCTGGCGCCGGCAGGCCAGGGTCCCGCACCATGAGGTCGGCAACGAAGAACAGGAGCCGACCATGGACCTCACCGTGCGCAACCAAGCGTTCGACGCCGCCCGGCCGGCGGTCACCATCCCCGCCGACGCCACCCTGCGCGCCGTCGCCCTCCAGCTCTGGGAGGCCGGTGTCGGCGCCGCCGTGGTGCCCGGCGAGGCCAACGCCATCGCCGGCGTGATCTCCGAGCGCGACGTGGTCGCCCAACTCGCCGTCGGCGCCGACCCCGACCGGGTCACCGCGGCGGAGGCGATGAGCCGCAACATCGTGTCCGCCCAACCAGCCGACCCGGTGCTCGACGTCGTGTTCCTGATGCTCGACGCCGGAGTCCGCCACATCCCCGTGGTCGCCGACGACCTCGACCGGCTCGTCGGCGTCGTGTCCATGCGCGACCTGCTCCAACCCCTGCTGGTCGACCACTTCGGCGGCACCCCCGAGGAGGAGACCCCGTGAGCGACACCACCCCCACCGAGCCCGTGGCCGCCGGCGCCCCCGAGGCCTACCCGGTCACGGTCCGGGCGCAGGTGGACGAGCCGCTCCACCGCTGGCTGTGGCTGGTCAAGTGGCTCCTCGCCCTGCCGCACCTCGTCGTGCTCGCCGTCCTCTGGGTCGCCTTCGTCGTGCTCACGATCGTCGCCGGCGTGGCCATCGCCTTCACCGGCCGCTACCCCCGCGGCATCTTCGACTTCAACCTCGGGGTCATGCGCTGGAGCTGGCGGGTACAGCTCTACGCCTTCACCCTCACCACCGACCGCTACCCGCCCTTCACCCTCACCGCCGTGCCCGACTACCCCGGCGAGCTCGACGTCGCCTACCCCGAACAGCTCTCCCGGGGCCTGGTGTGGGTGAAGTGGTGGCTGCTCGCCATCCCCCACTACGTGATCATCGGCTTCTTCCTCGGCGGCCCCCAGGTCGGCGGCGGCCTGGTCGCCGTACTCGCCCTGATCGCCGGCGTGTTCCTCGCCCTCGGGCGACCCTACCCCCGGTCGATCCTCGACTTCATCGTGGGCATGCACCGCTGGGCCTGGCGGGTCACCGCCTACGCCGCCCTCATGCGCGACGAGTACCCACCCTTCCGCCTCGACATGGGCCCCGACGAGCCCACCAACCTGGAGTGAGGTGCCAGCCATGCTGACCACCGCCGTCGCCCTGTTCCTGATCGCCCACGGCCTGCTCCACCTGACGATCTACATCGCACCCCGCGACCCCCACCAGCGCCTCCCCTACGACGCCTCCCACTCCTGGGCGCTCCAGACCCTGCACGTCTCCGCCGCCCCGATGCACACCGCCGCCGTCGCCCTGTCCGCCGTGGCCGCGACCCTCTACGTGTGCGCCGCCGTTGCCGTCGACCTGCACCTCACCGCAGCCGCGGGCCTCGCCGCCGCCGGCGCCGTGACCGCCCTGGTCCTCAAGGGCCTGTGGTTCAACACCTGGCTGACCGTCGGCGTGGCCCTCGACATCGCCATCCTCCTGGCCGTCGCCACCGGATGGCCCTCCTCCGTGCTCTGACCTCCCTTCCTCCGGAAGGTCGGAGCCGGAAACGCTCGCCGGGTGGGAGCTCCGCCGCTCCCACCCGGCGAGCACCTCTGTTCTTCGCAACCAGACTGCGGCGACCAATCGTCGTAGTCAGTGACCCTGGTCCGTCGGATCAGGCGGACACTTGTCGCCTTCCTGGCCCCAATGCCCTGATAGTCGAAACCGGGCGGCCACCTAGTGGTGTCGTTGACAGTGACGCCGTCGAGGTTCGCCTCACCCAGGCCGATGGCGCCCCGCAGATCCGCGCCCTCGAAGGCGGCGACGGCGGGGGAAAGTGGGTGGGTTCGTCGGCGAAGGGGAAAGTGGCCGCCAGCCGCTCGGTGCGTACGGCGTCGGGCAGGTCACCCAGGGCCCGCCACAGCCAGCGGACCACGGAGGTGCCGGCGGGGGCCTCGCTCAGCCGGAACGGGGTCTCGTAGGCCAGGGCCGGATGGCTGAGCTGGGCCACGAGCCGTAGATGGGCCCGGCCGACCGGGGTGGCCAGGTCGGCGGCCATCGGGGCGGCCAGGGCGTGGACGAGCGCCCGCACGTCACCGGTGGGCCCTCGGCCTCGAGCATGGCCACCAGCGGGGTCCGCCGCGCCTCGACCGCCTCCACGTGGAGGCGGACGATCTCCCCGACGAGGCCGTCGAGGCCACCGAAGTGGTAGTGCAGCGCCGACTCGTTGCGGGCCCCGACCGCCTCGTGGAGCTGCCGGGCGGTCACCCGGGTGGCCCCGTGCCGGGCGAAGAGGAGCGCCCCCTGCTCGAGCAGCGCATCCCGTGTCCTCGACCCCGGCACGCGGACCACCCAACGGCAGGCCAGCCGGGCGGCCGAGCCAGCCGGTCAGCCGGTCAGCCGGTCAGCCGGGGCAGGTGTGGCGGTACTCCTCGACAGCGCCGCCGGCGGGCGGGGGCGGGCAGAGGAACGGCTCGTAGCGGGTGTCGTCGTCGACGTACCGCTTGAGCCAGGCGATCATCGACCTCGCCATGGTGGTGTCGCCCCGGGTGCCGACCCGGTGGTCGGCGTCGTTCAGCTCCAGGTAGGCCTTCTCGGGCGCGGCCGTGAGGCTCGTGTAGAACGGCTCGGCGTGGCTGGCGACCGGCGCGGTGGTGTCGGCCTCGGCGCCCACGATGAGCGTCGGCACCCGGATCTCGGGCCAGGACTTGTCGCCGTGCCACGGCTGCAGTGGGATGGCCGCCTGCAGGCCGGGCCGGGTGGCCGCCGCCGTCAGCGCACCCCCGCCACCCATCGAGTGCCCGGCCACGGCGAGGCGGCCGGGGTCGATCCGGTTGCGCACCGTGCTGGCGGTGACCAGGTAGTCGAGCGCTGCCAGCAGCTGGGCGCCGCGACTGGGCGGCTGGTCCAGCCGGTTGTCGGTGTTGATCAGGAACACCACGAAGCCCTGCGACGCCAGCCGCGGTCCCATCCAGGCGTAGTTGGCGCTGCTACCCAGGAAGCCCGGCGCGACCGCGACGGCACCGAAGGTGCCCTGGCTCGTGTCGGTCGGGTAGTGGATCACCCCGCCCCCGAAGCCGGCGACGCTCTCCGGCACCGTGGTGGTCGCGGTGGCGAAGCTGCCGAGCGGGGCCGTGATGCTGGCCTCGGTGGGGTCGGGACCCCGGCGGAACTCGGTCGCCGCCGTGGCGGCCGTCGTGGAGGCGGCCACTGTCATCCCGGCGAGCGCCAAGGCCAGAGCCAGGCCCCTCCGGGCGCGTCGTGCGGGCGCGCCGGGGCGCGTCGGTCTCGTTCTCATCGTGATCCCCCGATCGGGAAGCCGGGTCGGCCCCCTCACCTGGGACTTAATCACAGTCATTAATCCTGGGCAAGGGCCACCCCACCGCGACCGGTTCCAGCCCGGGGCGCTTGGGGTTCCGTCCGTCGCCCGACGACCGACCCGTCAGCCGGCGCCCCACCCAAGGCAGCAGGAAGGCCCGGAACCAGCGCAGCTCGTCCTGGCGGCGCCGCCACGCCGTCCGCGGCGCCGAGCGAATGGCGTCCGGCCGGACCGCTCCGGGCAGGCCCAAGGTCGCCGCCATCCCCGTCGCAAGCCGGTCGTGGCCATGGGCGCTGAGGTGGAACCGGTCGTTGCACCACAGGCGGGGATCGTCGAGCCCCTCGTCGCGCTCGGCGTCCAGCAGGAGCGATCCCCGCCGGGTGGCGATCTCGCGGATGCCCTCGTTGAAGCGGGCGATGCGCCCGCCCACCAGGCGGGCGGCGGGGGCGAGCAGAGCGACGTCCGGCAGCGTCGCCGTGAGCACGGTCGCCCCGGCGGCGTGGAGGGCGCCGTGCATCTCGTCGATCCGGGCGAGGCCGTGGTCGACGTCGAAGCGGGGTCGGGTGAGGTCGTTCCCGCCGATGATCAGGCTGACCAGATCGGGCTGGAGCGCCAGCGCGGCCGCGATCTGGTGGTCGTGGACGTCGGCGATCAGGCGGCCCCGGACGGCCAGGTTGGCGTAGCGAACCCCGGGGTGGGCGGCGGCGAGCCGCTCGGCGAAGCGATCCGCCCAGCCACGCTCGGTCCCGTCCGGGTGGGGGTCGTCGCCGACGCCTTCCGAGAGGCTGTCACCGAGTGCGACGTAGCGGCGGTACGACGAGGGGACCGGTTCTGCGCGGTGAGGCATGGTCGCGATTATTGACCGTCTGGACGGTTTGTAGCTAGCTTGCCGGCGTGGACACCGTCGAGACAGCGGAAGGCTCGGTCGCCTACGAGCGCGCCGGCGAGGGGCCGCCCCTGGTGCTGCTCCACGCCTGCCCCGGCGACCACCGCGACTACGCCGCCGTGCAGCCGGCCCTGGCCCGGTCGCACACCACCTGGGCGCTCGACTGGCCCGGCTTCGGCGGGTCGCCGCCGCCCCGCCCGCCCGCCGGCGCCTCGGCCCTGGGGTACGCCCGGGTGCTGGCCGCCTTCGTCGACGCCCTCGACCTCCACGACGTCCGGCTGGTCGGCAACTCGGTCGGTGGCTACGCCGCCGCCTCGCTGGCCATCGGCCAGCGCGGCCGGGTCGAGCGCCTCGTCCTCGTCGACAGCAGCGGCTTCACCCGCCACGGCCGCTTCACCCGGTCGGTGTGCCGGCTGCTGGGCAACGAGACGGCGACCCGCCGCCTGAGTGGCCCCCTCGCCCGCTGCTACCTGCGACGATCCAACGACACCGTCCGCGGGATGCGACGCCGGGCCGCGGCCCCGGGCCGCGAGCGGGCCGCCGTCCAGGCCGCGCTGTGGCGCTCGTTCACCGAGCCCGACAGCGACCTGCGGGCCCGGGCCGCCACCATCACCGCCCCGACCCTGGTGGTGTGGGGCCGCCGCGACCCGCTGCTCCCCCTCCGGCGCGACGGGCGCCACTGCCGGCGGGCCCTGCCCGACGCCCGGTTCGCAGCGGTCCCGACCGGTCACGCCGCCTTCGCCGAGGACCCGGCCGGTTTCCTGGCACTCGTCGAGCCCTTCCTCGTCGATGCCGCCGTGGTGCCGGGGGCGCGACGATGAGCTCCGCGGCAGGCAGGCGCCGGCGCGACCCCGAGGGCACCAAGCAGGCGCTGCTCGACGCCGGCGGCGCGGTCGCCGCCGAACGGGGTCTGACCAGGCTGAGCCTCGACCGGGTCGCCGCCGAGGCCAGCGTGGCCAAGGGCAGCCTGCTCCACCACTTCCGGACGCGCGAGAGCTACCTCCTGGCCCTGCACCGCAGCTGGCACGACCGCGTCTACGACGAGATCGTCGCCGCCGTCGCCGAGGGGCCGCCCGACCGTGAGCGGGTCCTGTCGGCCGCCTCCCTTTACCTCGACATCTGCCGGCGTGACCAGCGGGTGCGCGCCGTCCTGTTCGGGGCCCGGGGCGAGCCCGGCCTGGCGGCCGAGGTGGCGGCCCGTAACCTCCAGTTCGTGGCGTGGATCCGGGACGACTTCGCGGCGATGGGGTTCAGCGACCCCGACGCCACCGGCCAGCTCTTCCTCGGGGCGGTCGTCCAGGCCGCCGTTCTCGAACAGGCGGCCGGGCGCCGGCAGCCCGAACTGCGCCAGGCGCTCCGCGAGCTTCTGGCCTCGCCCTGAGCCGTGTCGCAGATCTGGTTGCGGTACCGGGGGCACCGGGGCTGGACATTCCGCTTCGTCCGTGTTCGGCTGCACGTCTCGGTCGACAGCGCCCCGCCGGTGGCCTTCCAGGGAGGCCAGACCCTGCTCCCGGTGGCCCCGGGCCGGCGCCACATCCGGGTCTGGCGCCAGCGGGACTACCTCCTGGGCCCGACGGGGTGGTTCGACACGCTCGACCGGGAGAAGTGCGTCGGCGACACCTGGATCGACGTGCCGGCGGGCGGCACCGTCGAGGTCGAGTACCGGCCCGGCTTCTTCCAGGGCATGGCGGCGACCCTGCTCGTCGTCCAGGTCCACGTCCACGACGGGTCGACCTGGACGGCCTGGCCCGCCGGACCGGTCGGACCTCGGTGATCGGAGGCGCGGCGTGGACGTGGCGAGGCTGGCCGAGGAGCTCGGGGTCCCCGAGCTGGGGGAACGACTCGACGACGTCGACCGGCGGCTGATCGAGGTCGTCGGCGGTGTCGATGGTGTCGACGGGCTGGCGGCGCCGAGCCGGCGGGTGACCGCCGCGGGCGGCAAGCGGCTCCGACCGGCGCTCACCATCGCCGCCGCGGCGCTGGGCGGCGTGTTCGACCGCCGGGTCGTCGACGCCGCTGCGGCCGTCGAGCTGGTGCAGATCGGCTCGCTCGTGCACGACGACCTCCTCGACGGGGCGCTCGTCCGCCGGGGGGTTCCCACCATCAACGGCGTCGAGGGCCCGCCCACCGCGATCCTGGCCGGCGACTACCTGCTGGCCCGGGCCGGCGAGCTGGCTGCCGGGGTGGGTCGGGAGGCCGCCGCGCTGCTGGCGACCGCCATCGTCGACCTGTGCGTCGGGCAGAGCCAGGAGATGGCGCAGGTCGCCGACCTCGACCGCACGATCGACCAGCACCTGGCCTCGATCCGGGGCAAGACGGCCCGCCTGTTCGGCTGCGCCTGTGAGATCGGTGCCGTCTGCGCCGGGCTCCCGCCGGGCACGACCCGGCAGCTGGCCCGGTTCGGCGAGAGCTTCGGCATGGCGTTCCAGGTGGTCGACGACGTGCTCGACCTGGTCGGCGACGCCGGGCGCCTCGGCAAGCCGACGGGCACCGACGTCGCCACCGGCGTCTACACGCTGCCCGTCCTCCTGGCCGCCCAGGACCCGCGGTCGGCCGGTGCCCTGTCCGCCCACCTGGCCGCCGGCGACGTCGACGCCACCACCACGCTGGTCGTGGAGACCGGCGCCGTCGACGCCGCACTGGGCCATGCCGACAGCTTCGTCGCCGACGCCACGACCGCCACCACCGCCGTCGGCACCCCGGGGGCGCTGGCGCTCGGGGCGTTCGCCCGGTCCTACGTGGCCTGGGCCCTCGAAGCGTTCGTCCACCGGCGGACCTGGCCCCGACCTCGGCCCCCGGCATGAAGGAGCACCGTTGATGCACGCCACCTACGACGAGATCGGCGTCGGCTACGAACGCACCCGCCGACCCGACCCCCGCATCGAGCGCCGCCTCCACGAGGCGCTCGGACCGGCGACGACGATCCTCAACGTGGGGGCCGGCACCGGGGCCTACGAACCCCGCGACCGGCGCGTCGTGGCGGTCGAGCCCTCGATCGAGATGATCCGCCAGCGACCGCCCTCGGCCCCCGGCACGCTGCGGGCCTGGGCCGCCTCGCTGCCCTTCGCCGACCGGTCCTTCGACGCCGCGCTCGCCGTCCTCACCATCCACCACTGGCCCGACCCCGGGGCCGGCCTGGCCGAGCTGCGCCGGGTCACCACCGGGCCCTGCGTCGTCCTCACCTTCGACCACCAGGCCCACCGGCAGCAGTGGCTGCTCGACTACTTCCCCGCCATCGCCGACCTCGACCGCCACCTCCCCTCCCCCGAGGCCGTCGCCGACGCCCTCGGCGGCGGCACGGTCGAGGTCCTGCCCATCCCCCACGACTGCCTCGACGGCTTCTGCCACTCGTGGTGGCGCCGACCCCACGCCTACCTCGACCCGGCGGTGCGGGCCGGCATCTCCGGCCTCGCCCGACTCCCCGAACCCGCCATCCAGCGGGGCGTCGCCCGACTCGCCGACGACCTCGCCTCGGGTCGCTGGCACGCCACCCACGCCGACCTGCTCGACCTCGACGAGCTCGACGGCGGCTACCGCATCGTCACCTCGCACCCGTGACCCTGCGCACCCGGTCCACCGAGCCAATGGGCATCACGCACCCGATCGTGCTGGCGCCGATGGGCGGCTCGGCCGGCGGCGAGCTGGCCGCGGCCGTGTCCGACGGCGGGGGCCTCGGCCTGGTCGGCGCCGGCCTTGGCGACGACGTGGCCTGGCTCGACCGGGAGCTCGGGGTGGTGGCCGGGCGCACCGGCTCGCCGTGAGGCGTCGGCTTCCTCTCGTGGGCGGCGTCGCCGGCCGCGGTCCGCCACGCCCTCGGGTTCGGCCCCCGGGCGGTGATGCTGTCGTTCGGCGATCCCCGGCCCCTGGCCGAGCCCGTCCTCGAGGCGGGCGTGCCGCTGATCGTCCAGGTCACCGACCTCTCCGAGGCCGAGCTGGCGCTCCAAGTCGGCGCCGACGTGCTCGTCGCCCAGGGCTCCGGGGCCGGCGGCCACGGCGGGCGCCGGGCGACGTTCCCGTTCGTCCCGGTCGTCGTCGACCTGGCCGGCCCTACCCCGGTGCTGGCCGCCGGCGGGATCGCCGACGGTCGGGGCCTCGGCGCCGCGCTCGTGCTGGGGGCGGCCGGGGCCGTGCTCGGCACCCGGTTCCAGGCCAGCGACGAAGCCCTCGTGGCGCCCGAGGTCGCCCAGGCCATCGTGGACGGCCGGGGCGAGGACACCGAGCGGCACCGCACCCTCGACATCGCCCGCGGGTCCGCCTGGCCCGAGCGCTACACCGCCCGTACGCTCACCAACGCCTTCCTCGACCGGTGGCGGGGACGCGACGCCGAGCTCGCCGGTGACGACGAGGCCCTCACCGCCTACCGCACCGGCGCCGAGCGGGGCGACCCGTCCCGTGACGGCGCTCATGAGCGCTGCCGCGAGCTGGGCCAGCCGGGGGCTGGGCGGCGGGTCGAGGGCAGCCATGGCCACCCTCCGAACGTGGGTGGCGGGCTGTCCTTTCGGACACCACTCGCCCCCCGGTTTTGTGGGTTGCAACCCCGGGGGACCCATGTCCTTGGTGGGCGAGGGGGGACTTGAACCCCCACGACCTTGCGGCCACTGGCACCTGAAGCCAGCGCGTCTGCCAATTCCGCCACTCGCCCGAGTGACAAGGTTGAACACCATAGCCCGTGCCGGCACCGCCTCCGCCACATGGTTCACCGTCTGGTAGGACTGCCCGAATGGTCGACGCAACACGTGGGGTCGCCGTGGTGACCGGCGCCAGCTCCGGCATCGGGGCGGCCACCGCTCGGGCCCTCGCCGGGGACGGTTGGACCGTCGTGGTAGGGGCCCGGCGGGTCGATCGATTGGAGCCCCTCGCCGACGAGATCGGGGGTCGGTCGCACGCCCTCGACGTCACCGACCAGGCCTCGGTCGACGCCTTCGTCGCTTCGGTTCCCCACTGCGACCTGCTGGTCAACAACGCGGGTGGGGCGCTCGGCTGGGCGCCGGTGGCCGAGGCCGACGCCGACGAGTGGCAGGCCATGTACGACACCAACGTCCTGGGTGTCCTGCGCATGACCCGGGCCCTCCTCCCCGCCCTGGAGGCCAGTGGCGACGGGCAGGTCGTCACCGTCGGGTCAGTCGCCGGCCTCGAGCCCTATCCCAACGGCGCCGGCTACAACGCCGCCAAGTTCGGGGTGCGGGCGGTGATGTCGGCGCTGCGCCAGGAGCTGTTGGGGCGGCCGGTGCGGGTGTCGCTGGTCGACCCTGGGCTGGTGGAGACCGAGTTCAGCCTGGTCCGCTTCGACGGCGACGCCGACCGGGCCGCCGCGGTCTACCAGGGCCTCACGCCGCTGTCGGCCGACGACGTGGCCGAGTGCATCCGCTGGATCGTCGCCCGCCCCCCGCACGTCAACATCGACCACCTCCTGGTCCTCGCCCGCGACCAGGCCGGCGCCCGCCAGGTCCACCGCCGCCCCACCGACTGAGCGGCGCCGGGGGGTCAGGTCAGGACCGCAACAGACCAGAGGCGGAGCCGGACCGCCAAGCCAGAGGCGGAGCCGGACCGCCAGGACCAAGCCAGGGCGTCGCCCGGGGACCAGGCGTGGGCGGTGCGGCGGCGACCTAGTGGTGGGCCAACTCTGCCAGCTCCAGGCCGACCGAGGGCCGGGAGGGGTCAGGTGAGGGCGTCGATGAGGTGCCAGGAGAGGGCGGTGGGGGCGTCGATGGGGGTGCCGGTGAGGGCCAGCCAGGCCGTGAGCTGGGGGCCGATCCGGCGGGGGATGGTGGCGGTGCCGCCCGCTCCGGGGACCAGGCCCATCGCCACCTCGGGGAGGCGGAACCGGGCGTCGGGGGCGGCGACGACGTGGTGGGCCAGGGCCGCCAGCTCCAGCCCGGCCCCGATGCACGCCCCCTGGACGTGGACCTCGACCCGGGTCGTCGCGGCGCACCGGGCCAGCGCCCGGGCCGGGCTGCGGGTGCTGCGGACCAGGTGGCCGGTGGTGGGGTCGGGGGTGGTGCCGAACTCGTCGAGGTCGCCGCCGCTGCAGAAGTCGGAGCCCTCGCCGGTCCAGACCACCCGGGTGATGCTGTCGTCGGCGGCCGCCAGCCCGAACGCCGCCACCAGGCCGTCCCGGACCCCGGTGTCGACGGCGTTGCGCACCTCGGGCCGGCGCAGGGTGACGGACAGGGTGTCGCCGGCCCGGTCGACGCCGACGGGCTCGACGGCCGACGGCAGGCGGGGCGGCCGACCGGCCCGGGACGCCAGCCAGGCCCGGTGCTCGGCGCCGCCCTGGAGGGTGGCGTAGGCCAGCGACTCGGCGGTCAGGCCCTCGTCCAGCGGCCGGCCCCGTCCCAGCCGCAGCAGCTGGACCAGCACGGTGGCGGCCTGGGGCGACCGGTCGACGGCGGTGGCCAGGTCGACGAGGGCCGGGTGGACGCCGTCGGGGCACCAGCGCCACGGCGGGCCCGGGTCGACCGAGGCACCCGACAGCAGCACGTCGCACCCGGCCGGCGGGGCGTCGTTGTCGGCCACGGCCACCCCCACGACCACGCACGGGAGCATGGTCGTCAACGCCAGGAGGCGGGCGACGTCGTCGCTGTCGGCGCCGGCGAGGTCGACGGCCAGGAGCGGCCGGCCGGCCAGGGGGCCCAGGTCCTCGGGGGTGCCGGTGACCAGGTCGAGGGCAGCGGGCACGGGCAGCGGTCGGACCACGACGGCACGGTACCGCCGTAGCCTCCCGGGCATGGTTGGCCCTGGTGACGCCGTGCGGGAGTGGGCGGCCAGCGGGGCCATGTGGCTCACCGGCCACCCGGACGGGCCGCCGCTGGCCCCGCCGTTCGCGGTGATCCCGGCGCTGGAGGCCGTGGCCGCCGAGCTGGTCCGGCTGAGCGCCGCGGTAGGGACCGAGGTCCGCGTCGACGTGGCCGAGCTGCTCACCGGACGGGCCGCGCTCCTGGGCCTGACCCGGCAGGGCCGGACCTCGGCCAACGGCTCGTGCCGGCTGCTGCCGACGACCGACGGGTGGGTGGCGGTCAACCTGGCCCGACCCAGTGACATCGAGGCGGTGCCTGCCCTGATCGAGGGGACCGTGGACGGCGATCCCTGGGAGACCTTGGGCCGGGCTGCGGCCCAGATCGACAGTGCCTCGCTCGTGGAGCGAGGGGTGCTCCTGGGCGTTCCGGTGGCTCAGCTGCCAGACGAACCTGCCCCCGAAAGAGGAGCAACGCCCGCTCCTCTTTCGGGGGCAGGTTCAGCGACGGGGGTGAGGGCGGCGGGCGAGCTCCTGGTCGTGGACCTCTCGGGCATGTGGGCGGGGCCCGTCTGTGCGTGGTTGTTGGGGCGGGTGGGGATGCGGGTGGTGAAGGTGGAGAGCACCACGAGGCCCGACGGCGCTCGGCGAGGACACGCCGGGTTCTTCGACTGGCTGCACGGTGGGCACGAGTCGGTGGCGCTGGACCTCACGTCGGCCGCGGGCCGCTACCAGCTGGCCGAGCTGGTGGACCGGGCCGACATCGTCGTCGAGGCGTCCCGGCCCCGGGCCCTGGCCCAGATGGGCATCGACGCCGAGGCCGTGGTCGCCGCCCGCCCCGGATGCACCTGGGTGTCGATCACCGGCTACGGCCGCCGCGGCGACGCCGGGCGCCGGGTGGCCTTCGGGGACGACGCCGCCGTCGCCGCCGGTCTCGTGGCCCGCGACGCCGCCGGTGACCCCGTGTTCTGCGCCGACGCCGTCGCCGATCCGATCACCGGGCTCCAGGCCGCGGTCGGCGCCCTCACGTCGGTGGCCCGGGGCGGCGGCCACCTGGTGGACGTGGCGATGGTCGACGCCGTCGCCGCCACCCTCACCACACCCGCCCCCACCGGCGCCACCGGGCTCCCCGTCGCCCCGCCCCGACCGCCCCGCACCACCGACGCCGCGCCGCCCGCCCGGCCGCTGGGCGCGGACACCGACGCGGTGCTGGCCGAGCTGGGGATCCCGACCCCGTGCTGATCACCGGCGGCGAGGTCGACGGCCGTCCCGGCAGCGATGTCCGACTGCGCGACGGGCGGATCGCCGAGGTCGGCCCCGGTCTCCGCCCCCGCCCCGGCGAGGATGTGGTCGACGCCGCCGGGAACGCCGTCATCCCCGCGCTCCACGACCACCACGTCCACCTCACGGCGCTGGCCGCGGCCCACGCCTCGGTACACGTCGACCGGCTCGGCCTCGCCGCCCTCCGGGACGCCCCCGGCACCGGGTGGGTGCGAGCGGTCGGCTACCACGAGTCGATCGCCGGCCCGCTCGACCGGCAGCGACTCGACGAGCTGGTCCCCGACCGCCCCGTCCGGGTGCAGCACCGCAGCGGGATCCTGTGGGTGCTCAACACCCGGGGCCTCGACGCCGTCGGCGCCGCCACCGCCGACGAACCCGGCATCGAGCGCGACGAGCACGGCACCCCCACCGGCCGCCTGTGGCGCGGCGACCGCTGGCTGGCCGACCGGGTGCCGACCACGCCCGTCGACCTGGCCGCCGTGGGCCGCCACGCCGCCGACCACGGCATCACCGGCTTCACCGACGCCGACCCCCACCGCACCGCGGCCGGGGTCGCGCGGCTCCACGAGGCCCGGCTCCCCCAGGCCGTGACCCTGATGAGCGCCGACGGCCTCGCCCTCCCGCCCGGCTGCACCGCCGGGGCCCGGAAGCGCATCCTCGACGACACCACGCTCCCCCCGGTCGACGACCTCGCCGCCTGGATCGCCGACGCCCACCGGGACGGCCACGCCGTCGCCGTCCACTGCGTGACCCGGGTCCAGCTGGTCGTCACGCTCACCGCCATGGCCGACGCCGACGCCCACACCGGCTCCGGCCCCCGTCCCCGGCAGGGCGATCGCATCGAGCACGGCGGCGTCGTCCCACCCGAGCTGCACGACGAGCTGCGACGCCTCGGCCTCACCGTGGTCACCCAGCCCAACTTCGTCGCCGAGCGGGGCGACCAGTACCGGACCGACGTCGATCCCGACGATCTCCCCCACCTCTACCCCTGCGCCCGCCTGCTGGCCGCCGGGGTCCAGGTCGCAGCCGGCACCGACGCCCCCTTCGGCCGCCCCGACCCCTGGGCCGCCATCCGGGCCGCGGTCCACCGCCGCACCCCCGCCGGCCACGTCCTCGGCGCCGACGACCGGGTCGACCCGCCCCCCGCCCTCGCCCTCTTCCAGGGCCCCGCAGCCGACCCCGCCACCCCCCGCCGGGTCGCCCCCGGCCAGCCCGCCGACCTGTGCGTCCTCGACCGCCCGCTCGCCGCCCTCCACCGGGCGATCGCCGGCGCCGAGGAACTGGACCCAATCGCCGTCACGGTCGCCCGCGGCGACGTGATCGCCGACCGGCGCTGACCGCAGGACCTCGGCGCCGGTACCGTGCCGCCGATGGGAGCTGTGGGTCGACCCCGCCGGTTCGACGCCGACGACGAGCGGCGGCTGGTCCTCGACGCCGCCTTCACGGTGATGGCCCGCAACGGCTACCAGGACGTGGCGGTGGCCGACATCCTCGCCGAGGCCGGCCTGTCGACCCGCTCCTTCTACCGGCACTTCGGGTCGAAGGACGAGCTGGTGCGGGCCATGTGCCGCCGGGAGGCCGACGCGGCCGCCGCCGCCATCACCGAGAAGGTGCGGGCGGCCCGAACGGCCCGGGCCGGCCTGGAGGCGTGGATCGACGAGATCCTCAGCTACGGCCGCCACCGGGGCAAGGCCCGCCGGGCCACGGTGCTGGGCTCGGCCGCCGCCCTGCGGGCCGAGGGCGTGGCCGACGAGATGACCCGGGCCTTCCACCTGCTGACCGCCCCGCTGGAGCAGGTCCTGGCCGCGGGCCGCGCCGACGGCTCGTTCCCCCACGCCGACCCGCCCGCCGACGCCCTCCAGGTCCAGGCCCTGGCCTGGCGCGCCTCCGGCCTCAACCCCTTCGCCGAGGCCCGCCCCGCCACCCCCGAAACCCGCGCCGCCGTGCTCACCTTCTGCCTCCGCGCCCTCGGCGCGCCACCGGAGGCCCAGGCCCAGGATGCGACGAGCTGATCTCGTTACTATGAAAACCTGATTCTCTAACTAGGGGGAACCGAGGAACATGTCGATCGCGATTGCCGACGAGCATCGGGCCCTGGCTGCCACGGCGGCCGACTTCCTGGGGAAGAAGGGGGCCAGGGCCGCCGCCCGCCAGCTGCTCGAAGCCCCCGACGAGGGCCTGCCCGCGTTCTGGACCGAGCTCTGCGACCTGGGGTGGCCCGGCCTCCACCTGGCCGAGGAGCACGGGGGCTCCGGGTTCGGGCTGCCCGAGCTGGTGATCGTCGTCGAGGAGATGGGCCGGGCCGTGGCGCCCGGGCCGTTCGTCCCCACCGTCATCGCCAGCGCGACCATCGGCGCCGCCGGCAGCGACGGGCAGCAGGCCAAGCACCTGCCCGGCCTGGCCGCCGGCACCACCGTCGCCGGCGTCGCGGTGGCCGGCGGGGGCGAGGTCACGATCGAGGCGGGCGCCAACGGGAGCGGCACGGTCAGCGGGAAGGTGGTCGTCCTCGGGGGCGGCACGGCCGACGTGATCGTCGTCCCCATCGAGGGCAGCGACGACGTCGCCCTCGTGAACGCCAAGGCCGGCGACGGCGTGACCGTCGACGTCCCCACCAACCTCGACCCCACCCGCCGCGCCGCCCGCGTCACGTTCGCCAAGGCCGCCGCCGAGGTCGTCCCCGGCGGCCGCCAGCCGTTCGTCGACCTGGGGCGCACGGTCCTCGCCGCCGAGGCCACCGGCGTCGCCCGGGAGGCCACCGAGCAGGCGGCCGAGTACGCCAAGGTCCGTGAGCAGTTCGGCCGCCCGATCGCCATGTACCAGGCGGTCAAGCACCACTGCGCCAACATGCTGGTGGCCACCGAGCTGGCGACGTCGGCCGTGTGGGACGCCGCCCGGGCCGCCGGCAACGACGACCCCGCCCAGCTCACCTACACCGCGGCGATGGCCGCCACGCTGGCCGCCCCCGCCGCCGACTGGAACGCCCAGCTCAACATGCAGGTGCACGGGGGCATCGGCTTCACGTGGGAGCACGACTGCCACGTCTACCTGCGCCGGGGCACGGCCCTGAAAGCGTTCCTCGACGGCGGCACGGCGGCGCGAGACGTGACCGATCTCACCCGCGCCGGCACCCGGCGGAAGGGGTCGGTCGACCTGCCGCCCGAGGCCGAGGAGCTGCGCCCGGCGGTCCGGGAGTTCGCCGACAGCATCAAGGGCCTGCCCGCGGAGCAGCAGCGGCAGCAGCTGATCGAGTCCGGCTACGTGATGCCCCACTGGCCGGCGCCCTGGGGCCGTGACGCCAGCGCCATCGAGCAGCTCGTGATCGAGCAGGAGTTCGGCGCCGCCAAGATCCAGCGCCCCGGCTACGGCATCACCGGCTGGGTGATCCTCACGCTCATCCAGCACGCCACCGAGGACCAGGTGGCCCGGTGGGTGCGGCCGGCGCTGAACCAGGAGCTGATCTGGTGCCAGCTGTTCAGCGAGCCCGACGCCGGGTCCGACGCCGCCGGCATCAAGACCAAGGGCACCCGGGTGGAGGGCGGCTGGCTGGTCAACGGCCAGAAGGTGTGGACCTCCGGCGCCCACCAGGCCGGCCAGGGCTTCGCCACCGTGCGCACCAACCCCGACGCCCCCAAGCACAACGGCATCACCACGATGGTGATCGACATGCACGCCGACGGCGTCGAGGTGCGGCCGCTGAAGATGCCGACCGGGGGCTCCGAGTTCAACGAGGTGTTCTTCAACGACGTGTTCGTGCCCGACGACGACGTGGTCGGGCCGGTCGACGGCGGCTGGACGGTGGCCCGGGCGACGCTGGGCAACGAGAGCGTGTCGATCGGCGGCGGGCAGGGCGGCATGTCGTTGCCGGGCGACGCCTTCATCGGCCCGTTCGACGCCCACCCCGAGCGCCTGACCGGCGGCGCAGCCCGCATCGGCCGCTACATCGCCATCCACCAGGCGATGGCCAACCTCAACCTGCGCTCGGCCCACCGGGCGGTCGCCGGGGGCGGGCCAGGCCCGGAGGGCAACGTCACCAAGCTGGTGCTGTCGGAGAACGGCCACGAGGCGGCGGCGATCCTCGCCGAGCTGAGCGGCCCCGACACGGCGTTCATGGACGGCGCCGGCGCCATGACCGGGATGCTGGTCCTGATGCACCGGGCGATGTCGATCGCCGGCGGCACATCCGAGATCAAGCGCAACCAGATCGGCGAACGCATCCTCGGCCTCCCCCGCGACCCCCTGATCAAGTAGCCAACGCTATGAAGCACCGGTAGTGCTGGGGATCATCGGGAATCTCCTCGATCACCGCGCCGAGCTGGCGGTTCAGGCTGATCATCTCAACGTTCGATCGGTGGACGATCGACGCGATGACCCTGGCACCGCCAGCTCGAGAGCGAGACACCATCTCCTCCTTGAGGGCTCGGCCGTGACCTCGGCGCTGTGCCCCACAGCCACGGCCACGATGTCCCCCCGGCAGAGCACAGGCGACATCGTGTCGTGTACGCGCCAGGCTGCGACGCCCAACAGACCACCCGCGTCGTCGAAGAGGCCGACCGCCGACACGTGCCCCTTCTCCAACTGGTTGGCGAGCTCGTTCCGCACCACCGACTGCACAAGCTCGGTCCACGGCTGGCCGATCCGGGCGCATGTGAAGCGGGCGAGCGCGGCGCGGTCGTCGAGCGTCAGATCTCGGATGGTCACGAGAAAGGACCTGCTCAGCCTGCGCCGAGAAACCGCAGGGTCGCCTGATGGAGACCATCCGGCAACGCTGGGCCATCGAATCCGTAGATGTCTCGCCGCTGGCCGAGGTCCTCTAGAGCGATTCGGTGCGACTCGAACTCCTCGTCACGACAGAACCAGTTCTTCAGCGCTTCGTCGGAGATCTCCGGGCTGCCGGTCGTGAAGCCGTCATCGATCTCACTGGCGTCACGCCAGGGATCCTCGAGGTGTGTCTTCCTGATCAGCTCCCTACCCGTGTACCCGCCGTACCGGCCGACGACGTACTCGATCACCACGAGCTGTTCGTCATCAGGGGACTGGGCCGGCGGACGCTGCCAGTTTCGCTTCTCGGCACGCCGCAGATCAGCGACGACGGGACCGTTGGTCCACGCCTCCAAGCGCTCGGAGAACATCTGGCTCCCGGTCCAGGCCACATGCCAACCCTGGCAGTAGTAGACGAGCTTGTGGATCTTGACGTCGCCCGCGTCTGGCAATCGTGCTCTCAGCTCACGGGCGACGTCGTGCACAGACAACATGGAACTCACCTCCCTCCAGATCCGTCACCACGGTAACGAACAGGTGTGACAGTCTCAGCGATTACTCGGCTCGGCCTCCCCCGCGACCCCCTGATCAAGTAGGCCCTGGCGCCGGGCCTGTCCTGGAGGTGGGTCCGGCGTAAGGTGCTGGTCGTGGTGGGCATGGCGGTTGGTGGAGTGGGTTGGGTCGCGGGCGTGTTCGGGGCCGGGCTCGTGGAGAAGTGGCAGGACATGGCGTTGGAGCTGTGGATCGCCGCAGGGGCCGTCGCGCTCGTGTGGTTCCTGGTGCTCGGGCTGTGCATGGCGGTGACCGAGCCGAGGAAGGTCGATCCCGGGCCGGAGACGCTCGATCTGCCGGGGCAGGAGCCGCCGGCCGTGGTGAACCTGCTGGCCAACGACTGGCGGCTCGAGGAGGAGTCGATGCCGGCGACGCTGCTCGACCTCGCGGCCCGCAAGCACGTCGCCGTCGAGCAGATCGGCGACCAGACCTTCGTGCGGGTGCCGAAGCACCCGCCGCCGAGCGCCGCCGCCGACCAGCTCGCCCCCTACGAGCGCATGATCCTCGACCACGTCCGGAGCCAGGCCCGGCAGGGATCCGACGGGATGGTGCCCGCCGAGGCCCTCACCACCGGACCCGACGCCCAGGCCAAGGGCTGGTGGAAGTCGTACCAGGGCGCCGTCGTCGACGACGCCCACCTCCGTGGCCTGGCCCGCAAGCGTTGGTCGCCCAGCGTCCACACGCTGCTGGTGACCATGGCGCTGGCGGTCGCCGTCGCCGCCGGCCTGGCCCTCAGCGCGCTCCCCGACGCCGACGACGACCCGGGCGAGGGCAGCGGCACGAGCCAGGACAGCAACCCGGTCGGCGCCGCGCTGGGCCTGGGCGTGGTCACCTGGGGCGGCCTGATCGGGCTCGTCGAGTACGTCGGCGCCCGACAGCGCGATACGCCCGCCGGACGGGAGACCGCCGCCCGCTGGTTGGGCCTGCAGGAGATGCTGGCCCAGAACCCCCTGTTCGCCGAGCAGCCGCCGGCCGGCGTGGCCATCTGGGACCGCCACCTCGCCTACGGCGCAAGCCTCGGTGTCGCCCACGGCGCGGTGGCCGCCCTCCCGCTGGGCGCGGAGAGCGACACGACGGCGTGGAGCCCGGTGGGCGGGCGCTGGCGGGTGGTCCACATCCGCTACCCGAAGGCGATCCCGCCCGGCTACGGCCGCCATCCCCTGCGGGCCGCGGCGGTCGGCGGGCTGCAGCTGGCCATCGCCTTCGCCATCTTCTCCCGCCTCCTGCCGGCACTCCTCGTCGCCCCGGGCGACCTGGAGAGCGAGGGCTTCGAGGTCGCCGGCGAGCGGATCTTCCTCATCGTGACCGAGGTCCTGGCGGCGTCGATCGGGGTGATCGCGGCCCTGGTCACGCTGCGGGCGGCGTGGATGTTCCTGGCCGGCGCGGCCGACCTGTTCGGGGGCCGCCGCACGGTCGAGGGCCGGGTGCTGCGCTACCGGGAGCGGGGCAGCGACGACCACCGCCGCTGGTACGTGGCGGTCGACGACGGCACCGGCCACCGGGTGCGGGCCTGGCTGTTCCACAAGGCCCAGGGAGCCACCCAGGGCTCGACCGTCCGGGCGTCGGTCACCCGCCGCCTCCAGCACGTGAAGGACCTGTCGACCGGCCCGCTCCCGGGCGCCGAGGCCCATGACCCAGCAGGCGAGGCCCGTGAAAACAGCTCGCAACGTACAGGCGCACACGAGATGACCGCACCGGGTGAGTAGGCCACCGGTAGTCTCTGTCGAATGGTCATCCGCGGTTTCGAGCGGCGCTTGGAGCGCATGGTGGAAGGCGCCTTCGCTCGTGCCTTCCGATCCAGCATCCGGCCCGTGGAGCTGGCTCGTGGTCTTGCCCGGGAGATGGACGATCGGGTGTCGGTCGGCGTGCGGGGTGCACCCGTCGTGCCGAACTACTTCACGATCTACCTCTCCCCGCCCGATCACGCCGAGTTCGCCGAGGTGCAGGACGCACTGCGGCGGGAGCTGTGCGAGGCCGCACGCGAGCACGCCCGCGACGAGCGC
>Ga0272482_10000139_pt1 | contig 22968 bp, 19 predicted proteins | sample RVTome_8_FD_192427 | JGI IMG/M metagenome (GOLD analysis project Ga0272482, IMG submission 192427) | Soil microbial communities from uranium-contaminated site in the Upper Colorado River Basin, Wyoming, United States - RVT160D0 (version 2) ...
TGCCGGCCCGCACCACGTCGTGCAGCGCGGCCATCGTCTCCTCGATCGGTGTCTCGGGGTCCCACCGGTGGATCTGGTAGAGGTCGACGTGGTCGGTGCCGAGCCGGCGCAGCGAGCCGTCGATCGAGGCCATGATGTGCTTGCGGGACAGCCCCCGGTCGTTGGCCCCCTCCCCGACCGGGAAGTAGACCTTCGTGGCCAGCACGTAGTCGTCCCGCCGCGCGAACAGCTCGCTCAGCAGCCGCCCGGTGAGTTCCTCGCTGGCGCCCAGGGCGTACATGTCGGCGGTGTCGAAGAACGTCACGCCCGCCTCGACCGCCCGCCCCACGATCGACCGCGCCGCGTCCATGCCGAGCTGCCAGTCCCGGCTCGGCGCGTCCGCGTAGCTCATCATGCCGAGGCAGATCCTGGAGACCTTGAGGCCGGTCGAGCCGAGCCGTTCGTAGCGCATGATCCCATCTTGGCCGCACGCCGGAGCAACCTCCCACCGGGGGTGCGGTGTTTGACTGACGTGGACGACTTCCGGGAGTACGTGGCCAGCCGCCTCGAGGGGCTGCGCCGCACGGCGTACCTGCTCTGCGGCGACTGGCACACGGCGGACGACGTGGTCTCCGCGGCGCTGGTGCGGCTCTACCGCCACTGGCGCCGGGTGTCCACTGTGGACAACGTCGACGCGTACGTGCGGCGGACGCTGCTGCGCACGTGGCTCAACGAGCGGCGGCGACCCTGGCGGCGGGAGGTGCTGGCCGGCGAGGCGATACCGGACCCGGCCTCTCCCCGGGCCGGCCCGGAGGCCGCCGTCACCGACCGGATGACGGTGCTGGCGCTGCTCGCCGAGCTGCCGCCCAAGCGCCGCGCCGTGCTGGTGCTGCGCTACTTCAACGACCTCTCGGTGGAGGAGACGGCCAAGGCGCTCGACGTGAGCCCCGGCACGGTGAAAAGCCAGACGGCACGGGCGCTGGAGGTACTGCGCGGGCGGCTCGAGCCGGCGCTGGGTGTGGAGGGAGAGCGACGATGAACCTCACGGATGAGCTGCACGCGGCCTCGGCCGAGCCGCCGCCGACGCGCATCGACCTGGACCGGCTGGTGGCCCGGGAGGAGGCGCGGAAGGTCCGGGCACGGTGGATCGCCGCCGGCTGCGCGGCCGCCGTCGCGGTCACGGCCACGATCCTCGGGGTACGGGTGGCCGCCGCTCCGCCCGTCGAGCACGATCTCGGGGTCGTCTTCTCGCCGGACCGGGTGCCCGACCTGGCGACCCTCCCCGACGCGGCGAAGGTGTGGCCGGACGCGGTGCGCGAGCTGCCCCCGCGGCTGCCGGACCGCTCGGACTACTCGGTGGTCGCCGCGCTGGGCGACGACCGGTACCTCGTGGCGTCGGGCATCTCCGACCCGTCCAACAGCCCGCGGATCTTCGACACCGGGGCGGGCACGGCGACGCCACTGGCCGCCGAGGGCGCGATCGCGGGTGTGGCCGAAGGCCGGGTCCTGACCACCAAGGTGGCGGGCGACCAGGTCGTCTGGATGCTGGAGGGCTTCCGCCGCAATACCGACTTCCGCGAGCTGTGGACCGCCCGCGTGGACGGCACCGGCCTCCGGCGCCTGGCCACACTGCCCAACGGCGTGGGGCCGCGGTTCGCACTGGCCGGCGACACCGTCCTGTGGGACGTCGAGCGGCCCGGCTCCGCCGCGGCTCACAAGGCGCCGTTCACGACGGTCTGGCGGGTCTCGCTCGCCGGCGGCCAGCCGGCCGAGCTGCCGGGCAGCGAAGGCTGGAGCCTCGCGTACGACGGCCCGTGGCTTTCCACCCAGGTCCTCCGGGAGGGCGTCGAGGCGTACGGCACCGGCGAGCTGTGGAACCCGCTCACCGGGGTGAAACGCCGCTGGACCGCGCACCCTGGGCTGCAGTTCGTCGAGTGCTGGACGGCCTGGTGCGTCGGCTCCGGAAACCGCCTCGCGCTGCAGAACCTCGACGGCACCGGCTACCTCGAGCTGCCGTTCTCCGGCCACCTGACCTCCAGCCGCGAGGGGCGGCTCGCCGCCGGCTCGGTGCGGTCGGGCGGCACCTCCGTGCAGCTGGTGTGGGACCGCCGGACCGGGCGCGCCGCCGCGCTCGCCCGCTACGACCTGGACGCCTCGCCGGGGCGGGTGACGCTGACCCGCTCGCACAACAGCGACTTCGACCCGCCGGTGCTGAGCTGGCGTACCGCCGACCACACGATGGTGCTCGACCTGAACGCGATCGACTGACCGCCCCGCACGCCACCGCGGCCCGGCACGCCCGCCGGGCCGCGGTTCGCGCCCGACCGCCCCGACCAGCCACAATGATCGGCGTACACGCGAGGCTGAGGGGGCGGCGATCATGCGGGAGCTGGTGGATCCGGTCGATCCGGTCGTGGACGCGGCGCAGGCGGCACCGTTCCCCGACGCGGACGAGTACCGCGCGGCGCTCGAACGGATCAGGACCGCCGCCGAGGCGTACTACAGCGGTCCCGACCTGGCGATGGACGACGCCACGTACGACGGGCTGATGGCCCGGGTCACCGCCACCGAGGCGGCCCGCCCGGAGTGGAAGGAGGCCGACTCCCCCACCGAGGCGGTGGGCGCCGGCGGCGGCGTGGTCGGCGACATCGTGCACAGCGAGCCGATGCTCAGCCTCGACAACGTCTTCGGCTCCGACGAGCTGCGCAAGTGGGCCGCCCGGCTGGAGAAGATCATCGGTCGCCCCGTCGGCGGGTTCACGGTCGAGCCGAAGATCGACGGGTTGGCCATCGCCGCCCGGTACACCGACGGGGTCCTGACCCTGGTGGCGACCCGGGGTGACGGGCGCGCGGGCGAGGACGTGACCGCACAGGCCCGCCGGGCCGCCGGCCTGCCCGAGCGGCTGCGCGACCCGGTGACGGTCGAGGTGCGCGGCGAGGTCTTCATGACCGACGACGACTTCGCGGCCGCGCAGGTGATGCGCACCGGGGCGGGCGAGCCGGCGTTCGCGCACCCGCGCAGCGCCGCCGCCGGCACCCTCCGCGCGCCCAAGCGGGTCTACGAGTGCCCGCTCTCCTTCTTCGCGTACTCGGTGCACGGCGTCGCCGAGCCGATGGCGCAGTCGGCGGCGATGGTGTGGCTGTCGGAGCTCGGCGTGGCCACCACCGCCTACTCGCTGTGCGCCACGGTCGAGGAGGTGTACGCGGCGGTCGAGACGATCACCGCCACCCGTGGCACGCTCGGCTACGGGGTGGACGGCGCGGTCATCAAGGCCGACCAGCCCGCCGACCGGGCCGCGGCCGGCTCGTCCAGCCGGGCGCCGCGGTGGGGCGTCGCGTACAAGTTCCCCGCCGACACCCGCACCACCACGCTGCTCCGCATCGAGGTGCAGGTCGGCCGCACCGGCGTGATCACTCCGGTCGCGGTGCTGGAGCCGGTCCAGGTGGGCGGCGTGATCGTCACCTCGGCCACGCTGCACAACTTCGACGACCTGGTGCGCCGCAACGTGCGGGCCGGCGACACCGTCTTCGTCCGCCGCGCCGGCGACGTGATCCCCGAGGTCACCGGCGCCCAGCTCGACCTGCGGCCGGCCGGCTCGGTGCCGTTCGACCCGCCGACCCACTGCCCGCGGTGCGGCGGCGAGATCGACCGCTCGCAGAAGCGCTGGCGGTGCACGTCGGGCCGGGCGTGCGGCGCGCAGGAGTCGCTCTCGTACTACGTCGCCCGCACGTCGATGGACATCGAGGGCCTCGGCGACAAGATCCTCCACGCGGTCGTCTCCGCCGGACTGGTCACCGACCCGGCCGACCTCTACGACCTCGACATCCCCACCCTGTCCGCCATGGAACGGCTCGGCGAGGTCTCCGCCACCAAGCTGGTCGCCAACATCCAGGGCTCGAAGGGGCAGCCGATGTCCCGCGTGCTGACCGCCCTGGGGGTACGCATGACGGGCCGCTCGATGTCCCGCCGCCTGGCCCGCCACTTCGGCACGATGGACGCGCTGCTCGCCGCCTCGGTCGACGAGCTGCAGCGGGTGGACGGCGTCGGCCCCGAGCGCGCGGTGACGATCGCGGCCGAGCTGGTCGAGCTGACCCCGCTCATCGCCAAGCTCACCGCGCGCGGCGTCAACATGACCGAGCCGGTGGACGCCACGCCGTCGGTCGCCTCGCTACCCCTGCAGCGCGCCGACGGCAGCCCGATGACCGTGGTGGTGACCGGCTCGGTGCCCGGCCTGACCCGCGACGAGGGCAACGAGGCCGTCGAGCGGCTCGGCGGCAAGTCGTCCGGCTCGGTGTCGAAGAAGACCGACCTGGTGGTGGTCGGCGAGGGCGCCGGCTCCAAGGCCGCGAAGGCCGAGCAGCTCGGCATCCGCGTCCTGCCCGCCGACCAGTTCGCCGCGCTGCTGGCGGCCCACGAGGCCGACGACCCCGACGCTGTGGCCGAGATCCTCGCCTAGCGCCTAGGCGAGCCGGTCGCGCGCGAGGGTGAGCATCTCGGCGACCGAGCCGGCCGGGTCGGTGATCGGAAACTGCACCGCGCGGATGACCGCGTCCGGGTCGGCCAGCAGGGTGAGGCGCTTGAGGCGGTCGACGCCGGCCGCCCGGAAAGTGGGCAGCAGCAGCCCCGCCGCGAGCTTCATGTCCTGGTCGGACAGGAGCGGGTACGGCAGGCGCGCGTGCGCCGCGAAGGCGGCCAGCTCATCCGGCCGCTGGGTGCTGACGCCACGGAGCGCGACACCCAACGCCGCGAAGTCGCCGTGCCGGGAGGCGTAGGTCAGGGACTCCAGCGTGCAGCCGCCGGCGCCCGGGATGTCGCCCCAGCCGGGCGGGTAGCCCTGGGTGCCGGGCGCGAAGGCGCCGGGGAAGAAGTAGAGCACGGTCCAGGCGCCGCCCGGCGCGGTCGGTGGGACCTCCGCGTGCTGGTGGTCGCGCAGGACGGCGCCGGGCAGCTCGCGGCCGACCAGCTCGTGCACCCGGCGGGCCTCGGCGGAGCGGCCGTCGCTGGTCGCGGTCAGCGCGCCGTCGCCCATCACGTGCCGCGTGCCCCAGTCCTGCAACGCGATCAGCGCGGGCAGCAGGCCCTCTCCTTTCGGGGTGAGCAGGTAGTCGTGGCGTGGCGGGTGCTGGGAGTAGGCCCGCTTCTCCAGCACCCCGTGCGCGACCAGGCTGGCCAGGCGCTCGGCCAGCGCGCGCCGGCTCACGCCGAGCTCCCGCTGGAGGCCGTCGAAGCGGGTGACGCCACCGGCGATGTCGCGCACCACCAGGAACGTCCACCAGTCGCCGAGCACCCCGAGGGCCTGGGCGATGCCGCAGTCGGCGTCGGCGAGATCGGCGCGCTTCACCTGGTCCACTATAGTGAGTTCCAAATTGAAACTCACTTGTCCCACCGAACGGACCTGGGGAGGTGCCGGCGTGGCGGAGGCGAACGTCTTCTGGCGGTGGTGGACGGCGGGCACGACAAGCGGCCTCGGCTCGGCCGTCGGTGCGGTGGCGCTGCCGCTCACGGCGGTGACCGTGCTCGACGCCTCCGCGTTCGAGATGGGCCTGATCGCCGCCGCCAGCTACGTCGCCTGGATCGTGATCGGGCTCCCCGCCGGCGTCATCGTGCAGCGGCTGCCCATGCGGGGCGCCCAGATCGCCGCCGACCTGGCCCGCGCGGCGGCGGTCGCCTCGATCCCGGTCGCCTGGTGGGCGGGCCGGCTGACGGTCGGGCAGCTGGTGGTCGCCGCCCTGGTGATCAGCTTCGCGGACGTCGTCTTCGACGTCGCCAACTCGACCTTCCTGCCCTCGATCGTCAGCAAGGAGCAGCTGCAGTCGCGCAACAGCCTGACCTCGGGTACGCACGCCACGACCCAGCTCGGCGGCCCGTCCGTCGGCGGCCTCTTCGTCCAGCTGCTCGGCGCGGTGCCCACCCTGCTCGTCGACGCGGTCAGCTACCTCGTCTCGGCCCTGCTGCTGCGGACCCTGCCGGAGCGCCGCGCCGAAGCCCCCGACCGGTGGCCGCCGGTACGCGCGATGATCCGGGAGGGGTGGCGCTTCGTGGTGCGCCACCCGGTGATGGGCCCGTGCATGTGGGCGGCCACCGCCGCCAACACCGTGTGCGGCGCGCAGCACGCCCTCTACGCCCTCTACCTGGTGCGCGAGCTGCACGCCAAGCCCGGCCTGGTCGGCCTGCTGCTGGCGGCGGACGGCGCCGGCACGCTGCTCGGCGCCGCCCTGACCAACCGCGTCACCGCCCGGCTCGGCACCGCGCGGGCGCTGATCGCCGCCGGCTTCGTGTCGGTGGCCGGCGCGCTGGCCGTCCCCTTCGGCGCGGGGTGGCGGGGCTTCGTCGCCTTCGCGGTGGGCAATGTGGTCTTCTCGGCGGGCGTGGTGGTGCTCAGCGTGGTGACCCGCACCTATCGCCAGATCGCCAGCCCGCCCGAGCTGCTGTCCCGCGTGATGGCGACGGTGCGCTTCGTCTCCTGGGGCGCGATCCCGGTCGGCGGCCTGCTCGCCGGCGCCCTGGCCGGCGTCCTCAGCGCCCGCGCCGCGCTGTTCGTCTTCGTGGCCGCCGCGGCCTGCATCCCGCTGGTGCTGCTGGCCTCACCCGTGCGCCACCTCCGCGACCTCACCGACCACGAGGAGCCGGACCGCGCCGCCGCCGTCCGCGCCTAGGGGATCTCCATCGTGTACTCGGCGGTGTAGACCTCGCCGCCGACCTGGAAGTCGAAGAACGCCCGGTAGCGCCCCGCGCTCGGCGCGGTCAGCCAGAACTTCACCGCCCCGTCGACGAGCTCCGCCTCGGGGTGGACGTGCACGTAGCCCAGATCGCCCTCGCGCACCACGACCAAGTGGCCGTACGCGCCCAGGTAGCGCTCCAGCTGCGACGGGCCCGGGGCGCCGGCGCGGCTGACCCGGAAGAACATCGGCGCGGTCGCGCCCACGGTCGGCGTCCCCTCCATCGACACCGCGAACTGCCCGGCGGTCGCCTGCGCCGCGACCGGTGGCAGCGCGACCGGGGTGTGCGCGCCGGGCACCTGGTGGTCGACGCCGAGGACCAGCGGCAGTGGGGTGCCGTCCGCCGCCGTCACCGAGAAGTCGGCGTAGACCCGGTAACCGCCGGCCCGGGCCAGCTTGAGCGGGACGCTCCAGGTGCCGTCGGGGGCCATCGTCGGGTGCAGGTGCTGGTAGCCGGACAGGTCGCGGGCCACCACGATCATGTGCAGGGGCTTGTCGTGTACGACCGCGAACCGCGTCGCCGCCTGCCGGTCCGCACCCACGATGCGAAACCGGTAGTCCGCGCTCGTACCCGCCGGCTGGGTGCGCCGCTCCGGCTGGAGGGTGTACCCGCCGGCGCTGACCGTGGTGCCGGTCGCCTGCGCCCCGCCGGCGCCGCCGTCACCCGGGTGGCTGTGCGCGCCGGTGCCGGCCGGGTGCTGGTGCCCGTCGCCCGCCGACACCGCGCCACCGGGCGAGGCGGGCCCGCCGGACGGGGGCGGTGCGCCGGTGCCGGCCGGCTCGCCGCCCGTGCCGAGCCGGCCCAGCCCGAAGCCGGCCAGCAACGCCACGATGAGCCCGCCCGCGACCAGCGCCAGCCGCGTGTTCGTCAGCCCGCTGCCGGGGGTGCCACTGTCCACATCGGACTTTTCGTGGACGGCGGCGTCCGGTTCGCCCTCGTCCGTCGCGACGGCGCCCGCGCTCGCCGTGACGACCGCGCCGGGCTTGCGGGGCGCCGGGACCGTCGCACGCTTACCCTTGCCGCCCGGACCACCGCTCCGGCCGGACGCGCCCGTGGCCTTGCCAGCCGGCCGGTTGCCCCGCTGGCGGGACGCCGCGGCCGAGGAGCGGGCCCGCCCGGACGGGCGGCCGGCCGGTGCGGCCTTGCGGCGCCAGCCGACGAAGCCGGCCACCGCGGCCGCGATCGCCACCGCCCACCCCGACCAGGCGATCCAGCCGGAGCCACCCTCGTCTTCGCCGGCCGCGGCGGAGGGGGTGGCGGAAGCGGAGGCCGGCGCCGTCACCGGTGGCGCGGTGGGCGCGCCGGTCGAGCCGTGGCCGGACGAGCCGTGCTGCTCGACCGCCGTCACCAGCGCGGGGTCGGGCTGGTTGGTCGGCGGGCTCCACCCCTGGGGCGCGGCCGTCGCCTCGCCGCTGTAGCGGAACGACATCGTGCCCCGCACCGCCTCGCCGTCCGAGGCCACGGAGAGGTAGCTCACCGAGTACTGGCCGGCGGCGGGCAGGTGCGCCAGCGTCACCACCGCGGGGAAGCCCGTCGCGTACTCGCGCGGCTCGAACTTGCCCTCCACCATGAAGTACTCGCGGACCGGCTTGTCCAGGGGCTTGGGCGAGCCGTAGGTCCAGCCGTTGTCGACCCGGCCGCCGCCCGGTGCGGTGATCGTGAAGTAGGCGTTCGAGGCCACCTTCTCCGTGAAGTACAGCTCCACGGCGGACAGCGGCTCGGCCACCGTGGCGCCTTCGGCGGGCGTGGACATCGCGAGCGTGCCGTGGGCCGCGGCGGGCGGGGCGGCGGCGAGCACGGCGACCGCGGTCGCGAGGAGGACCGCGAGCGAGCCGGAGAGCGCGCGGACGAGCGGCGCGGGGAGGGGGCGCATCGCAACATCATCACGGCCCGGGGCGGCAGAGACAAGAGTTGGTGAATGAGTCGCGGTCTGGCGGCCGGACGACCCGGCGTCCGTACCAGATTAGACCAGATGGACCCCGGCGGAGCGCGCGTGACGGGGTCGTGGTCTAGGGAAATCGGCGTGGTGGTCTAGCCCACGGGCCCTGGGCGTGCTTACGGTGCCCTCAGCGGTGATCGTCCGGGAGGGGGTGGGATGTGCTGACGGGAGGGGCCGACAAGGCGGCGGAGGCACGGGCCCGCCTCCTCGACCTGATCGACTCGCTGCCCACCGGGGAGCGGATCCCCGCCGAGCGGGAGCTGGCCGCACGCTGGTCGGTGGCCCGCATGACGCTGCGCAAGGCGATCGACCGACTCGTCCTGGACGGGCTGCTGGAGCGCCGGCAGCGGCAGGGCACCTACACCTGCCGGCCGCGGGTGCCGCGGCACCTGACCATCGCCTCGTTCACCGAGGAGATGACCCGGCGGGGTGTGCGGGCCAGCAACAAGACGCTGGACCTGCGGCGGATGCGGGCCACGGTGCAGATGGCCCGCCAACTGCGGGTGCCGGAGGGCGATCCGGTGACCCGATTCATCCGTCTGCGGCTCGGCGACGACGAGCCACTGGCGGTGGAGACCAACCTGGTGCCGGCACGCCTCTTCCCCGACCTCGCCGAGGCGGATCTGGAGGGCTCCTGGTACGCGCTGATGGCGGAACGCTACGGGATCGACATCATCTCCGGCACGGCCCAGGTCGAGCCGGCCCTACCCGACCAGCGGACCGCCGAGCTGTTGTGCATCCCCACGACCCAACCGTGCTTCCGCATCCAGACCCTGGTGCGGGACCGGCGGGGGCGTGTCGTCGAGTACGGCGAGTCGGTGTACCGCGGCGACTACTACACGATCACCGTTGAACTACTGCCGACCGCCGGGGCGGCGCGCGACCGCCTTTCCTGAGCGGCGACTCAACCGTTGGAGGTACCCCCTGTGACGACGCACCGCCATCGACGGCGTTTTATGGCTTTTGTCCTAGCGGCGGCCGTGGCCGGCACCGGCGCGCTCGCCGCCTGTGGCGGCGATGACGAGGGCGGGGACGGCAACGTCACGCTCACGTTCTGGACCCACACGCACCCGCCGATGATCGAGCTCAACAAGACGCTGATCGCCGAGTACCAGAGCAAGAACCCCAACGTCAAGATCGAGTACCAGCAGGTGCCGAACACCGAGTTCGCCACCAAGATGCTCACCTCGCTGAGCACCGGCGCCGGTCCCGACATCATCAACATGGACGACAACGCCCTGCGCGGCGAGTACTTCCCCAAGCGCCTGCTCTCCCCCGTCGACCCGGCCGGCTTCGGCAAGTCGTCGGTGGCGGAGGTCGAGGCGGAGTACGTGCCCGGCACCCTCGACGGGGCCAAGGACGCCGAGGGCAAGCTCTACGGGGTGCCGAGCGAGTTCAACGGCACCGCGTTCGCCATCAACACCAAGCATTTCAAGGACGCCGGCCTCGACCCCGCCACGCCGCCGAAGACGTGGCAGGAGGTCATCGACTACGGCAAGAAGCTCAACGCGGCCGGCCACAAGCAGGCGTTCAACTTCCTGTACCTGCACTCCGGCTGGTACAACCAGTGGTTCCAGACGCTCGCCAACCAGACCGGCGGCTCGATCCTCTCCGCCGACGGCAAGACCGCCGCGCTCAACTCGCCCGGCAGCAAGAAGGCGCTCGAGCTGTGGGTGGAGCTGGCCCGCACCTCCGGCATCGCCGACCCCAAGACGTCCTCCCGCGACGCGACCGCGCCCTACCAGGACCTGGCCAGCGGCACGCAGTCGATGGCCATCGTCTACCCGTGGTCGATGGACCAGATCAAGGAGTCCAACCCGGAGACCTACAAGGACCTGGCCGTCGTACCGCTCCCCCAGGCCGACGCCACCGCGCAGCCGGTGAGCCGCGTGTACGGGTACTTCTGGGCGGTCAACGCGGCGAGCAAGCGCAAGGCCGAGGCGTGGAAGTTCATCGCCTACCTGGCGAGCGCGCGGGACCGGTGGCTGACCGACGTGAGCTTCGTGCAGCCGGTCAAGGGCTGGGACACGAGCGCGGCGGCGAAGCAGATCCCGTTCATCGACGTGATCGCCCAGGCGTACGCCAACGGCCGCTACGACCAGGTCGGTCCACATTGGAACGAGGTGCAGGACACCATCCACAAGGCGGTCGACCAGGCGGTGTTCGACGGCAAACCGGTCGACCAGGTGCTCAACGAGGCCAACGAGGCCGTGCAGCGGAGCATCGGGTCTTGACCACCACCACGGCCCGCACGGTGCGGGTGTCCGGCAGCGGCCGGGCACCCGCGCGGCGCCGGCGCGTGCACGGCCGGGACCTCGTCGGCGCCGCCCTCTCGCTGCCCGCGCTGCTCCTGTTCGCGTTCTTCGCGATCTACCCCGGGCTGCGGGTGTTCTACCTGAGCCTGTTCGACTACAGCCTCACCGCTCCGCCGGAGTTCGTGGGGCTGGACAACTTCCGGTTCCTCGCCGAGGACCCGCGCTTCCGCCAGGCGGTGCTCAACTCTGTCTTCTACACCGTCGGCACCTACCTGCCGGCACTCGCGCTCGCCCTCGCGCTGGCCGTGGCACTGCGGCGCAAGACCCGCGGCCTCGGCTGGGTACGCCTGCTGTACTTCCTGCCGGTCGCCACCAGCTGGGTCGCCATCTCGGTCGTGTGGCGGCTCGTGCTCCACCCGGACGGGCTGCTCAACGAGACCTTCCACCTCGACGTGAACTGGCTGACCAGCTCGTCGACCGCCCGCTGGGCGCTGGTCATCATGGGCATCTGGAAGGAGACCGGCTTCTTCCTCATCCTCTTCCTGGCCGGCCTCGCCCGCATGCCGGAGGAGGTGCACGAGGCCGCGCTCGTCGACGGCGCCAACCCGTGGCAGCGCTTCTGGCGGGTCACGTTCCCGCTGCTCAAACCGATCACCGCGATCTGCTCGGTGATCGCGGTGATCCGCGGCTTCCAGGCGTTCAGCCCCCAGGTGGTGCTCACCGGCGGCGCGTTCGACACCGAGGTGGTCAACCTGTTCGTATACAAGACGGCCTTCGAGAGCGCCCGGATGGGGCGGGCCAGCGCGGTGGCGGTGCTGATGTTCGCGCTGCTCATCGCCGTGACGCTGGTGCAGCTGCGGGTCTTCCGGAGGACGGACACATGAAGCGGCTCCTGGTCTGGGCCCTCGCCACCGCCGGCGGTCTCGCCTTCGCGGCCGTACTCGCCTACGCGGTCCTCTCCGCCCTCAAGCCCGGCGGCGAGGTCCTCGCGGTGCCGCTGCGCTGGTGGCCGAGCCGCTTCGAGTGGCACAACTTCGCGCTGCCGTTCGAGCAGACGCCGTTCGCCCGCTACTACGCCAACAGCGTCTTCGTCGGCGTGACCGTCACGCTGCTCAACCTGGTCACCTGCACGCTCGCCGGGTACAGCTTCTCGAAGTTCTCGTACCCCGGGCGGAACGTCGCCTTCGTCGTCGTGCTGGCCACGCTGATGGTGCCGCTCGAGGTCATCTACGTGCCGCTGTACGCGCTCATCTACGACCTCGGCTGGGTCAACAGCTTCGCCGGCCTCATCATCCCGGCGGGCACCAGCGCGTTCGGCATCTTCCTCATGCGGCAGGCCATCGACTCGGTGCCGGACGAGCTGCTGGAGGCGGCCCGCCTGGACGGCGCGGGGGTGCTGCGCACGCTGCTCACGATCGTCGGCCCGCTCGTGCGCGGCCCGATGGCGGCGCTGGCCCTCTTCATCTTCCTGATGAACTGGGACAGCCATCTCTGGCCGCTCCTGGTCGCCTCCGACGACGACCACCGCACCCTGCCCGTCGGACTGGCCGCCATGCAGGCCAACAACCTGGGCGCCAGCGGCATCCCGATGATGATGGCGGCCGCGGTGCTCGCGCTGGTGCCGACGGTGGCGCTCTTCCTGTCGCTGCAGAAGCGGTTCGTGGAGGGCGTGGCGATGAGTGCGGGGCTGCGATGAGCCTTTTCGTCGGTGTCGACGGTGGACAGTCGCGGCTGCGTCTCAGCACCGGACGTGGCGAGGTCTTCGAGGCACCCGGCTTCAGTTACCACGACGGCGATCCGGTGTCGACGACGCTGGATTCGGTGCGCCTCGCCTGGGATCTGGTCGACGGCAAGGCGCCGGTGTCGCGCATCGTGCTCGGGCTCACCGGCCTTCCGTCCACCGTGGAGCACCGGGACGCGCTCGCGGCCGGGGTCGCCCGGATCCTCGGCGCCGGCGAGGTGGTGCTCTGCGCGGACAACGTGACCTCGCACGCCGGGGCGCTCCCGGACGGGTACGGCGTGGCGCTCACCGCCGGCACCGGGGTCAACTGCCTCGCCGCGGATCCGGCCGCCGCGGTCGCGCACCGGGTGGACGGCTGGGGCCACCTCTTCGGCGACGACGGCAGCGCCTTCGCCATCGGGCGGGCCGGCATCGCGGCGGCACTGCGGGCGGTCGACGGCCGTGGCCCCGCCACCCTCCTGTCCGGTTTGGGGTTTGACACCCAGCGCCTCTACACCTCACGCCGGGTCGTCGACGAGACAGCCCGGTTCGCGCCGGACGTGGTGGCCGCGGCGGCTCGCGGTGACACCGTGGCCGGCGAGATCGTGTCCCGGGCCGGCCGCGAGCTCGCCCGCACCGTCTCGGCCGCCGTCGCCGCGCTGCCGGGCGGCGGACCCGTGCCGGTCGCCCACGTGGGGCGGCTCCTGGCCGGGGACGGGCCGCTCGTCGAGGCGTACCGGGCCGCGCTCGCCGAGACCTGCCCGCGGGCCCGCGAGGTGCCGGCGGCCGGGTCCGCGCTGGACGGTGCGCTGCGCATGGCCACCACGCCCGCACTCATGGCCGGCTACGGCTCCCACATCCACGTCTACCGGGGGTGACGGTGTTTCCCGCTCGTTCGTTGATCGTCTCGTGCCAGGCCGGCGCCGCCAGCGCGCTGCACGGCCCGGAGCCGATGGCGCGGATGGCCCGCGAGGCCGCCGCCGGCGGTGCGGCCGGCATCCGCGCCAACGGCCCCGCGGACGTGGCCGCCATCCGCGCCGCCGTCGACCTGCCCATCATCGGCATCCACAAGCTCGGCGACCCGGCCGGCGTCTTCATCACGCCCACCTTCGCCGCCGCCGCCGAGGTGGTGCGGGCCGGCGCCACGCTGGTCGCCCTCGACGGCACGCTCCGCCCCCGCCCGGACGGCACGCCGCTGGCCGCGCTGGTCGCGGTCATCCAGGCCGACCTGGGCGTGCCGGTGATGGCGGACGTCGACACGTACGAGGCCGGGGTGGCGGCCCGCGCGGCCGGCGCCGACCTGGTCGCCACCACGCTCTCCGGCTACACCGGCGGCCCGGTGCCGGCCGGGCCCGACCTCGACCTCGTGACCCGGCTCGCGTCCACACTGGACTGCCCGGTGGTCGCCGAGGGGCGGTACGCCACGCCGGAACAGGCGCGCGCCGCCCTGGACGCCGGCGCGCACGCCGTCGTCGTGGGCACCGCCATCACCAACCCGGCGGCCATCACCCGCCGCTTCCGCGAGGCCACGGCATGAGGGTCGGGCACGCGCGGATGCCGCTGGGAGTGCCGGCCGGATCGGCCCTCGGCGGGTACGCGGCGCGTCCCGGCCCCGCCACCGGCACGCTCGACGGCCTGGAGGCACACGCGGTCACCATCCACAGTGGTGGGCGCCGGCTGGCCTGGGTGGTGCTCGACCTGCCGTACGTCCACGGCGACCTCGCCGCCGCCGTCGCCGCGCTCCTGCCCGGCACCGACGTGTGGCTCTCCGCGACGCACACGCACGCCGGTCCGGAGACCAGCCGCCTCCCCGGGGCGCCGCTCACGCCGGCGGCCTGGCTCGCCGCGGTCCCGCCGGTCGCCGCCGACGCGGTGCGCGCGGCCGTCGCCGCCGAGCGGGAGGCCCGGCTGAGCCTCCACCGCCAGCGGCTCGCCGGGGTCGGCGGGCAGCGTTCCGGCCGCCGGCCGCGGCGCACGGTCCCGATCGACGTGCTCCGCTTCGACGGACCGGACGGCCTCGCCGGTGTGGTCGCCGTGCTGCCCGTCCACCCGACCGTCCTACCGGCCGACAACCGGCTTGTCAGCGCCGACCTGTCCGGCGCGGTGCGGCGCGCGCTGTCCGCGCGGCTCGGCCCGGAAGCCTTCGCCGTCGTCGCCACCGGCGCCGCCGGCGACATCAGCACCAGGCCGCACCGGCGGGCGCAGACACCGGGCGAGTGCGACCGGCTCGGCGCGCTCGTGGCCGAGTCCGTGCTGCGCGGCCTGCGCCGCCCGCCCCGCGCCACCGCCTCCGGCGGCCCGCTCGCCGTGACGCGGGAACGGCTCGCGCTGCCGCCGAAGCCACCGACCGCCACCCCCGACCTCGTCGGCCGGCTGGCGCGCCGCCTGGAGCGGGTCCGCGCGGACGGCGACGCGGTCGCCACCCGCACGGCATGGACCGCCCTCCAGGCCGCCGAGCTCGCGCTCGCCGAGCCGGCCCGCGCCGACCCGGCCTGCGCCGTCTCGGTGGCGCGGCTGGGCGGGCTGTCGCTGGTCGGGCTCGGCGCGGAGCCGTACCTCGACCTCGGCGGCCAGCTGGACCGGCTGGTCGACCACCCGACCGTCCTCATCGGATACACCAACGGCTACCTCGGCTACCTGCCGGTCCGCGCCGCCTACAAGCGGGCGGACTACGAGGTGCTCCGCTCCCCCGTCGCCGCCGGCAGCGCCGAAAGCGTCATCGACCGGGCCGCGCGTCTCGTCGCGGCCACCACTCCCACGGAGGCACAGTGAGTAACCCGACCATCGACCGGCCCGCCGCGCTCGGCGTGCTCCAGGACGCCATGGACCGCGTCGTCGCCACCCAGCGCGCCGCGATCAGCGAGGCGGCCCGGCTGTGCACCGAGGCGCTGACCGGTGAGGGCATCATCCAGGCGTTCGGCACCGGTCACTCGCGGTCGTTCACGATGGAGATCGCCGGCCGCGCGGGCGGGCTGGTGCCGGCCAACCAACTGTCCATCAAGGACGTCGTGATGTACGGCGGCGCCGACCCCGAGGAGATCCTCGACCCCACCAAGGAGCGCGACCCCCTGCTCGCCCACCGGGTCTGGGCGCTGCACGAGATCCACCCGGCGGACGTCTTCCTCATCGCCTCCAACTCCGGCATCAACGGCGCGGTGGTCGAGATGGCGAGGCTCGCCCGCCGCAACGGCAACCCGGTGGTCGCGGTCACCTCGCTCGCCCACAGCGAGGCGGTGCCCACGCGCGACCCGGACGGCGAGCGCCTCTTCGAGGTCGCCGACGTCGTCATCGACAACTGCGGCGTCCCCGGCGACGCCGCCTACGACCTGCCCGGCGGCGCCCGCATCGTCCCCACCTCGACGATGACCAGCGTCCTGATCGCCCAACTCCTGACCGCCGAGATCTGCGCCGCCCTCGTAGCCCAAGGCATAGACCCGCCCGTCTACATCTCCGAAAACGTGGAAGCCGGCGACGCCCACAACGCCGCCCTCCGCGAGCGATACGCGACGCGGATCCGCCGCCACGAGCCTTAGATCCTTTGAGCTACCGCGACGTCCGCCGTGGTCCCGACCGTCGCTCCCGCGGCCTCACCCTGCTTGTTCGGTCGCGGTTACCCCGCTTTGCCGCCTCCGGCGGAAGCCCTCCGGACCATCAGGATGGGTGGAGTGTGGTGTGCGCGGCTCGTGCCGGGGCTTCGTCGCTCCAAGTAGTGGAAGCTTTCTGTGGATTTGTCGGCTCACCGCGTCCTCGTGAGCGCTGCGTCACCATGCGCCGCCTGGGTGGGCGTCAACCGAGCCCAAGCGGTGATCGTGGCCTGGGCCGCACCGCGGCCCTGTTCGGCTTGATCGTTCGCCCGAAATTGGCGTTCGAGGCGGCGTGTCACACCCATTTCGGGCGAACGATCATGACGATCCCCATTCTGACGGCCCGAAGCGCTCCGGGGGTGTGCCGTGATCGCGGGTGGTCAGGGCCGGAAACACCGGCGCCGGTGCCGCCGCACGGGCGGCGGTCAGGTGGTTGGTGACGTGCCGGGCGGCGGCGGAGCTGAAGATGGCCTCGCCGGCCGCGGCCGCGTGCGCGGCGCGCAGCCCGTAGCGGAACATAGGGCGTCGCCCGGCGACGGCGGCGAGCGCCTGTGACGCGGTGGCGAGCGGGCCGGGCAGCAGCCGGTCGAGCAGGAAGAGCCCGGCGAGGCCGACGAGCACGGCCAGCGCGTGCACCGGCCAGGTGAGCGCCCACCCGACCCGGATGCCGTCCAGCTGGCGCGGTGGCTGTTGGAGCTCACGCTCCCACCGTCCCGGGCACCAGGGACGCCAGGTCCCGCTCTGCCCGGCCCGCGATGCGCAGCGCCTCGACCAGCCGGCGGTACAGGTCGTCGGTGGCGAGCAGCTCGTCGTGGGTGCCCTGGGCGCGGATCCGGCCGTCCTCCAGCACCACGATGGAGTTCGCGTCGAGGACGGTGGAGAGGCGGTGGGCGATGGTGACGACCGCGCCGGCCGCGGCCCGCTCGCGGATGCACTCCTGCAGCGCCGCCTCGGTCAGCCCGTCGACCTGGGCGGTGGCCTCGTCGAGGAGCAGCACGTCCGGGGTACGCAGGATGGCCCGGGCGAGCGCGATGCGCTGGCGCTCCCCGCCGGAGACCGCGCTCGACGTGAGCGGGGTGTCCAGCCCTTCGTCGAGGGTGTCCACTTTGGTGTCGAGCCGCACCGCGGCGAGCACCGCCCGCAGCTCCTCCTCACTCGCGTCGGGGTGGGTGAAGAGCAGGTTGTCGCGGATGGTGCCGGGCACGATGGGCGTCTCCTGCTCCACGTACGCGAGGCGGGCGCGCACGTCCCCGTGCCCGTACGTCCGGTAGGCCCGCCCGTCCAGGAACAGCTCGCCGCTCTCCGGTTCGAGGAAGCGCAGCATGAGCGAGAAGAGCGTGGTCTTGCCGGCGCCGGACGGGCCGACGATCGCGGTGTGGCCGCGGCGCGGGATGTCGAGGTCGATGTCGCGTACCGCCGGTGCGCCGTCCGGCGTGTAGCGGGCGGTGACACCGCGGAGGGCGAGGATCGGGCCGGTCGGGTCCGGTTCGTGGCGCGGCACGGGCGCCACGGGTGGCGACGCCGGCTCGACCTCGATGGCCTCGATCTGGCGGATGCGGGCTGCGGCGGCGATCCCGGCCTGGAGCGCCGTGACGTTCTGGGTGAGCTCGGTGATCGGGCCCATCAGCTGAAACGCGTACAGCAGGAACGCGATCAGGCTGGAGATCTCCAGCAGCCCGCGGTCGGCCCGCCACGCGCCGACGCCGAGGATCGTGATGACCGAGAGCTGGATGCCGCTCCACGCGATCGTCCACACCACCGCCGTGCGGCGGGCCGCGCGGATGCTGTAGTCGGCGGACTCCCGCGCGTCGGCGACGATCCGATCGCTCTGGCGCTCCTCCGCGCGGCTGGCCTTGACCGTGCGGATCGCGCGCAGCGCGCCGTCGAGCGTGCCGCCCAGCCGGCCCACCGACTCCTGCGCGGCCTCCTGCGCCTTGGCGATCGTGGGCATGAGCGCGGCCATGATGGCGCCGACCACCACGACCGCGGCGAGCGTGCAGCCGAGCAGCACGAGGTCGAGCACGCCCATCAACACGAGCGTGGCGACCATGGCGAGCGAGCTGTTGATGATGCCGACGATGCTGCTCGACGCCTCGCGCAGCAGCCCGGTGTCGGAGGTGGCCCGGGTGACGAGCTCGCCGCTCGGCCGGCGGGTGAGGTCGCCGACCGTGGCCGCGAAGTAGCGCCGGATGATCGACACCCGGGCGTCCAGGATCACCCGCTCGGCGAGCGTGCCCATCAGGATCCACTGGCGCAGCGAGATGCCCGCGCCGACGACCACGAGCGCGATCAGCGCGGTGAGCGGCCAGGCCATCGAGCCGCCGAGCGAGTCGAGCACCCACTTCGTGACCATCGGGGTCGCGAGGCCGGCGGCGTTGGCCACCAGGCCGAGCACGAGCCCGACCACCAGCGTCGGCGTGTGCGGCGTGAGGAACGAGACGAGGGTTCTCAGGCGTGGCCCCATGCCAGGGAGTGGAACACGGGCGTTCCATTCCGGTCAAGTGGAATTCCTTATAGGCACACTGATAGCCTGCTCACGTGGTGGATACGCAAGACACGGCGAGCCGGGCCCGCACCCGGCAGGCGATCATCGACGCCGCCATCGCGGTGCTGGGGAAAAACCTGTCCGCCCCGCTCGGCGAGGTCGCCACCGCTGCCGACGTCGGCCGCACCACCCTGCACCGCTACTACCCGGAGCGCTCCGACCTCATCGAGGCCGTCAAGGCCGAGAGCGTGCTCCGGCTCAGGCGGGCCACCGAGCGCGCCCACCTGACCGAGGGCACGGGCGCCGAGGCGCTGCGCCGGCTCTGCGAGGAGTACTTCGACCTCGGCGACGTGCTGTCCCTGGTCTTCGGCGACCCCCAGTGCCTGGAGGACGTCGACTGGGGCGACCAGGGCACCGCGGAGTACCGGTTCGAGGACATGGTCGAGCGCGGCCACCGCGACGGCTCGATCGACCCGGAGCTGCCGGCGAGCTGGCTGGAGACCGTGCTGTGGTCCCAGCTCTACGCCGCCTGGAGCTATGTCGCGGAGCACGGCGAGTCCCGTCACCGCGTCCTGCGCATGATGGTCCGCACCCTGACCGGCGCGGCCGCGCCGAGGCCGTAGGGCCCAGCGGCGCGGCCGCGCGCGGCAAGGTCAGGCGGCGCTGAGCGCGGGCTCGGCGGCCGGCTCGGGCTCCGGCGCGCCGGACGCCGGCACGTGCCGCAGCGTCACCACCGACACCACCGCCAGCGCCAGGAACAGCACCGCCGCGACGCCGAGCACCACATGCATCCCGCTGGTGAACGCCACCTGCGCCGACTCCAGCAGCCGCGTGCCGGCCGGGCCGGGGAGCTGGCCGGCGACCGTGGTGGCGCCCACGACGTTCTCCCCCGCGGTGCCGGCGAGGTCGGCCGGCACGCCCGCCGGCACCGCCACCCGGTCGCGGAAGGCGGCCGTGGCGACCGAGCCGAACACCGCGACGCCCAGCGCCAGCCCGAACTCGCCGCTGGTCGAGGAGAGCGAACCGGCCGAGCCGGCCTTCTCCGGCGGGGCCGAGGTCATGACGATCGTGCCGCTCATGACGCCGATCGGGCTGGTGCCGACGTACAGCACGAACAGCGCGGCGACGAGCCAGCCGATCCCCGCGGCCGGGCCGAGCCGGGTGATCGCGAACGCGCCGGCGGCGGCGAGCACCAGGCCGGTGGCGAAGATGTACGCCGGACGGATCGTGCGCGCCAGCGCCGGACCCACGTTGCCGGCCACGATCATCGCGAGCGACGGCGGCAGCAGCCACAGCCCGACCGCGAGCGGGCTGAAGCCCTTGACCACCTGCAGGTACTGCGTGACCAGCAGCCCCACGCCGGCCATCGTGAACGCGAGCACGAACGCCACCGTCAGCGCGCCGCGCAGCCCGCGGTCGGCGAAGAGGCGCAGGTCGAGCAGCGGGCTGGCGAGCCGCCGCTGCCGGGACACGAACAGCACCCCGAACGCGAGACCGGCGACCACCGCGGCCACCGCCAGCGGGCCCGGGCCGCCGCGGGCGATCTCCTTGAGGCCGTACACGAACGGGAGGATCGCGGCCAGCGACAGCGCGACGCTCAGCGGGTCGAGCCGGCCACCGGTGCGCTCGCGCGACTCGGGCAGCAGAAACGGGCCGGTCGCCAGCAGCAGCCCCATCACGGGCACGCCGATGAGCAGCGCGGCGCCCCACCAGAACGCGCCGAGCAGCAGCCCGCCGATCGACGGCCCGACGACGACACCCACCATGATCGCGGTGCCCCAGATGCCGTACGCGGCGCCGAGCTGCTTGGGGTCGGCGAAGAGGTGGCGGATCAGCGCGAGCACCGACGGCATGATCGTCGCGGCGGCGACGCCGAGCACCGCGCGGGCGCCGACGAGCATGCCGACCGAGGTCGAGTACGCGGCCAGGACCGACGCCGCCGCGAAGACGGCGGCACCGGTCAGCAGCACTTTGCGGTGGCCTATCCGGTCGCCGAGGTTACCCATCGTGACCAGGAAGCCCGCGATCATGAAGCCGTAGATGTCCATGATCCAGAGCTGGGCGGTGCTGCCCGCGCCAAGGTCGGCACTCAGCCGGGGCAGCGCGAGAAACAGCACGTTGATGTCCACCACCGCGAGCATCGTCGGCAGGCAGAGGACGGCGAGCGCGATCCAGGTGCGGGGTCCAGCCTTGGTCGGCATGGAGCCTTCTCCTTACGGTGCGTGGCGGCGCCCGATGCGCCTCCTACACACGCGTCGACCGGACCCGCCCCGGATCGACACCGACGGCGAGAAAATCAAAATCAGTCCATGACGGGTACCCGAGACGGCTTCATCGCCACCGCCCGCGCGGTCGCGCCCCCGCGCTCGCCGACCGGTACGGCGCCGCGGTCGACGGCCTCGCCGCCGGCCTGCCCGCCGCCGCGGTCGACGGCCCGACCGCCGTGCTGCGCGCGCTCAGCCGCGCCGAGCGCGCCCCGGCGAGCATCGCGGCGTTCTGACCGGCGCCGGCCTTCAGTTGTCCCAGCCGGCTCCCGCGGGTGGCCCGACCGACATGGTGGCCACGCGGGCAGTGGCCGGGATCCCGCCGGCCGCGTCGATCGCGCGAAACTCCACGTCGCCGGTCGCGGGCACGTCCAGCACCGCCGCCCCGTCCACCACCTGGGCCGCGCCGATCTCCCGGCCGGCCCGCACGGCGGTCACCCGCACGGCGCGCTCGGGCGTGACGGCCAGCACCCGCCCCGGCGGGGTGCTGGCCTCCAGCGGGACGACGAGCAGCGTCGACGGGTCGGTGGGATCGGTGTCGATGCCGAAGCCGTTCCCGGTCGCCACGGCGCCGCTGCCCAGATCCGGCTCGTCGTTCACGGTCACGACCGTGCCCAGCCAGCCGCGACCGCTCGCCGCGCGGGCGGCCACGACTTGCGTGGTGCCGTTCGATCCGGGAAACCGGCCGGCCCAGATCGCCCGCGGGAGGCCGGCGATCGCGTAGCCGTGCTGCTCCGCGACGCTGGTGATCGTGTCCCGCCAGGCCGCCGGCTCCGGGCCGCGCCGCGCGGTCGAGGTGGCTTCCGCGAGCTCGGCGTCGGTGAGCGGCTTTTCGACGAGGCTGCCGGGGCCGGGCTCGATCTCCCGCACCACACCGTCGCAGGTGAGCTGCCACCATTCGCGTCGCATCGTCGCCTCGGTCCGCACGAGGTAGGAGCCGGTGGGCTCGGCCGTCCAGGCCCGCACGTCCGGCCAGACCGCGGTGTCGAACGCGCAGCCCGCCGGCCCGATCCCGACGAACACGCGCACGGCGCCGTCCGGCCCCGCGCCGTTCCACTGCATGTAGGGCTCCAGCGCGTCGCCCAGCCCCTGCGCCCCGGCCGCGAGCTCCACCGCGCTCGCGCCCTTGCGGGCGGCCAGCCAGGTCGCGGCGTGCGGCCAGAAGTTGGGCTGCGGGTCCGCGCGGACCAGGGCGACGAGCCCGATCCGGTACGGTCCGACGTCGTCCACGAAGAGCGTCCGCGCCGACGTGAACGCCCTGCCGTCCTGGCCGATCTCGCCGCGCCGCTGCCGCTGGAGCACCAGGTCGGCGAGGGTCGTCGTGTAGGCGGTGTCGGCCGCGGCCGCGCCCCGGGGCGGCGAGTCCATCATCCGCCACGTCCACGCCACCACCCGCGCCCAGCCGGCGTCCGGGTCCGGGTCCGCGGTCTCGTCGTGCCGGCCGCCGGGGCCGCCCGCCAGCGCCACGCCGGTGGCGGACAGCAGCGTGACCAGCACCAGCCCCAGGCCGATCAGCCGGCGCCGGCGCTGCCGCCGTACGGCCGCGCACACCCGCTCGTACGGGTCGGGCAGTGGGCGCACCCCCTCGCCCAGCTCCGTCAGGATCCGGGCCACCCGCTCCTCCACCGTCACCGTGCTCTCCCGTTCTCCAGCGCCGGCGCGTCCGTGTCGAGCGCCTCGCGCAGCCGTGCCAACCCTCGGGAGGCCTGGCTCTTGACCGTCCCGACCGAGCAGCCCAGCGTCGCGGCCACCTCGGCCTCCGGCAGGTCCGCCACGTACCGCAGCACGATCACCGCCCGGGTGCGGGGCGGCAGCCCCCGCATGGCCGCGTACACGGCCTGCCGCTCCGCGATCCCGTGCGCGGTGTCCGGTCCCGGCCGGTCCGGCATGATGCTGGTCAGCACCTCCCGCACCCGGTGCCGGCGCCACACGCTGCTGAGGTGGTTGACCATCACCCGCCGCAGGTATGCCACCGGGTCGTCGATCCGGCCCCACCGGCCCAGCACCTTGACCAGCGCCGAC
>Ga0272482_10000140_pt1 | contig 22961 bp, 17 predicted proteins | sample RVTome_8_FD_192427 | JGI IMG/M metagenome (GOLD analysis project Ga0272482, IMG submission 192427) | Soil microbial communities from uranium-contaminated site in the Upper Colorado River Basin, Wyoming, United States - RVT160D0 (version 2) ...
ACAGGTCCTGCATCCAGCCGGGTAGTTGCAGCAGCCCGCCGAGGTAGACAACGAAGATCGCGTAGGCCAGTAGCGCCCAGGCCAGGCCGATCGCGCGAGGAACGAGCCCGAACACGGTGATTGTCAGTCCGGCGGTCAGCCACAGCGCTGGCGCATACGCCAGTGTGGCACCGAGGACGTGCCAGAAGAACCCGGCATCGGCCATGGCGCTGGCGGCGCCGATGCCGATGCCGATGCCGCTGACCAGGAGCAGGGCGGCGCCGCCGAGCATGGCGATGGCCACGTGGGTGCCGACCCAGCCGGTGCGGGACAGGCCGGTGGACAGGGCGAGTTCAGCCCGGCCGGAGGTTTCCTCCCGGCGGGGACGGAGCGCGGCGATGATCGCGAAGATGGTGCAGACGATGGCGAGGATCGCGATGATCATGGACAGCCAGGATTCGGTGATGGTGGCGCCGCCGATGTCGTCGAGCATGTCCTGGATGGTCTGGTTGTCGGCGTAGTCCTCCATGACGTCGACGGCGGAGCCGTAGGCCAGGCCAGCGATGAACATGGCGATGGTCCACCAGATGATACTGGAGCGTTGCAGCCGCCACGCGAACCCGGCCGGGGTGCCCAACAGGGGGGATGCGGCTGCCGCTCCGGTGCGTTCGGCGCGTAGGCCGGCGCCGACGTCGCGGCGGTTGCTGAGCGTGTACGCGGCGGCGGCCAGTGCGGCGGTCACGGCGGCGGCGAGGGCGAGCGGCCACCAGTTGTTGTCCACGTACGGCGCGGACGCCTGGGCCCATCCGATCGGGGACAGCCAGGACAGCCCGTTGTCGCTCACGTCGCCGATGGCGCGTACGCCGTAGGCGACGCCGATCAGCGCGCCGGCCATGCCGGCGGCCGCACGTGAGTACTGACTGACCTGCGCGGTGACCGCCGCGATACCGGCGAAGACCAACCCGACCGCGGTGAACGCCGCGCCGAAGACGAACGAGCCGGCCCAGTCGATGCTGTCCACACCGCTAAAACCCATGCCGAGCGCGACCAGCAGCCCGAGCACGACGTTCGTGCCGGCCGTGGCCACGAGCGCGGCGGTCAAGGGTGCGTGCCGACCGACCGCGTTGGCCCGGACCAGCTCGGCACGGCCGGCCTCCTCCTCAGCGCGGGTGTGCCGCACGACCATGAGCACGCTCATCAACGCCACGAAGATGACCATGAAGCCGAGGTACTCGTTGCCCATCATGGCGCCGTACGTGTACATGCCGTCGATGCCGTGGCCAGGCCCGGTCATCGCCTTCATCGCCGGGTTCTCGCCGATCACTGAGGCTTGGTTGAGCCGGTCCGCCTCCGTCGGGTACAGGCCCTCGTAGGTGGACGGGGCGGTGACCTGCACGAGCGTGATGGCGGCGAGCCAGGCGGGGACGCGGATCCGATCCCGGCGCAGGATGAACCGGATCAGGGTGCCGGTGCCGGTCAGGGTGCTGTCGCCGCCGGCGCGGTGGGTTGGCGCGGGCGTCCGGGTGGCGGTCGCGGTGCTCATCGCGACCCCGCCGCGGCCGCGGTGCCGTTGGTGTGCAGTTCGTCGCCGTAGTGGCGCAGCATCAGCTCTTCCAGGGTGGGTGGCTGGCTGGTCAGGCTCCGCAGCCCGAACCGGCCCAGCGCGCGGACCGCGCCGTCGAGGTGTGCGCCGTCCACGGCGAACCGGACCCGGCCGTCGTGGACCTGCAGATCGTGTACGCCCGGCAGCGCGTCCAGACCGGTGACCGGCTGCGCGGTGTCGGCCTCGATGGTGGTGCGGGTCAGGTGCCGCATCTGTGCCAGGGTGCCGGACTGGACGACCTTGCCGAGCCGGATGATGCTGACCTTGTCGCAGAGCTTCTCCACCTGGGCCAGGATGTGGCTGGACAGCAGCACCGTCTTGCCCTCGGCCTTGGCCTGCGCGATGAAGTCCTGGAAGACGACCTCCATCAGCGGGTCGAGGCCCGCGGTGGGCTCGTCGAGCAGCAGCAGCTCCACATCGGACGCGAGTGCGGCGATCAACGCGACCTTCTGCCGGTTGCCTTTGGAGTAGGTGCGGCCCTTCTTGCGCGGGTCGAGGTCGAACCGCTGCAGCAGCTCGGCGCGGCGCCGCTTGTCCAGCCCACCACGCAGCCGGGCCAGCAGGTCGATCGCCTCCCCGCCGGTGAGGTTGGGCCACAGGTTCACATCGCCCGGCACATAGGCCAACCGCCGGTGCAGGGCGACCGCGTCGCCCCACGGGTCACCACCGAGCAGGGTGGCCTGGCCGGCGTCGGCGCGCAGCAGGCCGAGCAGGATGCGGATGGTGGTGGTCTTGCCCGCGCCGTTGGGCCCGAGGAAGCCGTGCACCTCACCGGCCTCCACCCGCAGGTCTAGCCCGTCGAGCGCCACGGTCCGGCCGAACCTCTTTGCCAGCGCGGACGCCGAGATAGCAGCCATAGACGAGAAACTATCACAGTTTTCACGCATGCGTGAAATGTATTTAGAGTGCTACACCTGTAGAGTACGCTCAGGGAGGGGAGCCTTGTGACGACCTCAGCGGACGACGCCGTGACCAGCGACGACGATGAGCTGCTGCGCTACGTGGAGCGGTTCGGGATGGTCCTCGCGGAGGCCGGCCTCCCGCGGATGCCGGCGCGGGTGTTCGCCTACGTGCTGGCCGAGGACGCCGAGAAGTACACCGCCGCCGAGCTGGCCGCCGGTCTACGGGTCAGCCTCGCCGCCGTGTCCGGCGCGGTCCGCTACCTGGTCCAGGTCGGCATGCTGACCAAGGTCCGCGAGCCCGGCTCGCGCAGCGACCACTACCGCATCTTCGACCAGGACGTCTGGGGGATGATCCTCAGCAAGCGGCTTCCCATCCTGGAGGTGTACGAGCAGGCCGCCGCCGAGGGCGGCAAGCTGCTCAAACCCGGACCCGGAGCCCGGCGCATGCGGGAGACCCAGGAGTTCTTCGCCTTCGCCCGTACCGAGCAGCTGCGGATGCTCGAACGCTGGCGCGAGCACCGCCGCACCCTGTTCACCGAGGCGGACGGCTGACGGCTAGGCGGTAAGCAGACCCTAGCCCCTACAGCGCCTTGACCGCGGCGACCAGCTTGCGGAGTGAGTCTTTGGCGTCGCCGAAGAGCATGGTGGTTTTCGGGTCGTGCATGAGCTCGTTCTCGATGCCGGCGAACCCTGCGCGCATCGAGCGTTTGAGGAAGACGATCGACTGGGCTTCGTCGGCGTTGAGGATGGGCATGCCGTAGATGGGTGAGCCGGGTGCGTTGCGGGCGGCCGGGTTGACCACGTCGTTGGCGCCAACGACCAGGGCCACGTCCGTGGTCCGGAACTCGGGGTTGATGTGGTCCATGTCTTTGAGCTTGTCGTAGGGCACGTCCGCCTCGGCCAGTAGCACGTTCATGTGGCCGGGCATCCGCCCGGCGACCGGGTGGATGGCGTACAGCACCTCCACGCCGCGCGACTCCAGTTCGTCGGCGAGGTCGCGCAGGGCGTGCTGGGCCTGGGCGACCGCCAGCCCGTAGCCGGGGGCGACCACGACCCGGCGGGCGAATCCGAGCTGGATCGCCACGTCCTCCGGCCCGGCCGAGCGCACTGGTCGTTCGGAGACGGTGGCCGCGCCGAGGGTGGAGCCGCCGGCGAACGCGCCGAACAGGATGTTGACCACCGGGCGGCCCATCGCCTTGGCCATGAGCTGAGTGAGCAGGATACCGGAGGCGCCGACGAGCGTGCCGGCCACGATCAGCAGGCTGTTGCTGAGCACGTAGCCGCCGGCGGCGACGGTGATGCCGCTGAACGCGTTGAGCAGTGCGATGACGACGGGTACGTCCGCGCCGCCGACCGGCAGCACGAACAGCACCCCGACAGCCAGACTTACGGCGGTGAGCACCACCGCGACCCACAGCGGCGCGTCGAACGGGATCCACACCCCGGCCACCAACGTCGCGGCCAGAAGGGCACCGAAGCCCCACCGCATCCCGGGGAAGATCAACGGACGCCCGGTCATCAGCTCCTGCAACCGACCAAAGGCGATCATCGAGCCGGAGAACGCGACCGAGCCGACCAGGATGGTGAAGCCGGCCACCGCGAGTTGGCCGCGTGGCATGTCGCCGGCGTTGCCGTGCAGCTCGACCAGTGCGACGATCGCGCCGGCCGCGCCGCCGAGGCCGTTGAAGACCGCGACCATCTGCGGCATGGCCGTCATCGCCACCCGCTGCGCGCTGACCAGCCCGGCCGCGCCGCCGACCAGCAGGGCACCGAGGATCGGCAGCAGGTTGTCCGGGCGCTCGGCGAGGAACACCACGACGACCGCGATCACCGCGCCGGCCGCGCCGACCGCGTTGCCCAGCCGGGCGTGCCGGGGCGAGGAGAGCGCCTTGAGCGCCACGATGAAACAGACCGCGGCGACCAGGTAGGCCAGGTCGGCGGCGTCGGCGCTCATTCGGCCGGCTCCCGGTCGGGCCGCTTGCGAGTGCGGAACATCTGCAGCATCCGGTCGGTGACCACGAACCCGCCGACCAGGTTCACCGCGGCGAGGGCGACGGCGAGCAGGGACAGCCCGAGCACGAGTGGCGTGTCGGCCTGCCCGGCGACGACCACCGTGCCGACCAGGATGATCCCGCTGATCGCGTTCGAGCCGGACATCAGCGGGGTGTGCAAGGTGGACGACACCTTCGCGATGACTTCGTATCCGGTGAAGCTGGCCAGCACCAGCACGGTGAGCAGCGCGACGCCGTCCATCAGGCCTCCTTCGCGGCGAGCAGGTCGCGGGTGGGTTCGTGCCGGATCTGTCCGGCGTGGACCACACAGCAGCCGGCCACCACCTCGTCGTCCAGGTCGGGTCGGACGATGCCGTCCGCCGTCATGAGCAGCAGCAGGTTGGTGACGTTGGTGGCGTACAGCTGGCTGGCCTGGCCCGGCATCTGGCTGGGCACGTTCCGCCCGCCCCAGACCAGCGCGTTACCGATCAGCACCTCCTGGCCAGGTTGCGAGCCTTCGACGTTGCCGCCCTGCTCGGCGGCGAGGTCGACGACCACCGCGCCGGGTTTCATGGCCTCCACCGTCGCGCGGGATATCAGCCGGGGCGCGGGACGCCCTGGAACGGCGGCGGTGGTGATGACCGCGTCCGCCGCGGCCACGTGCGGGGCCAGCCGCTCGAGTTGCAGCCGAGAACGTTCCTCGTCCATCTCGCGGGCGTAGCCGGCGGCGCCGTCCAGCGCCGGCAGATCCAGGTCGACGAAGTCCGCGCCGACGCTGCGGACCTCCTCCGCGGCGGCGGCCCGCACGTCGTACGCCTTCACGACCGCACCCAACCGCCGCGCGGTGGCGATCGCCTGCAGGCCGGCGACACCGGCCCCGACGACCAGCACCCGGGCCGGCGGCACGTTACCGGCGGCGGTCATCGACATCGGCAAGAACCGGCGCAGCCGCTCGGCCGCGACGATCGCGCACCGGTAGCCGGCGACCAGCGCCTGCGAGGACAGGGCGTCCATGCTCTGCGCCCGGGAGATCCGGGGGATCAGCTCCATCGCCAGCGCGGTGCGGCCACCGTCGCGGATCGCCGCGACCAGCGGCAACTCGCGCGCGGCCGGCAGGAACGAGACGGTGACCCCACTGTCCGCGAGCCGGTCGACCTGCTCCGGCGTCGGCGGCTGCACCGCGAGCAGGACACCGGTACCGTCCAGCGCGTCGGGGCCCACCTCAGCGCCCGCGTCGCGGTAGGCGCCGTCGGGAAAACCCGCCGCCTCACCCGCGCCAGCCTCGACGCCGACGCTCAGGCCCGCCTTCACTAGCCGGGGTACGGCGTCGGGCACCAGCGCCACACGCCGCTCACCGGGGAGCGTCTCGCGTACTACGGCCACCTTCATGCCGGTTGAGGCTAATCTGCGTTCGATCACCAGGCCAGCCTCATCGACCACAGGATTCGTCGCGTTGCGCCCGGCGAGTGATTGGGCGGCGCAATCTACCGTCCCCGCGTGGTGGTCGAACCTTACCGAACGGTGACGACTGCTCCGCGCTGGTGCGGTTCTTACAGGCCGGTGACGTGCGTGCGCGTTACTCATCGTCGTGTCCCACTGCCGCCGTACCCATTGGCGCCGCAACCGCGGTGCCACCGGTTGAGGCCGTGGCGTATCGAGTGAGGTGAGAGCATGCGTCAACGCGCGATCCGGACGCGATCACAGGAGTTCCGCATCGTGGCGGTGCTCGTCGTGCTGGCGGCGACCGCCGCAGTCACGGCAGGGATCGTATCCAGCGCCCGTAACGGTAGAGCCTTCGCTGAGGCGGCACCGCTGTCCAGCTTCGTGCCGATCCAGCAGGTGGCACCGAACGTGAAGGCGCCGCCGCCGCGCCGTGGAGCCTCGACAGGTGTGTTCACCGTCGACTGTGGAACGAACGAGAACGGGAAGTTCAGCCCGGACAACCCGGTCGCACAACCCGGGATCCGCAACGGCGCCCAACACGTGCACGACTTCGTCGGCAACCTATCGATCACAGCCGACTCCAGCGACGAGAGCCTGGCCGCCTCCGACACCACCTGCCGCAACGGCGACAAGTCTTCGTACTTCTGGCCGGTGGTCCGTATCGACCAGACCGCGAACCGGCAGGCCAACCCGGTAGGTGCAAACCCGGACACGCTCAAGGCCGCCGGCAGCCCCACGGTCGCCTGCCCCAGCGTGGCCGACAAGCTCCCGGCCGTCCCGGCCCCGGCGTCGGCCGAGGTGAACCGCAACCTGCGACTGCTGGACCAGCAGATCGCCGAAGCGAACCAGCGCATCGCGACCAGCCGGGGCCAGGGCGGCCCAAACTTCGTCAACAACGCCGTCCTCGCCCCGCTGCGCGCCAAGCGAGTGGCCACATTGGACCGCATCACCATCGCCATCGGCCGCCAAGGCGCCCGCCCGACCAGACTGGTCTCCTTGGCGGACTGCGACCTGAGCTACGACGGCGCACACGCCGAACACAACGGCGGCAACGGCACCGGCGCTCCCGCACCGGCGCCGGCCGCGATGACACCGACGGTCAACTGCCCCACCGTACGGGACAAGCTGCCGGCCGTCCCGGCCGGCGCGGTCGACGAGGTGAACCGGAATCTGGCCCTGCTGGACCGGCAGATCGCCGAGGCCAACCAGCGGATCGTCACCACACAGGGACAGGGCGGCCCCAACTTTGTCGACAACGCCGTCCTCGGCCCGCTGCGTGCCAAGCGAGTGGCCACATTGGACCGCATCGCCATCGCCATCGGCCGGCAAGGTACCCGTCCGATCGGCCTGGCAGCGCTCGCCCCCTGCACGCTCAACACCGGCGGGAACAACAACGGCGCCGAGCAGGAGCTGCCCGGCGTGCAGGGTCCGAACCAGGAGATCGCCGGCAACATCGGCGGCATCGTGCGCCCCGCCAAGGTTTTGATCGAGTACCGCGGCAACCCCACCGGCAAGGTGGTGCCGATGCCCAGGTTCCTGCGCGCGATCACCGGTGACGCGAAGCCGACCAGCCGCGGCCCGGCCAACGCCCGCAAATCCTGGACCTGCGGCGGGTTCACCGACCGGCTCTCCGACAAGTATCCGATCTGCCCGCCCGGCAGCCAGGTCATGCGCGTGCACGACTTCCCCAGCTGCTGGGACGGCGAGAACATCGACAGCGCCAACCACCGCACCCACATCAGCTTCCCCGACGCCAAAACCGGCGCCTGCCCCACCGGCACCATCGCGGTCCCCCGGCTGCGGATCAGCGTCAGCTACGACATCCCCCTCGACGTGCAGAAGAAGGGCCAGTACCAGCTCGACTCCTTCCCCGAGGAGAACCACAACCCGTTCTCCGACCACAACGACTTCCTCAACGTCAACTCAACCCGGCAGATGGCCAAAATCGCCTACTGCCTCAACGCCGACCGCCGCTGCCGCTGACCCACACCGGCCACATGCGAACGTGACCGCCGCCCTATGACGGCCGGCCTGCGGGAGACAGGGTGCGCAACCCGTCCCCGCAGGTGGGCCGTCCTGGCTTGTGGCAACCAATCACGGCACGGCGCCGGAACGCCAGCCACACCCAGGCTGCCATCTGCTGGCCTCGCACGCGTTCGTCCACGGCCTGCGGATGGACCCGCCCGCCGTCGTCGGTGTGTGCCTAGGTCGCCCACCGGCTGATCTGGCCCCAGGCCCGCGTGGCGGCTGGCTGCCATTTGGCGTGTTGGCGGTGGAAGAGTTTTACAGCGCGGATGCCGCTCCAGCCGTCGGGCAGCAGCTCTTCGGGGAGTGCGGGGTCCTCCAGCGCGAGCAGGCGCCAGGCGTGCACGAGCCGGGTCACCCGTGCGATCGGGTCGTCGGAAGGCGGGCGGGTGAACTCGTCAATGAACTGCTCGTAGCGCTGGTCCATCTCGTCGAGATCCCAGGCTTGGCGGACGAGCATGGGCAGCTCGCCGGCGAGGTGCTCGGAGAGGAAGATCTGGGCCTGTTCGTACGCGCCGGCCTCCCGCAGGACGTGTTCGGCTTCCTTGAGCCGGTCGGTGTGCGTGGAGATCCACACTCCGGGTGCCGGGTGGCCGAACGCGGCCCAACGCATGCGTGTGTACAGCCGATGCCTGCCGCCGCGGTTGGACTCCGGCACGCGGGCCAGCACCACCAGCCAGCGGCGGTCCCAGCGCAGCTGGGTGGCGGTGAATCCGAAGATTCGCGAGGCGCCGAAGTTGAGGAACTGCTCGAAAGCGGGGCTGAGCTGCCACGACGTGTATCGGCCGGTCCGTTGGGCGATGAGCCAGCCGTCCGCGGACGCGCCGCAGAACGCCTGGTGAATCTTCGTGAACGCGACCTGTGTCAGACACGTAGGGACGGCGCGAACTGGTTCCCTGCGGGGCGCTCCACTGCAATGGCACTGCAATCTCGCTTGACCCGGAGCGAGGTGGCTCTGCGCTAGCCTTGGCAACGATCACGGGAGAGCGGTTCTGCCCCTGGATAGGGAGAACGGGCCGATATGATCGACCTGGCCATGTCCGGCGGGCCCGAGCGGGTCGGGCACCTGCCGACCGCCTTTACGTCATTGGTCGGGCGGGAGCAGGAGTCGGTCACCGTCCGGGAGCTGCTGGTGCGTCCGTCGGTACGACTGGTCACACTGACCGGAGCGGGCGGCGTGGGCAAGACCCGGCTCGCGGCGAAGGTGGCGTCCGAACTCGACAGTGGTTGCGGCTTCGAAGCCGTGACGTTCGTGGCTCTCGCCCCGGTCCACGACCCTCGCCTGGTGGAGGTGACGATCGCCCGAACGCTCGGGCTCGCCACGGCGGACGAGGCGGTGGCCGAAACACTGCGCACCCACCTCGGCCGGCGGTCCATGCTGCTTGTTCTGGACAACGTCGAGCACCTGCTCGACGCGGGGCCGGTCCTGGCCGACCTGCTTGTCCACTGCCCCGGCCTGACGCTGCTGGTGACCAGCAGGGCGAGGCTGCGCCTGTCCGCCGAGCACATCGTGCAGGTCGCGCCGCTCACCTGCCCGGATCCCGAAGGGCCGCCATTCCCGAGCGACCTCGACCGGTACCCGGCGGTGCGACTCTTCGTCGAACGCTGCCAGGCCGCCCTGCCGGACTTCACGCTCGGCGAGGACAACGCGGCGCAGATAGCCGAGATCTGCCGCCGGCTCGACGGCCTGCCGCTGGCCATCGAACTTGCCGCCGCCAGGACCACGATCCTTCCGCCGGCCGCGATGCTCGCCCGGCTCGACCGGCGCCTCCCGGTGCTCACCGGTGGCCCGCGCGAGCTCCCCGAGCGCCTTCGGACCATGCGGTCCGGCATCGCCTGGAGCTACGACCTGCTCTCGACCGCGGAGCAGTCGCTGTTTCGCCGCATGGGTGTCTTCGCGGGCGCATGCACCCTCGCCGCCATGGCGGCGGTCGTCGACCCGCCCGACCAGGCCCACATCCTCGATCTGATCGATGGCCTGGTCGACAAGAGCCTGGTGCGACGCCTCGTCGACGGCGACGGCGAGCCGCGGTTCACGATGCTGGAAACCATTCGCGAGTATGCGGTCGAGCAGCTGGTCACCTGTGGAGAGGACGAGACCGCGCGACGTGCGCACGCCGAGTTCATCCGGCGGTTCGTGGATCTCGCCCGCCCAGGGCTGCGCGGCCCCGAGCAGCAGGGCTGGCGGGATGTGCTGGAGGCCGACCTGGACGACGTGCGTGGCGCGCTGGCCTGGACCCTGCGCGACGCGGCCGGCCCGGAGGAGGCGGACAACGGCCAGTGGATCGCCGGAGCGTTGTGGTACTTCTGGTTCCAGCGCGGCCTGATCGGGGAGGGCCGGCGGTGGTTGACCCGTGCGCTCGACCTCGTTCGCACGCGAGGATCGGGGCGGGCCCAGGCTCTGCTCGGCGCGGCGACTCTGGCCTGGCGGCAGGGTGACTGCGCGACCGCCCAGATCCACCTCGACGAGAGCGAGCGGCTGTGGCGGCGGCTGGACGACCGGCGCGGTCTGGCCGAGGCCTGGCACGTGCTGGGACACGTCCGGTTCGACCAGCGCGACTACGATGCGGCGCGCCGTCTGTTCACCGACAGCCTCGCCAGTTACCGGCAGGCGAACGACATCGTCGGCAGCCTGCCGCTCATCGGCGACCTGGGTCTCGTCGCCTACCACGAGGGCGACCTCGAGGCTGCCGAGTCGGTGTGGGGGGAGAGCCTGACCCAGTACCGGCGGCACGGCCTGAAGGACCGCGTCGCCGGTGTCCTCAATGGACTCGGTGACCTGGCGCGCCTCTCCGGTGAGCGCGACCGGGCGGCGGCGCTCTACGAGGAGAGCCTGTCGTTGTGGCGCGATCTGCGCGGCACACCGGGTATCGCGTCGGCGTTGCACAAGCTCGGCCAGGTCGGCAGGTCCGCAGGTGACACCTTCGGCGCACGCGCACGCTTCGTGGAAAGCCTTGCCATGCAGCGCGAATCGGGCAACCAGCAAGGGATCGGCGAATGCCTCGCGGGCTTGGCCGGGGTCGCCGCCGACACGGGCAGCCCGGACCGGGCGGCGCGGGTCGGAGCGGCCGCCATACACCTGCTGGAGTCCATCGGTATGCCCCTCGCTCCCGCGGACCAGGCGGTGCTCACGCGGGATCTGGCTGTCGCCCGCGAGCGGCTCACAGCGGCGGCATGGCAGGGCGCCTGGGCCGCCGGCACGGCCCTGTCTCTGGCGGAAGCCATCGCTCTCGCCCTGGTCGAGGAGACCGAGTCGCCACGCCGGGTCATAACGGTGTCCCAGCTGTCGCGCCGGGAACGGGAGGTGAGCGTGCTCATCGCACAGGGTCTGACCAACCGGCAGATCTCCAGCGCGCTGTCGATCAGCCAGAAGACTGTCGGCAGCCACATCGAGCACATCATGAACAAGCTGGAGCTGCGCAGTCGCACCCGGATCGCGGTCTGGGCCGTCGCGCATGGCCTGACGTCCGAGCAAGACCCATCCGGATAATTCCCGATGCTCGACGGCCCCGCTGAGGAAAAGAATGGATCATTGTCCCGATGCTTCGCGGTACCGCTCGTACCTAGTGTGGCCGGTGTATCCAGACAGGCGGCGCCCATGCCGTCCTTCGCGGCCCACCACGTAAACGGAGAACCCTCATGGACCTGTACGCGATCATGCGACGCAATGTCACCACTTCCGACGAACTGGCGGCCGTCGACGCTCGCTCGACCGCTGAGCTCGACAAGCGCGCCGACCGGGTACGCAAGATCCGAACCTATGTGATCGCCGAACCCGACGGTCGGCTCGGCACGATCTGCATCTACGAGGCGACCAGCCCAGCCGCGATCTACGAGCACGGCACGGCCGCGAACCTGCCCGTCGACGAGATCATGAAGGTGGCGGCGATCGACGTCAAGCGCCCCGACCCACAGCTCGCCACCGAGGCTGCGAAGTAGTCCCACGTTCGGACAGGGGGGATATGAGTTTGCGGTGCGGTGTCCGTGACGACGAGACGGCCGTGTCAGGCACCACGCGGCCGCCGGCACCCGGGCTAAGGCTGTGCATCATCGGCGGTCTGACCGTCTGGCGTGACGGCCAGCTGTTGCCCGCGCGCGAGGTGGGCAGCCGGAAGGCACGCACGCTGCTTGCGGTGTTGGCCGTGCGGTCCCCGAAGTTCGTCGGGGTCGACCTGCTCACCGAGGCGCTGTGGCCGGAGAATCCACCACGCCGGCCGGCGCAGGAGATGGCCACGCTCGTCAGCCGTCTACGCGCGAGCCTCGGTAAGGACGTGGCTGAAGGTGGCCGCACAGGTTACCGCCTCGGTTCACACGCCTGGGTCGACCTGTGGGATGCCGACGACTTGCTGCAGAAGGCCAGGGCCCAAGCGAACGGGGGCGAACCGGCGGAAAGCCTGAAGACGCTCCGCGGCGCGTTGGCGCTGCTAGACAAGGGATCCGTCCTGGACGGCTTCCCCGAAGCCTCGTGGCTGGCGCGAGCCAACATGCACCACCTGCTGTTGCTGCAGCAGACCCGCCGTGCCACAGCCGAGACGGCGTTGCGGATCGGCGACCTGCCGTTCGCCCGCGACGTCGCGGAGCAGGCCGCCTACGACGATCCGTTCGACGAAGTGGACGTCCGGCTGCTGATGCGGGTCCACGCGGCGGCAGGTGAGATCGGTCGTGCCTTGATGGTGTACGAGCGCCTTCGCGATCGCCTCGCCACCGAGTTGGGCGCCGATCCCGCGCACGAGACCCGCCAGCTTCACCTCCAACTGCTACGCCTGGGCGCTGCTCCAGCTCCAGCCACGTCGGCGACCCGGGCACCGATCCTCGACGGATTGACCTGCGCGATGGACCACAACATCATCTGGGCTGACGCGGTGCGGTGGGCCGCTGCGGACGGGTGACGGCTCCCGCCTCACCGCCATCGGCATCGCAGTCCCAACGCAGAAGCACCCGCGACTGCAGCGACACTGCAAACACCCCCGCATACCCTTCGGATCCTCGGCATTCAAAGGGGGTGTCGTAGGTACACAAAGGTGATCACGTTGAGGTATGTGTGGCGTCTGATGGTGTTCTTCTTCGGCATGACGGGTGTGCTCGCGGTCCTCGCTCCAACAGCGCACGCGTACGTCGTCGGCAATCACTGCGAGCCGAGGCGGACCACCGGTTGACAGGATACCGGCCGGCCAGCACGCGGCCCCGGCACGGCGTAACACATCGCGCCACCGGTCGCCGTCGTCGCGGCGTACCAGGTCTGCGGCGGCGATTCGATGCCGGCCGCGCCGTGGCACCACCGGGTCGTAGTGGGACGCGGGGCGCGCAGGTCACGCCACCCGCCGCAAGCCGGATCGTAGAGCGTCTGCTCGAAGCCGAACGCCGCCTCGGCAGAAATCAACACAATGTCCGCCCGGTCAAGGGCGGTGGAGCAATTCCGATCAGTGGCGCGCTCTTCTGGTTGACGGACGCGCGGAGGCCGTCACATGGCCGGCATTAGCTTGAACCTGTGCGACCGGGCAGGAGCAGCGGACTGCGACGGCACTGCATGGCCGCTGTCCATCATGGACGTACGCATCCGGCGTCTGTGTTCTGGGCGCGTTTGCCGGATGCATGCGGAGGCTCCCGGAGTGGGACTTGTCAGAGAGGTGCGCGATGAGGAACAACGCTCAACGGTGTCTGGCCGTGCTGGCCGCGGTCGGTGTGGGTGTGGTGCTGTTGTTGGTCCCGAATGGGGCCAGTGCGCGGCCAGATGTGGGACCCGCGGTGTGTCCGCAGGTGGGCGGTGGGTCCCCGGTCGAGCCGGACAGCTGTGGGCCGGGCCCGCAGGACTGCTTCCTGGCTGTCTACCTTCCAGTGAAAGACAACTTCGGCTTCGTTTTCAACACCGCAGACATCGACTGCGCGTCCACTGCGACCTCTATGAGCATTCTCATGGATCTTCAGTGGCGCCCGAACGCGTCGAGTTCCTGGCAACTGAGGGGTAGGAACAGCGAGTCCCGGAGCAACGTGAGTGGCCTTGGCGTGGAGGTGGCCTCAGGGTGTGAGACCGGGCACTGGCGTGCCCTGGTGTCAGCATCGGTAGCCGGCGGACACAGCTACAGGGGCGACTCCGGAATCGTCAACATCACGTGTTGACGCGGTCGTCGGTGACGGCGCATCGGATAGGCCCGGGCGATTTCGCCGCCGGCCGGACCACCGCCCGCGCGAGGGCGGTGCGTATGTATCGGTGGCTCTCAGAACAGGGCCCTTATCGGAGAGGTGAGCGATGAGAAACAATGTCCGACGGTGTCTAGCCGTGTTGGCCGCGGTCGGTGTCGGTGTGGTGCTGTTGCTGGTCCCGAGTTCGGCCAGTGCGCGGCCCGCCGCAGGACCGGCTGTAGGCCCTGCGGTGTGTCCGCAGGTAAGCGGCGGCCCCCCGATCGAGCCGGATAGCTGCGGGCCAGGCCCGCAAGACTGCGACCTGGTTATCTGGCTTCCCGTCGATTACCGCGACAGCGTCTATAACACGGCAGAAATCAGCTGTGCGTCTACCGCGACTTCTATGAGCATCATTCTCGACCTCGAGTACAGAAGGAATGCCTCGAGCGCCTGGCAGCTGAAGGGTAGGGAGAGCAAATCCCGGAGCAACGTGAGTGGCCTCGGGGTGGAGGTAGAGACACCGTGCCTGACCGGTGAATGGCGGGGCGTAGCGGCGGCGTCGGTGACCGGCGGTAACAACTACAGGCGCGATTCTGGAGTAGTCCATATCACGTGTTGACGTGGTCGCTGGTGCAGCGGACTGCAACGCTGCTGCCTGGCCACCGTCCATCATGGATGCGTGTATCCAGCATGGATGGCTCGGGCGCGGATGCACCTTCGGGTATCGGAGCAGGTCTCAGGCGGTGAGGTGAGCGATGAGGAACAATGTCCGACGGTGTCTGGCCGTGCTGGCCGCGATTGGCGTTGGTGTGGTGCTGTTGCTGGTCCCGAGTTCGGCCGGTGCGCGGCCCGCCGTGGGACCGGCTGTGGGTCCTGCGGTGTGTCCGCAGGTGAGCGGCGGGTCCCCGATCGAGCCGGATAGCTGCGGGCCGGGCCCGCAGGACTGCGATCTGTTTATGTGGCTCCCAGCGAAGTCCGAAGGCTTCGTCTATGAGCGTGCAGACATCACTTGTGCGTCAACCGCGAACTCCATCAGCATTCTTGTGGACCTTGAGTGGAGGGCGAACGCATCGGGTGTCTGGCAGCTGAAGGGTAGGCACAGCAGGTCCCGGAGCAACGTGAGTGGCCTTGATGTTACGGCGGAGGCGCCGTGCTTGACCGGCCATTGGCGGGGCGTGGCTACGGCCTCGGTGGCCGGTGGTAACAGCTACCGGGCCGATTCTGGAGCCGTCAATATCACGTGCTGACGTGATTCCAGAGTTTCCGCCGGCCGGACCACCGGCTGCGGTGCACGTCTGCTTGGCCGGCATCAGGGCATCCGTTGTTGGGGTTGGTTCCGGCTGTCACGCCAGGGTTCTCGTTCGTGAAAAGGAGGTGTGGTCGAGGTGAGAGGTCTTCGTCGGTCTTTGCTAGCCGGGTTGGTGGCGCTGGTCGGGTCGAGCGGCAGCGTGGTCGTTTCCAGAGTGGCCGCGGCTGAGCCGCTCGCGGAGCGGTCAGGGCTGCGGCTGGTGGCTCGGGGTGGCGAGCCGGTGTTCGAGCGGAGGTCGGGTGAATGGGTGTGGTTGGAGCTTGGCACCCTTCTGGTAGCTGATGGTGGGCCGTTTGAGGTGCGCACGCGCCGGACTGGCTATGAGCAGCCGATAGTCGCCGACCAGGTGGTTGACGGTGACGCGGTGCGGCTGCCTGCTGGTGTGGTCGATGCCTTCACGGGTTTCGCGGGGTTCACGCATGTGACGGTGACCGATGCGGCCGGTCGGCTGGTGGTGGAGCGAGATGAGCGCTTCTGCCCGGCCGGCGGCCCGACGGTGAATCCCGGGCGGTGGGCGGAGCGGGTGGATGCGGACTCTCCGCCGAGCTCGCCGTATCCGCGGGGTTGTCCGCAGCATCCGTTCGCGTGGGGTGCGGTGTGGGGTTTGCAGGACGGTTGGGGTGTGCCGTCGACGAACGCCTGGTACTCCGATCAGGTGAGCCTCGCCGACGGCACATACACCGCGCGGGTGCGCGTCAACCAGCCGTTCCGCGACCTGTTCAACATCCAGGCTGGTCGGGCGTCGGTGACGTTGCGGTTCCAGGTTCGCACCAACACCGACCCCACCGCCGGCACGACCTCCGGCGATGCTGGTGTCGCCGGCCACGAGCATGGGCACGCGGCCGGCGCGCAACCGGGTGGAGTTTCGCCGGCCACGACGGACCGGCGCGGGCGTCTCTGGCGTCCGGATCTGCGACCACAACCTGCTGACGCGGCGCTGACTGGAGCCGCGTCCGCAGCGGGAACGGATGCCGGGGCGGACCGGGGCGGGCGCGAGCCGCGGCCGGATCTGCGGCCGCTACCCGCCTTTGACATCGCGTTGGATGGCAGTGGTGCAAGGGAGTTGTTGACATTCTCGGCGACCGTGTGGAACGCCGGCACGTCACCGTTGCAGGTGCAGGGCACCCGCAGGCCCGGCCGTGACGTAATGGACGCGGTACAGCATTTCTCCCACCCCGACGGCAGCCCGGCCGGGAACACCCGGGTGGGCACGTTCGAGTGGGATCCCCGTATCGGGCACGAACACTGGCACTTCACCGACTTCGTCGCCTACCAGCTTCGCGACGCCGGCGGAAAAGTCACCGCTTCCCAGAAACAAGCATTCTGCGTCGGTAACACCGGCGGTGTGAACACCACGCTGCCCGCCGCGGTCTGGCGGCCAGTCATCGGGTTCGACCCGGTCTGCGGCTCAGCCGACACGCAAAGCCTGTCGCAGCGGCTGGACGTCGGCTGGGGCGACACCTACGAGCAGTTCCTGCCCGGCCAGGCCATCGACGTTACCGACCTGCCCAACGGTCGCTACCAGCTCGAGGTGATCGTCAACCCCCACCGAGCGCTACACGAATCCGACACCGACAACAACACCGTCCGGCGGGACATCGAGATTGTCGGCGGCCGCGGCCAACGTTCCGTGCTCGTGCCGCCCCACCAAGGCATCAATGCCTGACCACGCCCGCCAACCACCGACTCCGCTACCACATCACCATCAGTGAGGAGAGCAATGAGGAACACCGTCCGAGGGCGCCTGGCCCAACTTGCCACAGCCGCGATCGGCGCAACACTGCTGCTACTCCCGACCGGCGCCGCCAGTGCACAGCCCGCCGCACATCCTACGGCTCGGCCTGCGGCCCAACCTGCACCGGGGCCCGCGGTATGCCCGCAGCTCAACCGATCCCCGGCCGAACCGAACAGCTGCGGTCCGCAAACCGGTACCTGCAACCTGAGCGTTGGCGACCCTGCGCAGCACATCAACTCGCGCTTGGTCTACGTCAACGGAGGCCTGACCTGCACCGCGTTTTTCACCACCGCCACTTTGATCCTGGAGCTGTACAACGTCGCAAGTCCGATCCCGGTCGCAATTGAGACGTTCAGCTTCATCGCCGGCAGGACCGTAAACGGGTCAGTGGGATACGAGTGTCACTCCGGCGATTGGTACGGCAAGGTGAGGGCTAGGGTCCAATGGACCATAGGAGACGTTGACAACGAGGGCCCCCTCGTGGGGTCACCGGAGCCCATCAGGTGCCTTGTCTAAACCTCGTGCGCGCCCAACGCCGGCCCGATCGGTCCCCACCGATCGGGCCGTCCCGGGCGGCGACCCGGCCTCGACCAGGATGAGCCGTACCTGGGTGGGCAGCTCCTGGAAGAGCGGTCGGCCAGTGCCGAGCGGTATCGGTACCTCGTGGACGGAGGACAGGCCGGCTGTCTTGCCGTGGGGTCAGACCGTTAGCCGGCGGACGATGGTGGGGGGCGACGATCGCGGCGGCGACGGGGCCTTGCGGGACATGACTGCCGCAAGGATCAGTCCGACCAGGCAGAGATGGCCACGACAGCGGCGGCGACACCGGTCCGAGCGGGCGCCCCGGTGGTCGAGGTGATGGCAGGGGTGAGTTTCCTCCGTGCGGTCGCCCCGGACGCGGCTTCTGTAAGCGCACCGCAGACGCCGCTGGTGGGCCGCTACGCCTACGAGGTGGGTCTCGACACCCCGCTGGCTTGGCGATTGGCACTGGGAGCGATGTTGACGTCGAAGTCGTACACGTAGCCGTCCTCGCACAGGACGGTGAGTCGACCGCCCGAGTACGACGGTACGTGCCGGATCGGGCCACCCGTCTGGTAGGTCCACAGCACTCGTCCCGATGCCGGTTCGAGGAGAGCCACGTCGCCCCGCAGGGAGCCCGTCGTCACCGTCGAATCCCCTGCGGGCGCCACGCCGCCCACCACTCGTCCGGCCATCGGGGCGATCCACCGGGTCTGGCCCGTGGCCGGGTCTAGCGCCACCACCAAATGGTTGCCGCCGACGACGACGAGCCCGGCGGTGGCCAAGGGCGCGCCGGTGACCTTGCCGTTCGCTACCTGACGAGACCACACCAGCCGACCGTCGGCGGTGCGGACGCTCACCAGCCGGCCATCGGACAGGCCCACGACGAGCTGACCGTCGCCGGCGAGGGCCGGTGGGGTCGTGGGCCTGGCGGTGAGCTCGATCCTCCACAGCTCGATGCCGGTGTCGCGGCGCAGCGCGCTCAGTCGTCCCCGCCCGCGGCGGGACGCCGCGGCCGTCACCACCACGCCACTGTCGTGGACGGCGCTATGTAGTGCAGCCGAGCGGCGTGAGGGCCCGGCCGGGCGACGTCGAACCGGCCGGGCCAGACCCGGCAGCGACGGTGGTCGCGTCGCGAGTCCCAAATCCGCCAGCGTGTACACCGAGTCCACCGGCAACCCCAAGCGCGCGAATCCGGAGGCGTGAGGCCGCTGAAAATCCACCAGGACGACAGCAGCGACAACCTCGGCACCTGCCGACGTCACGATGTCGTGCGCACGTGCCAGGGATCGTCCCGAGGACAGCACGTCGTCCACGAGGACCACCCGCGCACCCGGGCGGATGGCTTGGCCCTCCACCAGCTTTCTCAGACCGTGGGGCTTGGCCGCCGAGCGGATACTGAACCCGCCGACCCGGTGGCCCTCGGCGTCAGCCTCGAGCAGCACGCCGAACGTCAGCGGGTCTGCCGCCATCGTCAGTCCACCCACGAGATCCGGCGTGTGCCACCTCACGATCCTCCACATCAGACGTGCCGCGGACCTTAGATGGTGACTGTCCAGCAACACTTCCCGGCTATCCAGGATCCAGTCCAGCGCCCGGCCAGCCCGATCGACGCCGACACCGAGTTTGATCCCGTGCCCCCAGATAGCCGCACGCAGCTCCAGCCAGCCCACGTGGATCCTCTTCCTCCGCTACGGGTACGTGCTTCCGTCGCCCTCCACGATGGCGCGGCTGATCGCTCCAGCGGCGGAACCAGCCGCCGTTGCGATACCAAACAAGGCCGCGGCCAGAGCGGCGAGGACGACTGTCCAGACCCGGCTCAACCGACTGTCCGAGTCGGCTCGCAGTGATTGCCGACGACATGGATCGCGTGTGCCGGCGCCGCGAGGAGCGCGAGCACGCCCGTCATGCCCGCCAGAAGTACTATCAAACGCCGCAACGACCTCATTGGAACTACCTCCAGCTTCTGCGACACACCTTTGTGAATCGGCTTTCAAGGCTAGGAGCCCGCGTTGCGCCGCCGTTGCAGTCGCGGGGCGCGGCGCCTCGCGGGCCTTCTGCAGCCAGCCTGCAACCTCTACGTCGACAATGAACGTCATTGAGGTCGCCCGAGAGGTACCGCCAAATGTCGATAATCAAGCACCGCGGGTCGACGATGCCGCAGCTCGTCCTCACCAAGATCGGCCACGCTGAGTGGGTCGAGGTACCCGTACCAGAGCTGCTCGGGTCGCGTGAGGCTCTCGTGCGCCCGATCGTCGTCTCCACCTGCGACATGGACGTCGCCATCAAGACGGGCGCGTTCCCGATGCGGCTGCCGTACGCGGTGGGGCACGAGTTCGTGGCGGAGGTCGTCGAGGTCGCCGAGGCAGTGCGGGACGTGAGCCCCGGCGACGTAGTGGCCGTGCCGTTCCAGATCTCTTGCGGCGATTGTTCCCGTTGCCGGCGCGGAAGGACGGCCGATTGTGCCAGCGTGCCCGTCACGTCGATGTATGGCATGGGTGATGTCGGCGGGCCGTGGGGCGGCGCGCTGACCGAGCTGGTCCGCGTCCCGTACGCGGACGCGATGCTCGTCCCGTTGCCGGCTGGTGTGGAGCCGGCGCAGGTGGCGAGCCTGGACAACCTCACTGACGCATGGCGTACGGTCGCACCGCATCTACGGGACGACGACCCGCGAGTGTTGGTGGTCGGACGGCTGTCGATCGGCCTCTACGCGGTGGCGATCGCTGTCGCGTTGGGTGCGGAGGTGACCTATGTGGACGTCTCCTCCGCCCGCCGAGATCTGGCCGAGCGGCTAGGCGCAAAGACAATAGCCAATGTGGACGGTATGCGGCTGGGTAGGTATCCGGTGACGGTGAGCACCGATGCCACCGCGCGAGGCCTGCGTCTGGCACTGGACTCGACGGACAGGGGCGGCGTGTGCACCGACACCGGCGCCTTCTCCGGCGACGTGCCGCTGCCGCTGTGTGAGATGTACCGCAAGGGGGTGACGATGATGACCGGCCACGCCGATTCTCGCACCCATATGCCTGACGTGCTCGACCTGGTCGCGACCCGTCGGCTCGACCCGAGCATGGTGACCACCGCGACCGCGAGCTGGGATCAGGCGCCGGCCGGGTGGTCACGCCACGTCGGCAAGCTCGTCGTCATCCGGTAGTACGGCCGAGTAGCTTAGCGAGGTTGTCCTGGGCAGCGGTGGTGGCTGGGTGACCCGTGGCGTATGCGTGGCTGGTGATCGCCAACGCGCGGCGGTAGCAATCGACTGCTTCGTGCCACCTACCCTGTGCCTGCAGCAGGGTGCCGAGGTTGTTGGCCAGCACTCCGATTTCCGGGTGGTGCTGACCCAGGAGTCGTTCCTTGACGGATAGTGCGTGCCGGTAGAGGTCCTCAGCCAGGCTGAGATTTCCCATGGACTGCTCGACGTCCGCCAGGATGTGAGCCTGGACCGCGATTTCGTACCGCTGTGGTGGACGAGCGGCACCGCACCATGCCATCGCGTCCAGCAGCAGTTCGCGCGCTTGTTCATGCTTCTGCTGGCCGGCCAGAGCGGCCGCCAGGACCGCCGTGTCGGCGGCCGCCTCTACCGTTGCGGCGGCCCCGCTGGCATGGCGCAGGGACAGTGCCCATCGGGCATGCCCTTCCGCCGTGGCATGACGCTGTTGGGCGTAGGCCAGGCCGGCGAGGTTGTGCTGCAACATGGCGAGCTCGGCCGGCGAGGCACCGTGCGCATCGTAGAGCTCGCCAACCGCGGCATACCGATCGCGGGCCTCGTCGAAGCAACCCTGTTCCTTGGCGAGGATACCCAGTTGTGTGAGTATGGCGGCTTGATGCGTCGGAGCCGGCGGATCAATCGTCTCCGCGAGGCGCCATGCGTACTGGAGGGTGTCGCCCGCGGCCGGGTACTCGCCCCTACGGCGCTCGATGTCGCCGAGTCCGGTCAATGCCCGCACAGCCGCGATGGTTCTTGGCCCAGTGTCCCGCCTGGACAGTGAACAGGTGGCGAGCCTTACCGCGGAAAGTGCGTGGCGGTGTGCCGCCCCCAGATCCTCGCGCGCACGCCAGAAGAGGGCGAGGTCGAGCCGGCGTGCGGCGAGATAGCCGGCCAGCCATTCACGCAGCGTGTTCCAGCACATGAACACAGCGCTCAGCCCGGTACTGGAGGGTGGCGCGGGGGTGGCTTGATTGATCCGGCGGCGCTGTTGGACGGTGAGCCGTCACCGCTGGTCACAACCCCGTCCGTCAGGACGGCGACAAGCACTGCGGCGAGGAGCAGTGCCAGCGACGCCCGCGAAGCGCCGCGTGCGACCGTTCGAGGATGCTGCGTGAATCGCATGTACGTGTACTCCCTCTGGATCCTGCCGGCGTCCGGCGGCGATGCGATAAAGCCGGTAACGGGTTCCATGCTGCGGTGTGGCATCGCAGCATCGTTGCAGCGATCCATAGTGGATGCCCGGCGAGGCGTGGTCCGGTGAGCCCGGGGCTGCTATAGCCGGCGGCGCACGTCCCGTTGGGCCCGGCCAGGCGTCGTCGGCCCGGGTGGGAGACCTCGACCACCCCGACTGCCCTCACCTGCGAGGAGCTGCTTTCGGAGCTGACGATGGATAGCGAGAATCAGTTGATCAGCGACAGCGACGGCCTGGCGGTCATCGGGCATCCGACGGCCGTCGAAGAATTCCTCGTCTCGGAGGGCCTGCGGTCGTCGCCGAAGGACCTCGGACAGCGGCTCAAGTTCGTCCCCGGTACAGGGGCCCGTAGCAGCGCAGGCAGGCTCCGAGATTGCCGCCAACGCAGGCCGCTGGCTGAAGCTTTGATCAAGCTGATCGGTACCTTCCCTCCAACACCACCGGCGCTAACCCATAGCCCCTACGCGTTCCATGATCACCGAGAGCAAGCTGGTGCCTTCGGCACACGAGGTGCTGTGACCGGGCGTGGTCACCGTGGAACGCGCGCCGCCGGGGGCTACGGGTCGCCGCCAACGGGGTGCCGTTCAGCGTCGAAGGCAGGACTAACAGCACGGGCACAAGTGGTCGACCCGCACGACGACGAGGCGCCGTCGGCCGTAACGGTCTTCGTCGCCGAGCCGGACTGGCTGCCCAGTGTCGTCGAACGTCCGGCCTCACGCCGTTCTGACCGTGAAGGGACGGCTCCGGTATTCGCGTCGCGAACGGTCTGTCCAATTTATGAGTATTTATAGGGCAAATATGTAGTGATGGCCGCGACCGGCGGACGTTACGGGCGTGTGGCGAAGGTGCAACGAAGGTGTTGACCGTAATACGGCCCGACAGTATGGTCCTATGACAGCCCGACCATAAGAAGATCCTTTGATGAGCTAGCTGCG
>Ga0272482_10000141_pt1 | contig 22859 bp, 19 predicted proteins | sample RVTome_8_FD_192427 | JGI IMG/M metagenome (GOLD analysis project Ga0272482, IMG submission 192427) | Soil microbial communities from uranium-contaminated site in the Upper Colorado River Basin, Wyoming, United States - RVT160D0 (version 2) ...
TACCTCTCCGGCCTGCTCGACGACCTCGACCTGACCGGGCGGCTGGATCGGGCGGTGACGACCGGGGCGTTCGCGGTGGCGACGCGGGGCGACTGGGAAGGGCTGCCGACCCGCGCCGAGCTCGGGTTACTCGACGCGGTGCCGGGCACGACCGTCAGGTAGACGGCTCGATCAGGTTGAGCGCGATCGCCACCGTGTCCTGGTCCGGCCAGGTGATCTTCACGTCGCCGCGGGCGATCGCGTAGGCGCCCGTACCGCCGAGGATCGCGCCCACGGAGCTGCGCGGGAAGGCGCCGAACCGGTTGATCATCCGCTGATAGTGGATCTCGCCGTCGGCCAGCTGGAGCACGACCTGGCTCAGGATCACCGGCCCGTCCAGCGTGACGTCCACGATGGACGTGGAGGCGGCGGCAACGCCCGCGGCGGCGCCGGCCGGGTCGGTCAGGTCGAACGTGGCGATGTACGTCAGTCCGGGCGTGGGCAGGTCGGGCAGGGTTATCTTCTTGCGCCGCGCGAGCAGCTCCACAGTGGATCGAGCCTGGGCGGGCGCCGGGACGGCCAGTGCTCCGGCCACGAGGCCGAGCCCGAGGCTGGCAAGGTGGTCGCGCCTCTTCATCGCCACTCTCCTAACTGAACTCGTCGAACCTGGCGAGGACCGCCAGGAACGCGTCCGGCCCCAGGCCGGTCGGACCGCTGAACGGATGGCTCATCTCGTACGTCAGCCACAGCGTGAACGCGAGCAGCGCGGTCATCGCCGAGATCATCAGCAGCTGCGCCCGGAAGCGGCCGTAGCTGAAGCAGAAGGTGAACGCCACGGTGATGACCGCGCCGGCGAGCAGGCCGATCCACATGATCGAGGGCACCGGCGAGGTGACCGCGCCGGTCCGCTCCCGCCGCGCGTCGACGAGCGCGTTGATGGCGTCCAGCGTCTGTCCCATGAGGATTTCCTGGCGGGCGTCGGCCGGGCGCAGCGCCGCGGTCTCCGCCCGCATCCGGGCCACCTGAGCGCGGGCGTCGGCACTCGTCTGACCCGCCCGCATCGCCGGCCACTCGTCGTACGCCACCGTGCGCGCGTAGTCGCGGGCGAGCGCGGTGAGGTGGCTGCGCTGCGGCTCGGGCAGGGCCCGGGCGGTGAAGTAGATCTGCGAGACGTCGTTCGCCTCGGCCTGCACGTCGTCGTGCACCTTGCTGGAGAACTCCCATACCACGATGACGACGAACGCGAGGAGGATCGCGTAAAGCACGCCCACCATGGAGAAGATCGCGCCGGAGCCGGGCTCGGATTCGGAGCTCATGTCTGATTGACGTGGGCCGGAGATCCGCTATGACGGCGAGCCACCCGTTCGAAGTACCTGCAGGTCACAGCCCTGTACGGGGTCAAATACGCGGTGTTAGCTTCCATCGCAGCGGCCGTGCGCCGTCTCTTTCTCTCCCCTTTACGCCTTTGCGATTGGTGGTGTGTGCGCAGTGACCGTGACCGAATCCATCGAGGACTCTCAACCGAACCAAAGCCTGAGCACGGCGGCGGCGCGAAATCTCGCGACGACGACGAAGTCGGTGCCGCAGATGCAGGGCATCTCCTCGCGCTGGCTGCTCCGCGTGCTCCCGTGGGTGCAGGCGGCCGGCGGCGTGTACCGGGTGAACCGCCGGATGTCGTACGCGATCGGCGACGGCCGCGTGACGTTCACCAACACCGGCGCGCAGGTGCGCGTCGTGCCCCAGGAGCTGCGCGAGCTGCCCGCGCTGCGCGGCGTCGAGGACGACGAGGTCCTGATGGCGCTGGCGGAGCGCTTCGACCAGCACGAGTACGAGCCCGGCGACGTGATCGTCGAGTTCGGACACCAGGCGGATCAGGTGTACCTGATCGCGCACGGCAAGGTGAACAAGATCGGCACCGGCCAGTACGGCGACCAGACGGTGCTCGGTGTGCTCGCCGACGGCGACTACTTCGGCGACCAGTCCATCGTGGACGCGGCGGGCATCTGGGAGTTCACCGTCAAGGCGGTCACTCCCTGCACCGTGCTCTCGCTGCCGCGCAGCGACGTCGAGCGGATGGCCGACCAGTCCGAGCAGCTGCGGGCGCACATCGACGGGCTGCGCGCCAGCTCCGGTCGGCCGCAGAACCACCACGGCGAGGCGGAGATCGAGGTCTCGGCCGGCCACAGCGGCGAGCCCGTACTCGCCGGCACCTTCGTGGATTACGAGCTGGCGCCGCGGGAGTACGAGTTGTCGGTGGCGCAGACGGTGTTGCGGGTGCATTCGCGGGTGGCGGATTTGTACAACCAGCCGATGGATCAGGTTGAGCAGCAGTTGCGGTTGACGGTGGAGGCGTTGCGGGAGCGGCAGGAGAACGAGTTGGTGAACAACCGGGAGTTCGGGTTGTTGCACAACGCGGATCTGAAGCAGCGGATACACACCCGCACCGGACCACCCACGCCGGACGACCTGGACGAGCTGCTCGCCACCGTGTGGAAGGATCCGACCGTCATGCTGGCCCACCCGCGCGCGATCGCCGCGTTCGGCCAGGAGTGCAGCCGCCGCGGCATCTACCCGCAGAGCGTCGACCTCGCCGGCCACCAGGTGCCGGCGTGGCGGGGCATCCCGCTGCTGCCGTGCAACAAGATCCCGATCAGCGACACCCGCACGACCTCCATCATGCTGCTGCGCACCGGCGAGGAGCGGCAGGGCGTGATCGGCCTGCACCAGACCGGGCTTCCGGACGAGTACCAGCCGGGCCTCTCGGTGCGCTTCATGGGCATCAGCGACCAGGCCATCATCTCGTACCTGGTCAGCGCCTACTACTCCGCGGCGGTGCTGGTGCCGGACGCGCTCGGCATCCTCGAGAACGTCGAGATCGGCCGGGAGGGGTAGCACTTTCGCTGCCGGTGGCCGGCGACGGCCACCGGCACGCCCCTCAGGACCCCTCGCGTGAATGGTGGTGTGTGGTGACGCTAACTGAGTCCACATCGGACGTACAACCGAGCCAGAGCCTGAGCACGACGGCGGCGCGAAACCTCGCGACGACGACCAAGTCCGTGCCGCAGATGCAGGGAATCTCACCCCGGTGGCTGCTGCGCCTGCTGCCGTGGGAGGAGGCGCCGGGCGGCGCGTTCCGGGTCAACCGCCGGCTGACGCTGACCGTCGGCGATGCGCGGGTGAGCTTCACCAACACCGGTGCCCGGGTGCGGGTGGTGCCGCAGGAGCTGCGCGAGCTGCCACTGCTGCGCGAGCTGACCGACGACGGCGTGCTGACCGCGCTGGCCGACCGCTTCGAGCAGCACGAGTACGCGTGCGGCGACGTCATCGTCCGGGCTGGGGAGCCGGCCGAGCACGTCTACCTCGTGGCGCACGGCAAGCTCAACCGGCTCGGCACCGGCCGGTACGGCGATCCGACGGTGCTCGGCACGCTCGCCGGCGGCGACCACTTCGGCGACCAGGTGCTGGACGGCACCGACCGGGTGTGGGATTTCGCCGTCAAGGCGGTCACGCCGTGCATCGTGCTCGCGCTGCCGCGACGGTCCATCGTGGAGCTGGACGCGGTCACCTCGCATGTGCGGGGCGTCCTGGCGCGCCCCCGCCAGCGGCGCAACCGCCAGGGTGAGGCGGCGATCGCGATGGCCGCCGGCCACAAGGGCGAGCACCAGCTGCCGGGCGCCTACGTGGACTACGAGCTGGCGCCGCGGGAGTACGAGTTGTCGGTGGCGCAGACGGTGTTGCGGGTGCATTCGCGGGTGGCGGATTTGTACAACCAGCCGATGGATCAGGTTGAGCAGCAGTTGCGGTTGACGGTGGAGGCGTTGCGGGAGCGGCAGGAGAACGAGTTGGTGAACAACCGGGAGTTCGGGTTGTTGCACAACGCGGATCTGAAGCAGCGGATACACACCCGCACCGGACCACCCACGCCCGAGGACATGGACGAGCTGCTCTGCCGACGGCGCAGCACCAGGTTCTTCCTCGCCCATCCACGGGCGATCGCCGCCTTCGGGCGCGAGTGCAACAGCCGTGGTGTCTACCCGGAGCCGATGGAGGTGGAGGGGCGCCAGGTGATGGGCTGGCGCGGCGTTCCGGTGCTGCCGTGCGACAAGATCCCGATCGGGCCGGGCGGCATCACCTCGATCATGGCGATGCGCATCGGCAAGGACGAGAGCGGCGTGATCGGCCTGCGCGAGACCGGGCTGCCGGACGAGTACGAGCCGGGCCTCTCGGTGCGCTTCATGGGGATCGACGAGCGGGCGATCCGCTCGTACCTGGTCAGCGCCTACTACTCGGCCGCGGTGCTGGTGCCGGACGCGCTCGGCATCCTCGAGAACGTCGAGATCGAGCCCGGGGCGGCCGCGGGCGGGGATAGGCAATGACGGCCGTGACTGATATCCCTGGCGGCCGGTCGGCGCCGGAGGTGCTGGCGTGGAGCCGCACCTGCCTCGACCCGGCACTGCGCGCCGCCGTGGACACGCTGCCGGCGACCCTGCGCCAGATCGCCGGCTACCACTTCGGCTGGTGGGACCGGGACGGGCGGGCGGTCGGCGCGGCCGGCGGCAAGGCGATCCGGCCGGCGCTGGTGCTGCTCAGCGCGGAGGCGGTCGGGGGCGACCCGGCCGCCGCGCTGCCGGCGGCGGTCGCGGTCGAGCTCGTGCACAACTTCTCCCTGCTGCACGACGACGTGATGGACGGCGACCGCACCCGCCGGCACCGGGACACCGCCTGGGCGGTGTTCGGAGTCGGTCCGGCGATCCTGGCCGGCGACGCGCTGCTCGCGCTCGCGTTCGACGTGCTGGCCAGCAGCGGCCACGCGGCCACCCAGACCGCCGGCCGGCTGCTGCACGCCGCGGTGCAGGACCTGCTCGACGGGCAGAGCGCCGACCTGGCCTTCGAGCTCCGGTCCGAGGTGGAGCTGCACGAGTGTCTCGGCATGGCCCAGGGCAAGACCGGCGCGCTGCTCGGCTGCGCGAGCGCGCTCGGCGCCACGTTCGGCGGGGCGAGCTGGGACCGGGTCGGCCGGTTCCGGGAGTTCGGCGAACGGCTGGGGCTGGCGTTCCAGTTCGTCGACGACCTCCTCGGCATCTGGGGTGACCCGTCGGTGACCGGCAAGCCGGTCCACGCCGACCTGCGGCAGCGCAAGAAGTCGCTGCCGGTGGTGGCCGCGCTGACCTCGGGCACGCCGGCCGGTCGCGAGCTGGCCGTTCTCTACAGTGGAGCGCCACCGTCCGGCGCCGACCTGGTCCGCGCCGCCGAGCTCGTCGCCGAGGCCGGCGGGCGGGAGTGGAGCCAGGCGCAGGCCGACGATCTGCTCGGCCAGGCGCTGCATCACCTCCGGTCGGCCCATCCGGCCGCCGCTCCCGCCGCCGAGCTGACCGGCCTTGCCGGGCTGGTCACCCACCGCGACCGGTGAAAGGGGTGGTTTCGCAGCATGAGAAGCGCTTGAACCCGGCCTCCACCAGGCGCACATCCACGTTGGGGGGAAAGCGCAAAGTGGCGGTATCAGCGTATTCCTCTGCACCAATGTCGGTAACGGGCCGGCCGGCACGCAGGCCTGCCCTGTCGCGCCGGCGACCGTCACCGGCACCCTCCGCCCGGCCGACGTGATCGGTCCGGTGGGCCAGGGGATCACGGCCGGACAGTTCAGCGAACTGGTCGCCGCGATCCGGGCCGGCGCGACCTACGTGAACGTGCACAGCAGCCTCTACCCCGGCGGGGAGATCCGCGCCCAGCTGGGCCACGACCACCACTGATCGACCGTCGTGAACAGGGCGTCCATCCGATCGCACGCGCGACTTGGTGGGACGCCCTGATCACTTCCCGGTACCAATCAGTACCGTAGAGCGATGAGCACGCTGGTCGATGAGGCGCGAGTGGCGGCAAACGGAGCCGCTGACCGGCTCGGGGTGCAGATCCTGGAGCTGTCCGAGGTGGACGATCAGCGGGCGGCCGCGGAGCTGTTACAGCGCGTCTGGGATGCCGACTCGCCCGACCAGCTGGTCAACGCGGGCCTCATGCGAGCGTTCTCGCACTCGGGCAACTACGTCGTCGGCGCCTACCGGGGCGGCCAGCTGCTCGGCGCCGCGGTCGGCTTCCTCGGCGCCGACCACCTGCACTCGCACATCGCGGGCGTGGAGCCGGGGCGGCAGGGCTCCGGCGTCGGGTACGCGATGAAGCTGCACCAGCGGGCCTGGGCCCTCGACCGCGGCCTGCCCCGGGTGTGCTGGACGTACGACCCGCTGGTCCGCCGCAACGCGTACTTCAACCTGTGCAAGCTCGGCGCCCGGGCCACCGCCTACCTGCCGGACTTCTACGGCCCGATGGACGTCGGCACCAACGCCGGCGGCCCGAGCGACCGGATGTACGTGCGCTGGGACCTCGTCTCGCCCGGCGCCAACGCGGCGGCCCAGGGCGAATGCCAGGAGGTCGACCCGGCCGGCGGCCTCGTGGTGCTGGGGCGTGACGACGACGGCGCCCCCATGCCGGTCGCGGAGGCCGGTGGCCGGCGGCTGCTGGTGGCCGCGCCGTCCGACGTCGAGGCGCTGCGCGGCACCGACCCGACGCTCGCGAGCCGCTGGCGGTTCGCGCTGCGCGACGCGATCATGGTGGCGATGGAGCGGGGCTACTCGGTCGCCGGCGTCACCCGCGACGGCTGGTACGTGTTGGAGGACGCGTGAAGGTAGGCACAGCGTGAACCTCACCGGGCTGGAGCTGCGGCGGGTGGCCATGCCGCTGGTGTCGCCGTTCCGCACCTCGTTCGGCACCGAGCACGAGCGTGACGTGCTGCTGGTCCGCGCGGTCACCGGCGACGCCGAGGGGTGGGGCGAGTGCGTGGCGATGTCCGAGCCGCGCTACTCCAGCGAGTACGTGGACGGCGCCGCCGAGGTGATCCGCCGTTTCCTCGTGCCCGCGCTCGCCGCCCTGCCCAGCGCCGACCCGGTGGCGGTCGAGCCGGTGTTCGCCGAGATCAAGGGGCATCCCATGGCCAAGGCGGCGGTGCAGACCGCGCTGCTCGACGCCCAGCTGCGCGCGGCCGGTCTCTCGTTCGGCGGCTACCTGGGCGCGGTGCGCGATCGGGTGCCGGCCGGCGTCTCGGTCGGGATCATGGACTCCCTTCCCGAGCTGCTGGACGCCGTCGCCATGTATCTCGGGCAGGGCTACCTGCGGATCAAGCTGAAGATCGAGCCCGGCTGGGATGTCGAGCCGGTGCGCGCGGTGCGCGAGCGCTTCGGCGACGGTGTGCTGCTCCAGGTCGACGCGAACACCGCGTACACGCTGGCCGACGCCCGTCACCTGGCCCGGCTCGACCCCTTCGACCTGCTGCTGATCGAGCAGCCGCTGCCCGAAGACGACGTGCGCGGGCACGCCGTGCTGGCCAGCCAGATCCGCACCCCGGTCTGCCTGGATGAGTCGATCACCTCGGCCCGCGCGGCGGCGGACGCGATCGCGCTCGGCGCCGCCGCGATCGTCAACGTCAAGCCCGGCCGGGTCGGCGGCTACCTGGAGGCCCGGCGGGTCCACGACGTGTGCGCCGCGCACGGCATACCGGTGTGGTGCGGCGGGATGCTGGAGACCGGCCTCGGGCGGGCGGCGAATGTCGCGCTCGCCGCGCTGCCCAACTTCACGCTGCCCGGCGACACGTCCGCCTCGGACCGGTACTTCGCGCGGGACATCACGGCGCCGTTCGTGCTGGAAGAGGGGCACGTACGCGTGCCGACCGGGCCCGGCTTGGGCATCGGGCCCGACCCCGACGCGCTGCGTGACCACACCACCGCCACCGAGTGGCTGAAGGTCTGATCACAGAAGAAACACGCTCGCAACATCCCCTTGACCGCGTGATCGGTGGGCGCCTAGCCTCCTCCAAGACGTAGGACATAGGACGTCCCATGAATGGGCGCGAAGGAGGCACCGTGGGTACCTCGACATATCGGACCATAAGCCGCCGAGATCTGCTGCGCTACACCGCGATCCTCGGCGCCGCCGCGAGCGTCACGGCGACCGTGTCCGCCTGCGGGAGCGGGCCGGCCTCCACCGGATCGGTCGACGGCGATGGCGACAAGGACCTGGTCACGGCAGTGATCGGCTACGGCAACGACCAGAGCTGGGACCCCACCCAGACGGCGTCCGCGTTCTCCATGGCCGCGATCAACCACATCTACGAGGCGCTCGTCGAGACCGACCCGGTGACCCGCGAGCCCTACGCGGCGCTCGCCACCGCGCTGCCGGCCGACCCCACCGCGACGACCTGGAAGTTCACGCTCCGGCAGGGCGCCAAGTGGCACGACGGCAAGCCGGTGACCGTCGACGACGTGCTCTTCACCTTCGAGCGGGTGCTGGACACCAAGGTCAAGCCGCTGGTGGGCAACTTCTTCCAGTCCTGGCTGGGGGAGGTCCGCAAGGTCGACGACACGAGCGTCGAGCTGGTCTTCAAGTTTCCATTCCCGGACGCGCTCCGGCGGCTCGCCATCGCGAAGATCCTGCCGAAGCACGTCTTCGGCGCGGCCGGCGGGTGGGACGCGGCCAAGGGCGGCAAGGCGGTCGGCTCCGGCCCCTTCAAGCAGACCGCGCACAACCCGAAGTCGAACACCACCTTCGAGGCGTTCGCCGACTACAACGGGCCGCGCCCGGCGGCGTACAAGCGGATGAACTGGCTGTCCATCGTGGACGCCTCGGCCCGGGTCGCGAAGATCTCCGGCGCGCACGCGGAGGCGCAGATCTCGGACAACATCCCGTACGCCAACATCGACCAGCTCAAGGGCGGCGGGCTGACCGTCGAGGGCGCCAAGGGCATGAACCACATGTTCCTGATGTTCAACACCGGCAACAAGCCCTTCGACGACGTGCGCGTGCGGCAGGCGCTGCTCTACGCGATCGACACCAAGACGATGATCGACGTCGCACTCAAGGGGCACGGCACCGCGTCGACGAGCTTCCTCAACGACGGCAACCCGTCGTACGCGCGGGCCGGCACGGTGTACGCGTACGACCCGGACAAGGCCAAGTCGCTGCTCGCGGCGGCCGGCGTGACCGGTCTGTCGGTCACGCTGATGGCGGTCAACGTGAGCTGGATCGCCGACTGCCTCCCCACGATCGCCAACTCGTGGAACGCGATCGGCGTGCGCACCACGCTCCAGCCGCAGGACACCAGCGCGCTGTTCACCAAGATGGACCAGTCGCAGGACTACCAGGTCGTGGCCGCGGCCTCGAACCCCAACCAGTTCGGCATCGACGCCGACCTGATCCTGCGGTACAACTACACGCCCGGTGGCGTCTGGATGAAGTACACGAAGTGGGACGCCAGCCCCGACGCCAAGGCCCTCTTCACGCTGATGGACAAGGCGACCGAGGAGCCCGACCAGGCGAAGAAGCTGGCCCTCACCCACGAGTACCTCAACCTGATCGCCGATCAGGCGGTGCTCTACCCGGTCGTGCACACCGAGCTGATGACCGCCTGGGACGGCAAGAAGCTCACCGGCGTGCGGCCGCAGGGGTACCCCGGAATCAACCTGCTGCGGTCCAAGCGGGCCTGAGCTCGTGAGCGTGATCGCCCGGATGCTGGCCCGCCGCATCCTCATCCTGATCCCGCTGCTGCTGGGTGTGATCCTGTTCGTCTTCATCGTCATGCGGTTCTCGAACAACAAGCCCGAGTACGCGTACTTCCAGGGCACGAACCCGACGCAGGAGCAGATCCAGCAGTTTCGGGAGGAGAACGGGCTGACCGACCCGCTGCCGGTGCGGTACGTGCGCTTCGTCGGCGACCTGCTCCAGGGCGACATGGGCACGAGCGTGCTGACCCGGGCGCCGGTGCTCGACTCGGTGCTCACCGCGCTGCCGCTGACGATGCAGCTGACCTTCCTCGGGCTCGGGATCGCCGTGGTGACCTCGCTGCTGCTGGGCATCACCGCGGCGATCTTCCGAGATAGGTGGCCGGACCAGCTGATCCGGGTGGTGTCGCTGGGCGGGGTGGCGGCGCCCGGATTCTGGCTGGCGTTGCTGATGATCCAGTGGCTCGCCGTGGATCGGGGGTGGTTCCCGACCGGCGGGTACATCAACCCGGCCGACTCGTTCACCGGGTGGTTGCGCTCGATGATCCTGCCCGCGCTCGCTCTGTCGCTGCCGGTCGCCGCGCAGCTCACCCGCATCGTGCGCACGTCGATGGTGGAGGAGCTGGACAAGGACTACGTGCGCACGGCCATCGGCAGCGGGCTGCCGCCGGTCGTCGTGGTCGGCCGCAACGTGCTGCGCAACGCGCTGATCAACCCGCTGACCGTGCTCGGCCTACGGGTCGGCTACCTGCTCGGCGGCGCGGTGGTGATCGAGACGATCTTCGCGCTCCCCGGGATGGGCAAGCTCATGATCGACGCGGTCACCAACGGCGACCCCGCCGTCGTGCAGGGCGTGGTGCTGACGATCGCCACCGGGTTCGTGGTGGTCAACCTGGTCGTCGACATCCTGTACCTGCTGGTGAACCCGCGCCTGCGGAGCGCGTCGTGAGGCGCCTCTCGCCGCTCTCCTGGGTGGCGCTCGGTGTCATCCTCGCGATCGCGACCGTCGCCCTGCTCGCGCCCTGGATCGCGCCGCACTCGCCGCTCGACCAGGCGAGCACCGGCGGCGGTCCCTCCGCCGACCACTGGATGGGGCTCGACAGCGCCAACCGCGACGTGCTCAGCCGCCTCATGTACGGCGCCCGCTGGTCGCTCATCATCGGCCTCGGCGCCACACTCCTCGCCCTGATCGTCGGCGCGATCGCCGGCGCCACCGCGGCCGCGGCACGGCGGGCGTGGATCGACGAGACGCTGATGCGGGCGCTCGACGTCGTCATGGCGTTTCCCGGCATCGCGCTCGCCGCGGTGCTCGTGGCCGTCTTCGGCGGCAGCGTGCCGGTGCTGGTGTGCGCGATCGCCTTCCTCTACATGCCTTCGGTGGCCCGGGTGGTCCGCGCCAACGTGCTCGCCCAGTACGGCGAGGACTACGTCGACGCGGAGCGGACGATCGGCGCGCGCACCTGGCACATCCTGGTCAGGCACGTGGCCATCAACTGCGCCGCGCCCGTACTGGTCTTCTGCACCGTGATGGTGGCGGACGCGATCGTCTTCGAGGCGTCGCTGTCGTTCATCGGCGCGGGCGTGCGGCCGCCGGACCCCTCGTGGGGCAGCGTCATCGCCGACGGCAAGAACATGGTGCTGCTCGGCGGCTGGTGGGCCACGGTCTTCCCGGGCCTGCTGATCCTCCTCACGGTGCTGTCGCTCAACATCCTCTCCGAGGGCGTCTCGGACGCGTGGGCCGCACCCGCCGCCCGCCGGGCGCCCCGGTCTACAAAGGAGGGTGACGCGCTCGAGGCGGCCCGCCCCGGCTCGGGCGAGGTGGTCCAGCTGCCCGGGCTCGCCGAGGCGGCGCGGCGGCTGGCCGAACGGGCCCGGCCGCTGCCGCTTGGCGATCCGGTGCTCGCGGTCAGCGACCTGCGGATCAGCTTTCCGGGCCGCCACGATGACGTGGACATCGTCGACGGCATCTCCTTCGAGGTGCGCCCCGGCGAGGTGCTCGGGCTGGTCGGCGAGTCCGGCTGCGGCAAGTCGCTCACCGCGCTGACCGTGATGGGGCTGGAGCCGCGCGGCGCCCAGGTGCGCGGGCGCATCCTGTTTGACGGCAAGGACCTGCTCACCATGCCGCCCCGCGCCCGCCGCCGGCTGCTCGGCCACGACATGGCGATGGTCTACCAGGACGCGCTCTCCTCGCTCAACCCGGCGATGACCATCCGGGCTCAGCTCAAGCAGCTGGTGCGCCGGGGCGGCAAGCGCAGCTCGACCGAGCTGCTGGAGATGGTCGGCCTCGACCCGAAGCGGACGCTGTCGTCGTATCCGCACGAGCTCTCCGGCGGGCAGCGGCAGCGGGTGCTCATCGCGATGGCGCTCTCCCGCGATCCCAAGCTGATCGTCGCCGACGAGCCGACGACAGCGCTCGACGTGACCGTGCAGGCCCAGGTGATCCAGCTGCTGCTGCGCCTGCGCGCCGAGCTCGGCTTCGCGCTGATCCTCGTCTCGCACGACCTCGCGCTGGTCGCCGACGTGACCGACCGGGTCGCGGTGATGTACGGCGGGCAGATCGTGGAGACCGGCGTCACCGCCTCGCTCGTCGGCGCGCCCGCGCACCACTACACGCGGGGGCTCCTCGGCTCGGTGCTGTCGCTGGAGTCGGCGGCGCCACGGCTCACCCAGATCCGCGGCGTGGTGCCCTCACCGGCCGACTTCCCGAACGGGTGCCGCTTCGCCGACCGCTGCCCGATGGCGACCGAGATCTGTCGTGAGTCGGCACCGCTACTCGGCGGGGAGGCGGGGCACGAGGTCGCCTGCCACCATCCGGCGACGGTACTGGCGGGTGTGTCATGAACGCACCCCAAGAAAACGCTCCGCTTCGCTCCACGTTTCCCCGAGGGCCCCGCACGGTCCTTCTTGAACTGTCCGATGTGCATGTCGTGCACAAGGCGCGCTCCGGCGGCCCGTTTCACCGCGATCGCGTCTACGCGCTCACCGGTGCCGACCTCACCGTCGCGCCGGGCGAGACCGTCGGCATCGTGGGGGAGTCCGGCTGTGGCAAGACCACGCTCGCCAAAGTGCTCGTCGGCCTGCAGCGGCCGACGTCGGGGTCGGTCACCTTCAAAGGGAACGACCTGGGCAGCATGCCCGACTTCCGGCGGCGCCGCCTGATCGGGGCGGGTGTCGGCATGGTCTTCCAGGACCCGTCGACCGCGCTCAACCGCCGGCTGCCGGTCCGCCAGGTGCTGCGCGACCCGCTCGACGTGCACGGCCGGGGCACGCCGCGCCAGCGCGAGGAGCGGGTACGCGAGCTGCTCACCCAGGTAGGGCTCCCGGCCAGCGCCGCCGACGTACTGCCCGGTCAGCTCTCCGGCGGGCAGCGGCAGCGGGTGGCGATCGCCCGCGCGCTCGCACTCGACCCCGATCTGCTGGTGGCCGACGAGCCGACCAGCGCGCTCGACGTGTCGGTGCGGGCGCAGATCCTCAACCTCCTGCTCGACCTCAAGGAGCGGCTCGGGCTCGCGCTCGTCTTCGTCTCGCACGACATCCAGACGGTGCGGCGGATGAGCGACCGGGTCGTCACCATGTACCTCGGCCGGATCGTCGAGGAGACGCCGGCCGCGGCCCTGCCACGCGGGGCGCGCCACCCGTACACGCGGGCGCTTTTCTCGGCCACTCCGGGCCTGCTGGACCCGATCGACCCGATCCCGCTCGTCGGGCCCGTGCCGTCGGCCACCCGGCCGCCGAGCGGCTGCCCCTTCCGCACCCGGTGCTGGCGCGCCGGCGACGACTGCGCGGTGGAGATGCCGCCGGTGGACGGCACGGCCGGGCGCCTCATCCGCTGCTACCACCCGGTGCCGGAGGGCGCCACCGACCGCGAGCTGATCAGCCAAGCACAGGAGCGTCCATGACCACGGCCCAAGCCCTCACCGGTGTCATCCCGCCGGTGTGCACCCCGCTCACCCCGCGGTACGAGGTGGACACCGGCTCGCTGACCCGGCTCGTCGACCACCTGATCGACGGGGGCGTCGACGCGCTCTTCATGCTCGGCTCGTCGTCGGAGGCGGCGTTCCTGCCGGACCGGCACCGGCGGATCGTGCTGGAGACGGTGGTCGGGCACGTCGCCGGGAGGGTGCCGGTGCTCGCCGGGGTCATCGACATGACCACGCTGCGGGTGCTCGACCACGTGCGGTCGGCCGTGGCCGCCGGCGTGGACGGGATCGTGGCCACGGCGCCGTTCTACGCCCGCACGCACCCGATCGAGATCCGGGCGCACTTCCGGGCGATCGCCGAGGCGGCGGGGCGGCCGCTGTACGCGTACGACCTGCCCGTGTCGGTGCACACCAAGCTCAGTACCGACCTCGTGCTGGACCTGGCCGCCGAGGGCGTGCTCGCCGGGGTCAAGGACTCCAGCGGCGACGAGGGCGGCCTGCGGTCGGTCATCCTGGGCCGGCGGGACCGGGAGGACATCAGCGGGTTCAGCGTGCTGACCGGCTCCGAGCTGACCGTCGACTCAGCGCTGTGGATGGGCGCGAACGGGGTCGTCCCCGGACTGGGCAATGTGGACCCACACGGGTACGTGCGGCTGCTGCGGTCGGCGTGGGCCGGCGAGTGGGACGCCGCGCGGGCCGAGCAGGAGCGGCTGCTGCATCTCTTCGAGCTCATCACCGTGGGAGGCACGCGCATGGGCGTCAGCTCGTCGGCACTCGGCGCGTTCAAGGCGGCGCTCTTCCTGCGCGGCGTCATCGACCACCCGACGACCGCGCCCCCGCAGGTACCCCTCGACGAGGATGAGATCGCCCGTGTCGGCAAGTACCTGGCGGCGGCGGGGCTGGTCTGACGAAGGGCGCCATGATCAAAGCTCCCCTCAAGCCGTTCCAACGGCTTGAGGGGAGCTTTGATCACTAAGGCTCAGCGGCCGCGCATCTGGCGGAAGGCGCCCTTCGAGGGGCGCATGTTCTTCGGGATGGCGCCCTTGGGGAGGTTGGGGCGGGCGGTGAGGGCGGTCAGGCGCTTGTCGAGCGCGTTGACGTCCTTGCCGGTGAGGTTGCGCGGGAGGCGCATGAGCGTGGTGCGCACCTTGCGGACCGACAGCTCGCCCTCCTCGGTGCCGATGATGTAGTCGTACATCGGGGCGTTGCCGATGACCTTGGCGAGCCGCCGCTTTTCCTGGCCGAGGAGGCTGCGCACCCGCTGCGGGTTGCCCTCCGCCAGCAGGATCACGCCCGGCCGGCCGAGCACCAGGTGCACCATGTCCATCTGCGTGGTGGAGCTGACGGCGGTGGTGACCCGCCAGTCGCCCCGCATGTTCTCCACCAGCTGGGCGGCCGCGCCGGGCTGGCCCTCCGCCGCGTTCATCATCGCGGCGTTGGAGCGCACGTTGAGCACGATGAGCACCGCGAGGAGCGTGAGCAGGATGCCCACCGGGAGCCACAGCCAGCCCCAGGTGATCACCGCGACGACCGTGAGCGCGAGCGGGATGAGCACCGCGGCGGCGACGAGTGGCGCGAACCACTTGTCACGTTTGGCGGTGAACGAGAAAACCATCCCGATCTGCTTCAGCCGCTGACCGAAACCGACCTTCTCCTCGGGCTTTGCCATGCCAGGAAGTCTAAGGGCTGGGCGCGGTAAGTACCTTACGGCCCCGCGCCTCCCCGCCGGCCCCGCGTAAGTACCCCTCCGACCTGGAACATCGGGCATCGCACCCATGCGGCGGCGCTGCCTTCGCGCGGAGAGTAATGGTCATGACGAATCTCGACACACACTCCACGCTCCACCTCCACCGTCACCACTCGGCCGAGCTGCACGCCGAGGCCGACCGGGTGCGCCTGGCCCGCGCCCTCGTACGCGGTGGCGGCGGCCCTGAGCAGCCACGCTGGTGGTCCCGCTCCGGGCGGCGCCACCACGGGGCCGCGACGCGGGCGCCGGCGCTGTCCTGAGAACAAGCCGTGGGGCTCGTCACGGGGGCGAGCCCCACGGCCGTTAATCATTGAAGAGATGTCGGAGAGGCGTGGCATGCTCGATCTCGTGACCGCCCGAGCCACCAGCTCCGTCCTCGTCGGCCGCGACGCCGATCTCGCGGCGCTGCGCGACGCGCTCAAGCGTGCCCGCGGCGACGAGCCGACGACGGTGCTGCTCGGCGGCGAGGCCGGGATCGGCAAGACCCGCCTGGTCGAGGAGTTCCGGCGGCACGCGCTGGGCGAGGGCGTGCGGGTCCTCACCGGCCAGTGCCTGGAGCTGGGCGAGGAAGGCCTGCCGTTCGCGCCGTTCGTGGCCGCGCTCCGCGACCTGCTCCGGCGCGACGGTCCGGCCGCGTTCGACGGGCACGAGCACGAGTTCGCGCGGCTGCTGCCCGAGCTGGGCCCGGCCGGTCCGGAGGGGCTCGCGGACGCCAACCGGGGCTACCTCTTCGAGCTGGTGGCCGGCCTCTTCGGGCGGCTGGTCCGGGAGCGCCCGCTGGTCCTGATCATCGAGGACCTGCACTGGGCCGACCGCTCCACCCGCGACCTCATCGCGTTTCTGATCCGCTCGGCGCGCACGGCGCAGGCGCTGCTGATCTGCACGTTCCGCTCCGACGAGCTGCACCGGGGCCACCCGCTGCGGCCGTTCCTCGCCGAGCTCGACCGGGCCCGCGGCGTCGAGCGCGTCGACCTCGACCGGCTCGACCGCGACGGCACGATGGAGATCCTCGCCGACCTGCTCGGCGCCGAGCCCCGCCCTGGCCTCGTCGACAACGTCTACGACCGTTCGCAGGGCAACCCGTTCTTCGTCGAGGAGCTGGCCGTCTCCAGCGACCCCGACGGCTGCCGCGACCTGCCCGGCACCCTTCGCGACCTGCTGCTGGCGCGGATCGACCGGCTGCCCGACGCGGCCCAGCGCGTGCTCCGGCTGGCCGCCGCCGGTGGCAACAGGATCGGCCACGACCTGCTCGTCGAGGTCGCCGAGGTGCCCGACCACGCGCTGGAGGATTCGCTGCGCGTCGTGGTCGCGGCCCAGCTGCTGGTCGCCGACGCCGACGGTGGATACGAGTTCCGCCACGCGCTGGTCCGCGAGGCGGTCCACGAGGACGCGCTGCCCGGTGAGCGGGGCCGCCTGCACGCGCGCTACGCGGCCGCCATCGAGGCCCGGCCCCAGCTCGTCGGCGCCGACCGCGCACCGGCCGAGGTCGCCCACCACTGGTACGCGGCGCATGATCACCCCCGCGCGCTCACCTCCGCCTTGGCCGCGGCGACGGCGGCCGGCAAGCGGTACGCGTACGCGGAGAAGAGCCGGCTGCTCGAGCGCGTGCTGGAGCTGTGGGAGCAGGTGCCCGACGCGGCGGAGCGGCTCGGCATGGACCACCTGGCGCTGCTGGAGGAGACGCTGCTCGCCGCCTCCACCGCCGGCGACTACGCCCGCGCGATGAGCCTCACCCGCGCCGCGCTCGCCGAGATCGACAGGGAGGTCGAGCCACTGCGCGCCGCCCGCATGCTGGAGCGCCGCGGCCGGCTGATGCGCGTGCTCGGCAAGAGCGACGGCGCGACCGAGCTCCGCAGTGCGTACGAGCTGGCGCGCGATGTGCCCAACGAGCCCGATCGGGTGGAGATCCTCGCCAACATCGCCGTCCACCTGGGCAAGGTCGGCCACGGGGAGGGCGCCCGCATCGCCCACGAGGCGATGGCCGACGCCGAGGCGCTTGGCGACCCGGCGGCCTGGGTGGCGGCGACGCTCACCTTCGGGCGGGTGGCGAGCAAGGAGATCTCCGCCGAGGCCGGTCTGGCCGAGCTGCGCAAGGCCGAGGAGCTCGCCCGCCAGATCGGCGACGTCCCCAAGCTGGTCCACGCGTTGGTCAACCTCTCGGACGCCCTCTTCGAGATCGGGGAGTACGCGGAGTCAGCCCGCAACGCCGCCGCCGGCACCGTCGAAGCCAAGCGGGTCGGGATCAGCCGATCGAGCGGGGCGTTTCTGCTCTCCAACCACGCCGAGGCGCTCTGGGCGCTCGGTCGCTGGGACGAGGCCGACGCGCTCTGCGCCGAGACCGCCCGCATCGACCCGCCCGGCACGCTCGGCCTGCACTGGCTGCAGATCCGCGCGCAGCTCCGCCTGGCCCGCGCGCATCCCGGTGCGGATGAGCTGGTGGCCCGCGCGCTGAGCTTCCTCGGCCGGCCCTACCTGGAGCACCAGCTCGCCATCCCGCTGCACGAGCTGCGCGTCGAGGCCACCCTCCGCCGTGGCGACCTGGCCGAGGCGGTCGAGGCGGCCAAGACCGCCATCGCCGTGCCCCGCCTCGCCGAGTTCCCTCGGTACACGTGGCCGCTGATGGCGACCGCCGCCCGCGCGGCCGTGCTGGCCGGCGACGAGGAGCTGGCCGCGCAGGTCCGCGCGGCGACGGCCACCCTGGCCGCGCCTTACCCGGCGCAGCGGGCGAGCGCCGCGCAGACCCGCGCCATCCTGGCGACCGCCCCCGACGCGCTGACCGCCTGGCAGGAGACGGTCGCGGCCTGGCGGGTAGACGGCCAGCCGTACCCGTTGGCCCGCGCCCTTCTCGGGCTCGCGGAGGCCGCTGCGGCCGCCGGTGACCGCGGCCTGGCCGGCGAGGCGGTCGAGGAGGCCTGCTGCATCACCGACGACCTGCACGCCGCCCCGCTCCGCGAGGAGCTCGACACCCTCGCCCGCCGCGCCGGCCTGCGGGTGTCGAGCCGCTCGGCGCCGGATGAGCCGGAGCTGCTGACCGTCCGCGAGCAGGAGGTGCTGCGCCTGGTGGCCGAGGGCCTGAGCAACCGGCGGATCGCCGAGCAGCTCTTCATCTCGCCCAAGACGGCCAGCGTGCACGTCTCCCGCATCATCGCGAAGCTGGCGGTGGCCAACAGGGTGGAGGCGGCCGCGGTCGCCCATCGGTTGGGGCTGCTGGAGGATCGGGCATAGGTCGGCGTCCTACTGGCCGCGGCTGGCCGGATCGACCCGGGCCCAGCGCAGCAGGTCCGTCATCGCGAAGGTGCCGGCGCGCTGGCTCGGCAGCGTCGGTCGCCAGCCCGCCGGAGCGGCCCGCAGGTAGGAGCGCGGGTCCAGCTGCAGCAGCCCGATGAAGACCTCGCCGACGATCCGGCCGCCCATGGGGCCGAGCACGATGCCGTCGCCGATCAGCTCGGCCTCCGCCAGCGTGTAGTACCACAATGGAGTGTTGCGCTCCAGGCCCAGCCCGTAGCCGCTCAGCTCGTTGAGGGTCAGCGGCCCCCACCCCATGGCGTTCGCGACCTGCTGGCCGGAGGGCAGGCTCCAGGTGAGGTGGCGCAGCAAGTTGCGCTGCGGGAGCGAGGTCGGCGGTTCGCCGCTCGCGATGGCACCCAGCGGGAGGTTGAACAGCGGCGTGGAGATGTTTCGGTCGATGCGCTTATTCGGCCGCACCTGCCCGTCGCCGAAGTTGAAGAACGTCTGCCAGCCGATGAACCTCCGCGGTGCCCGGCGCCCGCCGCGCAGGTCGACCGGGTCGGCCTGGTTTTGACCGGCGGGGTCGAAGATGAACCCGAAGAACGGACTGCCATCCGGGTTGCCGGCCAGGTTCGCCCGGTACGAGGGGCGGACCATGCTGTGGCCGAAGCGGTACACCGCGCCCTGGAACTCCACCGGGATGAACGCCGGCCCCGGCTCAGGCCGGTAGAAGCGCCGCCCGTGAGCGAGGATGTCCTGCATCAGCCCGTGGCCGGACACCTGCGGCAGGAACTCGTTCACGATGATCCACTGGTAGTGCCAGGTGATCAGCTGCCGGGCCCGCTCGAAGAGGCTGCTGGTCGCCACGCCCTGGCTGCGCAGGAGGTCGACCGCGCGGTTGTGGGAGAGGATGAACGCCGTCTGGAGACCGGCGATGATGACGTTCTCGTCGTTGCGCGGCTCGGCGATGATCGCGGTGCCGTTGGCCATCCGGGGTACGTCCTCGAAGCGTCCGCCCGACTCGATCCGTAGCTTGATCCGATCCGACTCGTAGAGCTGCGGGCTCGCCACCGGACCGCCGCCGTACACGGAGTCGAGGTCGAGCGCCGGCGTGCGGAGGTTCGGCGATGATTCGGGCGATGTGGGTACCCCCAGCCGCGACGTCGTGTCGAAGGTCATGTCGTGGTCGAGGAACTGGCCGAAGAACGTCGTACCAGCGGTGTGGAACGGGTTGTCGCGGTTGCGCGGGCTCAGCTCCGGGTTGGTGATCAGCCGGATCGGCCCCTCGGTCAAGGGGTCGCGGGCGTCCAGGGGGCCGCCGGGCCGACCGATGTCGGTGAGGGCGGCGCGGCTGCGGTTGTCGGCGGCGACGAACGGAGGCAGGCCTGGGAACATCCGCCCGAACCGATCGGCCGGAGTAGCGGCTGACGCGGGCTCTGCCGCGAGTGCCGCGCCACCGGCAACCGCACCGGCCGCGGTCGCGCCAACGCCTGAGATGAATCTGCGCCGTGATAGTGAGGTGCCCATGGCTGTCCATCCTTCGACGGATCAGCGGCGCCGGGATCCACCCCCAAGGGCTTTTTTTAGGAAACCTTCCTATCGAATAAATACCGATACCAATAGCTCAAGCCGTGATCGGCCGTTCGAGGTAGAACTGGAAACACGCCACCGCCTCGCCGTCGGCGCGCACGACCGTGGCCAGGAAATCAGGCACGGACTCGGGCTGGGGCCTGTTGTCGAGGCTCACCCGCCAACCCTGCTGCCCCGCCCAGTTGAAGGCGGCGATGTCCGACGAGACCGGCGCGTGTATGGCCTCGACCTGGGGTCGCACGATGACCGCGACGAGCCGGTTTTCCACCGTCACCTTGTCATCCCGAAACAGCCGGGACTCGCGTATCTGGTGCCTGACGCTCACGAGATACAGGGACGCGTACTCCCACTGCCGCATCGTCGGATGCTAGACCGTCGATGGCTCGCTCAGGCGGCGCGGGCGTCCAGGGCCTGCTGGTAGAGGCGGCCGGCCCGGTAGGACGAGCGCACCAGCGGCCCGCTCATCACGCCGGCGAAGCCGATCCGCTCGGCCTCCTCCTTGAGCTCCACGAACTCCTCCGGCTTGACCCACCGCTCCACCGGGTGGTGGCGCGGGGTGGGGCGGAGGTACTGCGTGATGGTCACCAGCTCGCAGCCCGCCTCGTGGAGGTCGCGCAGGGCCTGGGAGATCTCGTGGCGCTCCTCACCCAGGCCGAGGATCAGGTTGGACTTCGTCACCAGGCCGGCGGCGCGGGCCTGGGTGAGCACGTCGAGCGAGCGCTCGTAGCGGAACGCGGGGCGGATGCGCTTGAAGATCCGCGGCACCGTCTCCACATTGTGGGCGAGCACCTCGGGACTGGCGTCGAAGACCTCGCCGAGCTGCACCGGGTCGCCGTTGAAGTCGGGGATCAGCAGCTCCACACCGCAGCCGGGCTGAAGCTTGTGGATCTGGCGGACCGTCTCCGCATAGAGCCAGGCGCCGCCATCCGGCAGGTCGTCGCGGGCCACGCCGGTGACCGTCGCGTAGCGCAGGCCCATCGTCGCGACCGACTCGCCGACGCGGCGGGGCTCGTCGGCGTCGAACTCGGCCGGCTTACCCGTGTCGATCTGGCAGAAGTCGCACCGCCGGGTGCACTGGTCGCCGCCGATGAGGAAGGTGGCCTCGCGATCTTCCCAACACTCGTAGATGTTGGGGCAGCCGGCCTCCTGACACACGGTGTGCAAGCCCTCACGCTGGACCAGGCCGCGCAGCTCGGTGTACTCCGGGCCCATCTTGGCTTTTACCTTGATCCACGGTGGCTTGCGCTCGATCGGCGTCTCGGCGTTGCGCGCCTCGATGCGCAGCAGGCGCCGTCCCTCTGGAGCGATGGTCACAGATCTGAGCCTACGCTCGCCGTGGTCGCGCATGAACACTAGGCGACGAGCCTCACCCTCCCCTTAATGTGATGCCCACCACCGGTTTGCCCTGTTAGCGTGGGGCTTGAGCGGCGAAGACGGAACCAAGTACCGCCCCGATCCGCCGGCCGAGAGAGCCACCGGCAGCTGTGAAGGTGGCCCGGCGCCGGGGCGCGAAGACACTCCTGAGCCGCTCCCGAAATGAGGCCCCTTCGGGGGTGAAGGCGCGGTGGCACCGCGAGTTTCCCCACTCGCCCGCGCCCCATCGGGGATCGCGTTGCGCGATTGGACGAGGAGGTGCCGAAATGCAACGCATCCTTTCCACCGAACTCCCTGCCCACATCGGCTCGGCCGTGCGGGTCGCGGGATGGGTACACCGCCGCCGGCTGCTGAAGTCGGTGGCGTTCCTCATCGTGCGGGACCGCGCCGGGCTCACCCAGGTCGTGGTCACCGACCCCGGCGTCCGCGCCCAGATCGAGGCCGTGGGGGAGGAGACCACCGTCGAGGTCACCGGCGAGGCCGTCGCGAACACCGCGGCGCCCGCCGGGGTCGAGGTGGTCGAGCCGTTGTTACGGGTACTTGGCGCACCCGCCGAGCCGCCACCGTTCGACCTCTTCCGGCCGGAGCTGGGAGCTACCCTGCCGACCCAGCTCGACCACGCGTCGCTCTCGCTGCGCCACTCCACGCGGGCCACGGCGCTGCGCCTCTCGGCGGCGGCCGCGGCCGGCTTCCGATCCACACTGGACTCCCTCGGCTTCGTGGAGATACACACTCCGAAGATCGTGGCCAGCTCCACCGAGAGCGGGGCGAACGTCTTCGCGATCGACTACTTTGGACGCCCCGCCTTCCTGGCCCAGTCGCCGCAGTTCTACAAGCAGATGATGGTCGGCGTCTTCGAGCGCGTGTACGAGGTGGGCCCGGTCTTCCGCGCCGAGCCGCACGAGACCGGGCGGCACCTGGCCCAGTACACGTCGCTGGACGCCGAGCTCGGCTTCGTCGGGGACCACCGCGACGTCATGGCCGTGCTCACCGACGTGATCCGCGGCATGGTGGGTGCGACCGGGCTGCCGGCCGCGATGCCCGCCGAGTTTCCCGCGCTGCACTTCACCGAGGCGCTGAAGATCGCCGGTGCCGACCCGGACGAGCCGGATCTCGCGCCGGCGGACGAGCGTGCGGTCGGGGAGTGGGCGCTGCGCGAGCACGGGTCGGACTTCGTGTTCGTCACCGGGTATCCGATGGCCAAGCGTCCCTTCTACACCCACCCGGACCCGTCCCGCCCCGGCTACACCAACGGCTTCGACCTGCTCTTCCGGGGCGTCGAGCTGGTCACCGGCGGGCAGCGGCTGCACCGGTACGAGGACTACGTGGCGGCGCTGGCCGCGCGGGGCGAGCCGCTCGCGCCGTACGAGTCCTATGTGGAGGCGTTCCGGCACGGGATGCCGCCGCACGGCGGGTTCGCGATCGGGCTGGAGCGCTTCGTGGCCCGCCTCACCGGCGCGGGCAACGTGCGCGAGGTGA
>Ga0272482_10000142_pt1 | contig 22810 bp, 14 predicted proteins | sample RVTome_8_FD_192427 | JGI IMG/M metagenome (GOLD analysis project Ga0272482, IMG submission 192427) | Soil microbial communities from uranium-contaminated site in the Upper Colorado River Basin, Wyoming, United States - RVT160D0 (version 2) ...
GCAGACCACCCGGCGGGTGTACGAGGCGATCCCCGACTTCGGCGGCTACGTGGTCAAGGCCGACTCCGAAGGGCAGCCCGGCCCGTTCGGCTACGGGCGCGACCACGCGGACGGGGCCAACATGCTCGCCGACGCGCTGGCGCCCTTCGGTGGTGTGGTGCACTGGCGCGCGTTCGTCTACAACCACCGGCAGGACTGGCGCGACCGCTCCACCGACCGGGCGCGCGCCGCCTACGACCACTTCGCGCCGCTCGACGGCAAGTTTCGGGACAACGCGATCCTGCAGGTCAAGTACGGCCCGATCGACTTTCAGACGCGCGAGCCGATCTCCCCGGTCATCGCCGCGATGCCGGCCACCGACGTCGCGGTCGAGCTTCAGGTGACGCAGGAGTACACGGGACAGCAGCGGCACGCCTGCTACCTCGGTCCGATGTGGAGCGAGATACTCGGCTTCCCGCTGACCGAGGGGGCGAGCGTGGCCGCGATCGCCAAGGAGATCGTGGCGGTCTCGAATGTCGGCGACGATCCCTTCTGGACCGGGCACCCGCTCGCCCAGGCCAACCTCTACGCCTTCGGTCGCCTCGCCTGGGACCCGTCACTGGACCCACTGTCCATCCTGGACGAGTGGATCGACCTGACGTTCGGCCCGGAGGTGGACCGGGCGGCGCTGCACGCGATCCTGGACGACTCGTGGCGTACGTACGAGGCGTACACGGCGCCGCTGGGCGTGGGGTTCATGGTGCGGCCGGGCCACCACTACGGCCCCGACGTGGACGGTTACGAGTACACGCCCTGGGGCACGTACCACTTCGCCGACCGGGACGGCGTGGGCGTCGACCGCACCCGCGCGACCGGCACCGGCTTCACCGGCCAGTACCCGGCGCCGTGGTCGGACGTGTACGAGTCGCTGGAGCGGTGCCCGGACGAGTTGCTCCTCTTCTTCCACCACGTGCCGTACGGGCACGTGCTGCACAGCGGCTCGACGGTCATCCAGCAGATCTACGACTCGCACTTCGCCGGCGCCGAGCGGGCCGTGGAGATGCGGCGGCTGTGGGAGCGGCTGGCCGGCCAGGTGGACGCCGACCTGGACGCGCGGGTCCGTGAGCGCCTCGACGAGCAGGTGCGCTCGGCGGCGGAGTGGCGCGATCAGATCAATACGTACTTCCACCGCAAGTCCGGAGTGCCGGACGCCAAGAGGCGGCACATCTACTGACGCAGCACCATCACGCCGCGCGCCTCCAGCTGGATCGTCTGTCCGATGTGGACGTGCGAGTCGGTGAGGAGGTCGACCCCGCCCGCCCGGGCCACCACCTCGACCGGCTCGGCGTTGTGGTTGAGCAGGAAGAGCAGATGGGTGCCGTCGCGGGTGATCCGGACCGCGGTCTCCAGGTCGGGCACGTCCGGGTAGGGGCCGCTCAGGTTGTGCCAGTCGAGCACCTGCCCGACCACCCAGGAGACGCCGGCCCGGTCGAGCCCGGCGGCCACATACCAGCCGTACCCCGCGCCGAACACGTTGCGGGTCACGGCGGGCGTGCCGGCGTAGAAGTCCGCCTGGTACGTGCCGACGACGTCCGCGCCCTGCGGGAGCACCAGCTCGAAGAGGAGCCGCGCCTCGACGACCGGGCCGTTGTCGAACCGCACCGGGTTGACGAACTCCGGACCGCGCGCGTCCCACTCGTCGACGCGCACGCCCATCAACGGGCCGAGCGGGCCCGGCACGTCCGTCAGAAACGCGTTGTCGTCTTCGTCCACGCGCGCGGACAGAAATGTGGTCACCACCGAGCCGCCGCGGCTGGCCACCTGCTCCAGCCGCTCCGCCAGGTCACCCTTGACCATGTGCAGCGCCGGCGCGACCACCACGTCGTACCGGGAGAGGTCGGCGGTCACCGGCACCACGTCGACGTCGGTGCCGGCGTCCCAGAGCGCGCGGTAGTAGGCGAGCACGACCTGCTGGTAGCGGACCAGGCGGGACGGCCCGTCCGAGAGCTCCAGCGCCCACCAGCTGTCCCAGTCGAAGAGCAGCGCGACCCGGGCCGGCGTGCGCGCGCCGAGCGTGACGCCGCCGAGCCGGTCGAGCTCGGCGACCTCGCGGAAGACCCTGGTATCCGAGCGGCCGGCGTGGCCGATGACCGCGCCGTGGTATTTCTCGCAGGCGCCCCGGGACGCGCGCATCTGGAAGAACAGCACCGCATCCGCCCCGTGCGCCACCGCCTGCCAGCTCCACAGCCGCATGAGCCCGGGCCGCTTGAGCGGGTTGACGTCGCGGGAGGCGGTGAAGCTCGGCGTCTGTTCCATCAGCCAGAACGGCTGGCCGTCCTTGAGCCCGCGCATCAGGTCGTGGGTGAGCGCCATCCGCGCGTGTGACGTGTCGTCCGGCGGGTAGTTGTCCCAGGAGGCGAAGTCGAGGTGCGGTGCCCAGCGGTGGTAGTCGATCGGCCGGTACATGCCCATGAAGTTGGTGGTCACCGGCGTGTCCGGGTCGGCCTCGCGGATCGCCGCCTTCTCGTCGCGGAAGTTGGTGAGCATGGCGTCGGACATGAACCGCAGGTAGTCCAGCGTGATGCCCTGGAACGCGGTGTGGTCCGGCCCGCGCCAGTGCTCGGTCAGGGCGGACGGTGGCTCGATCTCGTCCCAGTCGGTGAAGGTGTGCGACCAGAACGTGGTGTTCCAGGCGGCGTTCAGGCGGTCCAAAGTGGAGTAGCCCGTGCGCAGCCAGGCGCGGAACGCCGCCGCGCAGAGGTCGCAGTAGCAGGCGCCGCCGTACTCGTTGCCGACGTGCCAGGCGATGACCGCTGGGTTCCCGGTGTACCGCTCGGCGACGCGGCGCGCCATCTCGGCGGAGAGGCGGCGGAAGACGGGGGAGCTGGGGCAGGCGTTGTGCCGCTGCCCGTACCGGTGGCGCCGCCCCTCGAAGTCGGTGCGGTTGACCTCCGGGTGCGCCTTCGCCAGCCAGGGCGGCAGCGCGCCGGTGCCGGTGGCGAGGCAGATCTGGCGTCCTTCGGCTGCGGCCCGCTCGACGATCCGGTCGAGCGTGCTGAAGTCGTACACGTCCGGGCCGGGCTGGGTCTGTGCCCACGTGAAGACGCCGATCGTGACCGTGTCGATCCGGGCGGCCTCGAAGAGCAGGTGGTCCTGCTTCCACACTTCCTCGGGCCACTGCTCGGGGTTGTAATCCCCGCCGTACGGCACCTTTGGCGTAGCGGGAAGGGAGGTCATGCCGTGAACTCCTCCCTGATTTTGATGATCATCGGACCGGAGGTCAGCAGGAGCACGAGCAGAAACACCGAGCCGAGCAGGATGGGCAGCACCTCGGACGTGACCGTGGTGAGCAGGCCGGTCAGCACCACGAGGATGGCGTTGCCCAGCGTCACACCCGGTGCGCGGGCGAGGAAGAGCAGCGCGAGGCGGGCGATGTCGATGGTGCGAAACGTGAACAGCGACGTGATCACCAGGGCATTGACCAGCCACAGGGTCACCGCGATCCCGATGGCGACGAGGAGCCCGGCCCACCAGGCCGGCACGTTCGCGGCGCCGAAGTTGCTGAGGTTGAGCCCGATGATGGCGAGCCAGGCCAGGCAGGGCACCCAGACACGGAGGCTGCCCAGGGCGTTGAGCCGGTAGCCGCGCCAGAAGGCCGCGGCCGGACGGAGGTCGGTGAGGTCGCCGCTGCGCTGGCGCAGGGCGTAGAGGGCGGCCGAGGCGGCCGGACCCAGCGGGAGCGCGCAGGCCGCGGCGAGTGGGATGTTGCTGCCGTCGGAGCTGAGCAGCACGAGCGGCACGAGGCCGGGCAGGGTCGTGAGCAGGAAGAGCAGCTCGACGACCAGCAGCGTGTAGATCAGGGCCGCGCCCTGGGAAAGTGGTCCGTTGCCGAAGTGGCGTTTCGAGCCGACGAGCTCGCTCATCTTCGTCCTTCCCGGTGCCCAGTATCCGGGTGCCGGCCGCGCCCCCGTTCGGGCGCGGCCGGATTCTACGACTACCCGTGTTCCTTCTTGTAGCGCTCGTACGCCTTCTGCTGGAGCTCCATGTACTGATCCATGTTCTTGCCCTTCAGCTCGGTCAGGTACTTGTCCCACTCGGTGAGTGGCCGCTGGCCGAGGATGAAGCGCAGGGTCTGCTGCTCGACGAAGTCACGCAGCCCGGTCTCCCACAGGGTCGCCTGCTCGCGCTCCTCGTCGGTGAACGGGGCCGGTGGCGGCACCACCCAAGGTGCCTGAGGCCGGGCGTTCAGCACCTTCTGGTACTCCTGCTCCTCCGGCGAGAAGAACGCCTGCACCAGCTCGGGCTTGCCGCCGTACGCGAACACGCCGTTGTAGAAGCCGTAGTCCTTCTGCAGGTGCTTCGTCGCCTTGGGGTGCAGGCCGACGACGTTGATGCTGTCGACGATCTGGTACTTGCCGGAGGCGTCCTTGGTGTAGGTCGTGCCCTCGACGCCCATCTTGGCGAACTCCTGGCCCGCGTCCGAGTAGAACAGCCAGTCGACGAACTGCATCATGGCCACGAAGTTCTTGTTGTCCTTGGCCTTCGTGGAGATCATGACGCCGTTCTCCAAGCGGCTGGCGGGGTTTACCTCGCCGGCCGGCCCGATCGGCAGCACGACCTTCTTCAGCTGCGCCTTCGGGTTCTTCGCCAGGTCCGCCCGGTAGTCGTTCACCAGAGCCTGCGCGTTACCGGTGATCACGAACGACTTGTCCGTGGCGATCTTCGAACGCGCCTGGTCATCGGTCTGGGTGAAGCTCTCCGGGTCGAGTAGCTTCTCCGCGACGAGCTTGTTGAGGAAGGTGACCCACTCCTTCCACTTGTCGCTCGCCGCCGTGTAGAAGTACTTGCCGGCGGAGGCGTCCCAGGTGGCGTGGTTGAAGCCCCAGCCGCCGGGGGCGCCGTAGGACGAGCCGAGGATGTTGTAGAGGTTGCCCGTCGGCCTGGGCTGGCTGTAGCGGTCGGTCATCGGGTAGAGGGCCGGGTACTTCGTCTTCATCGCCTTGAGCATCGTGTAGACGTCGTCCCAGGTCTTCGGCTCCTGGAGACCGAGCTCCTGCAGGATGTCGGTGCGGATGACCAGCGAGTAGTCCTGCCACGCCTTCTCGTGCAGGCCGGGGAGCAGGTAGTACTTGCCGTCCGACTGGCGGAGTGTGTCGATCTCAGGCCCGAGGTTCCACTTCGCGATCTTGTCCTTGAAGTTGGGCATGAGGTCGATGTAGTCGCTGACCGGCAGGATCGCGCCGGAGGAGACGAACGCGTTCTCCGACGGGTGGTAGGTCTTCGGGATGATCAGCGGGGCGTCGCCGGCGCTGATCAGCACGCTGCGCTTCTGCTCGTAGTCGCTCCCCGGCACCGCGACCTGGTCCAGGGTGACGTTCGTCCGCTTCTTCAGCTCTTCCCAGAAAAGCCAGTCGGCCTTGGCGGGGTAGTTCGCGTTGTTGAGCAGGAGGGTCGAGAACGACACCGGCTCGGTGGCCTTGAACTGGTCGCCGACCTTGTAGTTCTCCATCGCGCCGGTCCGGTTCGCGGAGAGCTCCTCGCCAGGTTCGCTGTCGTCACCGCAGGCAGTGAGGCCCAGCGTGAGAGCGAGCGCGCTGGCCGCGACGGCCACCGCGCGACGCCGGGATTGTAGGAACATCACACCGTCCTTTCTGGAGGATCAGTAATTCGAGTGGGGGTGCGAAGGTTCAGCGACTAGCCCTTCACGGCGCCGAGCATGATGCCGGAGACGAAGTACCGCTGTATGAAGGGATAGACCGTCAGGATGGGCAGGGTGGTGAGCACGATGGTCACGGACTTGATGGTGGCGTCGACCTGCGCTTCGTCCGTCTCGGCGATGGCGCCGGCCATCTCGGCGCCGGTCGAGCCGGCGATGAGGTTGCGCAGATACACCGTGACGGGGAAGAGCTCCTGTTTATCCATGTAGAGGAACGCGGAGAACCAGGAGTTCCAGAAGGAGACCGCGTAGAAAAGCACCATCGTCGCGACGATCGCCTTCGACAGTGGCAGCACGATCCGGAACAGGATGCCGTACGTGTTGAGGCCGTCGACGGCCGCGGCCTCCTCCAGATCGGTCGGCAGGCTCTCGAAGAACGCCTTCATGACGAGGAGGTTGAAGACGCTGATGGCGTTCGGTAGGGCGATGGCCCAGACCGAGTTCTTCAGACCCAGGCTCGTAACCAGGATGTAGTTGGGAATGAGGCCGCCGTTGAAGAACATCGTGAACACCGCGATGGTGATCAGGAAGGTCCGGCCCTTGAGGTGCTTCTTGGAAAGTACGTAGGCGTACGTGGTGGTCAGCACGAGGGAAACGGCCGTGGCGACGGCGGTGTAGAAGACGGTGTTGCGGTAGTTGCGCCAGAACATCGCGTCGGACATCACGTGGTCGTACGCCGAGAGGTTGAATCCCTTGGGGAGCAGATTCACCTCGCCGGCGATGATGTATGACTGGTCGCTCATCGAGCGGGCCACGATGTTGAGGAAGGGGTACAGCGTCACGACCACTACGCCGGTCAGGATGAGCGCGTTTACCACCACGAAGGCGCGCCGGCCACGGCTGGGCCGGATCCCGCGCTTGCGCCGGTTCGGTCGCCGGATCGCGTCGAGGGCTACCACAGGCTCGTCCCCACCGTGCGACGAGAAATGTAGTTGGCCGACAGCACGAGCGTCAGCCCGATGATGGCTTCGAAGAGCCCGATCGCCGCGGCGTAGCTGAGGTTTCCGGAGACGATGCCGATGCGGTACACGTACGTGGAGATCACGTCCGCCGTCTCGTAGGTCAGCGGGTTGTAGATCAGCAGGATCTTCTCGAAGCCCACGGCCATGAACGTGCCGATGTTGAGGATCAGCAGCGTCATCATCGTCGGCCGGATGCCGGGGAGCGTCACGTGCCAGGTCTGCCGCCACCGGTTCGCGCCGTCGATCCGCGCGGCCTCGTAGAGGTCCTGGTCGATGGTGGTGAGCGCGGCGAGGTAGAGGATCGTGCCCCAGCCAACGGTCTGCCACGCCTCCGACGAGACGTAGATCGTACGGAACCACTCCGGTTTCTGGAGAAACGCGGTGGGCTCCCCGCCGAGCGCGTTGGTGATCTGGTTTACCACGCCGTCGACGGACAGGATCTGCATGAGCATGCCGGCCACGATCACGATCGAGAGGAAGTGCGGCAGGTACGACACCGACTGGACGAACCGCTTGAGGTAGCGGGTGCGGACCTCGTTGAGCAGCAGCGCGAGCACGATCGGCAGTGGGAAGCAGACGAGTAGGGTCAGCCCGCCCAGGATCAGCGTGTTGGTGAAGACGTCCCAGAAGGTCGGGTCGTTGATGAACAGCTTGACGTAGCGCAGGCCGACCCAGGTCTCGCCGAAGATGCTGCCGCCGGGCCGAAACCGCCGGAAGGCGATCACGTTGCCCATCATCGGCAGGTACCGGAAGACCAGGAAGAACAGCAAGGGGAGCAGCGCCAGCGAGTAGAGCTGCCAGTCCTTGCGAATCGCCTGCCGCCAGCTGCGATGGCGCTTGCGGACCTTGCGTACCGGTGGTCGGAGCGGCGGCTCCGCGAGGCTTGCTGGTGGTGGATCGAGAGTTTTTGGTGTACTCATGCAACGCCCTCCCCGCCGTGTCCCTCCCGAATGGCGTGCGGTTGCGGTACTGGCACGGCGCGGTCTACCCGCGCCGGAGCCAGAAATCGGCGCTCGTGGCCGACCTCGCGCTCGGCGCCGGTGAGGCGCAGTGGCAGCGTGGCCACCATGTCGCCGGCCGACCGCCCGAAGCGGAGCTCCATGTCGCCCGGCTCGACGACGCGCCGGCCGTGCACGCCGGTGAAGGCGGCGACGTCGGCCGGGACGCTGAACGTCACCCGGGCCGTCTCGCCCGGCTCCAGCGGCACCCGGGCGTAACCGACGAGGCGGACCACCGGCCGGGTGACCTGCGCGACCGGGTCGTGCAGATAGAGCTGGACCAGCTCGGTGCCGGCCCGCGACCCGGTGTTACGGACCGTCAGCCGCACGGTGGCGTCGCCGTCGACGGGCCACTCGGCGTCGCCGGACGCGTCGCACCACTCGAACGCCGTGTAGCTCAGCCCGTGCCCGAACGGGAAGGCCGGTGTCGGGTCCACAGAGGACACCTGGTTGCGCCGGCCGAGCGGTGGCGCCAGGTACGTGGTGGGCAGCCCGCCCGCGTCCCGGGGTACGCCCACCGGCAGCCGGCCGGACGGGTTGACCGCGCCGGTGAGCACCTCGGCGAGCGCCTCCCCGCCCCGCTGCCCGGGGAAGAAGGCCTGCACGATGCCGGCGGCCGCGTCGAAGTCGTCACCGATCGCGTACGGCCGGCCGGTGAGCAGGACGAGGACGACCGGCGTACCGGTGGCCAGCACCGCGCGTACCAGCTCGGCCTGGACACCCGGCAGGCGCAGGTCGGCCGCGTCGCAGCCCTCGCCCGAGGTGCCCCGGCCGAAGAGCCCGGCGCGGTCACCGACGGCGACCAGGCAGACGTCGCTCTCCGCCGCCGCGGCCACCGCGGCGGGGATGCCGATGAGGTCGTCGCCGGTGATCTCGCAGCCCGGCTGGTATTCCAGACCGGGGGCGGTGCCGGTCGGGGCTCGCTCCGCGAGCAGCCGGGCGAGGGCCGCCCGCAGCGTCGGGATCTCCACGCCGACCTCGTGGTCCGGGTGTCGCACGCCGACGTGGGTCGGAAACGCGTAGCAGCCGAGCATGGCCAGCGGGTCGTCGGCGACCGGGCCGACGAGCGCCACCCGCGCGCCCGGCGCGAGCGGGAGCACGCCGCCGTCGTTGCGTAGCAGCACCACCGACTGGCGAGCCAGGCGCAGCGCGATGTCACGGCCGGTCTCGTCGTCGAAGCACAGCTCGTCGGCGCCGTCCGGCAGCGGCTGCCAGTCTTCGTCGAGCAGGCCGAGCTCGGCCTTCTGCGCGAGCACGCGGCGAACGGCGCGGTCGACCAGCCCTTCGTCCACCACACCGGAGCGGACGGCCTCGACCAGCGCCGGGCCGAACGCGTCGACCGTGGGCAGCTCGACGTCGATGCCGGCGCGCAGGGCCAGCGCGGCGGCGTGCACCGGGTCGGCGGCCACGGCATGCAACGTGAGCAGGAACTTCACCGCGAAGTAGTCCGAGACGACCGTGCCGGTGAAGCCCCACTCGTCGCGGAGCAGGCCGGTCAGCAGGGCCTCGTCGGCCGCGACCGGGAGGCCGTCGATCTCGGTGTAGGAGTTCATCACCGAGCGCGCGCCGCCGAGGCGCAGCGCCATCTCGAAAGGCGGGAGCACGATGTCGGTCAGCTCCCGGCGACCCATCGCCACGGGCGCGAGGTTTCGCCCGCCGCGAGACGCCGAGTAGCCGGCGAAGTGCTTGAGCGTGGCGACGATCCCGGCGCCTTCCAGGCCCCGCACGTAGGCGGCGCCGATGGTGCCGACCAGGTACGGGTCCTCGCCGATCGTCTCCTCGGTGCGGCCCCAGCGGTAGTCGCGGGTAACGTCTAGCACGGGGGCGAGCCCGTGGTGCACGCCCGCGGCGCGCATCGAGCGGCCGATCTGCCCGGCCATCTCCTCGACCAGGTCCGGGTCGAAGGCGGCACCCCAGCACAGCGGCGTCGGGTACGCGGTCGCGCGCCAGGTGGCGAAGCCGGTCAGGCACTCCTCGTGCACCTGGGCCGGGATGCCGAAGCGGCTCGCGGCGGCGATCTCGGCCTGGGAGACGGCCAGCGAGCGGGCGCCCTGGGCCGGCTCGACCGGAGCGGTGCCGAACGGCCGGGTGAGCTGCCCCAGCCCGTGCTGGATCACCTCGCTCCACGACGCGCCGCCCATCATGTCGGCCTGGTGCGGAGCGACCCCGCCGCCCTCGGCGTCGGCGCCCACCCAGACGCCCACGAGCTGGGCGATCTTTTCCTCCAGCGTCATCAGCGGCAGGAGGGCGTCGGCGCGCTCGGCCGGTGGCAGCTTCGGGTCGCGCCACCGCGCGGGTGCGGGCGCGTGATCCATCTCGACCGGTACCTGAGCTGCCATGCCACCCCTTCGATGGACGGGGGCGTGTGTCGCCGCGCCGCGCGAAGTCTGTGCTCGAAAGTTTCCGCAACAACTCCGTTACATATGGCGGCAACTTAGGCGTCGCTGCCGATCGATGTCAAGAGGCTCGATTGCAATGGTCAACTTGGTGTATGGTCCTGTGCGTCATGCCAGGGCGCGGCTGCACCCGGCCTTGGCGAGGCTGGCCAGGGCTGGGCCGCCTGTGGCAGAGTCTGCCGAAACTTCCGAGTAGGCTGCGTGAGTTTTCGATGACAGTTCCCCGTCCCGTCGCCAAGCCCGGATCCGCCACGATCGCGACCATCGCCGGCGAGGTCGGCGTCTCGGTCACGACCGTGTCCAAGGTCCTCAACGGGCGTGCGGACGTCGCGCCGGAGACCCGTGCGCGCGTCGAGGCGAGCCTCGAGCGCCACCGCTACCGCCGCCGCGCGAGCCGCCAGCCGGTCGCCCAGCAGATCGACCTGGTCTTCCACGAGTTCGACACCGCGTGGGCCATGGAGATCATCAAGGGGGTCGAGACGGTCACCGCCGCCGCCAAGGTCGACATCGTGCTCTCCCAGCTCGACGGCGCGCACAGCCCGTCCCAGCAGTGGCTCGACACGGCGTACGCCCGGCGGCCGCTCGGTGTGCTCCTGGTGCTCTGCCACCTCGCCCAGGTGCAGCAGCGCCAGCTCCAGCGCCAGCGGATCCCGTTCGTCGTGATCGACACCGACAGCGCGACGTCCGCGTCGGTGCCCACCGTCGGTTCCAACAACTGGAACGGCGGCCTCATCGCCGCCCGCCACCTGCTCGAGCTGGGCCACCGCCGGATCGCCGTCATCTCCGGCCCGGATGACGTGCTGTGCAGCCGGGCCCGGGTGGCCGGATTCCGCTCCGCGCACGACGAGGCCGGCGTGCCGGTCGATCCCGAGCTGGTGCGGTTTGGCAACTTCGCCGCGTACAGCGGCAACGACCACGGCCTGGAGCTGCTCCAGCGGCCGGATCGCCCCACGGCCATCTTCGCCGGCTCGGACATCCAGGCGATGGGCGTGATGCGGGCGGCCCGCAAGCTCGGCCTCGACGTGCCGCGCGACCTCTCCGTGGTCGGCTACGACAACCTGCCGGTGGCCACCTGGATCGGGCCGGCGCTCACCACGGTCAACCAGCCGCTGCGGGACATGGCCGGCACCGCCACCCGGATGCTGCTCGACCTGGCCCGTGGGGAGGAGCTGGCCACCAGCCGGATCGACCTCGTGACCGAGCTGATCGTGCGGGAGAGCACCGCGCCGCTGAGGCGGGCGGACTGATGGCGCTTTTCGACCTCCCGTTGGAGCAGCTGGAGCGGTACACGCCGGATGTGACCGAGCCGCGCGACTTCGACGCGTTCTGGCACTCCACTGTGGAGTCGGCCGCCGCCAAGCCGATCCTCGTCGACCTCCGGCCGCACCAGAACGAGCTGTCGCTTGTAGACACTTGGGACGTCACGTTCGCCGGCTACGGCGGTGACCCGATCCGGGCGTGGTACACGCGACCGGCCGGTGTGGACGATCCGATCCCGGCCGTGGTGGAGTACCTGGGATACGGGCGCGGCCGTGGGCTGCCGCACGAGCGGCTGACCTGGCCGGCGGCCGGATACGCCCACCTGCTCATGGACTCCCGCGGACAGGGCGGGCAGTACGGCACGGGTGGCGACACCCCCGATCCGCACAACGGCGCGCTGGGCGGTCCCGGCGCGGTCACCCGTGGCATCCTCGATCCGCACGACTACTACTACCGCCGCCTCATCACCGATGCCGTGCGCGCGGTGGAGGCGGTCCGCGCGCTGCCCGGCGTCGACCCGGCGCGGGTGGCCGTCGCCGGCAACAGCCAGGGCGGCGGGCTCGCGCTCGCGGTCGCCGGGCTCGTGCCCGACCTGGCGGCGCTGCTCACCACCGCGCCCTTCATGTGCCACATCCAGCGCGCGATCGACATCACCGACGCCGCGCCGTACGGGGAGATCGTCACGTTCCTCTCCGTGCACCGGGAGGCCGAGGAGGCGGCCCGCCGCACGCTGTCCTACGTGGACGGTGTGGCCTTCGCCCGCCGTGCCAACGCTCCCGCGCACTTCGGCGTGGGGCTGCGCGACACGGTGTGCCCACCGAGCACGGTGTACGCCGCGTACAACCAGTACGGCGCCGAGGACCGCGCGCTCTACGTGTACCCGTTCAACCACCACGAGGGCGGCGAGGCCGTGCACACGCGCCGCCAGCTCCGCTGGCTCCGCTATCACCTGGAGTCTTGATCATCGCGGCATGCTCACCGCCAGCCTCGACGGCGACGCCCTCACCGACTGCCTCGACCACCTGGACGCCCTCGACCGCCTGCGCTTCGCCCCGACGGCACCTCGACGCCAAGCTGACCTACGTCGGCGGCGGTTCGAGGTCGCAGCTCAGCCGGGCCCAGCTGGTCGCCGCGACGGCGTTGGGGTGGTCGTCGCCCAGGACCCGGCGATAGCTGCCCCGCAGCGACTCCATCAGCGCGTTCGCCCCGGAGCGGTCGCCGTCGGCGCGGCGGCTGATCGCCAGGTTGCTCCCGGCGGCCAGCGTGTCCGGGTGTTCGGCGCCGAGCACCTGGCGGATGCGCGGGTAAGCCTGCTCGTCGCTGGCCCGCGCGCCGCTGAAGTCGCCGGACTGGAAGAGCTCGTCGCCGACGTTGACCACGGCCGCCAGCGTGTACGGATGCTCGGGCCCCACCGTCGCCGTGAAGCGCTCGACCACCGTGCGGGTGAGCTCGCGGGCGGCCGCGACGTCGCCGGCCTTGCGCATGAAGATGGCGAGGTTGTTGCCGTACGCCAGCGTGAACGCGTGATCCTCGCCCATCGCCGAGCGGTACCACTCGTACACCGGCGCGGCCCGGCGGCGGGCGCTCAGATCCTGGCCGAGGGCGGACTCGTCGCAGGCGAGGTTCATCGCGCAGGCGAGTGAGTCGGGGTGCTGCGGCCCGTGCACGCGCAGCGAGCGGGCCAGGGTGTCGGTGCTCAACGCGTACGCCTGCTCGAACTCGCCGAGCTTGCGGAGCGTCACTGCGAAGTTCTTCGCCGCGCGCAGCGACTCGGGGTGGTCTTCGCCGAGCACCCGCCGGTGGCCGTTGAGCGCGGTCTCCAGCACCCGCCGCGACTCGCGCAGGTCGCCGGTGTCGCGCAGGTCGCGCCCGTAGTTGCCGGCCGAGTAGAGCGTCCACGGGTGCAACTCGCCATGCACGGCGCGGCGGCGCTGGAGCGTGCGCTCCTGCAGGATCAGCGCGGCCCGCCAGTCGCCGACGAGGCGCAGTGAGATGGCCAGGTTGTGGCCGGCGGTGAGCGTACGAGGGTGGTCTTCGCCGAAGGCCTCCCGCCACCGCGACTCGATCTGCTCGTCGAGGTCGCGGGCCCGGGTCAGCTGGCCGAGCGCGCGCAGGTCGGACGCGAGTCCGCCGCCGGCCATCAGCGTGTACGGGTGGTCTTCGCCGGCCGTGCGGGTCAGGCGGCTGTAGACATCCTCGTCGATGGCGTACGCCGCGTTGTAGCCGGCTTGCAGGCGCAGCGCGCAGGCCAGGTTGTAGCGCATCATCAGCATGGACTGGTCGTCCGGGCCGTGCTCCCGCTCCCACTGCGTGATCGCCTGCTCGGCGAACGCCTGCGCGGTGGGGTAGTCAGAGATCTTCCAGAGGTAGCGGCCCACGTCGAGCACGAGCTGCCGGACGTGCGCCGAGTCGGAGTCGAGCACGCCCGACGGGAGCAGGTGTGGCCACAGGTCGGCGTAGAGCGGCCAGTACTCGGCGTTGTCGGCGTCGCCCGGGTTGGCGGCGGCCAGGATCTCGTGCACCTGGTGCTGGTTTTCCGCCCGCTCCTGCGGCGTGAGCGTGGCCCGGATGATGGTCTGCATCAGCCGGTGCAGCTGGATGCTCTGGCCGCCGCCATCGTCGCTGCGGTCGGCGATCCGCCGGCGGACGGAGGACGTGGCGCCGGGCCGGCCGGAGTCGATGCGGGCCAGCGCGTACCGGCTGATCTCGCGCATGGCGCGGCCCATCAGCATCCGCTCGCGCAGCGACGGGTCGAAGGGCAGGAGCGCCTCGATGAACCGGTCACTGTAGACCAGCGAGACCGGGATCGGTTCGGGCGCGAAGAAGGCGCAGATCTCCAGGAGCTTGGCGGCGGCGGGGCTGCGCCCGCGGAGGCTGTCGAGCGACACCAGCCAGGGCTGTGCGGAGGAGGCCTGGTAGTCGGGGGGCAGCTCCTCCTCGAGCATCCGCAGCGGCTGGGTCTCCAGCAGCTCCAGGTAGTGCGACACGGGCATCGCGGTGGCGGCGAGCCACGCGCCGGCCTGCTCGATCGCGAGTGGCAGGTCGCCGAGCCGCTCCGCGACGAGGTCGGCGTCGGCGTCGGCCAGATGCGGGATCCGCCGGTGCAGGAAGGCGACACTCTCCTCGCGGGTGAAGACACCCACCTCGACGACGTGCGCCTCGCGTGCCCACGCCTGGTCGCGGGTCGTGATGATCACGTGGCCGGGACCCTGCGGGAGGTAGTCGCGGAGCTGGGCCGGGTCGTCCGCGTTGTCGAAGACGAGCAGCCACCGGCGGTGTGGCCGGCCCTGGCGCAGCGCCTCCAGCCCGGCGCGCACCCGCTCGGTCACGCTGTCGCCGGTGGGCAGGCCGAGCTGCTCGGCGAGGGCGGCCAGTGAGGAGCGGACGACGCCGATCTGCTGGGCGGAGACCCACCACACCACGTCGTAGTCGGCGCGGAAGCGGTGTGCGTACTCCAGCGCGATCTGGGTCTTGCCCACGCCGCCGAGGCCGTGCAGCGCCTGCGGCTCGACCGCGGCGCCGGTGGCGGAGAGGCGGTTGCGCAGCGCCTCCAGCGTGCGGCGCCGGCCGGTGAACGTGCCGTTGCGCTGCGGGACGCTCCACAGTGGTGGCTCAAGCGCGGGGAAGCGCCGCCGCGGCGTGCCGCCCTCATCCGGGAGAGGGGTCGTGGGACGCGGGTAGACCGGCTGGTCGAGCGCCTCCAGCAGCGCCTCGACGGCCCGCTGCTCGCTGAGCCCGGCGAGGTCGACCGGCACCCGGTCGTGGAAGGGCGGCCCGACGCGCACGTTGTCGAGGCGCACCGGCACGAGGAACGGCGTGCCGCTCACCGGGTCGCGGCTGGCCAGGAGCTTCCACAGCTCGGCGGCGTTGGGCGACTGGACGTAGTCCTGGGAGAGCAGCACGATCGCCCGCGTGGCGTCGGTGAGCAGCGTGCTCACGTCGCCGCCGGTGTCGGAGTCGGCCGGGAAGTCGACCTCGCGCATGGCCACCCGCAGGCCGGCGTCGTCGAGCTCGCCGCTGATCCACTCCGCCCACATCCGGTCGACAGCCGCGTAGCTGATGAACACGTCGGAGGTACCCGCCGTGCGGCGGCGCTCGAACGCGGCCAGCCACCGCCGGCGCACCCGCTCGTCGAGCGGGGGCATCTGCCGCACCTGGCCGTCGGTGACCACGTTGACCAGCCGCTCGTACGCCGCCAGCAGCGAGTTTTCCTGGCGGGACCGGTCGCCGAACGCGGACAGGATCTCCTCGTACGCGTAGAACGGCTTGTACGGGATCTCGACGTCGCCCCAGTACTCGTTGACCTCCTCCGGCGACTGCCGGCTGAGGAACGGCGCGAAGCTCTGGCGGGCGTAGTCGCGGCCGGCCTCCAGCTTGCCCTGCTCGGAGTCTTCGACCCGCATCGGCACGGGCAGCAGGCGCAGCGGGCGGTCGGTGCGCTGGCGGGCGATCGACTTGGCCACGGAGAGGGCGCCGTCGATGCTCTGCGCGTTCATCGTGAAGCAGTCGACCACCACGTCGGGCAGGCGCACCGTGCAGATGCCGCCGCCGTCACTCACGCCCGTGCGGCTGTCGATGAGCACGTAGTCGTAGTTGTCCCGCATGTTGCGGCGCAGCGCGTCGAGGAAGGTGTTGCCCGCCATCCGCTCGTAGAACGCCGACCAGTCGAACGTGCTGACCACCCGCGTGTACGACGAGTCCTGCTGCCCGGCCGGGAGGAAGTCGAGGAAGCCCTTGTCCGGAAACTGCCAGTCGAGGGAGACCGCGTAGCGCAGGACGTCGGCGTGCGACGCCAGCCACTCGGTGGTCTCCGAGTCGTGGATCGGCTGCATCATCGCGGTGGCGTAGTCGCGGATCATGTCGATCACGCCGGGCGAGGTGCGCAGCTGTTTGTCCAGGAGGAACGGGTGATAATACTTGTGCAGGCCGGGCGACTCCAGATCCCAGTCGACCGCGAGCACGCGCTTGCCCTGGCTGGCCAGGATCCACGCGACGTTGGCGAGGGCCATGGTGCGGCCGGTGCCACCCTTGTACGAGTAGAACGTGACGATGGTGCCGCCGTTGCTCTCCGTCACGGTCGTCCCTCCCATTGGATACACGCTTATGGCGCGTCGAGCATGGGGCGGTCGGAGCTGACCTCCCCGCTTGGCTGCCGGTGGATGTGGCCGCTGACGAACATACGGTTGACCGCCACCTCCAGCACCGCCGGCAGATCCTGCTCGAACGCCTGGTACGTGGGGATGTTGGAGCGGTAGAGCTCGTCATCGTCAGCGGTGCGCCGGAAGATCCGCCGGCACTCCTCCGAGAGCCGGCGCCAGTGCTCCACGGTCTCGCGGTCGTCGAGGCTGCGCGGGATGAGCACGGCCGTGGTCGGCTCGCGCTCGCGGATCTCCCGGGCGTTGTACGCCGTCAGCGCCTGGGCGGCCTCTTCGATCTCGGTCACCCACGCGTCGACCAGCAACACGACGATCTGGTTGTGCCGGCTGGCCAGCTCGGCCCGCTCGGACAACTCCTCCAGGTCGGCGACCCGGGAGGCGAGGCTGCGGCTTTCCGCGATGCCCGACGCGTACTCGGCGAGTGGGCTGGAGCGCACCGGGCGGTAGGGCGCCCAGTCCCGCGGGCGGTCGCCGTAGACGGCACGGTCGGAGCGCACGGAGAGGGCCCGGCTCCGGGTCAGTGCCGCGACGACAAAGTGGACGGTGAGGGGGTCGAGGGCGGCAGCCCCCTCAGATCCGTTGAGCGACTCGGGCCGGACCGGCTGTGGCGTGTGGAAGATGCTCGGTGCGCTTTCCAGGTCGGGGTAGCTGTGTCCTTCCGGGATCGGGTGTGTCTCGGCGCTCTCCACGATCTGGCCGGCCAGATCGAAGACGAACTCGCGGTAAGCGTCCTGGTGACGCTGCAGCCGCATCAGCTGCCGCACGCAGGTGTCGCCGAGCAGGTCGGAGGAGAACTGGATGCGGGCCGCGACGGGATGCATCTTGCCGGGTGGGAGGGGCACCCAGAGCAGGGGCTTGAGGACTGAGGGGTCCATACCCATCTCTTCCTCGTAGCGGGCCACACGATCGGAGAAGATCTGCCACTCCTGGCCGCAGGGGCGACTCAGGAAGTAGCGGGGGGACAGCAAGGCGATGAACGAGCGGCATTGGGACAGGGCGTCGGCGAGCTCGGCCGACCAGATGGTGCCCGCCTTCATCCGGGCGTCGATGAAGCCCACCTCGGCGTCTTTGTGCAGGCCCGCGCGGACGCGCACCTCGATGCTGAGATCGTTGTAGAACTGTCGGACCAGGTCGTCTTCGTCACCACGGGCGTAGCTGAGAAAGAAGTACAGCAACCGCACCTCCGAGCCAGTCGAGGGCGGGACTCCGCCGGGTCGAGCCGGTCCAACCCGGCTGCGCCGGGCTCAAGCGCTCCGGCAGCGAGACGCTTAACGGTGAGTATAAATGCCAGAACCAAGGGCGACAGACCCATCTTCACCCGTGCGAGCCTCACCCTCCGCGCTTCACAACCCTAGGCTCGGCGGGCTCCGGTGGGCCATAGGACCACCACGGGCACGCCTTCCGCGTGCGCGGCCGTGACCACGTCGGCGGTGTCGCCGAGCCTGCGGGAGGGCAGCCCGTCCCAGACGGCCAGGAGCAGCTCGGACTGGCGCAGCACCTCGACGCTGGCCGCCTTGAACGCGCGCCGGTCGGAGTGGCGGAACGGCATCCGCGACACGTGCGCCGCCTTGCCCAGCAGGCGGTCGAAGTCGTCGCGGTAGACGAGTCGCTCCCGGTAGTCGTCGGCCGGGAGCACCACCGCGAGGTCGCCGCCCCGCTCGATCACGGCTCGGGCGAAGATCTGGTCGGCGCCGTCGCAGAGGCAGGTGATGCCGCGGAGCTTGTCGCCCGCGTACCGGCCCAGCTCGGCGGTCACCGCGCCGTACACCAGCGTGGTGGTGTTGGCGTCCAGGCGGGCGTGGCCGGTGATCCCGATGTGCGCCATCACGAACCTTTCCTCATCCGTACGATGCGAAAGCCGGAGTCGGCCAGCATCCCGGGCAGCTCACGGATGGCGTCAGAGTTGACCATCCGGATGCTGTCCGGCAGGTCTGCCCAGCTCCGGATCGCCGGGTGCAGCATACGATCATCGTCCCGTTCCTCGGCGAACCGCCAGCCTTCGCGCAGCCGGGCGCGCAGCCACCGTTCGTGCTCCAGACTGGCCAGTCGAGTCACCTCGTGATTGGTGAGCGCGTGCTCGCCGCCGGCGGCCACCCGCGGCGCCAGCACGCAGTCGATCGCGCGCAGCTTGCGGCCGATATCGGCGGCCTGGGCGCGGTTTTCCCCCTTGAGGCGATCAGGCAGCCGCTGCCAGGGCACCATCGACGGTGTCTCGTCCGTGCCGTCGCCCCGGCGCTGGCGGGCGACCAGGTAGCTCTCGTGGATCACCCGGGCGAGGCGCTCGCCGAGGTCATCGCGGATCATGGCGGGGTCGCAGGCCGCGTCCACCACGCCGAACAGGCGCAGGGTGCCGGAGACCTCGTCGAAGAGCCGCTCGTCGCGGGCGCCGTCGAAGGCACTCTGGAGGGTCGCCAGCTGGTCCTGCCGGACGATGACCGTGCCCGGACCGCCCTGCCACAGCCGGTCGGCGATCAGCGCGGTCTTCAGCGCGAGCTGCTCGTCCTCGTAGCAGATGAACACCCGGTCGGGTGCCGCCGGCGCGCCCTCCTCGGCGAGCACCGCGAGCAGGTTCTCGTCGTAGGGCGTGAGGTCGCAGGACTTGCTGAGGAAGGGGTACCGGAAGGTCAGCTCGTCGATCAGCTGGGTCGCCGCGTCGTCGACCACCGTCACCTCGGCCCGCCACATGGCCGACGGTGCCAGCACCCGCCACTGCCGGGCGAGCTCCACGATGATCGCGCGGCCGAACGTCGTGGCGCCGACGACGAGGAACCGGGGCGGCCGGTCGAGCGGCGGGATGATCGGGTCCTTGGTGAGCAGGTAGCGCGCGGCCAGGTCGTCGACGTTGAAGAAGTCGAGCCGGATCGCCGGTGGCCCGGTCGTGCCCAGGTGCCGGGCCTGCAGCGCGAGGCAGAGCTCGGGGTCCTGCACCTGCGCGTACACCGCCAGTGGCTGCTCGCCGCGCTGCCCGCGCCCGGCGGCGAGCGCGATCGCGGTGTTGGTGGCACTGTCTTCCGAGCAGGCGTAAAGGGCACTGGCCTGCGCGACCCCCGCTGACCGCAGCACGTCGGGGTTGCGGGCGTCACCGAGCACCCAGAGCGGCCGGCGGCGGCTGTCGGGCGGGTCGCTGCGGATGTCGGCGATGTGCACCACCCGGTGGCCGGTCGCGCGCAGCTGCCGCGAGAGGCTGGTCGCCATCGGGCCGTCGCCGCAGACGACCACGTGGCCGCGCGCCCGCCGGGCCCGCAGCCGCTCCGCCTCGGCGGCGAAGACCAGCCGGAGTGCCTCGACCAGCGCGTAGAAGGTGACGCCGGGGGCGGCGAAGCGGGCGATCTCCAGCGGGACCGGGTAGGGCCCGTTGTCGCCGGTCGTCGGCGACTCGAGGACGAAGAGCTGGAAGGCGCCGTAGAGAACGTCGATGAACCGGGCCGATTCGCCCATGTACTGATGAAGCCCTATGTATCCAAGTAGGAGGGACAGAAAGGCAGCGGCGGTGAAGAGAGCGCGCATGCCGACGACGGGGGTGTACCGCTTGTCGCCGGCCACGCCCACCCCCCTTCGGTGCGTAGTCATTCTATGACTGAAAGCGATCAATGGCTCTCATGACTTTGTTCAGCAGGGCTGTACGATGCGGGACGTGACCACTGCTCTCCCACCAGTCGGCGAGCGCATCCGCGAGGCGCGGCTGCGTCACGGCATGAGCCTTCGCGCGCTGGCGCGGGCGGTGGGCGTGTCGGCAAGTTTGATCTCTCAGATCGAGACCGGCAAGAGCCGGCCGTCAGTTAGCACCCTCTATGCCATCACCCGGGCCCTGGAGATCTCCGTCGAAGACGTCTTCGACGGCGCCGAGGCGGGCGCGCCAGCCGCCGGTTCGGACCTCGGGCCACTCACCGGCGGCCTGCTCCAGGCGGTGCACGGCGTCAGCCAGCCGGCCGGCCACCGCATCGGCCCGGTCGTGCGGCCCGAGGCGCGCGAGGTGCTGCGGCTCGACTCCGGGGTGACCTGGGAGCGCCTCGGCCACCTGCCCGGCACGCGCATCGACTTCCTTCTGGTGACGTACGCGCCCGGGGGCAGCTCGTCCAACGGCGACCAGCTCATGCGCCACTCCGGCCTCGAGTACGGGTTTTTGCTGGAGGGCGAGCTGGCCCTCACGCTGGGCTTCGAGGAGCACCTGCTGCGCCCCGGCGACGCGGTCTCGTTCCCGTCGAGTACCCCCCATCGGTACCGCAATGACGGGGTCACGCCGGCGGTCGGTGTCTGGTACGTGCACGAAGAGCCCTGATCCCGTGCATGGCCGTTAAGTGACGCTTGACACGGGCCCTTAACACGGCCTTCACTGGGGGAGTCGCCTCAGTGAGGAGGACGCGGTGGCTATCCGCACGTTCGGCACGAACGCCGTCGACTGGGAAGAGCGGGTCGACCTCGATCGGCTGCGTCGTGAGCGCCTTGCCCGGCTCAAGGCCCAGTTGGACGCGTCGGAGTTCGGCGCGCTGCTCACGTTCGACTTCTCCAACATCCGCTATCTGACGTCAACGCACATCGGCACCTGGGCGATGGACAAGCTCATCCGGTTCGCCGTGCTCCCGCGCGGCGGCGAGCCGGTGATCTGGGACTTCGGCTCCGCCGCCCGCCACCATCAGCTCTACAACCCCTGGCTCGACGGCACCGAGCGGGCCCGGGCCGGGATCTCCACGCTGCGCGGCGCGTTCCATCCGGACGCGGGCATCGCCGCGGACGTGGCGAAGAAGGTCGCCACCGTGCTGCGCGAGCACGGCGTGGCCGACGCGCCGGTCGGCGTCGACCTCATCGAGATGCCGATCCTCGCCGCGCTCCAGGCCGAAGGGCTGACCATTGTGGACGGTCAGCAGGTCTTCCTGGAGGCCCGGCGGATCAAGACCCAGGACGAGATCAGCCTGCTCGCCCAGGCGTGCGCGATGGTCGACGCGGCCTACGAGGAGCTGTACGAGTTCCTCCGCCCGGGCGTGCGCGAGAACGAGTGCGTGGGCCTGGTCAGCAAGGTGCTCTACGACCTCGGCAGCGAGTACGTCGAGGGGGTCAACGCGATCTCCGGTGAGCGGTGCGCGCCCCATCCCCACGTCTACAGCGACCGGCTCATCCGCCCCGGTGACCCGGCGTTCTTCGACATCCTGCACAGCCATCTGGGCTACCGCACGTGCTACTACCGCTGCTTCGCGGTGGGCAGCGCGTCGCGCGGCATGCGAGACGCGTACACGCGGTGCCGGGAGTACATGGACCAGGCGATCGCGCTGGTGCGGCCGGGCACGACGACCGCCGACATCGTGTCGCTGTGGCCGCGCGCCGAGGAGTTCGGCTTCCCGGACGAGATGGCCGCCTTCGCGCTGCAGTACGGCCACGGCGTCGGCCTCTCCATCTGGGAGAAACCGGTGTTCAGCCGGCTCGTCTCGCTCGACCATCCCGAGGTGCTCGAAGAGGGCATGGTCTTCGCGCTGGAGACGTACTGGCCGGCCGGCGACGGCTACTCCGCGGCGCGGATCGAGGAGGAGGTCGTGGTCACCGCCGACGGGTGTGAGGTGATCACGAAGTTCCCCGCCGAGAAGCTGCTGATCGCCGGGCGCCGCTACTGGACGGTCGACGGCCCGCTGCCGACCGCCCGCGAGGCACAGTCGCACCTCAACACCGACAAGCCGAACGGGAGCCGCCCATGACGCCCGAGGAACTGCTCGACGCGTACGCGGAGATGGTCCTGATCCGGCGCACGGAGAAGGCGGCGCACGACCTGTTCATGTCGGGACTGGTCAAAGGCACCACCCACCTGGCGGCCGGGCACGAGGCCGTGGCGGTCGGTGCGAGCACCGCGCTCCGCCCGGACGACTACGTCTTCGCCACCTACCGGGGGCACCACCACGCGATGGCCCGCGGCGCGACACCGGAGGAGTGCCTGGCCGAGCTGATGAGCCGGGTCACCGGGCTGTGCCAGGCCAAGGGCGGCTCGATGCACCTGACCAAGGCCTCCCACGGCATGCTCGGCTCGTACGCCATCGTCGGCGCGCACCTGCCGATGGCGGCCGGGGCGGCCTGGTCGGCGAAGCTGCGTGGCAGCGGGCAGGTGGCGGTGGCGTTCTTCGGGGACGGCGCGACCAACATCGGCGCGTTCCACGAGGCGCTCAACCTCGCCGCGGTGTGGTCGCTGCCCGTGCTCTTCGTCTGCGAGAACAACCTCTACATGGAGTACACGCCGATCGAGGCGGTGACCGCGGTGCCCAACCCGGCCGCCGACCGCGCCGGTGGGTACAACATGCCGGCCGAGATCATCGACGGCAACGACGTGGTGGTCGTGCACGAGGCCGTGGCGCGGGCGGCCGAG
>Ga0272482_10000144_pt1 | contig 22689 bp, 19 predicted proteins | sample RVTome_8_FD_192427 | JGI IMG/M metagenome (GOLD analysis project Ga0272482, IMG submission 192427) | Soil microbial communities from uranium-contaminated site in the Upper Colorado River Basin, Wyoming, United States - RVT160D0 (version 2) ...
GAACATGTCGACCTGTCTCTCATAGCGGAAGAGGCCTCTGAAACGCTCCTCCCGCTCGCGGAAAAACGCGGCCTCACCATCGAGACCTCCGGCGAGGTCAGCCCCACCGTCGGCTCGCACGCGCTCCTGCTGCAGATGACGACGAACCTCGTGCACAACGCGATCGTCCACAACCTGGCTGAGCGGGGCACGGTGTGGGTCACGACCAGCGTCCACCCCAAGACCGTGGTGCTCACCGTCGAGAACACCGGCGAGAAGCTCTCGCCCCAGTTGGTATCCACGCTTGTCGAGCCGTTTCAGCGCGGCACCGGCCGGATACGCGACGGCCAGGCGGGTGTCGGCCTCGGCTTGGCGATCGTCAAGAGCACCGCCCAAGCACACGGCGGGAAACTCGCCCTCACTCCCCGCCCCGATGGGGGTCTGCGCGTCAGGGTGCGACTACCTGCCGCACCACCGCACGCTGGCAGATGAAGCCGACCGTCGCTGAACGCGTCGCCGAGACCGTGGAACGTGACCATGATGATCCGTAACTGCCGCCCGGAAGATGGCCCCGACATCGCGCCCCTCCTGGCACAGCTTGGCTACCCGACCTCACCAGACCAGGTCACTCGAAGGATCCACGAGTGGGGTGCGGACCCCGGACGGCACCTGCTCGTCGCCGACGTCGATCAGACCGTGGCCGGCCTCGCGGCGCTCTGTCTCATCCCGCTCATCCACCGAGATCACGCACTCGCCCGGCTCGTCGCGCTGGTTGTCGACGATCGGCACCGCAGCGCCGGAGTCGGACACGCGTTGCTGGACCGGGCGGAACAAATCGCCCAACAATACGGCTGCGAAGAAATGGAGATCACCAGTAGCCGGAGCCGTGACGCGGCCCACCGGTTCTACAGGTCCCACGGCTACGACGACTTGTGCGAAACCTCGGCACGGTTCCGCAAGCAGCTCAGCCCCGCGTAGGTCTTTGACCCGCCGCGGTCGGCCCCGGTCTCATGAGGCCGACCCGCGCCCCTCGGCGACCGCGGTGAGCACGTGCCGGGCCAGGACGACGCCGGCGTCGGGCGCGCCGGCCGCCGACGCGCGGGCCGACATCGCCCCGATCCGCTTGGGATCGGTGAGCACCGGGATAAGGGTGGTCTCGATCCAGGCCGGGTCGAGGTCGGCGTTGTCGACGAGCAGGGCACCGCCGGCCGCGACGACCGGCTCGGCATTCAGCCGCTGCTCACCGCCGCGCAGCGGCAGCGGGACGTACGCGGCCGGCAGGCCGACAGCGGCCAGCTCGGCGCACGTCATCGCCCCTGAACGGCAGATCACGAAGTCGGCCGCGGCGTAGGCGTACTGCATCTCGTCGACGTAGGGAACGACGACGTAGGGCGGGTCGGCGGGATCGCCGTCCGGCACCTCGACCACACGCCGCGGCCCGGCGATGTGCAGTACCTGCACGCCGCTCGCCCGTAACGCCGCGGCCGCGCCGGACACCGCGGCGTTGATCGCCCAGGCGCCCTGCGAACCGCCGGTGACCATCAGTACCGGGCCGTCGGGTCGCAGGCCGAACCGCTGCCGGGCCATGTCACGCAGCGCGGGCCGGTCGAGCCCGGTGATCGCCGGCCGCAGCGGGATCCCGATGGCGGTGGCGTGAGCCAGCCGGACACCCGGCGTGGCGGTGAACACGTGCGTCGTCATCCGGGCCGCCAGCCGGTTGGCCACTCCGGGCCGGGCGTTGGCCTCGTGGACGACGATCGGCAGGCCCTGCCTGCGGGCGGCGAGGTACGCCGGCGCGGCCACGTAGCCACCGAAGCCCACCACGATCTCGGCCCGCACGCGGTCGAGCACCGCCCCGGCCGCCAGCACCGAGTCGCGCAGGCGGCCTGGCGTCTGGAGCAGGGCCAGGCTCAGCTTGCGCGGCAGGGGCGCCGGCGGGATGAGTTCGAGCGGATAGCCGCGGGCCGGGATGAGCGTGGTGTCCAGGCCGCGGACGGTGCCGAGGGCCGTGATCTCGGCCGTGGGCTCCAGCCGGCGCAGCGCGTCGGCGAAGTTCATCGTGGGCTCGATGTGCCCGGCCGAATGGCCGCCGGCGACAACGACGCGCGGTGCCGTCACGCCCACCCCCGGCGTGGTCGTGTCTCGCGCCGGGCGGAGGTGGCCAGCACGCCCCCGGCGACGCCGAACTCCCCGGCCGGCTCGGCTATGGGGAAATCAAAATAGGTGTCTGGATAAGGCTCGTCTTTCAGCGTGTAGTGCCACCACTCCTGGTCGTATGAGCTGAACCCGCAGGTCTCCATGACACCACGAAGGTGCTCACGGTTTCTCGCTTCGACTTGTGTGATGCCTTTTGCGCCATGGTGTGAGATTGGATCCATCAGGTCGTAGTCACCGCCCATTGGCGCGAGCTCGCCGGTAGCCAGGTGATAGAGCGTCAGGTCAACGGTGCTGCCCCGGCTGTGGCCCGACTTGGCGGCCACGTATCCTTTTTCAAACATCTCGGCTCTGTCGATATTCGGATAGTGTCGCAGCTTCGTCCGGCCGTCCTCCGGCCGTGTCGACCAGCGCAGAAAGCAATCCACGGCACGTTGCGGGCGGTAACCATCCCAGAGAAGCAGACCGAAGCCAAGGGATTCGGCCTTCTCTCGCGCCCTTTCCAGGGCCTCGCACAGAGTCCTCGTGCCGACAATCCGATTTGCCACGTATCCGTCCACCGGCTTGCCGGTAAAGTTGTCCCAGGTGGCGTACTTGGCATCCCAACGTATTCCGGATACGCACTCGTCGACAAAGACAAAGGCGTCCTTCATTGACTTTTCCCTGTCAGTGTCAACGACACCATCCGGTCGATCACCTCGGCGAGCGGCAGCCCTGCGGCCGCCATCATTCTCGGATAACGGCTGTATGAGGTCATGCCGGGCAGAGTGTTGACCTCGTTGAGGACGACCGTGCCATCTTCCTTGAGAAACATGTCCACCCGCGACAGTCCCCGGCATCCCAGGGCGCGATATATGGCTTTTGCCGTCTCCTGGACGAGCGAGCGCGACTCTGCCGAAATGTCAGCGGGAACGATCGCTGTCGAGTTTTCCGAACCGCTTTCCGGCTCAGCCTCCTGATGGATTCTGAAGAAGCCATGAGACAGCGCGATTCGATCCACTTCGCCTGCGGTCAGGTCCAGGTCGTTTCCCAGGATGGCACATCCGACCTCGCGGCCGGCGACGGCCTCTTCGATCAACACCTTCGAGTCATACTGTCTTGCGGTTTCCACCGCACCGGGCAGGTCTTCTTTTCGGGACACCTTGCTGACGCCGAATGACGAACCCGAGCGGGCCGGCTTCACGAAGACGGGATAGGTGACGTGGTCGGGATCGACGTTCTCGTTCGCCGCGACGGTCCAGAAACTCGGCGTGGCGATGCCCGCGCTTCGCACGACCAGGTATGCGAGGGACTTGTCCATGCACAGGGCAGAGCTCTGGACATCGCAGCCTGCGTAGGGGATGCCGGAGAGCTCCAACAAGCCCTGCATCGCGCCATCTTCACCGAGCTTGCCGTGCAGGATGGGCAGCACCAGGTCCAGGCTGATCGTTTCGTACTTCCCCTGGTCCAGGACAAGCAGTCCGTGTACGCCTCGGTCCGGCGAGAGGACGGCCGGACGGCAGCCGCCGCTCTCCCAATTGGGGCCAGGACCGTCACAGAGCTGCCAAGCGCCGCTCCTCGTTATCCCGATATAGAACGGTTCGTACCTGCCGGTGTCGAGGTTGTTGGCGACCTCCTGGGCAGACTTGACGGAGATGGGGTGCTCTTCAGAACAGCCCCCGAATATGATGCCGATCTTCAATCTATCCATGGTGTTTCCTGCCATCGAATTTCAGGCAGTTGACGATGGAGTTTTCCACCGCGTCGCACAGGGCGTGGTCTGTGTAGTAGGCGGTGTGCGGACTGATGATCACATTCGGCAGCTCCTGCAGCCGCAGCAGTGCTTTGCTTTCGATGGGTCTGTTTCTGCGGTCGGCGTAGAATATTCCTTCCTCTCCTTCGAGGACATCCAACGCCGCACCGCCCAATCCACCGCTTTCCAATGCTGAAACGAGGGCTTCCGTATCAAGAAGCGCGCCGCGCCCAGTATTGACGATGAACGCGCCGTGCTTCATCTGCTCGATGCGTCGACGATCCAGGAGATGGTGTGTGTCCGCGTTGAGCGGGGTATGGAGAGTCACGATGTCGCTCCGCCGCAGCAGCTCGTCGAGAGGGACGTAGTCGGCAGCGATCTTGGGGTGATCGTCATGGGCCAGTATCCGGCCGCCGAAGCCGCGCAGCCGGTCCATGACCGCCGCGCCGATGCGTCCCGTTCCGACCACCCCGACGGTCAGGTCGCGTAGTTCCTTCCCGCGCACATCATCCAGCCGGTAGTCATGGATATCCGCACGGCGGATGACGGACTTCGCGCTTCGCACTGCCATCAGCATCAGCATCAGCGTGTAGTCGGCTACGCTGTCCGGCGAGTAGGCGACGTTTTCGACGCAAATGCCGACGCGCTCCGCGTAGGTCACGTCGATATGGTTGTATCCAATGCTCCTTGTGGAGATATACGCTACGCCGGCCTGGCTGAGCGCGAGAAGCGTGGAATTTGTGACTTGAGTCTTATGACCGACGCTGATGCACCGGTTTCCCGATGCCAGCTCGACGTTGGCTTCAGATACCGCCGCCTCCGTGATGGTCGGCCCAACGCCAAAGCGAGGCGCCAGCTGCCGAAACAAGGCGGCCTCGTCCGGCCCGCATCCATAGGCCGTGATTCCCATTTTGGGGACGGCCAGGGCGGACGAGGACGCCAGCGATCGTGTGCGGCGGGCCGCCGTTAGTGCTGGTTCGCTGTAGGTCATGCGTCCACTCAAGGCGGCGCGTGGTTGCCAGCACGTATGTGGTTCTCGATACGCCGACGATATGCTACCAGCCAGTAACATGCGGCTGCGGGCTGCGGGAAGGCGCGACATTCACTGCGTCATGACGCAAGCTCGCGGCCGCGCGTGATCGATGCGGGCCGATCACTTGACGCGCCACCGGCCGGTACGCGGCAATACGTTCAGGCGTACCCGCGCGGCGTCCACTGTGGAGGGACTATGCGAAGACGATTGCTCAGCGGCCTGCTGGCCGCATGCCTGACCGCTTCGATAGCGGTGGGCGGACCAGCCAAGCCCGCCAAGGCGGTGGACGCGTCGTTCTGGATCAACGTCGCCGTGTCGGTGGCGGGAAGCCTGTTCGGCGGCGGCGGAGGAGGCGGGGTGACCCCGGCCGACCTGGAGCGGGCGAAGCAGGAGATCCTCGGGGCGATCAGGGACTCGCAACGGGAGATCCTCAACCACATCGACGCCATCGCCGCCGCGGACGTGCGGGCATGCCTGCGGTCGGGCACCCTGCTGATGCCGACCATCGACCAGATGGACGAGTACACGCTGCCGGTGTTCATGCAGAACAGCATCAACTGCGCGACGCTGTCCAGCGCCTACTTCGACGCGGTGCAGGACCTCGCCGCGGCGGACAACATCGCCAGGCTGATGGGCGAGATCTACTCGATCGCGATGGTCAGTTTCGCGAAGCTGGGGTTCGACGCCACCTTCCTGCTCGACGATCTGATCGGCAGCTACGAGTCCGTGCTGAACAAGATCAAACCGTGGTGCCAGCACTCGTGGGGCACCGCGTGGGATCCCGAGTTCGCTTGGTACACCGAGCACACGTACGCCTGCCGGGCGCACAACGACGATGTCGAGTGGGCGACGGAGAAGATCGCCGGCTCGCAGGTGATCGATCCCATCGACTACGTCTGGGTCGAGACCAACGTGATGCGCAACACCGTGCGTCCCTATGTCGAGCAGACGCTGCCGCGGCTGAGGCAGATCAGGGCCGGAGTATGACGGGAGGAATGGCATGAGACGCAAGGCGCTGTGGCGGCTCGTCGCGGCCATGGTCGGAGCTGTCCTGCTCGTGCCGGGCGCCGTGCAGCCGGCCCGGGCGGACGATGCCAACTGGGACAGCTACGTCGACCTCGGCATCGACGTGTTGACGAGCTTCCTGCAAAAGAGCGAAGACGGACTCGACGCCTTCGAGCTCCTCGAGCTGACCCGGCAGTTGAAGGACGCGCTGCTCGGCGTCAAATCCGATCTGTTCTCGCACGTCGACCAGCTCGCGGTCGCCGACATCCGGGCAGACGCCAGGTTTACTGTGGACAATGTCCGGATGCTCGACCTGCCGGCGACCCGCGGAGCCTACGTGATCAGGGTCGCCGGCGCGGCCGCCAACGCACGCGAGAAGCTCACGGTCTTCAGCTCCGACGCCCACCGGGACACGGTCGGCAGAGCCATCATCGCCGAGTACCAGGCCCTCCTCGTCGGCCAGGGAAGGCTGGGCATGGCACCCGCCTACGACCAGTACGAGGAGGCGCTCCGGCACGTCATCGACAACGTCGCGCCGACGTGCACGGAGTTCTACGACCCGAAGCTGGGCTCGTACACCCACAGTTGCAATTTCAATGGCAAGAACGTCACCGGCAAACAACGAATCAGTAGCAGCACGGGGCTGTGGGAGCACAGCTACGACGGTGTCAACTGGCATCCCGGCGAGATGAACAGGGCCGTCGTCGTCAGCAAGGTGATGGAGCAGACGGTGCAGGATCTGGCCAAGCAGGCGCTCGCCCAGCTGATGCTGCACGACCACTGACCGACCCCGAGGTGGTGCCCGGCCTCCCCCCGCCGGGCACCACCTATGTCGCACCACCCGCGGCTTCGATCACCTCGGTGAGGCCCGCGAGCCCCCGGCGGAGGGCGGCGCCGGTCGGGTGGCCGTACCCGACCAGCAGCGCGGGCGGGGCCGGGGATCCCGTCCAGTAGTACGGTGTGAGCGTCTGCACCCGGATCGCCCTGGCGGCGAGCATCGAGGCCACCTCGGCCGCGTCCGTGCCCGGCGGCAGGTAAAGGGGCGTGGCGCCTACCGTCTCTGGCACACCGAGCCGGATCCGGTCGCCGAGCGGTGCGAGTGTCGACTGTAGAAACTGCCGCTTGTAGGCGTACAGGCGGAGGACGCGGCGGCCATGCGCCTGCATCGCGCCGTCCCGCAGCAGCTTGGCCGCGGCGAGCTGCGCGATGTACGGCGGTGTCTCGCCGCTGTCGCGCAGCAGCCGGGTGATCGGTGCCGCCAGCGCGGCGGGGACGACGGCGTAGCCGAGCTGCAGCGCTGGCGTGAGGTGCGCGCCGATCGCGTCGGCCATGACCGTGCGGTCGACGCCCGCGGCGGCCAGGAGGCCGGGCAACGAGGTCGGGCCCGAGGATGGCGTCCCGGCCCGCGTGAGCATGACGACGTGGCCGCCGGTGCGTTCGGCCCACGCCACCACGGCTCGTCTCCGTTCCAGCGTCATGGGCTGGCCCAGCGGCAGCTGGCCGTCCGGCGCGACGATGAGCACCCGGCAGTCCCGCGATACGCCGTCCAGACCGGCGCCCTGTCCGTCGACCGGCAGTGGGACGGGGGTGCCGACCGCGGCGCGGATCGCGGGCGGGGCCGGGAGCTCGAGGCCGACGGGGGCGGCACCGAGTGCGGCGAGGGCGAGCCGCAGGGCGTGGGCGGGGCCTTTGGTGATCACGACGATGTGGCGGTCCAGCGATACGCCCATCGGCCACAGCACCTGCCGGATCAGGGCGTTGCGCAGTTCCGGCAGCCCGAGCACGGGGACGCGAGCGGGTGGCGGCGCGGAGGCCGCGCGGCGCCACGCGGTGGTCCAGGCGGCGGTGGGAAACAGCTCGCTGGCGAGATGGCCGGGCGTGAGATCCACGGTGGACGGCGGGCCGAGGGCCGAGCGGCGCATCGTCGGCCGGGTGCGGGCGGCCACGTATGTGCCGGATCCGCGGCGCGCCTCCAGGTAGCCGCGGGTCAGCAGTTCCGTGTACGCCGCCGAGGCGACGCCGCGGGAGATGCCCAGCTCCGTGGCGAGTGTGCGGGTGGACGGCATGCGCATGCCGCCAGGCAGCCGCCCCTGGTCGACGGCGACGATCATCTGGGCGGTGATCTGCGCGTGCAACGAGCGCCGCGGTTCGCCCTTCGGGTCCAGCTGGATCGGTATGGTGAGCGGTTCCCTGGATCGCATGGTCTTAGATATAGAGCGACGTGGCTGTGGGGCGGCTGCGTGCCGGTTGTCGGTGATCCCCGGGGGAGGGTTCGTGGAGACGACTGTGGCGGTGCGCGTGCTTGGACCGGTCCAGGTCACCGGGCCGGCAGGGGTGGCTGTCCTCCCCAGCGCGCGCCAGCGGGCCGTCGTGGCGGTACTGGCCCTGCGCCCCGGTGCGGCGGTCACCCAGTCGCGCCTGGTCGACGCGCTGTGGGGCCGGGACGCGCCGCGCACCGCGGTGAAGACCCTGCACAGCCACGTCGCCCGGGTGCGCCAGGCGCTTGCCGCCTGCGGGCTCGCCGGGACACTGGTCACGCGCGACCACTCGTACGCGCTGGTCCTGGCCGAGGACGCGGTGGACGCGGCTCTGTTCGAGATGTGCGCCGAGCGTGGCCGGGCCCAGCTCGCGGATGGCGAGCCGGCCGCGGCGGCGGCGAGTCTGCGCGACGGGCTGGCGCTGTGGCAGGGCGACGTGGCCGAGGGGGTCGAGCTGGCCGGCTGGGGCGGGGCGGAGGCCGACCGGCTGCACGAGGCTCGCCTGGCGGCCGCCGCCGACCTGTGGGAGGCCGAGCTACGGTGCGGACACCACGACCTCGCCGCCGCCGAGCTGGAACGGCTGCTGGTGGCGCACCCCACCCAGGAGCGCCTGGTCGGCCTGCTCATGCTGGCGCGCTACCGGGCCGGCCGGCACGCCGCCGCGCTCGACGCCTACCAGCGGCTGCGAGCCGTGCTCGCCGACGAGCTCGGCCTCGACGCCGGGCCGGAGCTGCGCGAGCTGTACGCGGCGATCCTGCGCCGTGACCCGGCGCTGCGGGCCACCCATTCCACCGTGGACGTCCCGCCGGCGCAGGACGCGGCCGAAGCCGTCGCGCCCCCGCCGCGGCCGGCCCAGCTACCGGCGCCGGCCGGGCACTTCACCGGCCGTACCGAGGAAATGAACGCCCTCGACGGCGGTGGCGACATCGCGGTCATCTCCGGCGCGGCCGGGATGGGCAAGACGGCGCTGGCCGTCGAGTGGGCGCACCGCGCCAGGGACCACTTCCCCGACGGGCAGCTCTTCCTCGACCTGCGCGGGCACGACCGGCAGGCGGCCCTGCCGCCGGCGGCGGCGCTGGCACACGTGCTGCGCGGCCTCGGCGTCGCGGCTGACCGGATGCCCGTCGAGCAGGCCGAGCGGTCCGGTCTCTTCCGCTCGCTGCTGGACGGCCGGCGGATCCTCGTCGTGCTCGACAACGCCGGCGAGGTCGCCGATGTGCTGCCGCTGGTGCCCGCGGGTCCCGGCAGCAGGCTGCTCGTCACGAGCCGGTCGCGGCTGGCTGGGCTGGGTGCCCACCACGCCGTACACGCCGTCGCGCTCGACGTGTTACCTCCCGCGGAGGCGGAAGAGCTGCTGGGGCGGGCGCTCGGTGCCGACCGGGTGGCCCGGGAGCCGGAGGCGGTCCGCCGCCTCGCGGCGCTGTGCGACGGGATGCCGCTGGCCCTGCGTATCGCCGCGGCGCGGCTCGCCGCCCGCCCGCGCCAGCGGATCGAGGATCTGGCCGGCGAGCTGGCCGCCACCGACCGGCTGGGCGCGCTCGCGCTTCCCGGTGACGAGCGGAGCGTGCGCGCCGCGTTCACCAGCGCGTACCAGGCGTTGAGCGCGCCGGCGGTGCGCTTGTTCCGCACGTTGAGCCTGCTGCCCGGCGGCACCGTGAGCGGGCACCTCGCCGCGGCGGCGACCGGCCAGCGACCGGCCGAGGTGAGCGCCGCGCTCGACGAGCTGGTAACCGCGCACCTGCTCACGGAGACCGGCCGGGACCGGTACCGCTACCACGATCTGATCCAGCTCTTCGCCCGCGAGCGCGCGGCCGGTGACGAAACCCGGGAGACCCGCGAGGAGGTGACCGCGCGGGCGGTGGACTGGTACCTCGCCGTCGCCGCCGCGGCCAACAAGCTCGTGGATCCGGGGCGGGACCGGGTCACCGCCACCGTCACGTGGCCGCCGGCCGAGATGCCGTTCCCGCCCGAGCGGTCCGCGGCGCTGGCGTTCCTCGACGAGGAGCGGGACAACCTCGTGCCGGTCGTGCGGCAGGCCGCCGAGCACGGCCCGCCGGCCGCGGCCTGGCAGCTGACGTATCTGCTGACCGGCTTCTACGACTCGCGCGGGCACTGGCAGGACCGGGTCGTCATGTGCCAGTGGGCGGTCACCGCGGCCAGCGCCGCCGCCACGGACCCGGCCGTCGAGGGGTTGATGCGCAGCGGCCTCGGCGTGGCCTGCATCATGACCAGGCAGTTCCACGAGGCGCGGACCCACCTCGACCATGCGCTGGCGCTGATGCGGCGCGGTGGCGACCGGCGGGGCGAGGGGCACGCGTACAACAACATCGCGGTCGCGCTGAGCCAGCAGCGGCGGTTCGACGAGGCCGTCGAGGCGTACCAGCGGGCGCTGGCGGCGCACGCGGCCGACGGCCACGAGCTGGGCAAGGCGGTGGCACTGGTCAACATGGGCGAGGCGTGCGTACACATGGGACAGACCGGCCGCGCCGTCGAGCACCTCGCCGAGGCGCTGACGATGAGCGTGGCGCTGGGCGTCCAGCGGCTGGAGGCGGCCGCCCGCAACGGGCTCGGCCTGGCCCGGCTCGCCGAGGGCAAGCCCGGTGCCGCGCTCGACCACCTGCGGCAGGCGCTCGCGCTGCGGGAGCAGGCCGGCGACAACAGGTACGCGGCGCACACCTGGAACGACCTCGGGGCGGCGCACCTCCAGGCCGGCGACCCGGCGGCGGCCGCGGAGAGCGCGCGTGCCGCGCTGGCGCTCAGCCGGCAGATCGACGACCAGCACGTGGCCGCGGTGGCGCTCTACCGCCTCGGCCTCGCCCGCGCCGCGGCGGGCCGGCGGGCCGCTGCCAGGCGCGGCCTCGAGGCCGCCCTCCGGCTGCGCCAGCGGGTGCCGGACGCGTACGAGGAGGCGCAGGTGTTCGCGGCGCTCGGCGACCTCGCGTACGCCGGCGGCGACCGAGCAGCCGCCAAAGGCGCCTGGGCAACGGCACTGGACCTGTACCAGAAAGCCAACGCGCCAGCCGAAGCCGGCGCGCTGGCCGCCCGGTCCGACGCTAGTCTCCAGATTGGACAGAGTCCTGGATCGTGACCGTGCCGGTGCGGCGCCCGACGGTCGCGCCGCTCGCCTGGAGCAGCACCACCGTGAGAAACTCTTCCGGCTCCGGGACCCGGTCCGGCACGATCTGCAGGGTGATGTAGCCCTCGCTCGCGCCCGGGGCTATCGCGCCCTTGCTCTCGCGTATGTCCACATAGTCCGCCTGCGGCTTCGCGCTGCCCGCCTCGGTCCGGTAGACGAAGACGACCTCCTGCTGAGTCGGCTTGGAGAGCCCGACCCGTACATCGCACTTCTGGTACTCGGGTGCGGCCGTGGCGGCTCGCAGCTTGGGCATGGTCTCCCAGCAGATGTACTGCGTGGAGAACTCGACCACCACACGATCCACATCCGCTTTCGCGGCGGCGGCCGGGACGCCGACCAGGGCCGCGACGAGCGCGAGCACGACAGTAAACCGCAAGCGCGATCGCACATCTACCTCCGTCGATAGGGCTTTCTATCGTGCGGGTTGCGGCTCGGCCGTGTCTATCATCTTGGCGACATCGATGTGCGTGCCGATCGGCAGCAGGTACAGCAGCAGCGCGCCGGTCATCGCCAGTGCGAAGCTGACCAGCCCCATGGTGAGCGCGATGACGCCGTGGAAGGCGATCCCGGTGACCAGCATTACCCGCTTGCCGCGCGGCCTCATCAGGATGGCCAGCGCCAACGCCAGCTCGATGGCCAGCGGAGACCAGGTGAGCAGGGCCACGCCCAGCGGTGCCCCGGTCAGCGTGTCGGTGACCGGACGCAGCCACGGCGGCGCGCCGAAGAGCGGGTGCCGGAGGAAGTAGAACATCGCCGTGCCGTCGGACCATTCGCGAACCCCGAGTTTCGCGACGGAGGACTGGAAGTAGACGACCGCCACCTGGATCTGGATCAGCGCCAGCGCCGTGCCCGCGACGACCCGGCCGGTGCCGATGGTCTGCTCCGTCTCGGGTGGCCGCTGCCAGTGCCACCGGCGCCCGTCGGTCAGCCCCATCGGCACCAGCAGGAGGGTCAGGATCGCGGTGAGCTGGTCGCCGCCGTCCGGCACGACGGCGTTCGAAAGCAGGCTCCACGAGATGTACGCGTGCGGGATCGCGGTGACCCGCGGGCGCCAGCCGCTCGCCACCACCAGCAGGACCAGCACGCCGCACCAGCGGGCCAGCTGGCCGCCGCCGGCCGGGACGGCGCAGAAGAGACCGGCGGCCCGGAGGTCGCCGCACGTCCCGCCGGCGTTCGACGGGTCGAACAGCACCGCCGGCCGGGTCGCGGCCAGCGTCGCGGCGCTGCCCAGCGCCAGCGCCGTACGGGCCAGACCCACGCCCGACGACCACGGAGGCACGGCGAGGCGCGGCCGGGCCCACCGTCCGGCGGCCACCACGAACCGGCTCAGCAGGTCACGGTCACCCTCACCACCTGGGACGGCATGACCGTCGGCAGATCCCGCCACGCCCATGGCAGTACCTCCTGGAGAATCAGACCGACATCGCCGCAGAGCTCGCGGCGCGTCGAGTAGTTGACGACGGTGGCCCCGGCCGGCAGCCGGGAAAGGCAGTCGGTCGGCGCGCCGTCACACGACGACCAGGCCGAGTCGGACACCTGGGCACGCAGGTTCCGGATGTACATCTCCTGGGCCTGGCCGATCCGGTCCAGGCCCATCAGGTCGGCCGGCACCGCGACGCGTCCCGGCGAGAGCCGGCGCCACGAGCCGTCCGCGCCACGGCCGACGGCCGACAACTCCGGAGTACGCGGGCTCCGCGTGAAGAATGCCCAACTCTGCGGCGCGAACGCCCTGGCATAGTGGCGCTCGCCCGTGAACGGCAACGAGAACGGCGTCACCGGCAACGCGCCGTGTGCGACGTACACCACGAACATCACGGCCACGGCGGCCACTGCGAGCACTCGGCGGCCAAGGCGCCGGTCGGCGACCCACGCCGCGTTGCCGGTGTCCACCTGGTTCACCTCCTCCGGCTCACGCCCGCAGGCCCATCGACACGTCGCGGATCATCGTGTCCTGGACCAGCTGCGACGCCTCCAGCGCGAGGCCGGAGGGCTGCCACACCTCCTGCAGGAACGCGGTCAGCACGCTCGACGACACGATGTCCACGTAGTTCTCCAGGCAGCACGGCTTCACGAAGTTGAACCGCAGCTTGTTCTGCCGGAGGATGTCGACGAACCCCTGGTCGTAGACGCTTCCGAAGAGGCGCTTGACCGCCTCGTCCACCACCGCGGCGCCCCACCGCCGGTTGAGCGAGTCGCGGGCCAGCGCCGACAGGTCCCGCAGCGCGCCCTGTGCCTTTACCGGGTCGCCGCTCTGCAGGTTGGCCGCGAACGCGCTCCCCCACCGCTGGTCCTTGGCGATGCTCTCGTTGATCGCCTTCTGGCCTTCCCGCAGGGTGTCCGTCCACGGGATCCGCCCACGGCCCAGCGACTCCAGGTAGGGCGCCGCGGGACCCTCGTTGAACAGCACCGCGTCGGACAGCTGGACCGGGCTGAACTTCGGCGCCTGCGCGGCCGCCTCCGCCCGCCCCTGCCACAGGTAAAGCCCTCCCGCGGCCAGGACGAGGGCGAGGAGCACCGCCAGCCCCCGGGTACTTCGGATGATGCCTGTCACGCTCACGTCATGACCTCCACAGTGGATCGGTCGCAGAGAAGGTTCTCCGCGTACCGAGCAATCTGCGGCATCTACTCAGTGGGCGACAGGTCCACTACTCGTCCGCTCCGGCCAGGATGTGGCCCTGTCGGGCGTGGCGGTAAGCGTTTGTTCGGCGAGCGTGTCCAGTGGTGGCGGGTCACCCTGGGTGATGCGGGCGACGTGGAACCGCAGCGTCGCGGCCCGGCCGCTCAGGTCGAGAGTGGCGAGCGCGTTGTGAAAGAACGGCCCGCGCGGTATCCGCCAGCCGAACAAGGGTTTTGGCACGCCCGCCGTGCGGGCCAGCAGGCGCCCGACCACGCCCGCCACCGCGAACGACGCGATGCCGTTGAGCAGGCGCATCGTCCGGGCCAGCGGGTTGCGGATGGGCGAGCAGACGACCTGGTACACCGGTGCTGAGTCGCGCCGCAGCTTCGCCTTGGCCAGGTACGAGTAGTGCACGTCGCCGGAGAGAAACAGGATGCTGCCGGGCGCGGTGCCGCGGCGGCCGGCGGCGACCTCGGCGACCACCCGGGCCAGCGCGTCGAAGGAGGCGCGAAACGCGCCCCAGTGTTCCAGGTCGATGGCCTGCCGCACCCGCTCGCCCCAGCGGGCGGCCCGGCGGCCCCACGCGCCGTCGCAGACCGCCTCGTTCCAGCTCTCCAGCTGGTGCAGCCCGGTCGGGAGCAGGACCGGCAGGGAGGTGCCGATGACCAGGTGGTCGACGTCACCGGTGGCCAGGTCGTCAAACCAGGCCCACTCGGCCGGGTCCAGCATCGCCCGCTCGCCCGGGGTGAGCACGCGCGCGCACCTCGAGTCCAGCACGACCAGGCGGGTGCGGCCGTAGTCGCGGGCGTAACTCCAGCGGTTGCGTTCCGGCTCGGCGTCGGCCAGCCACGCGAACTCGTCCAGCGCCGCGCTCGCGTCGCCGTCCGCGTCCCGCAAGGCGGCCAGGAGGGGGTCGGCCGAGAGCTCGTCCGGGGACAGGTTGCCCAGATGCTGGTACACCCAGTACGCGCCCAGCCCGGCCACGACCCGCCGCCGCCACCACGCCTGCGCCCGCATCGTCTCCTGCCATTGGGCGGAGGTGTTCCAGTCGTCGCGCAGGTCGTGGTCATCGAAGATCATCGCCGTGGGCGTGGTGGACAGCAGCCACCGCAATGCCGGCTCGCTCCACGCCTGGCGGTACAGCTCGGCGTACTCCTGGAAGTCGGCGATCTCCTTGCCCGGCGTTCCACCGGTGTCCCGCCGGTCGGCGATGAACTCCACCATCTCCGGCGGCGGCTCGTCCGCGTAAACCTGGTCGCCCAGCAGAAGCAGCAACGAGGGCCACTCCTGCTCGTCCAGCTCGGTCATCCGGATCGCGTAGGAGCGCAGGACGTCGACACCGTGTGACAGGGTGTGCACCACGTCGTGTGGCACGCTGCTGCGGCACGAACCGAACACCAGGCGCAGCCGCTGCTCCGGGTCGATCGTCCGGATCCGGCTCGGTGGGTAGTCGTGTCCGGCCGGTGGCCACACCTGCTCGCCATCGACATCGATGGTGTACGGATAGCTGCCGCCCAGCTCCAGACCGTCGAGAACGAGCAGCGCGTAGTGGTGCCCGTGCACGGTGAAGGTGCGCGCCCGCACGGTGCCGCCATCGCCGGCGTGGAGCCCCACGGTGCCCGGCGCTTCGGTCTGCACCCAGACCGAAGCGGCGGTCTCGTCCACGTATCGCAGCAGCGGACCGAGCACCAATCCGGCCATCTTTCCTCCCGGACGCCCGGGGGACGGCTGGGCGCCAACGTCCGACTGTAGTGCCGCCCTGTCCGGGTCGCTGGTGAGCCCTGGCGAGCGCGGGGACGGACCGTTACGGGGCCAGCTTCTCGATGGTGATGGGCAGCTCCCGCACCCGTACGCCGGTCGCGTTGAAGACGGCGTTCGCGATCGCCGGTGCGGCGCCGGCGGTGCCGAGCTCGCCGATGCCGCGTACCCCCATCGGGTTGAAGATGGTGTCCGGATGCTCGACGAAGTGGACGGCGATCGGGGGCACGTCGGCGTTCACCGGTAGCAGGTAGTCGCCGAGGTTGGCGTTCGCGATCCGGCCGCTCGCCGGCTCGACCAGCGCCCCCTCGGAGAGTGCCTGGCCGATGCCGAAGATGACCCCGCCGACGATCTGGCTGGTGGCCGCCTTGGGGTTCACGATGCGGCCGGCGTCGATGACGGTGGTCATCCGGGTCAGGCGGGGCTCGCCGGTCCAGCGGTTCACCCGCACCTCGCAGAAGTGGGCGCCGAAGGAGTGGAAGGCGTACCGGCTGCCGTCGCCGCCGCTGTCCCGGCCGGTGGCCTCGACGGCGGAGGTGCTGGTCGTCTCCAGCAGGTCGCCGAAGGCGATCCGGCGCCCCTCGGCGACCAGTTCGCCGTCGCGGTACGCCACGCCGGCCGGTGCCATGCCGTGGAACGGCGAGCGTTCGTGCGAGACGGCGAGCTGGATGAGCGCGGCGATGGCCGCCTCGACCGCGGCGCGCAGTGCCGAGCCGACGCTGGCGGTGGAGGTCGAGCCGAAGGCGCCGGTGTTGTCCGGCAGTGTCGAGTCGCCCAGCTGCGGCGCGATCCGGGCCAGCGGCAGGCCGAGACGATCGGCGCCGAGGATCGCCAGGACGGTCCACATGCCGGTGCCGAGGTCGGCGGTGGCCGTGGAGACCGCCGCGGTGCCATCGGCCAGCAGCCGCACCTTCACGGTCGTGGGCAGCCGGCCGGCCGGATACAGCGCGGTCGACATCCCCATGCCGATCAGCCAGTCGCCGTCGACGGTGGCCCGCGGTGCGGGCTGGCGCCGGTGCCAGCCGAACTCCGCCGCGCCCCGCTCGTAGCACTCGTCGAGGTGCTTGCTGGACCACGGCACGTTTCTGCCGGGATAGAGGGTGGCGTAGTTGGCCATCCGCAGCGCGATCGGATCCATCCGGGACGCGTGGGCGAGCTCGTCCATCGCGCTCTCCAGCGCGAACAGGCCGGACTCCTCCCCCGGTGCCCGCATCACGGTGGACGGCGGCACGTCCAGGCGGACCACCCGCTGCGCCACGTGCAGGTTGTCGGTCTTGTAGAGCAGCCGGGACGTGGTCGCGGTGGCCTGTTCGGCGAACCAGCCGGAGGTGGAGAGGCTGGAGTACGCCTCGTGCTTGAGCGCGGTCAGCCGGCCGTCCCGGGTCGCGCCGAGCGCCACCGTGTGTGCCACGGCGGACCGGTGCCCGGTGACGGTAAAGGTCTGCTCCCGGGTGAGCACCGTCTTGACCGGCCGGTCGAGGGCCCGCGCGGCGGCCGCCGCGACGATGTCGTGCGCCCAGGTGGATGCCTTGTTGCCGAAGCCCCCGCCCACGTGCGGGCTGATCACGTGTACCGCCGTGCTGTCCAGGCCGAGCGCGGCGGCGATGCTCCGCGCGTGCCCGATCGGGACCTGGGTGCCGCTGTACGCCGTCAGCCGCCCGTCCCGCCACACGGCCACCACCGCGTGCGGCTCCATCGCGTTGTGGTGCTTGCTGGGCTGGCGGTATTCAGCGGTGACGCGGACCTCGCTGCCGGCCAGCGCGTCGTCGATGGAGGCGACCCCGTCGGCGAGCAGCTCGACCAGCCCGCCCGGCGGCAGCACGGCCTGCGGTATGCCGTCCACGAACGAGGCGGCCGGGGCCCGCGTGTCGTACTCGACACGGACCAGCTCGGCCGCGTCCCGCGCCTGCTCGAACGTCTCGGCGACCACCAGGCCGACGATCTGCCCGTAGTGGCGTATCTCGGTGTCCTGCAGCGGCACCCAGTTGGGCCCGGCGCCCCCGGCGACGTAGAGCTTGAGCGGGTTGGCCGGCGAGTACACGGCCAACACGCCGGGCGATGCCTCGGCGGCCCGGGTGTCCATCGAGCGGATCGTTCCCCGGCCGGTGGTGCTGAGCACCAGGTACCCATGGCACAGCCCGTCGACGCGGTGGTCCGCCGCGTACCGGGCGGCACCGGTGACCTTGAGCCGGGCGTCGACCCGGCTGACCGGCTTCCCGAGCGGTGACTCAGTCATCGCCACCTGCCAGGTCCATCAGGGCACGCACGATCGCGCGCTGCATCAAGGTGACCTTGAAGCGGTTGCGGGCCAGCGGGCGTACACCCTCGGCCGCCCGCCGCGCGGCCGCCTCGAACACCTCCCGCCGCATCGGTCGGTGCCGCAGCTCGTCCTCCACCGCGGGCAGCCGCCAGGGCACCGTCCCCACACCGCCGACGGCGATCCGCACGTCGTGGATCTTTTCGCCGACCAGGTGCACACCGACCGCCGCGGAGGCCAGCGCGAAGCCGTAGGACCGGCGGTCGCGCAGCTTCAGGTAGGTGGAGTGCCGGGCCAGTACGAGTGGCGGGACGTGCACCGCCTCGATCAGCTCGCCGGGGCGCAGGTCGGTCTCCAGGTGCGGGGTGGCACCGGGTAGCCGGTAGAAGTCGGCGAGGCGGACCGTACGGGTGCCGGCGGGCCCGCGCAGCGATAGCGCGGCGTCCAGTGCGACCAGCGCGACGGCGAGGTCACTGGCGTGCGTGGCCACACAGGAGTCGCTGGTGCCGAGGATGGCGTGACCACGGTTTTCGCCCTCGACGGCCGGGCAGCCGGTGCCGGGCTCACGCTTGTTGCACGGCGTCGCGGTGTCCCGGAAGTAGCCACACCGGGTGCGCTGCAACAGATTGCCGCCGATCGTGGCCATGTTTCTCAGCTGGGGCGAGGCGCCGGACAGCGCGCCGGCGACCATCGGGTAGGCCTGGACGCCCGGGTCGGCGGCCACGTCGCTCATCCGCTCCAGTGCGCCGATGCGCAGCCCGTGCCGGTCCGCACGGATGCCGCGCAGCGGCAGCCGGTTGATGTCCACGACCTGGTCGGGGGTCATCACGCCAAGCTTCATCAGGTCGACGAGCGTGGTGCCGCCGGCCAGGTAGGCCGTCCCGGATCGGGTCCGGGCCAGCGCCTCCCGGACACTGGCGGCCGCGGCGAAGGTGAACGGACGCATCAGCTGCCGCCGCCCCTCTTTACCGCTTCGACGATGTTGCCGTAGGCGCCGCAGCGGCAGATGTTGCCCGACATCGCCTCCCGGATCTGCTCGTCGGTGCGGGCCTGCCCTTCCTTGGCCACGGCCACCGCCGACATGATCTGACCGGGGGTGCAGAATCCACACTGGAGCGCGTCGCAGTCGATGAACGCCTGTTGCATGGGGTGCAGGGTGTCCCCATCGGCGAGGCCCTCGATGGTGGTGACCCGGGCGCGGTCGGCCGAGCCGGCCAGCGTCAGGCAGGCCAGCACCCGTCTGCCATCGACGTGCACCGTGCACGAGCCGCACTGCCCGCGATCGCACCCCTTCTTGGTGCCGGTCAGGCCGAGCCGTTCGCGCAGCGCGTCCAGCAGCGTCACTCGCGGATCCAGCCGCAGCCGCGCCGGCCGCCCGTTCACGACCAGGGTGACGTCGATCAGGTTCTCACCCGGCGGCGCGGCGGGTGGAGCGGCAGCGGCCGTGCCCGGCACGCCGACGGCGACACCGGCGGAAACCACCGCGCCGTTGCGCAACAGCTGCCGCCGAGGCACCCCAACATTGCTATCCATCTATCTATCAAACCTTCAACCGCCGGTTCTCTCAAGGGCTGATCACCACGAGACCAGCGAGAACCGTCGCGGCGGACGGTCCCAACTCCGTGCATGTTCGTCTATGTCTGTTTGTGACTGAGTCGGTTCGGAAGATAGCGCGGCCGTGCGCGTGGGACTAACAAGATGCGACAGGACTCCCATGAGGAAGGACGAGACCTTGACGACCCAACCGGGCACCAGATCGGTCGAAATCAGGGGGATGAACTGGGCCGTGCTGGGTGACAACTTCAGCACGGGCCCCCTCGTCGTCCAGGGGCTCAGCCAGTCCGACAGCAACGCGACCGTGCGGGCCAAGGCCAACGCGCTCTACGACGACATGGCTGTCATGGGGGTCAACACCGTCCGGCTGCCGATCAACACCCACACCGTCGGCACGACCTGGTGGAACGCCTACCGCGGCGCCATCGACGCCGCCACCGCCCGCGGCTTCAAGGTCATCCTCGCCTACTGGGAGGACGGCGCCGCCTCCGGCGGCCGGATCACCAACATCGCCGCGTGGAACACGATGTGGTCCAACGTGACCAGCACCTACGGCTCCAACACCAACGTCTACTTCGAGCCGATGAACGAGCCGCACGGCTACAGCTCGACCGAGTGGCGCAACGTCGCCGCCAACTGGCTCAGCACCCACTACTCGGCGGTGCCCGGCCGGGTGCTCATCGGCGGCACCGGCTTCAGCCAGGACCTACGGGACATCTGCAACGACAGCCGCTTCAACTCGACATTGCTGTCGTTCCACCACTACGCCTTCTTCTACGGTGCGATGACGTACGACGCCTTCCGCAGCCACATCCAGACCCGCCTCGGCAACTGCGCCTCCCGAGCGGTCGCGACCGAGTTCGGCGCGCCCATGGACAACGGCCTCAACTACGCCGACGCGAACAGCACCGACAACTTCGTACGCCACATCCGCGCCATGGCCCAGGTCATGCGCGACAACCAGATGGGCGGCACCTACTGGCCAGCCCTCGGCGGCAAGCCCGGCAACATCGGCTACGACTGGTACTCGATGTTCGCCCTCAGCGGCAGCGGCACCAACCTCAACCTGACCATCCGCAACACCTCCGGCGCTGACCGGATCCGGTATGCCTGGGGCGACACCGTCGGCGGCGGCCCCACGACGCCCCCGCCCACGACGGGCACCAACTACCGGATCAACGTGCGCCACAGCGGCAAGGCCATGGACGTCCAGTCACCGAACACCGACAACGGTGCGCGCGTCGGCCAGTACACGTACACCGGCAATGCGTGGCAGCAGTGGCAGTTTCAGGACGCCGGGAGCGGCTACTGGCGCATCATCAGCCGGCACAGCGGAAAGTGCCTCGACGTGGTGAGCGCTTCAACCGCCGACGGCGCCGAGCTCGTCCAGTACACCTGTGGCACCGGCACCAACCAGCAGTTCCAGATGGTCGCCAACGGCGGCTACTTCCAGCTCCGAGCACGACACAGCAACAAATGCGTGGACGTACCGGCCGCATCGACCGCGGACGGCGTGATCCTCAAGCAGTATCCGTGCAACACCGGCACCAACCAGCAGTGGTCGCGCACCGCCGTCTGACAGCCGTCGCGACGTGACCGCGGATCCGCGGTACGGCCCTCACCCCCCGGTGCCGAGCTCGTGCTCGGTGCCGGGGGCGCCGTCGTACCGGCGCCGTTGGTGGCCGCGATCGGGGCCAAGGCTCATCGGTTGAGTAGGCGTGTGAGCCCTGCGACGACGGCGGTGGTCAACGCCATCCGGCGAGGATGAGCGGCGCCGCGATGTTGTGTTTCGCGTCAGTCCGGTTGGCGCCGATTAGATTCGGGTCAGTCAGGTTCACTCGGCCGAGGTGCGTGCCCACTACTGGGGTGCTGCCCAACCCGCTTGAGCCGCCGCGGGTACCTCCCGGCTACCGCGAGCAGCCCTGGCCGGCCCGACCTGATCAGCGCGCTCTACGTCGGCGTCGCACAGGCTGGATCATGCTTTCGATGCGGCCGCGTCTGGTGAGACGGAGGATGCGGCGGCGGTGAGGGCGAAGCCTGCGGCGAACGCCACCATGGTGAGTACGCCGCGTGGCCAGAAAATGTGACTGTCTACAAAGGAGTAACTGGCGGCCAGGAGAACGAGCGAGCCGGGCAGCGTGCGGACGCCGTACCGGAGGAACATCGCCACCGACGCAGCGAGTGTCGCGGCGGCGAACGCGTAACTCCCCACGTATCCCAGCTTGTCGCCGGTGTCGAACAGAGCCTGAACCGATGGCCCTATGTCGGCGCCGGCGGCGGCGTTGCGGGCGACGGTGCCGGCGGCCACGCCGGCCACCGTGTCCAGCCCCGTGTAGAAGGCGGCGTAGACGAACGCGCACACCCAAGAGGCGACCGTCGCGACGCCGGCTGCGTCACGGCTCGGGCGGCCCCACAGCGGCACGACCAGGCCCAGTGCCAGCAGCGGGAAGACCGGCAGCAGCACAATGTGCAACGTGGCCCACCGATCGGCGGTGGCGGCGGTGAGCAGGTGCGGATGAACCAGCCCGGCCGCGGCCAAGGCCAGCGGAACGGGTACGACGAGCACGGCCGTCCGCAAGGTGCGCATCCGCAGATGCTAGGCGCACAGCCATGCCGGGGTAAGCCCCGAAAGACTTCCGTAAGAACCTGGTGGTCCACCTCGGTGGCCGCTGGTTGACGGCTGGCGGCCCAGCGACCAGTCGGGGAAGCGGGCGCAATCTACCTCTGCGCGTGGTGGTGGAACCTTACCGATGGTTACGACTGCTCCCCGCGGGTGCGGTTCTTACAGGCCGATGACGTACACACCCATCACTCATCGACGCGTCCCGTTGCCGCCGTACCCAGTGGCGCCGCAACCGCGCGGTGCCACCGGTTGAGGCCGTGGCGTATCGAGTGAGGTGAGGGTATGCGTCAACGTGCGATCCGGACACGATCACAGGAGTTCCGCATCGTGGCGGTGCTCGTCGTGCTGGCGGCGACCGCCGCGGTCACGGCGGGCATCGTGTCCAGCGCTCGCAACGGCAGAGCGTTTGCCGAAGCGGCGCCACTGTCGAGCTTCGTGCCGATCCAGCAGGTGGCACCGGATGTGAAGGCGCCGCCGCCTGGCCGGAGGGCGTCGACCAGCGTGTTCACCGTCGACTGTGGAACGAATGAGAACGGGAAGTTCAGCCCGGACAACCCGGTCGCACAACCCGGGATCCGCAACG
>Ga0272482_10000145_pt1 | contig 22684 bp, 26 predicted proteins | sample RVTome_8_FD_192427 | JGI IMG/M metagenome (GOLD analysis project Ga0272482, IMG submission 192427) | Soil microbial communities from uranium-contaminated site in the Upper Colorado River Basin, Wyoming, United States - RVT160D0 (version 2) ...
TCACAGCAGGCTAGCCTGCGTGCCTTCCACGCCGTTATCGTGAACCATGCGCCGCTGGACCGTAGTCGGGGCGGCCGCGGTCGTGGCGCTCCTGCTACTCGCGGTCGTGCTGGTCCGATGGGGGCCCGGTGACGACACCCCCGCGGCCGGCCCGACACCGTCGCCCGAGCCGACCGCCGCCCCGGAGCTCAGCGCCGCCGAGGTCTACGAGGCGGTCGCCCCCTCGGTGGTCATCGTCGAGCGGCTCGCCGCGGGCGACAAGGTCGCCGGCACCGGCACCGGCGTCGTGGCCAGCGAGACCGGCGTCATCCTGACCGCCCTGCACGTGGTCTCCGGCGGCGGCGCGGTGCGGGTGACGTTCGCCGACGGCACGCGCACCGGCGCGACCGTCGAGGCCAGCGACCCGGCCAACGACATCGCCGCGCTCGCGGTCGCCGGCCTCCCGCCGGTGCTCGTGCCCGCCACGATCGGAAACTCCGGCCGCCTCGCGGTCGGCGACGCGGTGGTCGCGGTCGGCAACCAGCTCGGCATGACCAGCAGCGCGACCGCGGGTGTGGTCTCCGGGCTCGACCGCGCCGCCGCCGGCAACGACGGCTCCGTGCTGGGCGGCCTCATCCAGTTCGACGCCGCGGTCAACCCGGGCAGTTCGGGCGGGCCGCTGGTCAACACCCGCGGCGAGACGATCGGCATCGTCGTCGCCCTGGCCAACCCGACCAAGGCCGGCACGTTCATCGGCATCGGCTTCGCGGTGCCCATCGGCACCGCACTCGGCGGCGGCCCGGGCAACGACGACGGACCCCAGCGATAAGGACGGCGTATGCAGACTCCGGTGGAGCAGGTCCTCTACGAGGTCAAGAAGACCATCGTCGGCCAGGACGCGCTTCTCGAGCGGTTACTGGTGGCGCTGCTATCCCGCGGCCACATCCTCGTCGAGGGCGTGCCCGGCCTCGCCAAGACACTCGCGGTCAAGGCGCTCGCCAGCGCGATCGGTGGGCAGTTCCACCGCATCCAGTTCACGCCCGACCTCGTGCCCGCCGACATCGTCGGCACCCGGGTCTACCACCAGCCGACCGGCGAGTTCCAGGTCTCGCTCGGGCCGGTCTTCACCAACCTGCTGCTCGCCGACGAGATCAACAGGGCGCCGGCCAAGGTGCAGAGCGCGCTCCTGGAGGTCATGCAGGAGCAGCAGGTCACGATCGGCCGGGAGACCCACATGGTGCCGCGCCCCTTCCTGGTCATGGCGACGCAAAACCCGATCGAGTCGGAGGGCACCTATCCGCTGCCCGAGGCGCAGGTTGACCGGTTCATGATGAAGGTCGTGGTGGGCTACCCCAGCACCACCGAGGAGTTCGTCATCGTCGAGCGGGCCATCGCGGCTCCGCCGGCCACCCAGGCGGTCGCCGACCCCGAGCGGCTCATCGCGATGCAGGCCAAGGTCGAGCAGGTGTACGTGGACCCGGCGCTGATTGAGCACTCAGTCAGGCTCGCCGCCGCCACCCGCCGCCCCGCCGACGTCGGCCTCGACGACCTCTCGCGGTACGTGAGCTTCGGCGCCAGCCCGCGGGCCTCCATCAACCTGGTGCTGGCCGCCCGCGCGCTCGCGTTCGTGCGCGGCCGCGACTACGTGGTGCCGACCGACCTCACCGACCTCGCCCTCGACGTGCTGCGGCACCGGCTCGTCCTGTCGTACGAGGCGCTCGCCGACGACGTCACCGCGGACGCCATCTTGACCCGCGTCCTGGCGGCACTGCCCGCGCCGGACGCGCCGCCCCGTGCCCAGCAGGCGGCGGTGCGGTGAGCGGCGCGCCGGACCGCCTGCTGCGCCGCCTGGAGTGGCAGGTCGTCCGCCGGCTCGACGGGCGGCTGCAGGGCGCGTACCGCACGGTGTTCCGGGGCACCGGCATCGACTTCGCCGACCTGCGCGGCTACGTGCCGGAAGACGACGTGCGCCACATCGACTGGAACGTCACCGCCCGCCTCGACGAGCCGTACGTCCGGCAGTACACCGAGGACCGCGAGGTTACCTCCTGGCTCGTGCTGGACCGGTCGGCCTCGATGCGCTTCGGCTCGGGCGCCGAGGGCGGCAAGGCGTCGGTGGTGACGGAGCTGGCGGTGTGCCTGGCGCGGCTGTTCACCCAGGGTGGCAACAGGGTCGGCGCGATCCTCTACGACAACCAGGTGCAGCGGGTGATCCCGGCCCGCAGCGGGCGCACCCATGTGCTGCACCTGACCCACGAGCTGACCAAGGCCGGGCCGGCGCGCGACGACCGCCGCCCCACCGACCTCGCCAAGATGCTGCACCTGGCCGCCGCCAACGCGCGGCGGCGAGGGCTGGTCTTCGTCATCTCCGACTTCATCGGCGACCTCGACTGGGAGGCGGCGCTCACGAGGCTGGCGATGCGGCACGAGGTGGTGGCGATCCGGATCGTCGACCCGGCCGAGCTCGACCTGCCCGACCTCGGGCTCGTGCTGGTCGAAGACGCGGAGACCGGCGAGCAGCTGCTCGCCGACACCAGCGACCCGCTCTTCCGGCGGCGGCTGCGCGCCGAGGTGGCCGCCCGCGAGTTCGCGGTCACGGGCGCGATGCGGCGAGCCGGTGCGGTCGCCCACCGTCTCGGCACCGACCAGGACCTGGTGGCCGCTCTCGTCGAGATGGCCCAGCAGTCGAAACGGAGGCGGGCGTGAGCGAGCGCGGATGGCCGCCCGCGGCGAAGCGAGGACGGTCATGAGCTTCGAGTATCCCTTGCTGCTGGCCGTCGCGGTGGCGGTCGGTGTGGGGCTGCTCGTCGCGTACCAACTCCTGCAACGGCGCCGCGCGGCGGCGCTGGCGGCCGCCGGGCTCCAGCCGGCCAGCCCACGGCGCGGGCGGTTGCGGCGGCACCTGCCGCCGCTGCTGATGCTCGCCGCGCTGGTGCTGCTCTTCCTCGGCACCGCGCGTCCACATGCGACAGTGCCGGTGCCGCGCGCCTCCGGCACGGTGATCCTCGCCTTCGACGTCTCCAACAGCATGGGCGCCAAGGACATCCTGCCCACCCGCCTCGCCGCCGCCCAGTCCGCGGCCGTCGCCTTCGTGCGCGAGCAACCGGACACAGTGGACGTCGGGATCGTCGCCTTCGGACAGGGGGCGCTCACCACCCAGCTGCCCAGCGCCGACCACGACAGCACGATCGCGGCCATCAACCGGCTCACCGTCGCCGGCGGCACGTCGGTGGGGCAGGCGATCCTCGCCTCGCTCTCCGCGATCGTCGGCGAGCCGGTCGGCCTGCCCGACCCCGACGCGGCCGAGCCGCCGCCCGACCTCGGCTACTGGCGCTCGGCGACGATCGTGCTGCTGTCGGACGGCGAGGACACCGGCGGGCCGGACGCGCTGGCCGCCGCCGAGCTCGCCGCGACGGCGGGCGTGCACATCGAGACCGTCGGCGTGGGCACGATCGAAGGCGCCACGATCGAGGTCGATGGGTACCAGATGGCGACCGCGCTCAACGAGGAGCTACTCACGGAGGTCGCGGAGACCACCGCCGGCTCTTACCATCGAGCTCAGGACGCGGGATCCCTGGACGCCGTCTACGACTCACTCGACCTGCGCATCACCACCGAAGACAAGCTCGTCGAGCTGACCGGGGCGGCGGTCGCGATCGCGCTGATCCTGCTCACGATCGGCGGGTTGCTCATGATCACCTGGTTCGGACGGATCCTCTGATGTCATTGACCTGGCCGTGGGCCCTCGCCGCGCTGCTGGCCTTCCCGCTGCTCCTGGCCTACCGGTGGTGGCTGCGCCGCCGGCGCCGCCGCGAGACCGTGCGGGTCTCCAGCGTCACGCTGATCCGCGCCGCACTGCCCGGCCGCTCCCTGTGGCGGCGGCGCATCCCGCTCTGGCTCTTCGCCGCGGGCCTCGTCGTGCTCGCCGCCGGCGCCGCCCGCCCGCAGGCCTCGGTGCCGGTGCCCAACAACAACGCCGCGATCCTCCTCGCCATCGACGTCTCCGCCTCGATGTGCTCGACTGACGTAAAGCCCAACCGGCTGAGCGCGGCCCAGCAGGCGGCCCGCGAGTTCGTCGAGGACCTCGACGACGGCACGCGGATCGGGCTGGTCACGTTCTCCGCGATCGCCGGCCTGCTGGTCGAGCCGACCGACGACAAGGACACGCTGCTCGCCGCGATCGACGACCTCAAGACCTCCCGCGGCACCGCGATCGGCCAGGCGATCCTCACGTCGGTCGACGCGATCGCCGAGTTCAACCCGGACGTGCCACCCACCGGCGTCGAGGTGCCGCCCGCCACGGGAGCCGGCGGCGAGTACGAGCCGGACACGATCGTCGTGCTCACCGACGGCCGCAACACCCAGGGCGTCGACCCGGTCACCGCGGCGGGTGAGGCGGCCGCGCGCAAGCTCCGCGTGTACACGATCGGCTTCGGCAGCACCGAGCCCGCGCCGTCGGTCTGCACGCGCGAGCAGATCAGCGGCGACGCGGCGTTCCGGGGTGACGGGAGCGGCGGCCCGTTCGGCGGCTTCGGCGGCCGCGGCCGCTACATGCAGGCCGACGAGGGCACGCTCACCGAGGTCGCCGACCTGACCGGCGGCGAGTTCTTCAAGGCCGAGGACACCGACGCGCTCACCGAGGTGCTCCTCGACCTGCCCGACTCGATCTCGCTACAGCGCGAAAACGTGGAGATCACGGCGTGGTTCGCGCTGGTGGGGGCGCTGTTCGTGCTCGCCGGGCTGGGCCTGGCCCAGTGGTGGCAGCGTTCGGTGGCGGTCCCGGCCCCGGTCGCGGTCCCGGCTCCCGGCCCCGCACCACCGCCGGCTCCCGCCGCGCCGGCGGCGAGTGCTGATCCGCCAGGTCGTGCCGATCCGCCGGACTACTCGGTCTGGAAGCGTGGATAGCGCGGCGCTGGTCCGGCTGAGCCGGCGCCTGTCATACATCCTGCGCCACGACCCGGCCAGCGTCGGGCTCACCCTGGATCCGCAGGGCTGGGTCGCGGTCGACGACCTGCTGGCCGCGCTCGGCACCGCCGTGAGCCGCGCCGACCTCGACGCGGTGGTGGCCGGCAACGACAAGCGGCGGTACGCGATCCGGCCCGGGCCGCGCGGCCGCGACGAGATCCGGGCCAGCCAGGGCCACTCGGTGCCGGTCGAACTCGACCTCGAGCGGGTGCCGCCCCCGCCGGTCCTCTACCACGGCACCTCGGCCGCGGCGCTCCCCTCGATCCGGGCGCGAGGGCTGGAGCGGGGCGGGCGGCACCACGTACACCTCTCGCCGGACACCAGCACCGCCCAGGCCGTCGGCCGGCGCCGGCGCGGGCCGGTGGCGGTGCTGGCCGTCGACGCGGCGGCGATGGCGGCGGCCGGCCACGCGTTCTACCGCAGCGCCAACGGCGTGTGGCTCACCGACCATGTGCCGCCGGAGTATCTGCGAGCGTCGCCGTGATCGCCGCCTCGGCGTCGGCCCAGGTCGGGGTGTGTACGGTCCACGGCGGTGGCGCCGCCTGGGGGCCGAAGAGGTAGAGGTGCGGCACCAGGCCGCGCAGCGCCTCGTGCACCTCGAGCGTGTCGTCGACGAAGTGCGTGATGCCGAGCTCGGCGCAGTGGATCGCCTTGTCCGCCCGCTTTCGGCAGAACCGCACGTGATCCGGTGGTATGCCGGTGCGGCCGGCGAAGTCATGGTGCTCCAGCCATTCGAGCGAACGCCGCTGCACCCGCTCGCCGCACTTGGAGACGATCCACACCCGCCCGCCGAAGAGCGTCACGAGGCGGGCGATCGCCGCGAACGAGCCGGGCATGGCGGGCGTGCGCAGCATCCGCCCGGTGTCGCCGGTGAAGAAGGCGGTGTCGCCGCCCTCGGGGTGCGCCGGCCCGTTGATGATGACCTTGCCGATGTCGATACCAAGTCTCATGCGTCTAGCGTCGGACCTCCGGCGCTTGAACAGAACTATCGTTCACAAGCCAAGCTATAGTCACAGACTATGACTGACGGTGGGGTTTCGGGTGACGCGCTGACCGCGTTCGCCGTCTTCGCCGAGCACCTCAACTTCACCCGCGCCGCGGCCGAGCTGCACATCTCCCAGCCCGCGCTGCACGTCAAGGTGGCCAAGCTGGCCCGTACGCTCGACCACCCGCTCTACCACCGCAGCGGCCGGCGCCTGGTGCTCACGCCCGACGGCGAGGCCGTGGCCCGCTTCGCCCGCGACCACGACGACCGGCTCGCCCGCTTTCTGGGCGAGCTGCGCGCCACTCCCCCGCACCAGCCGGTGATCCTCGCGGCCGGCCAGGGTGCGTACATGTTCGTGCTCGGCGACGTCATCCGCGACACCCTCCCCGCCCGCCTGCGGCTCATCAACGGCGACCGGGCGCAGACGCTGGCCGCGGTGCGCACCGGCCGCGCCCACCTCGGCGTCGCCGTGCTCGACACGCTGCCCGACGACCTGACCACGGAGCTGCTCGCCACCTACCCGCAGGCGGCGATGCTGCCGGCCGCCCACCCGCTGGCCCGCCGCCGTCGGCTGCGGCTGCGCGACCTCGCCGGGTCCGCCCTGGTCGTGCCCCCACCCCACCGTCCACATCGGATCGCTCTGGAACGCGCCCTGCGCGCCGCCGGCGTCGAATGGTCGGTCGCCGTCGAGGCCGAGGGGTGGCCCCTGACGCTGCACTTCGTGTCGCTGGGCCTGGGGCTCGCGGTGGTCAACGGGTGCGTCGCCCCGACCGCCGGGCTGGTGAGCCGCCCGGTCGCCGACCTACCGGACATCCCGTACTACGCGTTTCACCGCCGCGGCGCCCTCGACGACCCGCGCGTCGCCGACCTGCTCGCCCGCACCCGCGCCCACCTCGCCGGAGCGGCCGGATGACCGACTTCGACAGGGCAACGCCCACCTGCACTGGCACGTCGCACCGCTGCCACCGGGAGTGCCGTACGGGCGGCAGCAGTACCGCGCGCTCATGGCCGAGTACGGCGTCTTGCCGGTCACGGAGCCCGAGCAGGCCGCCCTGGCCGCCGAAATCCGGGCACATCTCGCCCGCTAGCTTGCGGAGGCATCCACCGGGCGAGCCTGGAGGGTCCGGGCTGCTTCAGTCGCCCCTCGGGCGGACCGGGCGGGCCGGGCGGGCCGACCTCGACACCGGGACCGGTGGGTGCAGCTCGGTCGAGGATTCCTGCCGCTTGCGTACCAGGTGGGAGAGGTAGAGCAGCGCGCCCGCCAGCAGGCCCATGTCGTCGAGGTAGATGGGGTCGGGCAGCACGTCGACGGGGAGGATGGTGTAGAGCAGCGCGCCGTAGAACGCCACCTTGCCGCCGGCGCCCAGCTCGCCCAGCAGCTTGCGGGTGCGCCAGACGCGGAAGGCGAGCACGATGGCGCCGATCAGCGTCGCCACGGCGACGATCACGCCGAGGACGATCACCACGGTCCAGGCTTCGCGCGACATGCCGTCACCGTATCCGAGCTGAGCGCTACCCGCCCGTTGGCGAGAGGCCGTCGAGGAACGCGAGCACCCGCTCGGTGAGCAGCGCGGCCGCGGCCTCGTCGTAGGTGGGCAGCCCCGGGTCGGCGAAGAGGTGGACCTTGCCGGGGTAGAGGAAGAGCTCCGCCTCCGGCGTCGCTTCGACGAACGCGCGGGCCGCGTCGAGATCACCCTCGCCGGCGAAGATGGGGTCCTCGTCCATGCCGTGCACCTGCGCTGGTACGCCCCCGGGCCAGCTGCCGAACTCGGACGGCGGCACGAACGACTCGAGAAACAGCGCGCCCTTCGCGCCGGGCCGGGTCTGGGCGAGCCGCTGCGCGGGCAGGACGCCGAGGGAGTAGCCCATGTACACCAGCTCGGCGGGCAGGCCCTCGGCGGCGCCGACACCGTCTTCGAGCAGTGCCTCGAAGCCGAGGGCGCGACCGTGCGCGATGCCGGCGTCGAGCGTTTCGAAGACCTCGCCGCCATACAGGTCCGGCGTGTGCACGGTGTGCCCGGCCTTGCGGAGCGAGTCGGCGAAGTCGCGCTGCCCAGCGGTCAGCCCGAGCGCGTGGTGCAGGAAGAGAATCTCGGCCATGGGCCTGAGCCTATGCCGAGCCCTCCAGGAGCCGCTTGAGGCTCGCGTAGCTCTGCGGCGCGGCCTTGGCGGCGAGCTTGCGGACCATCGGCGCGAGCGCCACGCCGACGCCGTGGCCGGCGAAGTCGAGGGTGAACGTGACCCGCGAGCGCCCGCCGTCCAGCGGCTCGACCGTGATCGAGGCGCTCGGCCGGATCGGCCCCTCGACCCCCTCGACGGCCCAGCGGCGGGGGTGGCTCAGCTCGGTGACCTCCTGTGTCATCGTCCGCTCCGTGCCACCGACGCGGCGGGTGGTGGTGAACCGGGCGCCCACCACCGCGCGGAACCCCTCGGCGACGTCGACCCGGACGACATCGCCCTGCCAGTCGGGGAAGTGGGTGGGGTCAGTGGCGAACGCGAATACCTCGTCCTGGGGTCGTGCGATCTCGATGGTGCTGGTCAGAGCGGACATGATGCCTCCCGATAGATGCCGTCAAAGCGATGACGGATCCGCCCGCCCGGAGGTGACACGAAACTCAGGACCAGGACGCGTGCGCCTCGAATACCTGGCCGACGGTGAGGCGCTGCAGGTCGCGCCCGTCGGGGCGGGCGATCCACACCGATGGCTCCTTGACCTTGCCGCGGGTGAAGGCGATCCATTGGCTGTCCGGCGACCAGGTGGGGTCCATGTCCTGGGCGGTGCCGCTGGTGACGGCCCGGTTGTCCTTGCCGTTCGGCCGCACCACCCAGATGTCCGACTGCCCGGAGGCCTTGCCGCTGCGGGTGTACGCGATCCACTCGCCGTCCGGCGACCAGCACGGGTCGGCGCAGTTGACCTTGTCCTTGGTCAGCCACGTCGGGGTGGCGTCGGGCTGGTCCAGCCGCACGAGGCCGATCTGGCGGTTGCCCCGCGTGTTGATCCACATCGCCACCAGGTCGCCTGCGCGCGACCAGGTGGGGTCGTCCAGGTCGTCCTTGCTGTGGGTGATCTGCTTCGGCCGGGCCTCGCCGAGGGTGAACGTGAAGAGCTGCTTGCGCCCGTCTACCGTGTCCACATAGGCCAGTCGCTTGTCATCGCCGGACCAGCAGACGCGGGTGCCGCGGGCCACCTGGTCGACCACGACCTTCGGGTTGCCGCCGCCGGGGTCCATGGTCACGATCTGCCACCAGTTGCCCGCGTCCCGGATGTACACGACGGTCTTGCGGTCGTGTGACCACTGGGGCAGCGCGTCGTGGCCGGAGCCGGCGAGCTTCGTGCGCTTGTCGCTGCCCGGGGTAACGCTGTAGACGAACGACTTTCCGCCCTCGTCGAGGCGGATGAGCATGGTGTCGGTCGGGTACGGCCGCACGGGGCCGGTCGGGCTCGGCGCCGCGCCCAGGCTGGAGCTCCCGTCGGAGCCGTCGCCCTCCTTGCCGGCGGGCGGGTCGCCGGCCAGCGCGTATCCGGTCACGGCACCCACCGCGGCCAGGCCGGCCAGCACCGGTACCCCGATGATGATCGTGCGCCGGTCGACGACGGACGCGAGCCCCCGCCCGCGCGGCGCGGGACCACCTGGCGGCTGCTCGGCGCCGGTGTAGGGCGGCGCGGAGCCCGGCGGCGTGGCACCCATGACATGGGTCTCGGGTGGCGGCCCCGGCTCCTGCCCAGGGTTGGCCATCGTCCCTCCCCTGTGGCCTCGATGACGGTGGTCTACCTGCGGGACCGCGCCCCCGCCACGGCCAGCCAGATAGTTGCACCCCGGGGCAAGACCGACAAGGAAGAGCAGTGTCGCCTACCCGTCAGGGTTTGGAACGCTTAGTCTCGGGAACATCACGGCCAGATCTCGGCAAGGTCACGGCGAGGCAGGGTCACGGCGAACGGAGCGTAGATGCGCATCGCGATTCTTTCGGTCGACCATCGACCCGTGCGCCCGGCGACCCGGGAGTGGACGGCCGCCCCGGCGGTACACGTCGCCGAGCTGGCGGGCGCCCTCGCCGGACTGGGGCACGACGTCCGCGTCTACACGCGACGGGTCCACTCGTCGCAGCCCGAGGCCAAGATCGGCACCGACGGCGTGACCACCGTGGCCGTACCCGAGGATGAGGGTGACGCCTTCGGGCAGTGGCTGGACGCGGCGTGGCAGCGGGGCTGGGAGCCCGACGTCGTCCACGCGCACGCGCTGCCCTCGGCGGTCGCCGCGATGGTGGCCCGCAAGCTGACCAGCCGGCCCACGGTCGTCACCTTCCACGGGCAGGAAGACGGCGACGCCGCGATCGCGGGCACGGCCGACGCCGTCGTGGCGCTCTGCCGCGCCGAGGCGGACGGGGTGCTGCGGCTGGGCGCCGCCCCGGCGAACGTGTCCGTCATCTCGCCCGGAGTGGACACTGCCCGGTTCGCCCCGGAAGGGCGAGCCTGGGCCCGCCGCCGGACCCACCGCGTGCTCGCGGTGGGTCAACTCGTGGCGGCCAGCGGCTTCGCCACCGCCATCGACGTGCTCCCCGAGCTGCCCGACACCGAGCTCGTGGTCGTGGGGCGGCCGCGCCCACCGTCGAACGGGCTCGGGCCGCACGCCGCCGAGCTGCGCGCCCACGCCGTCAACCACGGCGTGCACGAGCACCTCCGGCTGACCGGCGCCGCGCCGTACGAGGACATGCCGGGCTGGTACCGCTCCGCCGACCTGCTGGTCTGCACGCCGGAGCACGGGGCGTTCAGCCGCGCCGCGATCGAGGCGATGGCCTGCGGGATCCCGGTGGTCGCGACCGCGGACGGCCCCTTGGCCGAGGTGGTCGCCGACGGCGTGACCGGCCGCCTCGTCCCGCCCGAGCGGCTCGCCGGCACCATCGTCGAGCTGCTCGCCGACGCCGACCTGCGCCGCGCCTACGGGATGGCCGGCGCCGAGCGGGCCCGCGGCGCCTACGACTGGGCGGTGGCCGCGCTGCGCACGGTCGAGACCTACGAGCGGACGGTGGTCCAGCACGCGCTCACCCACGACACCACGGCCGTGCCTGAGCTGGCCGCGTAAGCTTCGTACGTGATCGCAAAGGTCCCGTTCGGTGCGACCGGACACTCCTCCAGCCGCGTCATCTTCGGCGGCGCGGCACTGGCCACCGTCTCCAAGAGCGACGCCGACCGCACGCTCGACACGCTGCTCGCCCACGGCGTCAACCACATCGACGTCGCGGCCGGCTACGGCGACGCGGAGCTGCGCGTAGCGCCCTGGCTGCGGCGCCACCCCGAGACGTTCTTCGTGGCCACGAAGACCGGCGAGCGGACATACCGCGGCGCGCGCGAGCAGATCCACCGCTCCCTGGAACGCCTCGGCGTCGACCAGATCGACCTGATCCAGCTGCACAACCTCGTCGACGTCATCGAGTGGGAGCACGCGCTGCGTGACGGCGGCGCGATCGAGGCCGCCGTCGAGGCGCGCGAGGAGGGGCTGGTCCGCTTCATCGGCGTGACCGGCCACGGCCTCTCCGTCCCCGAGATGCACCGGCGCGCTCTGGAGCGCTTCCCGTTCGACTCGGTGCTGCTGCCGTACAACTACCGGCAGATGAAGGACCCTCGGTACGCGGAGAAGTTCCAGGCCGTCGCGGCCGTGTGCGCGGAGCGGAGCGTCGCGCTGCAGACCATCAAGAGCCTCGCCCTCCGCCCGTGGGACGGCCGGCCCAAGACGGCCAGCACGTGGTACGAGCCGCTGCGCGAGCAGGCCGACATCGACCTCGCCGTGCACTGGGTGCTCGGCGACCCGCAGGCCTTCCTGCTGACCACCGGCGACGTGGACATCCTCCCCCGCCTGCTCGACGCGGCCGAGCGCTTCACCGAGCGCCCGTCCGACGAGCGGATGGAGGCACTGGTCGCCGAGCGCGACCTGGCGCCGCTGTTCATGTAGCGGAAATGTCCGCCCCCGCCCGTAGTCTGCGGCCGTGATTCAGACACCGACCTACCTCGCCGAGACCCGGATCGCGTACGACACGGTCGCCGCCGACTACGCGGAAACGCTCAAGGACGCGCTCGCCGCGGCGCCGCTGGAGCGGGCGCTGCTCGGCACGTTCGCGGAGCTGGTCCAAGCGGGCGGAGGTGGCCCGGTGGTCGACGTGGGGTGCGGCCCCGGGCGGATCACCACCTACCTCGACGGGCTCGGCCTCGACGTGAGCGGCGTCGACCTGTCACCGGAGATGGTGGCGGTGGCCCGCCGCGTGTGCCCCGGCGTGCCCTTCCAGGTCGGCACGATGACCGATCTCGATCTCGCGGACGGCGCGCTCGCCGGCCTCGTCGCCTGGTATTCGGTCATCCACACGCCGCCCGAGCACCTGCCGCTGGTCTTCGCCGAGTTCGCGCGGGTCCTCTCGCCCGGCGGCCAGCTGATGATGGCCTTCCAGGTGGGCGACGAGAAGGTGCGCGTCGAGCAGGCCTACGGGCACGCGGTCGCGGCGGACGCCTACCGGCTGCCGCCGGACCGCGTCGCGGACCTGCTGGCGGCGGCCGGCTTCGAGGTGACCGCGCGGGTGGTGCGCCAGATGGACGGCCCGTTCGAAAAGACCCCGCAGGCTTACCTGATGGCCCGCCTTACGTGATGACGCGGAAGGTCATGCCCGCCTTCTCCAGTCGGGTCCGGAGCGCGTCGCCCATCGCCACCGCGGTGGTCAGCTGGCCGGCGAGCCCAGGCAGGTCGTCGTGCGTCAGGCAGAGGGCCGACTCGGCGAGCATCTTCGCCGTCTCGCCGTAGCCGGGGTCGCCGCCCGCCATCTCGGTGACGACCCGCTGGTCGCCGCTCTCGGCGACGAAGCGCATCGCGAACCAGCCGCGCGCACGCTGCTCCTGCGACGGTCCGGCGCCCGGCGGGAGGAGCCGCCCCAGGGCCCGCCGCGCGGGGCCCAGCTGGGCCAGGGCGAACGCGCCGCCGGCACCGACCACGATGCCCGCCGCCGTCACCGGGTTGCGGACACCGATGTAGTGGCCGTAGGTGAAGTCCGGGCCGTACCGGTCCAGCGCCCGCGCCGAGCGCACCACGATCTGCGGGTCGATGCTCGGCAGCGGCAGCCCGTACAGGCCGAGCGCCGGCTGGCGGTGCGGGCGCCCGGCCACGCCGCGGGCCTGCCGGCCGGAGCGGGCCGGCTCGGCGCGGCGGCGCGCGGCATGGGCGGCGGTGGCCGAGCGCCGGCGGCCGAGGTTGAGCAGGACCGTGTTGAACGTGCCGCCGGACGGGCGGCCGCCGGCGCTGATGTAGCCGCGCATGCTGATCGGCGCGCCCTCCGGCAGCCGCCCGACCGTGAAGAGGGCGCCCAGGTCGGGTGGGATCGAGTCGAAGCCGCAGGCGTGCACGAGGCGGGCGCCGGTGCGCGCCGCGGTGGCGTGGTGCTCCACGTAGACGCGGTCGACGAACTCGGACTCGCCGGTCAGGTCCACGTAGTCGGTGCCGGCCGCGGCGCAGGCGGCGACCAGCGGCCCGCCGTACCGGATGTAGGGGCCGACCGTGGTCGCGACGAGGCGGGACGACTCGGCCAGGTCGCGGAGCGCCCGCTCGTCGCCGGCGTCGGCGGTGACGACGTCGACCGGCACCCCGAGCCGGTCGCGGATCGCGTGCAGGCGGTCGCCGTCGCGTCCTGCGAGGGCCCACCGCAGGCCGGCCGGCGCGTGCGCGGCCAGGTATTCGGCGGTCAGCCGGCCGGTGAAGCCGGTGGCGCCGAAGAGCGCGATGTCGTACGCCCGATCCGTCATTACTGGAGAGTAGTCAACGCATGAATCCGCACCGATCCGGGTACCAGATGGAAACCCACCAAGGAGACGGGAGGATCACGATGAGAAGGGCCATCGGCCGTTGGGCCGTTTTGGCGGTCGCCGTTCCCCTAGCGGCGGTGGGCGCGCGGCGTATCGGCCAGGCCGTCGAGGCGCGCCGCGGCTCCAACCGCGTCTCGCGCCTGCTGCACAAGGGTGCCGACACGCTGCAGGGTATGACCGGACGAAAGCGGAGGCACCGCTTCGGCTTCCGCTGATAGCAAAGCTCCACCGGACGGCCCGCGCACGTTGTCGTGCGCGGGCCGTTCGCTGATGCGTTTCATTGAGAGCCTTGGATATTTCGACGGACTTCCGTAGCATCGGCAGGCGAACCTGTGGGTCCGGCGGAGAGGCACCCCGACCCGACTTGGGCAAATCGGAGCACGCAGGCTCGGAGTTTCACCCCACCATCAGGAGCCAAGCGATTCCTACGGCGCGGTGCGCGTTCGCTCAAAGGCGATAGAGCACCGCGCCGTCGATGTCTTCCCGGGTGATGCCAAGGCCGTCGACCGGCCGGCTGGGCACACCCTCCCACGGTGTACCGGGCAGCGCCTGGGGCAGCACGAGCACGTCCTTGACCCCGAGCTCCCGCAGGTACGCGATCGAGGTCGGGTCCGGGAACGTGACGGTGGCCGCCCGGGTCTGCGCCTGCGTGGTCGGCTCGAAACCGGCCATGCCGTTGGTGATCCGCGGCCAGCCGTCGACCGACCACATCATGTAGTGCAGCTCGATGAGCCCGGTCGCGGGCAGCACCAGCAGCGGCTCGCGGGCCTGGGCGAACGCGGCCGGCGGCTGCGGCACCGGCGGGTGACCGGTCTTGTTGACGCTCTCGCCGAGCACCAGCAGCAGCGGGATGACCAGCGCCACCCGCGCCACCACCCGGCCGGCGCCCTTCAGCGCCTCGACGTTGCGGACCGCCTCGCTGATCGCGCCGGCGGCGAGGATGGCCAGCAGCAGGCTGATCCAGATCATCAGCCGGCCCGGGGTGCGCAGCGCGTCCCAGCCCGGCAGGTGCTTGGAGAGCGTGATGTATCCGGGGTCGCCGTCCCCGCCCAGCTTCGCGCCGAGGGCGAGCAGCGCGGTGCCGACCGCGCCCACGGCCAGCAGGATCCGGTGCCGCACCGAGAAGATCGAGAAGAACAGCCCGGCGGATGCCAGCACGATCAGCGTGATGCCCGGCAGCAGTGCCATCTCGGGCGGCCAGGTCAGCTGCTCGCGGGCGGTGATGTGCCGCTCGCCCCAGAACCACGACTCGCCGGGCGCGGTGAAGAACCCCTTCACCGGCGGCGAGAACATGATGGTCCACTCCAGGCCCCGCACGCCCTGCGGGTTGAGGTCCACGACCTTCAGGTAGACCATCCCGAGCGAGACCGTGACCAGGCCGAAGATCGTCCCGCCCACGAGGTTGGCGACCAGCAGCCGCCGGCCGAACGCCGGGCGGGTCTTCTTGCGCCACCACGACCACCCGTACGTGGCGGCGGCGACGAGGGCGGTGCCGATCAGGAAGTACACGAACGGCAGGCCGATGCCGAAGCCGAGGCTGATCTGCCACGCCGCGGTGAGCCAGCCGGCCACCACCCAGCCCGGCTTGCGCTTGTCCGGCTGGTAGCCGCCGGTGAGGGACCAGCCGTGGCCGCGCGCCAGCATCGCGAGGGAGAGGGCGATGCCGCCGGTGGAGAGGATGTTCATGTGGCCGCCGTGCGCCAGCCGCCACGGCGAGAACGCCCACGCCAGGCCGGCCACCGCCGCACCCAGCTTGCTCGCGCCGAGCTGGCGGACCAGCGCGTACGCGCCGATGAACGCGAGCGCGTACAGCAGCACGTACATGATGTTGTAGCGGACGATCGCCGCCTCGAGGCCGGAGCCGATGAACCCGGCCGGGGCGTAGCCGAGGAGCGTGTCCGAGTACGCGTAGGTGTACCGCTCGGGGAAGAACGTATTCGAGTCCCAGAGGCTGAGCGGGTCGGTCAGCAGGGCGTGCCCGCCCCACGCGATCTGCCACGCCTGCAGCGTCGGGTCGCCGATGTCGCCCGGGATGGTCGACGCGGGGTGCTTGAGCGTCGGCCAGGTCAGCACCACCGCCAGCAGCAGGCCGCCGAGGATGGCGAGCGTCCACTCGTGCCGCAGCACCCGCATGACGCGGCCGCCTCCCGGTCTGCCTTTCGGCTCGTCGGATGCGGTCTCGGGCTCGATCGTGGGCGCTGCGGCTTCCATAGCAGTCGATGTTAGGTCAGACACCCGCGCCATCCGATACCTGGACGCGTGGCGGGTCGTCATGAGAAGGCATGGCTGTCCTTGTGCTGCGGTGGCGAGCCGGATTCGACCGAATGATACCGGTGCCTCCGGACTCGTGAGACGGAGGTGACACCGGAATCCCTACCAAGCCTTGAAAGTCTATTGGTTAAGTGGAATATTGCCCCTCAGGCGGCGAGGCCCGCCGATGACCGCCCGGCCTCGCGCGCCGTCCGTGCGCGAGTCCGCGCTGAAGGAGGACAGGGTTCCCTTGACGAATACACGTTCCAGAGCAGCCATAGCCGTCGCGCTCGCCGCCGGTCTGGCTCTTTCCGCTTGTGGTGGTGGCGACGACGCCGCCTCGGGTAGTGGCGAATCCACCACCCTCTCCATCGTCGGTTTCGCCGTCCCGGAGGCGGCCAACAAGGCGATCGCCGCGGAGTGGAACAAGACGCCCGAGGGCAAGGGGGTCAAGTTCCAGACGTCGTACGGCGCCTCCGGCGACCAGAGCCGCGCGGTCGTGGCCGGCCTCAAGGCCGACTACGTCCACTTCTCGGTCACCAGCGACGTCACCCGGCTGGTCACCGAGGGTCTGGTCGACGAGACCTGGGACGACGGCCCCACCAAGGGCGTGGTCTCCTCCTCGGTCGTGGTGCTGGCCGTGCAGAAGGGCAACCCGAAGAACATCCAGGGCTGGGACGACCTCATCAAGCCCGGCATCAAGATCGTCACGCCCAACCCGGCCTCGTCCGGCGCCGCCCGGTGGAACGCGCTCGCCGCGTGGGGCCACATCGCCGCCAACGGCGGCACCGACGAGCAGGCCACCGACTACCTGAAGAAGCTCTTCGCCAACGTGAGCTCGCTGCCCAACAGCGGCCGGGACGCCACGACCAGCTTCCTCAACGGCGGCGGCGACGTGCTGCTGGCGTACGAGAACGAGACGATCCTCGCCACGCAGAACGGCGAGGAGATCGAGTGGATCTACCCGGACACCACGATCAAGATCGAAAACCCGGGCGCGGTGCTCAAGAACGCCAGCCCCAAGGCGAAGGACTGGCTCAACTTCGTGCTGAGCGACAAGGGCCAGCGGCAGTTCGCGCTCAAGGGCTTCCGCCCGATCATCGACGGCGTCGACACCAGCGGCATCGAGGGCGCCAAGGACCCCAACAACCCGTTCCCGACGCCCAAGAAGCTGCTCACCGTCGACAACGACTTCGAGAGCTGGTCCGCCCTGTCGAAGAAGTTCTTCGACGAGAAGGAGGGCATCATCACGAAGATCATCGCCGAGTCGGGCAAGGCTCAATGACGACAGCGACCCTCGCCCCGGACCGGTCGGCCGCGCGCCGATCGGCCCGGGGTGGCCGCCGCCTCAACCGCTACTCCGGGTTGGGCCTCGGGGTCGCGATGCTGTGGTTCAGCCTGCTGGTGCTGATACCGCTCCTCGCGGTGCTGGTGACGGCCTCCGAGGGCGGCTGGAGTGGCTTCTGGGACGCGGTGACCAACGAGCAGACCGCCGCCGCGATCCGGCTCACCGTCGGCACCGCGTTCGGAGTCACGCTGGTCAACGTCGTGATGGGCACGCTGATCGCCTGGGTACTCGTGCGCGACCGGTTCTTCGGCAAGCGCCTGCTGGAGGTCCTGATCGACATCCCGTTCGCGCTGCCGACGATCGTCGCCGGCCTGGTGCTGCTCTCCCTGTACGGCCCGGACAGCCCGCTCGGCGTCGACATCCACAACACCCGGATCGCGGTGTTCCTGGCGTTCCTCTTCGTCACGCTGCCGTTCATCGTCCGCACCGTGCAGCCGGTGCTGGCCGAGCTCGACCACGAGGTGGAGGAGGCCGCCGCGTCGCTGGGCGCGAGCCGGTTCACGACGTTCCGGCGGATCATCCTGCCGAGCCTGACCCCGGCGATCGCCGCCGGCGCCGCGCTCTCCTTCGCCCGGGGCGTCAGCGAGTACGGCTCGCTGGTGCTCCTCTCCGGCAACCTGCCGATGCGCACCGAGGTCACCTCGGTCCGCATCCTCAGCAGCATCGAGAACGACAATGTGGACAACGCCGCCGCCGTCGCCGCGGTGCTGCTCGCCATCTCGTTCGCGGTGATCGTGATCCTCGACGTCATCCAGCGGAGGGTGATGCGCCGTGGCTGAGCAAGCGACCCGGCCCCGCCCGCGCACCGCGCGCGGTCCCGGCCGGTACGTGGCCCGCCTGATCGTGACCGCGTACCTGTTCTTCCTCGTGGCCTGGCCGCTCTACCTGGTCGGGCAGAACACGTTCGAGGGCGGCCTGGAGAACCTCTCGGGCATCCTCGAGGACCCGGACGTCGTGCACGAGCTCCGGCTGAGCCTCATGGTCGCGGTCATCGCCGTCGTGATCAACACGGTCTTCGGCGTGGGCGTCTCGCTGCTGCTGGTCCGCTACGAGTTTCCGGGAAAGCGGCTGCTCAGCGCGCTGCTCGACGTGCCGCTGTCGGTGTCCCCGATCGTCGTCGGCCTCTCGCTCGTCCTCGTGTACGGCGGCCGCAACGGCTGGTTCGGCCCCGCGCTGGAGGGCGCCGGCTTCCAGATCATCTTCGCCACCCCGGGCATCGTGATGGCCACGGTCTTCGTCGCCCTGCCGCTGGTGATCCGGGAGGTCGTGCCGGTCCTGGAGGAGGTCGGCGACGAGCAGGAGCAGGCGGCGCGGAGCCTCGGCGCCAACGCGATACAGACGTTCTGGCGGATTACCCTCCCGGCCATCAAGTGGGGCGTCATCTACGGCGTGGTGCTGAGCCTGGCCCGGTCGCTCGGCGAGTTCGGCGCGGTGAAGGTGGTCTCCGGCAACGTGCTCGGCGAGACCCGGACCACCACTCTCGTGGTCGAGGAGAAGTACCTCAACTTCGACAAGGGCGGTGCCTACGCCGCCGCGTTCCTGCTCGCCCTCGTCGCGGTCGCCGCGATCATCGTCGTCTCCGTCCTCCGGCCGAAGGAATCCCGTTGAGTATCGAAATCACCGGCGTCAGCAAGAGATTCGGGAGCTTCGTCGCGCTCGACGACGTCTCCGTGAGCATCCCCACGGGACAGCTCACCGCGCTGCTCGGCCCGTCCGGCGGCGGCAAGTCCACATTGCTGCGGATCATCGCCGGCCTGGAGCAGGCCGACAGCGGCCTGGTGCGGATCGAGGGCATCGACGCCACCAACCTGCCGCCGCAGAAGCGCAATGTCGGCTTCGTGTTTCAGCACTACGCCGCGTTCAAGCACATGTCGGTACGCCGCAACGTGGCCTTCGGCCTGGAGATCCGGCACCGCCCCAAGGCGGAGATCCGCGAGCGGGTCGACGAGCTGCTGAGGCTCGTCCACTTGGAACAGTTCGCCGAGCGGCTGCCCGCGCAGCTCTCCGGCGGCCAGCGGCAGCGCATGGCGCTGGCCCGGGCACTCGCGGTCGAGCCGACCGTGCTGCTGCTCGACGAGCCGTTCGGCGCGCTCGACGCCAAGGTGCGCAAGGAGCTGCGCGACTGGCTGCGCCGGCTGCACGACGACGTGCACGTGACCACCGTCTTCGTCACCCACGACCAGGAGGAGGCGCTGGAGGTCGCCGACGAGATCGTGGTGATCAACGAGGGGCGGGTGGAGCAGATCGGCACGCCCGACGAGCTGTACGACGCGCCCGCCAACGACTTCGTCATGCGCTTCCTCGGCCCGGTCACCCAGCTCGGCGACCAGCTGGTCCGGCCGCACGACCTGGACATCCACGCCGGCGAGTCGGCGCCCTCCGCGGACGCCGTCACCGGGCGGGTCACGCGGATCACCCGGATCGGCTTCGAGATCCGCGTCGAGGTGACCACCGGCGATCAGGTGGTCGTGGTGACGCTCACCCGCACCCGCTTCCGCTCCCTCGACGTCCAGGAGGGGTCGGTCGTGCAGGTGCAGCTCGCGCCCGAGGCGCTCGCCGTCGTGGAGGCATAGTGCAGATCTCCGCCCGCAGTGACTACGCCCTCCGGGCGCTGATCGCCACCGCCGGCTTCTCCGGCACCGGCCCCGTGTCGGCGACGAAGCTGGCCGAGGCGCAGGCGATCCCGCTGGGCTTCCTGCACGACATCATGTCCGACCTGCGCCGCGCCGGGCTGCTCACCAGCCAGCGGGGCACGGACGGCGGGTACACGCTGGCTCGCCCGCCGGCGGACATCACCGTCGGTGACGTGCTGCGCGCGATCAACGGCTCGTTGAGCACGGTCCGGGGCCTCCCACCGGACCAGGTCAACTACCACGGGGTGGCGAGCAGCCTGCCGGAGCTGTGGCTGACCCTGCACGAGGCCATCGCGGACGTGGTCGACCGGACGACGCTGGCCGACCTGCTGCCGACGCAGTACCGGCAGAGCGCCTGACCTGCCCGGCCAGCACGCCGGCCAGGACGAGCGCGATGCCGCCGAGCTGGGCGGCGGTGAGCGCCTCGGCGGCGACGGCCGTGCCGAGCAGCACGCCGGTCACCGGGTTGAGCAGCCCCACGAGGCCGACCGTGCCCGCGCCGAGGTGGCGCAGCCCGGCGAACCAGGCGGCGAAGGCCACCGCCGTCGCGACCACGGTCACGTAGGCGAAGCCCCACAGCGCCGGCGTGTCGAGCGCGGGCGGCGCGCCCTCGACCGCCACCGCGAACGGCAGCAGCAGCACTCCCCCGGCGAGGAGCTGCCACGACGTGGACGCGAGCACGTCGACGTCCCGCCCCCACTTCTTGGTCAGCACGTATCCCAGTGACGACATCAGCATCGCGGCGGCCGACGCCGCGACGCCGCGCCAGTCGACCGGACCCGTGCCGCGAAAGAGCATCAGCCACACGCCGGCGAGGCCTGCGGCGGCGCCCGCCACGGTCATCGCGCGCGGGCGCTCGGCGAGCAGCGCCCAGGCGATCAGCATCATGACCACCGGCGCCGTCGCCATGATCGTGGAGGCCACGCTGGTGGCCAGGAGCTGCGCGGACAGGTAGATCAGCACGAAGAACGCGCCGACGTTGAGCGCGCCGAGTAGCAGCGAGCGCCACCACCAGGCGCCCCGAGGCCGCCGCCGGGCGATCGCGAGCAGGAGCAGGCCGGCCGGCAGCGCCCGGACGCCGCGCCGTAGAGCGGTGCGTCCGGCGGCAGGTACTCGTGCGTCACGAAGTAGTTGCTGCCCCACGCGACCGGCGCGATCGCGCAGATCAGGGACCACCGCCAGGCCATGCCCCCAAGATATCTTCCTGGGAAGGTATCTTGTACGAGTGATGGATCACGTCGCTCGGATCCAGCGGGAGTGGGCCCGCGAGCGCCCCGATGTCGACACCGCGCCGCAGGGGGTGATCGGGCGGCTGCACCGGCTCGCCGCCCACCTCACCGAGGAGCTGTGCGTGGTGTACCGCGGGCACGGCCTCAGCGAAGGCGAGTTCGACGTGCTCGCCACGCTGCGCCGGGCCGGCCCGCCGTTCGAGCGCGCGCCCGGCGAGCTCGCCGAGTACACGATGGTCACCACCGGTGGCCTGACCAAGCGCATCGACCGCCTGGAGCGGGCCGGGCTGGTGACCCGGCGGCGCAGCGGCACGGACGGCCGGGGCCGCGTGGTGGCCCTGACGGCCGGCGGGCGGGAGCTGATCGACCGGGCGTTCACCGAGCACATGGGCAACGAGCGCCGCCTGCTGTCCGCCCTCACCCCCGAGGAGGCGGCCCAGCTGGAGGCGCTGCTGACCGCGTGGCTCGACCGCGTCACCCCGGGCGGGTGATGGCCGCCCACCCCGCGCCGCCGGACGATGCCGGCATGACGACGACACCCGAGGTACGCACCGACGAACAGATCCAGCAGGACGTCCTGGCGGAGCTGCGGTGGGATGCCCGCGTGCGGCCCAACGAGGTGGCCGTCGCGGCGCGGGACGGCATCGTGACCCTCGCCGGCTGGGTGGACAACTACGTCAAGCGGTGGGCGGCGGAGCGCGCGGCCCAGCGGGTACGCGGTGTGGTCGCGGTCGCCAACGAGATCGGGATCCGCCCACCGGCCGGCGAGGCCGAGCCCACCGACACGGACATCGCGGCCGCCGCGGCGCGGGTCGTGGAGTGGAACGCGCTGGTGCCGGCGGACCAGATCGAGGTCACGGTCTCGGCCGGCCGGGTGACGCTGCGCGGCGAGGTCGAGTGGGAGTACGAGCGCGGCGAGGCCGAGCGCGCCGTGCGGGGCCTGGCCGGCGTGCGCGGGGTGACGAACTCGATCGCGGTGCGGCCGCGGCAGCGGACCGACCCCGAGGACATGGAGCACCGGATCGCGCAGGCGCTGCTGCGCAGCGCCGAGACCGACGCCGAACGGATCATGGTGGAGCAGGACGGCGACCGGGTGATCCTGCGCGGCGCGGTGCGCTCCTGGCCGGAGCGGCGGGACGCGGAGCGGGCCGCCTGGTCGGCGCCGGGGGTGCGGCACGTGGAGAACGACATCCGGATCGCGCCCTAGCGCCTTCCGCCCTACCGCCGCCGGCGGTCGCGCTCGGCCTCCCGGTGCAGCGGACGGGGGATGTACAGCCCGCGGCGCAGCGCGTACACCGCCGCGAGCGTACGGGTCGGCGCGTCCAGCTTGGCCAGGATGTGCTCCAGGTGCGTGGCGACCGTGCGCTCGGTGAGCAGCAGGTCGCTGGCGATCCGGCGGTTGGAGCAGCCCTCCACGACCAGGCCCAGCACCTCCAGCTCGCGGCGGGTCAGCCGGCC
>Ga0272482_10000146_pt1 | contig 22679 bp, 17 predicted proteins | sample RVTome_8_FD_192427 | JGI IMG/M metagenome (GOLD analysis project Ga0272482, IMG submission 192427) | Soil microbial communities from uranium-contaminated site in the Upper Colorado River Basin, Wyoming, United States - RVT160D0 (version 2) ...
TCTCCCCCCACAGGGCGACGCCGAAGGGCCACAAAACCTTCATCTCCTGCACAGCACCGCATCAAATGAGATCTCCTACATCGACCTCACCCTCTGCGCTCGTGGCGCACTTAAAGAACAAGCTAGGTGCCTGCCGCGCCCAGGACCGCGGCTTCGACCTTTTCGCGTTCGGCGTCATCGGCCCAGGCGCCGACCAGGTAGAAGGCGTCGACCACGTCCGTGCCCAGCGTGGAGATGCGGGCGGCGCGCACCTGGGCGCCGGCCTCGTCAAGCGCGGACGTCAGGCGGTAGAGCAGGCCTGGCGCGTCGGCGGCGCGGAGTTCGAGGATCACGGCGTCGGTGGCGGCCTCGCGGTGCCACACCACGCGGGGCGCGGCCTGTGCGGCGCCGGGTCGCGCGGCGAGTGCCCGGCCGCGCAGCCGTTGGGTCACCGACACGTCGCCGGAGACGGCGCGGCGCAGGTCGCTCGCCAGCGCCAGCGAGTCCGGCGGCGTGCCGTAGCGGGGGCGGACGCGAAACTCCACGAGCGCCCGACCGTCCACGGTGGAGGCATCGGCGGTGAGGACCTCCAGGCGGTGCAGGGCGAGGCAACCGGCCACCGCTGCGAGCAGGCCGCGCCGGTCGGCGGCGGCCACCGCGACGCGTTCGCCATCCAGGTGAACGACCGGGAGCGGGCCCGCCACCAGCGTCGGGTCGGGCTTGGGCGGCGCGGGCAGCACGCCGGTGTCAAGGGCGGTGTGCACGCGGCGGACGAGCTCGGCGATCAGCCGGCCCTTCCAGTCGGACCAGGCGGCCGGGCCGGTGGCCCGGGCGTCCGCGCGGGCGAGGGCGTGCAGCAGGGCCAGCGTGGTGGTGTCGCCGACCGCCTCGGCCACGCCGCGGATTGTCACCGGGTCGGAGAGGTCGCGGCGGGTCGCCACGTCGGGCAGGAGCAGGTGGAGGCGGACCAGCTTTTCGACCACGGCCACGTCTTCCGGGGGCAGGCCGACCCGCTGGGCGATCGCGGCGGCGATCGGCGCGCCGACGATGCTGTGGTCGCCGGGCAGCCCCTTGCCCACGTCGTGCAGGAACGCGCCGATCAGCAGCAGGTCGGGACGCCCCACCTCGCGGGTGAAGGCGGTCGCCTCGTACGCGGCCTGCACCAGGTGGCGGTCGAGCGTAAACCGGTGCACCGGGTTGTGCTGCGGCAGGCTGCGCATCCTGGTCCACTCGGGCAGCCAGCCGTCGACCAGCCCGAACCGGTCGCACGTCTCCCACGTCGGCACCAGCCCGAGGCCGGCGCCGAGCATCGTGACGAGCGCGTCGCGGGCTTCGGGCGGCCAGGGCGCGGGCAGCGGCGGGCAGTACGCGGCCAGCCACTCGCAGGTGGCCCGCGCGATCGGCAGCTGGGTGACCGCCGCGGCGGCCGCGACCCGCAGCGACAGGCTCGGGTCGGGCCGGGCGCCGATGGCGGTGCGGGCGAGCACCAGCTCGCCATCCTGCTCCACGACGTCGCGGGCGACCGGCCGCCGCTGCGGCTTGCCGTCGGCCCCACGGCGCCGCCCCGAGCGGAGCCGGTCGGCCATCCGCCAGCCGTCGTCGAGCGCGTGGGTGATGGTGCGGGCGTCGCTCGCCACCCGGCGCAGCAGCGCGTCGCCGTCGTCGAGGCCCAGAGCCTGGGCCACGGAGGCACGCTCCTGTGCCACCAGCCGGTCGACCCGCCGCCCCACGCCGGCGTGCAACGCGTCGCGGGTGTCGAGCAGGCGCAGGTGGGCGGCGCGTACCGCCGGGCGCATCGTGTCGGCCAGCCCGGCCTGTGCGATGGCCCGCAGGATGCCGACGTCGCGCAGCCCGCCGGCGGCCTCCTTCAGGTCGCCTTCGAGCAGGAACGCCAGCTCGCCGTGTGCCTTCCACCGCGACAGCGTGATCTCGCGGAGCCGGGCCAGCTGCCGCAGGGCGGTGCGGCGCCACTGCTCGGTGCCCGCCTCGACGAGCTGCTGGGTGAGGTCGCGGTCGCCGGCCACGTGGCGGGCGTCGAGCAGGCTGATGGCGACCTTGACGTCGTCGTGGGCGACCGAGAGCGCCTCGGGGATGGTGCGCACCGAGTGGTCGAGGCCGGTGCGCGCGTCCCAGATGGGGTACCAGAGCGAGGCGGCCAGCTCGTCGATGCCGGCCACGCCGGTGTGCAGCAGGATCAGGTCGAGGTCGCTGTGCGGGGCGCACTGGAGCCGGCCCAGCCCGCCGAAGGCGACGAGCGCCACCCCGGGCGGCCAGGCGGGCACGAGCGACCGCAGCCACATGTCAAGCGCCGCCGCACGCTCCACGCGTGCGGCGGCACCGACCTTGTCGTTGACCTCTATCAGAGCGCGTCCAGACCACGCTCGCCGGTGCGGACCCGGACGACGTCCTCCACCGCCGTGACCCACACCTTCCCGTCACCGATCTTTCCGGTACGCGCGGCGGTGACGACTGCGTCGACGACCTTCTCGACGTCGATCTCGTCGGTCAGCACCTCAATCCGGATCTTCGGAAGGAACTCCACCGTGTACTCGGCACCCCGGTACACCTCGGTGTGGCCCTTCTGGCGTCCGTAACCCTGGACCTCGCTGACGGTCAGGCCGGCCACGCCGAGGGCGTGCAGCGCCTCCTTCACGGCGTCCAGCTGGTACGGCTTGATGACCGCGGTCACCAGCTTCATGCTCAATCCCTCCATCGGTCCGAGGTTAACCGGAGACCTTCTCGCCCACCGGCGCCTTCTCCGGGGCCGTGGTGTTGCCCGACGGAGCGATGCCCGCCTGGGCGAACGCTCCGCCGCCCGTCGTGGGCGACAGGTCGTAGCCGCTCTCCGCGTGCTCCGCGACGTCGATGCCGTCGACCTCGGACTCGGTCGAGGTGCGCAGGCCGATCGTCGACTTGATGATCAGAGCGATGATCGCGGCGATAGCGAACGAGTAGACCGACACGATCCCGCTGGCCAGGAACTGGCGCCCGAGCTGGGTCGCGCCGCCGCCGTAGAACAGGCCCTCGCTGGCGCCCAGGCCCTCGATCGCCGAGTTGACCTGGAGGGTGGCGAAGAAGCCGATCGACAGCGAGCCGATCCAGCCGGCGACGAAGTGCACGCCGACCACGTCGAGCGAGTCGTCGAAGCCGAAGCGGTACTTCAGGCTCACGGCCAGGGCGCAGACCGCACCGGCGATGAGGCCGAGGATGACGGCCGGGATCGGGGCGATGAAACCACACGCCGGGGTGATCGCGACCAGGCCGGCGACGGCACCGGAGGAGCCACCCACCAGCGTCGGCTTACCGTCGCGGAGCCGCTCCACGAGGAGCCAGCCGAGCACGCCGGCCGCGGTGGCGACCTGCGTGTTGACGAACGCGACCGCCGTAGTGCCGTCGACGGTGAGCTCGGAACCGGCGTTGAAGCCGAACCAGCCGAACCACAGCAGGCCGGCGCCGAGCATGACGAACGGCACGTTGTGCGGCTTGAAGCTCTCCCGCGGCCAGCCGATGCGCTTGCCGAGGATGACCACCAGGCCGAGTGCCGCCGCACCGGCGTTGATGTGCACCGCGGTGCCGCCGGCGAAGTCGAGCGCCTTGATGTCCGCGCCGATGAAGCCACCGCCCCACACCCAGTGCGCGACGGGCACGTAGCACAGCGTGAACCAGCCGAAGGCGAAGAGCAGCCAACCGGAGAACTTGAGCCGGTCGGAGGCCGCGCCGCTGATCAGCGCCACTGTGATGATCGCGAACATCATCTGGAACGCCATGAAGACGTACGTCGGGATGCCGGTGCCCGCGCCGAGGAAGAGCCACTCCTCGCCGATGAAGTCGGTCTCGGTGCCCAGGTACTGCGTGAAGTTGCCGATGAAGTCGTTGACCGAGGCGTTGTCGTTGGTGCCGAACGCCAGCGTGAAGCCGTAGATGACCCACAGAACTGAGATGAGCCCGATGGCACTGAAGCTCATCATCATCATGTTGAGCACGCCCTTGGACCGGTTGAGGCCTCCGTAGAACAGGGCCAGACCCGGCGTCATGAGCAGCACGAGTGCAGACGACAGGAGCAACCAGGCGGTATTCCCGGTGTTGATCTCCACGCTGCCTCCTCTCGGTAGGTTGCCTCCCTCCGGCAGGAACTGGGCAGCGGTGCCCGAACGCCGGTTGCGCGGAAGCTTCTAGCCCCGAGGTTTCGCGCATAGTGCCTGCGTGATTTCCGCCAGGTCACGCTTTGTTTCGGGCGTGTGAAGAAAGCCTCAAACTCGCTGGACGGATGGGTCCATCTCAACCGAACGGACGGTCGGTTTTATCAACGGCCCTCACCGGAGCGCGTACTCCAGGGTGTGCCGCTCGTAGTCCAGGAGGCGGAGATCACGCATCGGCCGGCGCAGGTGACCCTTGTGCACGATCCGCACGAAGGCGGGGTCGCCGGCGGCCGCCATCCGCCGGATGCCCTCCACGTGGTCCACGATCCGCTTGCGGATGGTGCGCACGAGGCGGTGCCGGTCGCGCGGGATCAGCCCGTACGCGTCGGCGAACAGGCGCAGGCGGCGCGGCCGGTTGGGCCGCTTCCAGCCCAGCGTGTACGAGTCGCGGTCGGAGAAGAGCGGCACCCACGTCCACGCCGCGTACGCCACGTCGTAGATGCGCGCGCCGGGCGAGGCGAGGTCGAAGTCGATCAAGGCGAGCGTGCCGTCCGGCCGCCAGATGACGTTGTGCGGCGCCGCGTCGTGGTGGCAGATGACCTCGGTGTCCGGCGGCGGCGGGCCGAACGAGCGCCACACCGCGCTGGGCGGCGGCGTGAAACCGTACTGCGCGTCGTGGAACATCCGCAGCATCGTCGCCACCGTGACCAGCGCCTCGTCGGTCACCCAGTGCGGGGCCAGCGGGTACTCCCCACACTCCCCCTCCAGGTAGGAGAGGACCTCGCGGTTGCGCTCGTCCATGCCGAGGGCGCGGGGTGAGCCGGTGAAGCCGACGTACTCCAGATGGCGCAGCAGCGCGTGTACCGATGGGGTCCACGGGCCGGCGTTGCGCCGGACGGTGTCTCCCACCCGCACCACGGTGCTGACGTTCCCGCCGCGGAGCGGGATCTCATGCGAAGTCACGTATGGTCTCCCGAGGCGCGGCGCCTGATCGCGGTAGGTCACCCGAGGTTACGCGTCCTTGTCGATTGAGGCGTCGACGCTGTGCTTCATGCTTCGTCTCCGCCGAGAAGCGCGTCGACGAAGGTGCGCGGCTCGAACGGCGCGAGGTCGTCCGGACCCTCGCCCAGACCGACCAGTTTCACGGGAATGCCCAGCTTGCGCTGTACGGCGATGACGATGCCGCCCTTCGCGGTGCCATCGAGCTTGGTGAGCACCACGCCGGTGACATCCACCACCTCGGTGAAGACCCGGGCCTGCTCCAGGCCGTTCTGCCCGGTGGTGGCGTCGAGCACCAGCAGCGTCTCGTCGACCGGCTGCAGCTTCTCCACCACCCGCTTGACCTTGCCGAGCTCGTCCATCAGGCCGACCTTGTTTTGCAGGCGGCCGGCGGTGTCGACCAGCACCGTGTCGACCCCGGTCTCGACCCCCCGGCGCACCGCGTCGAACGCCACGCTCGCCGGGTCGGCCCCCTCCGGGCCACGGACCACCTCGGCGCCCACCCGGCCGGCCCAGGTGGCCAGCTGGTCGGCGGCGGCGGCGCGGAACGTGTCGGCCGCGCCCAGCAGCACCGTGCGGCCGTCGGCCACCAGCACCCGCGCGATCTTTCCGCAGGTGGTGGTCTTGCCCGACCCGTTGACGCCCACGACGAGCACGACCGTGGGCTTGCCGTCGCTCTTGAGCGAGCGGTCCAGCTCGGGGTCGAGCGCCGCGACGAGCTCCTCGGTCAGGAGCGTGCGCAGCTCGTCGGGGCTGCGGGTGCCGAGCACCCGGGTGCGCTCCCGCAGGCGCTCGACGATCTCCCCGGTCGCTTCGACGCCGACGTCGGCCATGATCAGGCTCTCCTCGACTTCGTCCCAGACGTCGTCGTCGAGCCGGTCGCGGGAGAGCAGGCCGAGCAGGCCCTTGCCCAGGGTGCTCTGGGAGCGGGAGAGCCGGGCCCGCAGCCGGACCAGGCGGCCCGCGGTCGGTTCGGGTACCTCCAGCTCAGGTGCTGCCGGCACCGCTTCGGGCTCGGCCTCCACCGGGGCCGGCGCCGTCTCCACCGACGAGGGTGGGGCCGGCGGTGGCGGCAGCTCGGGACGGCGGCGCAGCCGGGGCAGCACGAGCCCCAGGCCGCCGAGCACGAGCACGCCCAGCAGGACGAGCGCGATGACGACGAACTCCATGCGGAAATCCTGACAGATGGCTGGGCACTCCACACCGTTAGGCCTCATGGCTAGCGAACAGGCTCCTGGGGTAGAGAGGATGGTCCCCGTCCCCCCGACCGGAGGTCACCCTTGTCCGCTGAGCTTGTCATCGGCCCGGTGCTGCGCCGGGTGGTCGGCACGCGCGCCACCGTGTGGGTGGAGACCAGCGCGCCGGCCACCGTGCGGGTGTCCGCCGGATCGGCCGCCGGGGAGGAGACGACTTTCAGCGCGTACGGCCACCACTACGCGATGGTGGTGGTCGAGGGCCTCGCCCCGGGCACCGCGACGCCCTACGAGGTGTTTCTCGACGATGCCCGCGTGTGGCCCGAGCCCGGGAGCACGTACCCCCCTAGTGTGATCCGCACCCGCGAGGAGGGTGACGGCGCCGATCAGCCGGTGCGGCTGGTCTTCGGCTCGTGCCGGGAAACCACCCAGCACGCGACGCCGCGCAAGCTGCCGCCGGACGCCCTGGACGCCTACGCGCGGCGGCTGGTCGCCGGCGCGGAGCCCGCGCCCGACCTGCTCGTTCTCCTCGGCGACCAGGTCTACGCCGACATCCCCTCGCCCGCCGTCAAGCGCTTTCTGCACGGCCGGCGCGGGCACGACAAACACAAACCGGACAACCAAGTCGTGTCGTACGAGGAATACACGCAGCTCTATCTGGAGTCGTGGCGCGACCCGGAGATCCGCTGGCTGTTCGCCTCGGTGCCGAGCGTCATGATCTTCGACGACCACGAGATCATCGACGACTGGAACTCATCTGTCTCGTGGCGCCGCGAGGTGCGCGAGCAGCCATGGTGGCCGGAGCGGATCTCCAGCGGCCTCGCCTCGTACTGGGTCTACCAGCACCTGGGCAACCTGGATCCGGACCAGATCGCCGCCGACCCGGTGTACCAGAAGGTGATGGCGTCCGCCGACGACGCCACCGATGTGCTGCGCGACTTCGGCACGGCGGTCGACAAGGAGGCCGACGGGGCCCCGGGCTACCAGTGGAGCTACGCGCTCGACGTGGGCCGCACCCGCCTGGTCGTGCTCGACAACCGGTGCAGCCGCGTGCTCGACCCGGCGCACCGGTCGATGCTGCCGCCGGGCGAGTGGGCCTGGTTCGCCGAGCTCGCCCGCGGCGACTTCGACCACCTGGTGGTCGGCTCGTCGCTGCCGTGGCTGCTGCCGCCGGGCATCCACCACCTGGAAGCGTTGAACGAGCGGCTCGCCGGCTCGCCCCGCCCGCGGGTGGCCGCCTTCGCCGAGCGGCAGCGCCGCGCACTCGACCTGGAGCACTGGGCCGCGTTCCAGCGCTCGTTCGACGCGCTCGCCGCGCTGTTCGCCGAGGTGGGGGCGGGCGGCGCCGCCTCGATCAGCGTGCTCTCCGGCGACGTGCACCACTCGTACGTGGCGCGTGCCGTGTTTCGCGAGCGCCCGGTCGCCGCGCCGGTGCACCAGCTCACCTGCTCGCCGGTGCACAACCAGCTCCAGTCGTACATGCGCCCGGTGCTGCGGCTGGGCTGGTGGAAGGGTCCGGCCGCGCTGGCGCGGGTGCTGGCCCGTGCCGCCCGGGTCGCCGCGCCCACGGTGCGGTGGCGGAGGCTGGCCGGCCCCTACTTCGGCAACGCGGTGAGCACGCTGGTGCACCAGGGCCGGTCCGCCCGGGTCCGGATCGAGGGCACGACCACCGACGGCGACCTGCGCGAGGTCGCCGCCGTCGACCTCGCCCCTACTGGCAGTAGACGGTAGGCAGGGATATCGGACCGCTCCCGGCGTATCCGAAGGTGAAGGACGCCCCGGGCGGCAGGACGGGGTTCCACGGCCTGATCCACATGGTCGTGCCGCTGATCGTGAAGGTGGCGCCCCAGCCCTGCACGACGTAGCCGGGCGGCTGAAGGTTGACGGAGGCGTACACGGCGACCGGTCTGTCGGAAATGTTCCGGACGGTGACGCTCACGATGTAGCCGTTGGCCCACTGGGCCGGGACGGTGATCGAGATCTCGCAGAGCTGGGCCGGCGGTGTCGTGGTCGTGGTGGCCGGCGCGGCGGCGGCGGGTGCGGCGAGCGCGAGTGTGGCGAGCAGGCCGACCACAAACGCGACAACCCTTGTGCGGTAACCCATCTGGTCCCCCATAGATAGACGCAAGTGAGTAAACGATCCGCCACTGAGAGACACCGGTCAATGTCCGAACGGGTTCACATTCTCTTCACAGGAACCATGCAGAAACTGGATTGGAGTTTGATCGAGGTTCATCCAACCCAGACCCACTCTGTCTCCGTCTGAAAGGTGAAGATCCCGCACCTGATGGAGGCCCGGATTGTCCACCCACTCGGGGACCCTGCTCGACCGGCCCGCCGCGTACCCCGCCGCGGACCGGGTCCATCGCCTGGTGGCGGGCGGGTCCGAGCTGGGCGTGCAGCTATCGCGCGCGCTCGACCTGCCGCTGCGCGACTACCTGCGCGCACTGGTGCCCGCCCCGCAGTCCCAGCCGAACGCCCACCGGCTGCGCCTCGCCCGCGCCATGGAGACATACCTGCGCCGGCACGGTGACCCGGACGTGGACGCGACCTGCGACCACCTGCTGCGTGTGCCGGTGATCCAGCAGGCGGACCACTCCAACCTGTTGCTGGACGCGGAGACGTTCCTGCACAACTACCTGTTCTACGTGGCCAGCCGCGAGGCAGGCGCTCAGGTCGCGCTGGTCAACCAGTGCTCGATCGTGAGCTGCCTGGCCCGGCGCACGCCGGTGCTCGGCCCGACGTTCCTGCGCAGCCGCGGTGGGCTGTTCAGCATCTACCCGCTCTCCAAGACCACGCTCAAGAACTCCTCATTCTGCGGCCTACCCGGCCCGCTGGAGATGGCGTTCGAGCCGCTGGAGGGCACCCGCCACGACATCGCGTCCGACCCGGTGCTCGGCTCGCTGAACGGTCTGAAGGCGCCGGACGCGCCGACCGCGTACCGCATGGCCAACGACGAGATCTGGGCCAGCCTGGACGTCGACCACGGGGTACGCCGGGTGCAGATCGACGAGGACGTCGTCTCCGAGTGCGTCGCCATGCACGTCGAGGACCCGGCCAGCCCGGTCTTCGCGCTGCTCTTCGACCCGGAGGTACGGGACGCCTTCCTGCGCGCCAAGCGGCGGCTGGTCGCCGATCCGTCCAATTTGACGGTCAACAACGCCGCCCCGGACTTCCTGTGGCTGCGCAAGGGCAGCCGGCTGCACCAGGTGGTGCTCACCGGCTCCGGCGCGGGAGCACAGTGGACCGTGGAGACCAACGGCGCGCCGCTGCCGGTGCCCATGGAGCCGGCCGCCGTGGCCGCGGCTTTGCGCGCGGGCGTGCTGTACGCGGACCGCGTCCTGGCCTACCTCGTGCGGTGCCTGCTGCCCGGCGTCGTCGCGGTCGGCGGCACCAGCCAGCAGGACTATGTCGCGCTGTACCGGCGGATGTTCGTGCTCGCCGACGCGGAGGCGCCCTTCCTCGACCGCTCCGACCTGGAGCGCATCCGCCAGCCGGGGCACAGCGTGGCCGGCGGCCGGCCGCTGCTGGAGCCGTACGGCGAGTCGCTGGAGCTGATCCGTCACCTCGGGCCACAAACCCGCCTCGCCGACCTCGATGAGGCCTACCTGGACCGCCCGGTCGGCGAGACGATCGGCGAGCTGCGCTGCGTGCGCCACCTGGAGCGCGCCATCGATCGGTGAGGCTGTCGGGCCCTTAAGGCAGATTTCCCGGGTCCGCTTCAGTCGCGGGCCGCCGCTCCCGCCGGAGAGCGCGGAGGTCGGCGGCTCGCCAGGGCTCGCCGAAATCCCCGCCCCCCGCTGCCAGGTCCGCGGTGGTGGTTTTGATGCCTCCGGCAGGAGCGCTCCGGACCATCAGGACGGGTGGAAGTGCCATCCCGTCGGCGACCCGCACGAGCGGACCAGACCAACGCCCGGGGCGCCAGCCTTGAGTGCTGATGGTTACGGCCGTCCGGGTTGATGACCGTCTGGATGGCTCTTCCACCATCCAGACGGTCCAGCCGTAGGCAAACCAACAGCGGACGGGTGAGGCCGCGGGAGCAGCGGTCCGGACCACGACGGGCGTCGCGGTAGCTCAAATCTGTCTCTTGGAATGAGTCCCTTGGGGTCAGAATGCTCTATGACCTGGACCGCGCCCGAGATCGAGCGCCGCGACGAGCCGACCGTCGCCGGTGAGCAAGCCATGCTCGAGGGCTGGCTCGACTACCACCGCGACACCCTGCTCCTCAAATGTCAGGGCCTGAGCGCCGACCAGCTCAAGCGGCGCAGTGTCGAGCCGTCGTCGCTGAGCCTGCTGGGGCTGGTGCGGCACATGACGGACGTGGAGCGGAGCTGGTTTCGGCGCCGGATCGGCGGTGCGCTCGACCTGCCGGGCATCTACTACGACGGCGCCAACCCGGACGGGGAGTTTGACCTCGTGGACACCGCGGACCCCGAGGCCGACTTCGCGACCTTCCACGCGGAGGTGGATCTCGCCCGCGCGGCGGCCGCCGGGCACCCGCTGGACGAGACGTTCCACCACGAGCGGACGGGCGTCGAGATCAGCGTTCGGTGGGTCTACCTCCACATGATCGAGGAGTACGCCCGCCACAACGGCCACGCGGACCTTATCCGCGAGCGGATCGACGGTGTGACGGGAGACTGACAGTTCGGCTGAGAAAGTTTCCCCGCGCCCGGCCACCCCCGCTTGATAATGTGTGCGCTGTTGTTGATCAGCCCAGGGCAGCACGCTGGCAGGGGGCGATACCGATAGAGGAGCCTGCCCCGGCGAGGGATGGCAGAGCCTCTTGGGTCGCGTCCGCCCTCTTCCTCGCCACTGGCGTAGCAGCAGGCATACTCTACGTCGCCACGGGCTCCGATGTGATCGGAGCGGCGGCCTTCGCCACCGTCGCGCTCGCGGCCGTCGCCGCCGCTCTCGCCGCGCCCCGCCTGCATCGGGCCACTCCCCAACACCCCTGGTACCTGCTCGGCGCGGCCGGCGCGACATTCCTCGTCGGCGCGCTGCTGCGGCCCTGGTCGGTCGAGCGCATGGGCTGGCAGGCACTGCTCGGCGACGCCTTCACCGTGCCGGGCTACCTGCTGATGTTCTTCGCCCTCGCCGGGCTGCTCCTGGCCCGGGGCGGCGTGCAGCGCCACGCGATCATCGACGGGCTGATCATCTGCGTGGGCGCCGGCCTCGCCGCCACGCTGCTGCTCGCGCTGCCCGCCGCGTCGATCGAGGGCCGACCGCCGGTCGTGTCCGTCCTGGCTGGACTGTATCCGCTCTTCGACGTCGCGCTGGTGCTGCTGCTCCTCAGCATCGCCTTCACCACCACCGGCCGCAGCCCCGCCTATGTATTGCTCCTATGTGGAATCCTGCTGCTGCTCGCCGGCGACCTCGCGTACGCGATCATCGGGGCGGCCGGCCACCTCACCGGGGGCCGGATCATCGACGTGCCGTTCCTGCTCTCCTGCACGATGATCGGCGCGGCGGCGCTGCATCCGTCCGTGGCCGACCTGACCCGCGCGACGGCGATGCCCGTGCAGACCTGGTCGGTGCGGCGCCTGCTGGTGATCGGGCCGGCGATGCTCGTGCCGTTCGCCCTCATACCGCTGATCGAGCACGGCCACGCCGAGCACATCGCGCTGGCCATCGGCGGCACCGCGATGGTCGCGCTGCTGGTCACGCGCGCCGTCGCGGCGGTACGCGACTACGCGGCCGCCCAGCTCAGATCCGAGCACCAGGCGACCCACGACCCGTTGACCGGCCTGCCCAACCGGCTGATGCTCGCTCACGAGGTCAGCCGCCTGCTCTCCAGCGCCCCGCCGGCCACCACCTTCTCCGGCGCCGCGCGCGTGGCCGGGGAGCCCGCCGTCTGGGTGCTCTTCCTCGACCTCGACGGCTTCAAGCTCGTCAACGACTCGTGGGGCCACGAGGCCGGCGACCACCTCCTGATCGAGGTGGCCCATCGCCTCCGCGACACCGTGCCCGAGCCGGCGATGGTGGCCCGGGTCGGCGGTGACGAGTTCGTGGTCGCGCTGATCGGCAGCCGCCAGGAGACGGTCACGCTGGTCGAGCGGATCATGGAACGGCTCGGCGCTCCCCTTCAGGTCAGCAGCGCCGAGGTGGTGATCACCGCGTCGGTCGGCGTGGTCGGCACCACCGCCGGCATGGCACCGGTGCCCGCCGTGGCCGCGGTGACCGCGGAGGCGTTGATGCGCGACGCCGACACCGCGATGTACCGGGCCAAGTCCGACGGGCGCGGCCGATGGACCGAGTTCGACGCGTCCATGCACGAGCGCGTGCGCGAACGGGTCGAGATCGAGCTCGCGCTGCGGCAGGCCCTCGCCACCGGGCAGCTGCGCCTCGCCTACCAGCCGATCGTCCAGCTGGTCAGCGGCGAGCTTGTCGGCGCCGAGGCCCTGATCCGGTGGAGCCACCCGTCACGCGGCCCGATCTCACCCGCCGTCTTCATCCCGATCGCGGAGGACAGCGGCCTCATCGCGGCCATCGGCCGTTGGGTACTCGACGAAACGCTTCGCCAGGTCGCCGCGTGGCGGGCCGACGACCTGGTCGGCGAGGAGTTCTGGGTATCGGTCAACGTCTCCCCCCGCCAGCTGCGCGACCAGACGCTGCCGAGCAAGGTGTCCGAGGCGCTGGAGCGGTGGAAGGTGCCGCACACCAGCGTCGTTCTGGAGATCACCGAGTCCGTGATGATCGACGCCTCGACAGTCACCGACCAGGTCCTCTTCGACCTGCGCCGGCTGGGCGTGAAGATGGTCGTCGACGACTTCGGCACCGGCTTCTCCGCGCTGGGCTACCTGCGCCGCCACCCGGTGACCGGCGTGAAGATCGACCGGTCCTTCGTGGACGGTCTGGGCACCGACGCGGAAGACGAGGAGATCGTGCGCGCGGTGGTCGCGATGAGCACGGCGCTCAAGCTCACCGTCGTCGCCGAGGGCGTGGAGACGCCGACGCAGCAGGACGTACTGTCCACTTTGGGCGTCACGGTGGGTCAGGGTCACCTGTGGAGCGCGCCGGTGAGCGCCGAGGAGTTCACCGAGCGGTGGCTGGCGCTCGCGGCGCTGCCGGAGGCCACTCAGGACGCCGCCGGGAGTTCGTAACACCAGTACGCCTGGGCGTCCACCCGGTGACTGTGCACGGTGCCGAGCCGGTCCAGTGCATTGTGGATCGCCTGCGGCAGCTTGTACCGCTCCTCGTTGCGCCGGCAGAAGTCCAGCCCGACGATGCCTGGCCGCCGCGGGCCGACCACCTCGTGCATCGCCTCGACGATCAGCTCGAAGATGCCGCTGCCCCGGTGGTCGGGGTGGATCGCGTTGAAGGGGACGTACCAGATCCGCCGCTCCGCGTACTGTGCCGGCCACCGGTGGCGGAAGTAGTCGGGCGAGATCAGCGGCACCGCGTCGAGGTCGTTGGTGATCGTGGCGAGTGCCGCCAGATGCTCCTCGTCCGGGTGCCGCACGAGGTACTTGTGGATCCGCGGGTCGGCCATCTGCTCGTCGAACTCGACCCGGGTCATCACGTGCCGCTGCACCGCCACCGCGCGCAGCTCTTCGAAGGCCTGGGCGTACAGCCGCCAGGCCTCGTCGAGCATGGCGTCCGGCAAGACCTCGTGGGTCTCGATCCGCATCCCCGGCCCCCTCTATGACGCAGGTGAGCCGATCGGGGCCCACCCAACATCAAAAATAACCGAGGGGTCTTCACCTTCTCGACGCGACGTCAGTAAGGACAAACAAGACGAAGCGTGACGAGTTGCCTACGCTCCGCTACAGATGGAGCCTAGCCCAAGCCGAGGGCGGCGCGAAGGTACGGCAGGTCGGCGGGGCCGTTCCAGCGGTACGCGGCGAGCCCTGCCACCCTGGCGCCGCGCACGAAACGGTCGGAGTCGTCGACGAGGAGCATCCGGTCCGGAGGTGTGCGCAGGGCCGTCGCGGCCGCCGCGAAGAACTCGCGCGTGGGCTTGTGCGCGCCCACCACCGAGGAGTTGACCACCGCGTCGACCTCGTCCGTGAGGCCCAGCGCGCGCAGGTCGGCGTCGAGGTGGTCGGTGGCGTTGGTGGCGATCGCGACCGGCACGCCCGCGGCCCGCGCGTCGCGTACGAGCGCCAGCACGTCCGGGTCGACCTCGCCGCGGTACTCCTGCCACTCGGCGACCGCGCGCGGCGCGCCCAGCGCCTCGGCCACGCCCGCCATCCAGCCCGCGTGGGTGACCTCGCCCGTGATCGCCGGCCGGAGGCGGGACCAGTCCATGGCGGTCTTGGTCAGCGAGCCGGCGGGCAGGCCGTGCGCCGCCTCGATCCGCGCCGGCACCTCGGGATCCCAGCGGCGCAGCACGCCATCCAGGTCTACGAGCAGGGCGGTCGGCCGGGTGCGGGTCACTCAGCCGTCCTCGTTGTTGGAGAGGCGCTGGCTGATCACCTCGGTGACACCGCTGCGCATGGTCACGCCATACAGCGCGTCGGCGACCTCCATCGTGCGCTTCTGGTGCGTGATGATGATCAGCTGGCTCTTCTCCCGGAGCTGCGCCATCAGCGTGATCAGGCGGCCGAGGTTGACGTCGTCGAGCGCCGCCTCGACCTCGTCCATGATGTAGAACGGGCTGGGCCGCGCCCGGAAGATCGCCACGAGCATCGCGACCGCGGTGAGCGAGCGCTCGCCACCGGACAGCAGCGAGAGCCGCTTGATCTTCTTGCCGGGTGGGCGGGCCTCGACCTCGACGCCGGTGGTGAGCATGTCTTCCGGGTCGGTGAGCACGAGGCGCCCCTCGCCACCGGGGAAGAGCACCGTGAAGACCTGCTCGAACTCGCGGGCGGTGTCCTCGTACGCGCTGGTGAAGACCTCCAGGATGCGGTCGTCCACGTCCTTGACCACGGTGAGCAGGTCGCGGCGGGTGGCCTTGAGGTCTTCGAGCTGGTCGGAGAGAAACTTGAAGCGCTCCTCCAGCGCCGCGAACTCCTCCAGCGCCAGCGGGTTGACCTTGCCGAGCAGCGTGAGCTCGCGCTCGGCCTTCGCGGCCCGCTTCTCCTGGGTGGGGCGGTGGTACGCGACCGGCTCGGGCGCCGGCTTGCCATCCGCCTCGGCCGCGTTGACCTCGACCTGGGTGGGCGGCACCGGCTGCTCCGGGCCGTACTCGGCGACGAGCGTCTCGACGTCGAGCCCGAAGTCTTCGGCCGCCTTGATCTCCAACTGCTCGATGCGCATCCGCTGCTCGGCGCGGGCCACCTCGTCGCGGTGCACTTCGCTGGTGAGTCGCTCCAGGTCGGCGCCGAGGCGCTTGGCGGCACCGCGTACCTCGGAGAGCTCGGCCTCGCGCGCGGACCGTGACTGGGCGATCTCGTCGCGGGTGCGCTCGGCGGCGGCCAGCGAGACGGCCACGCGGGCGAGCGCCTCGCGGGCGCCGACCTCGACGGCGCGGGCGATGGTGGCGCCGCGGGCGCGGGCGGCCTTGCGGGCGGCGGCCCGCTCGCGGGCGGCCCGCTCGGCGGCGGCCTGGCGGGCCAGCGAGTCGGCCCGGCCGGCGATGGAGGCGACCCGCTCCTCGGCGGTGCGCACCGCCAGGCGGACCTCCATCTCGTTTTGACGGGCCTGCGGCACCGCGGCGGCGAGCTGGTCGCGCTCGTCGGTGTCCGGCTCCTCGTCGATCGCGGTGTCCTCGGCCAGCCGGAGCCGCTCCTCCAGGTCGTCGAGCGCGGCCAGGTCGCGTTCGCGGGCCTCCTCGGCCTTGGCGCGGGAGGCGGCGAGGCGCTCGGTCTCGGCCTTGGCGGAGCGCGCGGCGGCGCCCAGCTCGGCGAGGCGCCGGGCGGCGGCGTTGCGCTGCCCTTCGGCTTCCCGCTTGGCCGCCGCGGCGACCGTGACGGCCTCCTTGCGGACGGCCACCTCGGCGCGGGCCTCGGTCAGCTCGTCGGCGGCGCCGGCCATGACGTCTTCGGCCTCGGCCCGGCGGGCCTTGGCCTCGTCGACCGCCGCCTGCACCTCGATGTAGCTGGGTGCCTTGCCCGAGCCGCCAGCGGCCGCGTAGGCGCCGACCACGTCGCCGTCGGGCGTGACCGCGCGCAGCTCTGGGTTGGCGGCCACGAGGCGGCTCGCGGCGGCCAGGTCGGGCACCAGCACGACGTCGCGCAGCGCCCGGTGCACGGCCGGGCGGATCTGGTCGGGGCAGCCGACCACGTCCGGCGCCCACCTGGCGCCGTCCGGGAGGGCGGGGCGGAGCGCGTCGAGCGATCCGATCATGCCGGGGCCACCGGGGCTGCCGACCAGCAGGCTGGCCCGGCCGGCGTCCTGGATCTTGAGCAGCCGCATGGCTTCGGTCGCCTCGTCGACGCCGGCGACCGCGACCGCGTCGGCCAGGCCGCCCAGCGCCGCCGCGAGCGCGGCCTCGTTACCGGGCGCGACGGTCAGCATGCTGGCGAGGCTGCCCAGCAGGCCGGGCACCTGGTCGGCGCGGGCCAGCAGCGCGCCCGCACCGTCCTTGCGGCGCAGGCTCATCGCCAGGGCGTCCTCGCGGGCCTTCCAGGTCGCGGCCTCCTTCTCGGCGGTCCGCTCCGCGTCGCTCAGCGCCCGCACCTGGGCGGATGCCTCCTCGTGCGCGGCCACCGCCTCCGCGTGCTGGGCGTCGAGGTCGGCGTTGTCCCGGTCGGCCTCGCTGGAGAGCGCGGCCACGGCGTCCACTTCGGCCTGTGCCTTCTCGGCGCGTCCCTGGGCGTCGGCGTGCGCCGCGGCGAGCCGGGAGATCTCCTCGGCGGCGCTAGTCGTACGCGCCTGGGCGGCGTTGACCTGGCCGGTCAGCTTCGCCAGCCCCTCGCGGCGGTCGGCGATCGCCTTCGCGGCGGCGCGCAGGGCCCGCTCGGCGTCGGCGAGCTGGCGCTCCAGATCTTGGCGGCGCTCCACGGCCTCGGCGAGGTGCGCCTGGTCGGCCTTGAGCGCGGCGCGCAGCTCCTCCTCCTGGGCCCGCACCCGCTCCGCCTCGGCGGCCAGCTGCTCCGGGTCGCGACCTGGGCGCTCGTCGTCGGGAGTGGCGGAGAGGTGACGCAGTCGCTCGCTGGCCAGCTGCTCGGTCGAGCGGAAGCGCTCCTGCAGGGCGGAAAGCTTGTACCAGGTGTCCTGCGCGGCGGCCAGCAGCGGGGCGTCCTCGGCCAGCGCCGCCTCGAGCTGTGCCAGCCGCCGGCCCACCTCGCCGTACTGGTGCTCGACAAGCTCGCGCCGCTCGCGCAGCGCGGTCTCGTCGGCGATCTCTTTGTCCAAAGTGGAACGCAATGTGGACAGATCGTCGGCGAGCAGGCGCAGCCGGGCGTCGCGCAGATCGGACTGGATGCCGGCGGCGCGCCGGGCCACTTCGGCCTGCTTGCCCAGCGGCTTGAGCTGGCGGCGCAGCTCGGCGGTCAGGTCGGTGAGCCGGTTGAGGTTGGCCTGCATCGCGTCGAGCTTGCGCAGCGCCTTTTCCTTACGCTTGCGGTGCTTGAGGACGCCGGCCGCCTCCTCGATGAACGCGCGCCGGTCCTCGGGCTTCGCGTGCAGCACGGCGTCGAGCTGGCCCTGCCCGACGATGACGTGCATCTCCCGGCCGATGCCGGAGTCGGAGAGCAGCTCCTGGATGTCGAGCAGGCGGCACGAGCTGCCATTGATCTCGTACTCGCTCTCGCCCGACCGGAACATCCGCCGCGTGATCGACACCTCGGTGTAGTCGATCGGCAACGCGCCATCGGTGTTGTCGATGGTGAGCGTGACCTCGGCGCGCCCGAGCGGCGCGCGGCCGGCCGTGCCGGCGAAGATCACGTCTTCCATCTTTCCGCCGCGGAGCGCCTTCGCGCCCTGCTCGCCGAGGACCCAGGCGATCGCGTCGACGACGTTGGACTTACCGGAGCCGTTGGGGCCCACCACGCAGGTGATGCCCGGCTCCAGTCGCAACGTCGTGGCGGAGGCGAAGGACTTGAACCCCTTCACCGTCAGGCTCTTTAAATGCACGTCTTTCTATCCGCTCGCAGGTGACTCGTCCTTGGCAGGGTAACCCGACCAGGTACAGCGCACTCGACACGCCGCACGGTAAGCACAACGACAAAAAGCTGCGCGCCGCCACGTGACGTGTCGGCGCGCGATGTGTGCGATGCGATTGAGTTGTAGGCGGTGGGCGCCGGAGGACCGGCGCCCGAGAGATCAGGTCAGCGCTGGTTCGGGCAGCCTCAGCAGGTCTCCTGCCTCGGCAGCCGCCGCCGCGAGCCGATCGTTTTCGGCACGCAGCCTGGTGACCTCGAACTCCAGTGCCTGAACCCTGGCACGCAGTCGGGTGACCTCGTCGAGGAGGCGCCGATCGGGCGCCGCACCAACGTGGCCGTAGAGGGCCTTCGCCATATCGTCTCCTTGTAATGCGCTGCCGGAGTGGCCGGCCAACGCGCGCCCAGCTATCTTCGCGACTATCAGCCCACGGGCACGCGTGGGCATGACTGGGCGCGACTGGCGACGCCCCTATACTCCGCCGATCCTTCCGCTTCGTCAAGTTAACCGGGCCTACATCACCCACACGCTGCGCTGATTGGCGCTCGGCCCCAGCCTGCCACTCATGATCGAAAGCATCCTTGGCGCTGGCTTAGATCTTCCTTAGGACGATTGCCCAGGTGGGAGCGCACCCGTACCGTCCGGCTCGGCCCCTACCCACACAGGTCGGAAGGACCCTATGGACGCCGATGCGCCGACGAGGCACACCGGCCGGCACCGGCCCGCGCGCCGCCTGCCCGGCCCTCTCGCCCTCGCGGTGCTGGTCGGCGCCCTCCTGCTGACCTTCGGCGCGGGTGCGGCGGTGCTCCGGCCCAACCTGACCGGCGGTGGCGATTCAGGGACCAACGGGACGGCTTCGGAGCGTACGGACGAAGCGGGCGGTACCGGCGGTTTCGGCGTCGCCCTCGCGGCGAGCCCACCCACGCAGGGCCCGGAGGCGACCCCCAAGCCGACGCCGACCACCAAGGCCAAGCCGCGCACCCGGACGAGCCCGACGCCGAAGAGCTCGCCGACCAAGACGACCACGCGCCCCGCCACCAGTGGTGGCAACAGCACCGCCCAGTCCGGCGACGAGAACAAGGTCGTCGAGATCACCAACCAGAAGCGGGCGGCCGCCGGCTGCGGGACGGTCAAGGTCAACACCAAGCTCGCCCGCGCGGCCCGGCTGCACAGCCAGGACCAGGCCGAGCACAACAACATGTCGCACACCGGCAGCGATGGCAGCTCGCCCTGGCAGCGCTCGGAGCGGGCCGGCTACACGAACGCGATCGGCGAGAACGTGGCCATGGGCTACCGCACCCCCGCCGCGGTCATGGACGGCTGGATGAACAGCGACGGCCACCGCGCCAACATCCTCAACTGCGACGCGAAGGCGATCGGCGTCGGCCTGGCGTACGCGAGCGACGGTTCGCCGTACTGGACACAGATGTTCGGTTCGGTGGTCTGAGCTGTCGCGTAGCTGACACGCGACCTTTGGAGTTCGACCTGGATCGTTGCCCTCTGCATGCGGGTTGCGCTCATAACGGACGACTCCTACCCGTACGTCAAGGGTGGTGCCGGCGACTGGTGCCACCGGCTGCTGCACGGACTCGACCAGCACACGTTTCACGTGGTCGCGCTCGGCGGCGACCGGCGGCGGGAGCCCGCGTACGCGCTCCCGCTCAACGCGCTCCTGCACCCGCTCGCCGAGCGCCGGACCGTGCCGGTGGGGCGGCTGGCCCGGCACCGCCACCGGCGGGCGGCCACGGCCGCCGCGGTGCTGCTCTGCCGGGGGCTGCTGACCGACGATGAGCAGGGCGCGGCGATGTTCGCCGAGAGCCTGCGCCTCCTCGCCGACCTGACCGCCACCGGTGCCGACCCGATGCGCGGCGTACCCCTCGCCGACGTGCTGCTCGACGCCTGGCAGGCGGCCCGCTGCGAGCCGGCGCTCCCCCGCCTCTCGATCCGGGACGCCCGCCACGCGGCCAACCATCTCGAACGCGCGCTGCGGCCGCTCGCGGTACGCCCGCCCGCCGCCGATCTCTGCCACGCCGTGGCCGCCGGCCCGCCGCTGCTGGTCGCGCTCGCCACCCGGTGGCGCGCGGGCACCCCACTCCTGCTCAGCGAGGACCGCCCGCACGCCGCCGCCGACGGACCGCCCGCGGTCAAGGCGGTGCTGCTGCGCTACCACCGGGCGCTGCGCCGCCTCGGATACGCGGAGGCCGCGCTCATCGCCTCGGCCAGCCGCTTCCACCAGCGCTGGGAGCTGCGCGACGGTGCCGACCCGGCCAAGGTCGTCGTGGTGCCCGGTGGCGTGGAGCCGGTGCGGTACGCGCCGCTGGACACCGAGCCGCCCGCGCCGGTGATCGTCTGGGTCGGGCAGATCGCGCCACACAAAGACCTGCACACGCTGATCCGCGCGTTTCGCCAGGTGCGCGAGGCGGTGCCGCACGCCGGGCTCAGGCTCGCCGGACCCACCACCGACATCGGGTACGCGGACACGTGCCACCGCCTCGTGGAGCGGCTCCGGTTGGGCGACAGCGTGGCGTTCGCCGGGCCGGTCCCGTCCAGCCGTGAGGCTTACGCCGCCGGTCACGTCGTCGCCTCCTCCAGCGTCATCGAGCACACCCCGGACGCGCTGGTCGAGGCGATGCTCTGCGCGCGGCCGACGGTCAGCACCGACGTGGGCGCGGTGACCGAGGCGGTGGGCGACGCCGGGGTGGTGGTGCCGCCCGGCGACCCGGTCGCGCTCGGCGCCGCCTGCGTCGAACTGCTCCACGACCCCGAGCGGCGGCGGAGGCTGGGCGCGGCCGGGCGGGCGCGGGCACTGCGACTGTTCACAGTGGACGGTATGCGCCGCGCCTACGACCACCTGTACCGGGACGTGGCGGCGTGACCGAGCCGATGGTGGCCGAGCTGGCCAGGCGTTTCGAGCGGGGCGTCGCCGACGTCGACGAGCTGGTCGCCGCACTGGAGGCGGCCGGCATCAACGACCGGGAGGCCGCCCGGCGGTACGGACAGCCCACCGTGTTCGCGCTCGGCGAGGCGGTGCTCGCCAAGCTGGACCGGCCGCCGGCGCGGGTGCCCCGGGCGAAGCCGTACCTGCGGGCCGCCCTGCGCCGCTCCGCGCTCCTGCTCACACCGGTCGTCTGCGCCCTCGCCGCCGCGGACGAGCTGGCCCGGGTCGGGTGGCCGGTGCCGGCGCTCGCCGCCGTCCTCGGCTGGGCCGGTGCGCGTGGCCGGGTGTACGCCGCCGCCGGCGCCGCACTGGTCACGGCCGCGTGCGTGCTCGCCCCGGCCTCGATGGTCGGCGCCGACCGGGGGCTGGCCGTCGGGGTGGGGGCGACCGGGTACGCGCTCGTCGCCGGAGCCCGGGCCGACCCGCGCTGGGCGCTGCCCTCCTGGCTGGTCGCGGTGGCGCTGCTATCCGGCGCCTGGGACCGCGTCGAGGCGCTCCCCGCCGTGGCCGGGCTGATGCTCGCCGGCGCCGTACGGACCCGCACGCACGCCCCGGTCACCGGCGTCGCCGCCGCGCTCTGCCAGGGCGCTACGGCCGTCCTCGTGTGGCGCGCGGCACCGGACGCGGTGGTGCTGGCGCTCGGTGTACCCCTGCTGATCTTCGTGGTGTGCTGGCACGAAGCCCGCGCCGCCACCGCGGCGGACGCCCACGACGACCTGCGGGCCTTCCATCGCGAGGTACGGGACCTCGGCATCGTGACCGTGGGGGCGCTGGTGCCGCCGCTGGTGGCGGGCGTGGCGCTGGGCGCGGCGGCGTACCGGCTGCCGTACACGCTCTCCGGCCATCCGGGCGCCCGTGGCCTGGTGTTGGGGTGCGCGGCGGTGCTGCTGCTCGGCGGCGTGCTCGCGCTGGCGGCGCTGCTCGCCGCACGGGGGCGGCCGGTGATGGCGGCGGTGGTCGCGGCCGGGCCGCTGACCTCGCTCGCCACCGGCGGCGCGCTGCTGCCGGCGACCGTCGCCGCGCTGGCCGCCACCTACCTGGCCGGGCTGGTGCTGGCCGCGCACTCCGTCTTCGACCCGGAACGGTACTGATGGACCGACTAGCCAAGATCAACCTGGCGTACGGCGAGCGGCCGATCGCCGACGCCCTCGACGCGATGGAGCGGTTGGCCGCCCGGCCGCACGACGGGATCTTCCTGGACCGGGTGCCGGGCGACCGGGCCGGGCTGGGCGGTGTCGCTCTGGCGGTGCGGGTGGCGCGCCGGCTCGGGTTCGGGGTGGTGCTGCTCAACCCGGGCCGGCCGGTGGACCCGGGCTACCGGGAGCTCGACGCGGCGATCTGCGCCTTCGACGGCGACTGGGCCGAGTACCAGCGGTGGTCCGGCGAGGGCGCGGTGCCCGGCGACGGCCACCTGGTGTACGGCGTGCCGGCCGCCCAGGCCGA
>Ga0272482_10000147_pt1 | contig 22597 bp, 18 predicted proteins | sample RVTome_8_FD_192427 | JGI IMG/M metagenome (GOLD analysis project Ga0272482, IMG submission 192427) | Soil microbial communities from uranium-contaminated site in the Upper Colorado River Basin, Wyoming, United States - RVT160D0 (version 2) ...
TTGAGCACCACCCGGATCCAGTTGAACGCCTCCCACCGGCCCGCGTGGAAGTCCTCGCGCACCTTGGCCAGGTCGATGCTGTCCGGGTCGCCGGCCGCCTTGATCGCGTCGTTGAGCGGCACGTTCACCGCGATCGTGATGATCACGACGATCAGGTACGCCACGAAGGCGATCGCGATCCACGGCAGCAGCGTCCGCCCGGCGGCGCCGAGGTGCAGCGCCCCGGCGAGCCCGGTGAGGATGAGCGCGCCGAAGAAGAAGGCCATCCAGACCGGGTTGATGATCGCGCGGTCGATCTGCTGGAACGCGCCGACGAACGTGCGATCGTCCGTTTTGCCCAACCCGGGCATGATCGTGTTGGCGTAGAGGAAGAAGACGCCGGTGGTGATGCCGGTGGTCATGGTGGCCAGGAGGAGCACGATCCCGGCGAAGGTCGAGCCGCCGGCGGTCTGCTCCGCGGCCACCTGGTACGAGGCTGGTGCGGTCACCCCGCCATCACACCACAGGGCTCCTTTCATGATCCTTTCATTTACCGAGGTCAGCTCGGGGGTTCGGTGCCACCGACCCGGACACCGTCGAGGTAGACGGTGACCTTCGTGGTGTTCGCGTACGACGGGGCGTTCGGCGACCAGCTGTAGTCGTTGGTCTCGGTGAACGGCGAGCGGTCGGCCTTGGCCATCCGCAGCTGCACCTGCCCGGTCGCGGTCGAGCCGGCCAGCGTTCCGGCGGCGTTCTTGAAACCGACCTCGAGATAGGCGTCCGCGCCCGGCCGGGCTGTGAACAGCGGCACGACCCGCGTATTCACCGCCGCGCAGCTGGCCCACGCCGAGTCGCACCACGTCTGGACGGTGGGCGAGCCGCGGTCCCGGGTGAACCAGTACCGCAGCGTGACCCGGGAGAGGGCGACCGGCGCGGTGCCGGCGTTGGTGAGGCGCAGGCCGGGCCGGATCTGGCTGTCGCCGGGTGCCCAGTCGAGGTTGAGGTACTGGGCCACGAGCGCCGCCCCGCCCGGGCGCGGCGCGGTCACGGTGGTCAGGGCCGGCGACGGTGGCGACTCGCGCCCGGCCGCGTCGCGAGCCCGCACCGTGAAGCGGTACTCCGTGGCGGGGCTCAGCCCGGTGACCGTCACCGCCGGCGTGGTGGAGGAGGCCGCCTTGTACACGAAGTCGGCGGTCTGGGCCCACACGTCGTACCCGGTCACACCCACGTCGTCGGTGGACGGCGCCCACCGCAGGCTGACCGAGGAGTCAGTCAGGCCGGTGACCTCCGGCTTGCCCGGCGCGGTCGGCGGCTGGCTGTCAACCGGGGTGCGCGGCAGCACGAAGAGGGTCACCGAGTCGGCGGGGAACGTGTGCGTGAAGCCGGCGTCGGCCGCGCCGCTCGGCATCAGCGCCACCGGCTGGTCCGCCGCCCGGGTGATGGCGGTGGGGTCGGCGGCGCCGTACCGGTAGACCCGGGCCGTGCCCGCGCCCCGCCCGAACATCCGCAGCAGGCTGGTCAGCTCCGTGCCGCTCTTGTTCACCACCATGAGGGTGAGCGCGCCGTCGGCGGTGCGCTCCGCGCCGTACACCGAGAGCTTCTCCTGGTCGGTGCTGGTCGCCTCGACGTTGACGTCGCCGAAGCGGCCGCCGGCGCCGTCGTAGTTGCGGTACATGCGGAAGGCGTACGCGCCGGGGTCGGCCGCCGCCGGCGGCGCCCACAGGGTGGCGAGGTCGAGCCCCTCGCGGCCGAAGATGCCCAGCACGTCGGCCTGGGTGAGCGCGCCGTTGATGTGGTTGAGCGCGCCCCAGTTGTACTCGGTGATGGCGGTCTTCGTGCCCGGGTAGTTCGCCGCGACCAGCTCGCGCATGCGCGGCACCAGGCGCACGGCCGTGTTGATCCAGCTCTCGTCCACGTAGGACGGATCCCACAGCGCGCGGGTGGAGCGCAGGCGCAGCGCGTTGGTCGCCGGGTCGGTGCCGCTGCCGAACGCCACACCGGAGGCCTGCGGGTAGAAGTGCATGTCGAAGTAGTCGAGCACCCGGACGCCGTGCGCCTGCTCGTAGTCGCGCATCTGCCGCAGGTACCACGTGGTGAACGGCAGGCCGTCGCGCGCCGGCCGGTCCGGCGGGTTGGCCCAGCACCCGGTGCGGCCGCAGGTCTCCTGGTCGAGGCCGGAGTGGTCCCACGAGGTCCAGCCCCAGCCGACCGGGCCGAGCGTGGCCGCGGACGGGTCGGCGGCCTTCACCGCCGCGCCGATCGCGTACGCCTGGTCGCGCAGCTCGGCCGAGCTCGCGCCGGTGGGGTGCACGTCGCGGTGGGTGCCGTGCCAGATGTCCGGCTCGTTGTCGAGGTTGTAGAACTTGACGCCGCCCTCGGCCGCGGTGCCGTACTTGCCGGTGAGGTGCTCCAGCCACTCGGCGACGTACTCCGGGCCGACCGGCACGCTCGTGTCCCGCGGGTCGTTTCCGGTGACCGGCGTGCCGTCGGGGCGTACGCCGTTTCCACAGTCCGGCCGCCACTCGTCGGTGCGCTCCTGTGGACCGTACTTGGCGACCGAGTATCCACAGGAGCCGTCCCGCGCCTTCGGCGCCCACCCGATCAGCGGCAGCGTGAGGATGGTGTCGCTGCCGGTGCGCCGGTCCTGCTCCACGAACTCGTCGGTGGACGACCCGTCCGGCAGCGCCCCGGGGTCGGCGTTCTCCTCGGCGATGTTCTCGAAGAACCAGTCCGAGGCCCGGTTGGTGGTGTCGTACCGGTAGTGGTAGCGGGTCGTGGCGTTGCCGCCCCAGCGCCGCACCGGCAGGTCGAGCTCCGCGGCGAGCGCCTCGTCGGCGAAGTTGATGCCGTAGATGTGCGGGCTGATCGGGTGCCGGTCGCTGGTGAGGTTGACGAAGAGGGCGGGACCGTCGGCGGCCGCGGCGGGCGGCATCGCGACGAGGGCGCCGGTGGTCGCGAGCAGCGCCGCGGCGGCGAGCGGGAAGAGTCTGGTGCGCACTGGAGTCCCCGAGGTGGAGGCGCCCCGGCGCGTGGCCCGGGGCGTGCTGACGGCGGGCGGGCGCCGACCTCGGCGCCTGAAAGTCCAGCCCGGACGCGGTCACGCTATCCCCACTCCGCCCGGGGAGTCAATGGCGAACGTCGATGCCTGCGCCTGACCTGGGTGGACGAGGCCGCTGAGCGCGGGGTCAGGCTTCGGGGCCGCGCACGCCGAGCGGGAAGCCGGTCCAGCGCAGCCGCTCCGGCAGGTGGCTCAGGTCGTTGAAGGCCACCAGCGTGGGCGGGCGGTCGGTGCGGTAGAGGATCGTGGTGAGGCCGGCGTTGGCCGCGTTGAGGCCGAGCCACCGCGCCTCCGGGGCGTCGAGCGCGTGCCGTACGAACCACGCGACCGTGAAGCTGTGCGTGACGATCAGCTCGTGCGGCTGGCCCTGCGGGCGCGCGTGCCGGGCGATCGCGGCGGCGGCGAGGTCGGCGCCGCGCGCGTACTCCGCGGGGGAGACGTCCCGCAGGAACCGGGCGAACGTCTCGGGCAGCGCGGCCGGGTCGGGCACCGGCGGGATGTAGTCGCCGACCTCCTCGGCGGCGTGTACCGGCACGCCGGGCAGGTGCGCGGCGACCATCGCGGCGGTCCGCGCGGCGCGCGGCAGCGGTCCATGGTGGACGACCGCGATCGGCAACCCGGCGAGCCGCCGCCCCAGCAGCGTGGCCTGCTCGCGGCCGGCCGGGCTCAGGTCGCCGTCGTCGACCGCCTCGCCGTGCCGGGCCAGGTGCAGGAAGCGGTACGCGGTCATTATCAGAAACTAGTCGAGCCACCAGGTCAGGGCATCGCGGCCCAGGGGTGGCGGCCGGTGCACGCCGTCAGTCGGCAGTGGGACGGGCCCGCTCGGCGGCGCGGGACATCACGGTCGCGCCGCTGGTCAGGGCGCGGCGCCACGGGGGTACGCCGTCGATCTCGACCTGCAGCGAGAAGCTGAGGAAGGTCCGGATCAGCACGATCAGGCCCAGCACCGCGACGCTCGCCAGCGTGGGGGAGACCGCGACCGTGCGGATCAGGTCGGCGGCGACCAGCACCTCCAGGCCGAGCAGGAGCGCGCCGCCGAAGAGCTCGCGGAGCGACTGGTACGCCCGGCGGCCCTCACCGCCGCGCCACAGCCGGAGCGCGGCCACGACCGCCCACACCAGGCCGGCCATCAGCACCGCGACGCCGATCAACTCGAAGCCGCGGGCCACGTGCTCCATCAGGTCCTCGAAGCCCATCGAGGCACGCTACCAACAAAAGCGACAAACGATCCGCTACCCTGTGTCATCGCATGAGCACGTCTAGTCGCGAGGGACCCATATGCCCATCACGCCCGTCGCTGGCCTGCTGACCGCCAGCGAGGCCGCCCGCTGTGCCGTCGTCGTCGAGCAGAAGGGGGACGACCCCGTCGAGTACCGCGAACGGGTCATGGCCGGCCTGGTCCTCCACCGCGCCATCGCCCGCGGCCGTTCGTGCGACTTCGTGGTCGTGGGCGGAGCCGGCGGCGATGCCCCGCCGGAGGTGATCCGCGAGTGGTGCGCGAGCAGCGACGCGGAGCCGGTGATCTGCCACGAGTCGCGCAACACGCGCGACAAGGCCGAGTCGATCGCCCGCTTCGCGGCCGAGCGGCGCACGACCGCGGTCATCCAGGTGACCGCGCTCTACCACTCGCTCCGCGCCTACCTCACCACCGTGGCCGCGCTGCGGGACAACGGGGCGGCCGTCCCGGTCCTCAACTACGTCAGCGACGCCGACGACGTGGCGAGCATCCACGCCTGCGTACTCGACGAGATCTTCCTGGCGAAGGAGCTCGACGGGCGGCTCGGCTTCGGGGTGGAGCCGGACGCCTACGACACCTACGTCCGGGCCCTCCGCGAGATGCGCGCGACGCCTGGTCACCGCACCTACCTGGCCCGGCGGCACGGCGAGGCGCGGCGGCTGGTGGCGTACGCGGAGATCGGCAAAGGGCACCTGGTGACGGACCTGCCGACCAAGGAGATTCTCAACAGCTACCTGCCCTGGACCATCGGCGCGAAACAACCCTGTCACCTTGACGTTTCCGCAGATCGGCCGGCTTGGTAGCTTGATGACGTGCGGTCGAGGTGGCGAGAGGACGTGCGGTGACGAGCCGTCCGGCCACGTCGCTTCCGCTGCTCGGCTGGGTCTTCCTGGCAGCGCTGTATGTCGCGACGGTCTACGTGACCATCGTGACCCGGGTGCAGTGGGGCCCCGACACGGCGTTTCACCTGGCCTGGACCTTCCGCCTGCTGGGTGACTCCGAGCCGGAGGCGGTGCGGCGCACGGTCGAGTTCCTGGCCGACAAGGACGGCATCGACTGCGCCACCTCCAGCCTCCCGTGGTGCCGCGCGGAGAACTACCAGATGTACTTCGCCGGCGACTACGCGGCGACCGTCGGCCCGCGCGTCATGACGCGGCTGCTCTCCGCCCCGTTCGTGGCGGTGTTCGGGCCGTGGGCGATGGTGGCGGTCTCGGTCGTCGCCTACGCCGGGGGCGTCGCCTGCCTCACCGTCCTCGCCGCCCGCATGTTCGGGCCGCGGTGGGGGATGCTGGCCGGCGCGCTCGCGATCACCCCGTGGCTCGCCGCCAACTGGGCGGTGCACGCCAACACCGAGGCGCTCGCGATGGTGTTCACCACCGCGTCGATGCTCGCGCTGCCGCTGCGCCGCCGCACGGGCTGGCGCGACGTGGTGTGGTTCGTGGTGCTGCTCGGGTTGGGGCTCTTCACCCGGCAGTTCGCCATCTCGGTGACCGCCGGCACCGTGCTGGCCTGGCTGTTCGTCGCGGTGCGGGATCGGCAGATCAAGAACGCGTGGGCCCCGTTCGCCGCCGCCGGCGTGGTCGCCTCGGGCGCGATCGTCTGGGTGCAGGGCCAGATGACCGCCTCCTACGCGGGCGGCTTCTCCACCTTCACCACCTACGAGAACAACACCGGCACGCACGGGCTCGCCGAGGTCGCCGCCTCGGTGCCGGCCACCGCCGCGCGCATCGTCGCCGGCGACTGGAACCACATCCGCACCGACCTGGTGCTCACCGCCGTGCTGCTGACCGCGCTGGTGAGCGTGGGATGGCGCTTTCGCAGTGAGCTGTCCGCGCTGGTCGTGGGCATGATCGGCACCACCCTCGCGCTCAACCTGATCGTCAACGACGACTCGATCTTCCGCTACCACACCCCCAACTACCCGGTGTACGTCCTCGCCGCCGTCGCGCTCCTCGCCGACCTCGCGGCCGGCCGCCGCCCCTCCGCGGTCACCGAGGCACCGCCATCGGGCCCGCCGCCGGAGCCGCCGGCGCGGGTGCCGGCCGCCGCGTGGGTCGCCCTCGCCATCGGGTACCTGCTGCTGGCGCTCGTCATCCGCAACGTCAACGTGCGCAAGGCCTCGGTCGGCAGCGGCCCCGCCCTGCCCGACCCGACCGTGGCCACCTGGCCGGAGAGCGTGACGCCCATCCTCGTGTACGGGGCGGCGATCGCCCTCGTCGCCTGGCAGGGCAGCCGGCTGTGGGGGCGGTGGGGCCTGCTCGCCGGCGCGCTGATGATGGTGCCGTCGGTGATGGTGCCGCTGGCCAGGCCGGACTTCCTCGAACCCTTCGCCGCCCTCGCCGTCGCCGGTGCCCTGGCCGCGCTGCCGTGGCAGGGCCGGGCCCCGCGCGGGGGACCGTGGTGGTTCGGCGCTGGGGTGCTGCTGGCCACGGCGATGGACCCGTTCGCCGGGGTGCTCGCCGCCGGCGCGCTCGTCGCCTGGGCCACCCGCCTCGACCGGGGGCCGCGCAACCCGTGGGCGCTGTACCCGCTCGCCGGTGCCGCCGCCGTCGCCGCCGCGCTCGGCGTCCGGGCCGCCTCCGGCCGCGACCTGGTCAGCATCGCCGCCGGCGACCCGGCCCGGCTGGTCAGCTGGGTGCCGATCGGCTCCGACTTCATGCTGATCGCGGTGGCCGGGCTGGTCGCCATCGTGGGCGTGCGCGCCTGGCGGGACGAGCCGGCCGTGCCGCTCGCCTTCGGCGCGGTGGCCGCCGCCCTCATCCTCTCCACGAGCGTCGACGAGGTGGTCGGCCTGCGCCCGCTGACCGCGCTGATGCCGGTGCTCGCCCTGGCCGGCGCCGCCGCCGTGGCCCGCCCGCTCGGCCGCCGTCAGGGAGGCTTGACTTCGAGTCCGCTCGAAGACGTAGCGTCGCGTTCATGAAATACCGCGTACTCGGGGGCACCGGTATCCACGTGAGTGTCCACTGTCTCGGCGCCATGATGTTCGGTCCGGTGGGCAACCCCGACCACGACGACTCGATACGGATCATCCACGCCGCGCTCGACCAGGGGATCAACTTCGTCGACACCGCCGACATGTACTCCACGGGCGAGTCCGAAGAGATCGTCGGCAAGGCACTGGCGGGGCGGCGGGACGACGTCGTGCTCGCCACCAAGGTGCACTTCCCGATGGGCGAGGGCCCCAACCTGGGCGGCAACTCGCGCCGCTGGATCGTCCGCGAGGTCGAGGCGAGCCTGCGCCGCCTGCGTACCGAGTGGATCGACCTGTACCAGATCCACCGCCCCGACCACACGACCGACGTCGAGGAGACCCTGTCCGCCCTCACCGACCTGGTACGCGCCGGGAAGATCCGGGCCTTCGGGTGCTCGTCGTTCCCGGTCGAGGAGATCGTCGAGGCGCACCAGGTCTCCGAGCGGCGCGCGCTGGGCCGCTTCCGCACCAACCAGCCGCCCTACTCGATGCTGGCCCGGGGCATCGAGGCGGCCGTGCTGCCGGTCGCCCAGCGCTACGGCATGGGCGTGCTCACCTACAGCCCCCTCGCCGGCGGCTTCCTCTCCGGCAAGATTCGCAAGGACCAGCCGGTCGACCTGGCCGCCGGCCGTGCGGCGCTGGCGCCGTTCCGCTTCGACCAGTCCATCCCGGGGAACGCCGCCAAGTTCGACGCGGTCGAGCGGCTGATCGCCCTGGCCGGCGAGCTCGGGTGCTCGCTGCCGGAGCTGGCGGTCGCGTTCGCGGCGGCCCACCCGGCGGTCACCTCGGTGATCATCGGGCCGCGCACGATGGAGCAGCTGGAAGGGCTCTCGAAGGGCGCCGCGCTCACCCTCGACGACGCCGTCCTCGACCGCGTCGACGAGATCGTCCCGCCCGGCACCGACCTGTACCGGGCCGACGGCGCCTGGCAGACCCCGTACCTCGCCAACCCGTCACTGCGCCGCCGCCCCCTCGAAGACCGCGCCGCCGCGTAGCTGGCCGCCGCGAGCAAAGCTCCGCTCACGTGGTTGGAGCCGCTCGAGCGGAGCTTTGCTCACCAGCGGCGCAGGAACTCCTGCTTCTTCGCCTCGTAGTCGGCGTCGGTGATCAGGCCCTCGGCGCGGAGCTTGGCCAGCTCGCGCAGCCGCGCCGGTGCGTCGCCGGCGTGCTCCGGCGCCGCGGGCGGGGCTGGAGCGGCAGGCGTAGCCGGGATCGCGGGCGTGGGTGGGCTCGCGGGCGTGGTTGGCGGGTGCCAGTCCGACGGCTGGTTGCCGGGCAGGAGGGCGGTCTCGATCACCCGGGGGCCGGTGATGCGCGCGGCGGCGTGCGCGGCCAGCTCCTCGGCCTCGCCCGCCTCCCCGACGGCGGAGTTGAAGACGAACGCGTTCGGGTCCTTCTTCGGCGCCGGGTGCCGGTATCCGGCCGGGAGACCGGCCAGCACGAAACGCACGTACCCCCGCCGGAAGGGGCCACCGCCCGGGTCGAACTCCACCGCGGCGATCCCGGTCAGCGGCAGCCACCGCCGCTTACGGCCCCGCCTCTCCTCGATGAGGACGCCGTTCTCGTCGAGGGTGACGAGGTGCGTGATCGTGCGGGCCTGGACGAACACCTCACCGCGCGGCGGCGGGGGCAGGCCCGGCAGGCGGTGCTGGGGCGGGAGGAGGTGCGGCTCGGGCACCCGCGGCTCGAGCCCGACGCGCTCGTTCACCTCGGCGGCGAACGCCTCGGCCTCCCGCCGCCGCCCCGAGTTGAGCAGGATCGCGTTGACGTCGCGGTCGGCCCGGCGCGGCGGCCGGTACGACGGCGCTTCCCCGACCAGCCGCAGCCGCAGCCCTTCGCTCAGGATGCCGGACGTGTAGTGGGCGGCCGCGATCGCCGGCAACGGGACCGTGCGCGGGCTGCGGACCTTCTTGACGGACTGGGTGTGCATGCGGGAGTCGAACTCGAGGACGACCCGGTCGGCGTGCAGGGTGGCGACGCCGTCCATGCCGCGCAGCTCCAGCTGGAAGGGAGCGATGCCCAGCGTGTGGAGGTCGGCGAGGGTGGGCGCGGCCAGGGCGGCGGTGAGGTGCCGGTCGAAGCCGGCGAGGTCCAGGGTGCCGGCCCGCACCGCGGCGTGCAGCGCGTCGATGACGTGCTGGCGCTCCCGCCCGCTCGGCGCCCGCCCCATCACCCTCCCCCCACGACGCGACATAGTATGCCGGCGCGGCGACGCGGGCGGGACCGCGTGGTCTGACCAGCCGATCTCACCGGTGTACCCGGCGGCGCCGCTCTGCCAGGCTGTGTCCGTGCGCGAACGGCGGCTCCTGCTGGAGGAGGGCGAGCGGCTGCGCGGCGAGGCGAGGGCCCGGCCGGCGGCCGACGCCGCCCCGGTGTGGCGCGCCTACGAGAAGCTCGCCGAGCGCTACCGGGAGCTGCTGCCGGAGGTGCCGGTGGCGCGGTGCCCGTTCACCGACGCGCCGGTGTGGTGGCCGATCGACACGGCCGGCCTCGACGGGTGGTTCTGGGAGTACCCGAGCGGCGCGCGCCGCCACCCGCGCGAGCGGCCCGCGTCGTGGCTGGCGATGACCGGGGCGATGCGGCTGGCCGTGCCGGTGGAGCACACGCCGTTCGCGGTGGCTCCCGGGCCGGGCGCGCCGTTCGTGGTGCCGCGAATCCTCGGCGCGGCGCCGGAGGTGCGGGGCGTGATCGCGCAGGTGGCGGTCGGGCGGCACACCGGTTGGGCGATCAGCTACTTCGGGCGGCCGGCGCCCGGCACCAGGCTCGTCAACCTGTGGGGCGCCGACTCGTACCCCGTGGTCGAGGACGGCCTGTGGACAGGGTGGGAGCGGGAGGAGTCGGGGGTGGCGCGCTACGACTTCGACCTGGAGCCGTGGGTGGGCACCGGCGCCCTGCTGTGGATAACTCCCGGGGACGAGTCCGCGACCCTGCGCAAAGGTGTGGACGGCTGTCCATACCTGGGCCTGCCCGGACCGCGCCAGTTCGCGGTCGTGGAGCGGGGCGAGGTGCGCTACGCCGCGCGGTTGGGGTGAGGTGCGGCCGGGTACCCGGTGGGAATGATGCAACCCTTCATCCCCTGGGCGTGGCGCGATCCCGGACTGCTGCCGGGGCTGGACCCCACGCTGGAGCGGCGCGACGAGAGCATCGAGGCCGACGAGGAGGCGCACGCCACCCTCGCGGGTTACGACGTGGAGGCCACTGACGGCGGCATCGGCTCGATCGACGAGGCGAGCTACGCGGCCGGCGAGGCGTACCTCGTGGTGGACACCGGACCGTGGATCTTCGGCCGCAAGGTGCTGCTGCCGGCCGGCACGGTGCGGCATGTGGACCACGCCGAGCGCACGGTCTACGTCGACCGCACGAAAGAGCAGATCAAAGACTCCCCGGAGTACGACGAGGACACGTTCCGCACGCCCGAGTACCGGGAGCGGGTCGGCACCTACTACACCGACAGCTACCGCGATGTCCCGCCACCGCTCCGGTGAGTACCCAATCGGGTGTTTGAGGGTGACTTGGGGCGTAACGGACTGATCTGATCGTGGGGCCCGGACCTTTAGAAAGGCTGGACCCCCCGTGACGCAACCTTTCACGCTGCCCGCGTTCTACACGCCCCACCCGGCCCGGCTGAACCCCCATCTCGAGCAGGCCCGCACCCACTCCAAGGCGTGGGCCCGCGAGCTGGTGATGATCGAGGGCTCCGGCGTCTGGGACGAGACCGACTTCGACAACCACGACTACGCGCTGCTGTGCGCGTACACCCATCCGGACGCCAGTGCCGCCGACCTCGACCTGGTCACGGACTGGTACGTGTGGGTGTTCTTCTTCGACGACCACTTCCTGGAGGTCTACAAGAAGACCCGTGACATCCCCGGCGCCAAGGCCTATCTGGAACGGCTGCGCGCCTTCATGCCGGTGCGGCTGGACCAGGGGATGCCGGAGCCGACGAACGCGGTCGAGGCCGGCCTCGCCGACCTGTGGCGGCGCACGGTGCCGGCGCGGTCGGAGGCGTGGCGCGAGCGCTTCGCGGAGAGCACGCAGGCGCTGCTGGAGGAGTCGCTGTGGGAGCTCTCCAACATCAGCGAGGCGCGCGTCCCCAACCCGGTGGAGTACGTGGAGATGCGCCGCAAGGTGGGCGGCGCGCCCTGGTCCGCGGACCTCGTCGAGCACGCCGTGCACGCCGAGGTGCCGGCCGAGATCGCCGCGAGCCGCCCGATGCGGGTGCTCAAGGACGCCTTCTCCGACGGGGTGCACCTGCGCAACGACATCTTCTCCTACCAGCGGGAGACGGAGACCGAGGGCGAGCTCAACAACGGCGTCCTGGTGATGGAACGCTTCCTCGGCTGCACCCCCCAGCGCGCCGCGGACACGGTGAACGACCTGCTGACCTCGCGGCTGCAGCAGTTTGAGAACACGGCGCTGACCGAGGTGCCGCCGCTGCTGGTCGAGCACGGGCTCGACCCGGCGCGCTGCGCCGACGTGCTGCGCTACGTCAAGGGCTTGCAGGACTGGCAGTCCGGCGGGCACGAGTGGCACATGCGCTCCAGCCGCTACATGAACAAGGGCGGGACCGTCCACCTCGGACCGAAGGGCTTCGGCACCGCCGCGGCACTGCTACCGGGCGTGCTGCCGCGGGCGCGCAGCCTCTCCTACAAGCCGTACCTGCCGGTCGGGCCGGTCCAGCTGCCCGACTTCCACATGCCGTTCGCGGTGGGGACGTGCCCGCACCTCGACCGGTCGCGCGAGGCGGCGGTGGCGTGGGCCCGCGAGATGCGGATCATCGACGCGCCACCGGGCGTACCCGGCGCGGGCATCTGGGACGAGCGGAAGCTGCGCGGCTTCGACTTCGCGCTCTGCTCGGCCGGCATCGACCCGGACGCGACGCCGGAGGAGCTGGACCTGTCCGCGCAGTGGCTGACGTGGGGCACGTACGCCGACGACTACTTCCCGCTGGTCTACAACACGACCCGGGACGTGGCCGGCGCGCGGGCCTGCCACGAGCGGATGAGGCAGCTCATGCCGGTGGACGGCGAGGTGCCCCCGGCGCCGTCCACACCCCTGGAGCGAGGTCTCGCCGACCTGTGGACACGCACCACCGCGACGATGCCCGTGGACAACCGCCGCCAGTTTCGCGCGGCGGTGGAGAGCATGACCGAGAGCTGGCTGTGGGAGCTGGCCAACCACCTCCAGCACCGCGTGCCCGACCCGGTGGACTACATCGAGATGCGGCGCCGCACCTTCGGCTCCGACCTCACCATGAGCCTGGCCCGGATGGGGCACGGCCGGCTGGTGCCGCCGGAGATCTGGCGGACCCGGCCGATCCGTGCGCTGGAGAACGCGGCCATGGACTACGGGGCCCTGACGAACGACGTCTTCTCGTACCAGAAGGAGGTCGAGTTCGAGGGCGAGCTCCACAATGGAGTACTGGTGATCCAGCACTTCCTCGACTGCGACCCGCCCACCGCCGTCGCCATCACGAACGACCTGATGACCGCGCGGATCCGCCAGTTCGAGCGCGTGGCGGCGACCGAGCTGCCCGCCCTGTACGACGACCACGGGCTGGACGCCGGCGCGCGCGCGGCGCTCGACGCGTACGTGCGCGAGCTGCGGGACTGGATGGCCGGCGTGCTCCGCTGGCACCAGCGGACCAGCCGCTACCAGGAGGCGGAGCTGCGCCTCGGCGGCCCCGGCCCCGGCGGCGGGTTCGCCGGCCCGCTGGCGGCGCTGGTCGGCGGTCCGGCGCCCGCCGGCGGGTTCGCCGGCCCGGCGCCCGTCGGCCTCACCTCGGCGGAGCCACCCGTGCCGGTCGCCTCGCGGCTGCGTGGCCCGACCGGGCTGGGCACGTCGGCGGCGCGGCTGTTCGCGCGCCCGGGGAGCCGCGCCTGAACCTCAGCGGCCTCCCCCACCTCGCGGTATCCAAACCGCCACCGCCGACGTAGGATCGGGACATCGAGACAGATCGATTTCGATCCCGCCACTCGACGGAGGATGGCATGACCGTCTGGACCCGGCCCGAGGTGACCGCGTACTCCGGCGACACCGGCCCGTGGCTGTAAGCCGGCTTCGCGGCCGGGACGAGGTCGCCGAGGCCCGGGCAGTCATGTCGCTCAGCACGCCGCGGCTGCCGCGGTGAGGGTGCGGCTGCTCGGCACCGCGGCCGGCGGCGGTGCTCCACAGTGGAACTGCGCCTGCACCGCCTGCCGCCGCGCCCGCGCGGCCGGGTCGGTGCGCACCCAGGACGGCGTGGCGGTCAGTGGCGACGGCCGCTCCTGGTTTCTGCTCAACGCCTCGCCCGACCTGCGCGCCCAGCTCGTGGCCGCGCCGGAGCTGGCCCCCGGGCCGGGGCCGCGCGAGACCCCGGTGCGCGGCGTGCTGCTCTGCACCGCCGAGCTCGACCACACGCTCGGGCTGCTCGCCCTCCGCGAGGCGGAGACCATCACCGTGTACGCCACCGCCACGGTGCTCGACGCGCTGTCCGGCCCCTTCCCGGTCCGCGACATCCTGGGCGCCTACACGTCGGTGAACTGGCGCCCGGTGGCCGTCGAGGAGCCGTTCGAGCTGGCCGGCGGGCTGACCGTCACCGCCGTGCCGGTCGGCGCCAAACGCCCCCGTTACGCGGCCGCCGCACCGTCCACAGGCGACTGGGTGGTGGCCTACCGGATCGGCGACCGGCGCACCCGCGGCGTCCTGGTGTACGCGCCCAGCCTGCCGGCGCTCGGCGGCCCGTTCCTCACCGCGCTGGCCGGGGCGAAGGCGGTGATCGTGGACGGCACCTTCCTTTACGACGACGAGATGGCGCGGGCCACCGGGAGCGGCCGGACCGCCACGGAGCTGGGTCACCTGCCGGTGAGCACCTCGCTGCGCGATCTCACGAAGACCGGCGTCCGCGTGCTCTACACGCACCTCAACAACACCAACCCGCTCTGCGCGGCGTCCGCCCCGGAGCGGGAGACCCTCGCCGCCTACGGCGCGGAGGTCGCCGAGGACGGGCAGTCAATCACGCTCTAGCCGTCCTCGCGGCGCGGGAGGCGCCCCGCGAGTGCGGGACGCCTCCTGTCGGGTGGCGCGGTTAGCGGGCGCCGGCGGAGGCCAGCTCCGGCTCGGGCTCGGCCGGGACCGGCAGGTGCCGCTCCGGCTGGCCCTCGACGTGCAGCTCGGGCAGGATCCGGCCGAGCCAGCCCGGCATCCACCAGTTGGCGCGGCCGAGCAGGTGCATGACCGAGGGCACCAGCAGCATGCGCACGACGGTCGCGTCCACGAAGATCGCGGCGGCCATGCCGATGCCGATCACCTTGAGGACGAGGTCGGGGCTGGGCACGAAGGCCGCGAAGACCGCGATCATGATGGCCGCGGCGGCCGTGACCACCCGGCCCGTGCCGGCCAGGCCCTCGGTGATGGCGCGGCTGTTGTCGCGGGTGCGGGTCCAGGCCTCGCGCATCCGGCTGACCAGGAACACCTCGTAGTCCATCGACAGTCCGAAGAGGACGGCGAACATCAGCACCGGCACGAACGCCGGCAGTGGCGTCTCGGTGTCGATGCCGATCAGCTGGCCGGCCCAGCCGCCCTGCAGCACGTACGCCACTACGCCGTAGGCGGCGGCGACCGAGAGCAGGTTCATCGCCGCGGCCTTGATGGCCACCGCCACGCTGCGGAACGAGGCGAGCAGCAGCACCATCGACAGCAGCACCACACCGCCGACGAGCAGCGGGAGGCGGCGCGCGGTGTTCTCCGTGCTGTCGATGGAGGTGGCCGTGACGCCGCCGACCCGCACCGTCGTACCCGAATCGGCGGTCGCGGCCGGGATGGTGTCGTCGCGCAGGCGGTGTACCAGATCCTCGGTCTTCTGGTCCTGCGGTCCGGTGTCCGGCAGGACGGTGAGCACCGCGGTGTCGCCGGCGGGGTTGAGCTGGGGCGGTGTGACCACGGCGACGCCCGGTGTCGCGGCGAGGGCGGCGCGGAGACCGTCGAGCGAGGACGCGTCGCCCGGCCGGGACAGCTCGGCGGTGAGCACGAGCGGGCCGTTGGCGCCGGCACCGAAGGCGGCGGTCTGCATGTCGTACGCCTGCCGCGTGGAGGTCTCGGCGGGGTTGTTGCCCGCGTCCGGGAATCCGTAGCGGACGCCGAGGAACGGCGCGGCGAGCGCGAGCAGGATGGCCACGCCGGCGAGCGCCGCGATCACCCGGTGGCGCTGCACGAGGCGGCTCCACGCGAGCCAGCCGCGGGTCGGCTCGATGTGCCCGCCGACCGCGACCTCGGCCTGGCGGCGCCGGCCCAGCGGCAGGCGCAGCCGGTCGACGTGCTTGCCGAGGTAGCCGAGCAGGGCGGGGAAGAGCGTGACGCTGGCGGCCATCACGACGAAGACGCTGAGGATCGTGACCACGGCGGCGCCGCGCATGAAGGACAGCCCCATCGCGAACAGGCCGAGCATGCTCACCACGACGGTGCTGCCGGCGACCATGACCGCGCGGCCGGCGGTGTCGAGGGTGGCGACCGTGGCCGCCTCCGGGTCCAGCCCGGCGGCCCGCCACTCGCGGAAGCGGGTGACCATCAGCAGCACGTAGTCGATGCCGATGCCGATGCCCATCATCGTGGCGAGCGCGGTGGACCAGTCGGGCGCGTCGACGAAGCGGAGCACGAGCCCGGTGAGCGTGCTGCTCACCGCGAGGCCGGCGACGGCGGTGAGGATCGGCAGGCCGGCGGCGACCACCGAGCCGAACGTGAGCAGCAGGATCACCGCCGCCGCGAGCAGGCCGATGCCCTCCGACCCGATCTCGCCCTGCTCGGCCAGGTTGATCGACTGGCCGCCGAGCGCGACGTCGAGGCCGGGCCGGTCGGCCGCCTTCGCGATGTCGAGCAGTCGCTCGCTGTCCACGTGCGGCATGTCGGTGGGGTTGGTGACGTCGAGGCGCAGGTGGGCCACGAGCGTGCCGCCGTCCGGCGAGATGCCGCCCGGCACCGCGAACGGGTCGTCGACGCTCGCCACGTGCGGCACGGCCTTCATCTCGTCGAGCAGTGACCGCACGTCGCCGCGCGCGGTCGCCACCCCGCCGTCGACCTTGACGACGACGTCGACGACCTCGCCGGACTGGGCCGGGAACTTCTCCCGCAGCAGGTCCTGCGCGGCCTTGGAGTCTGAGCCGGGCGCCGAGTAGTCGGCGGCGAAGTCGCCACCGAAGGCCGCCGAGAGGCCGGCGGCGAGCATGAGGGCGGCCAGCCACAGCAGTACGGTGCGGCCGCGGTTGCGGTAGGCGAGCCGGGCTAGCCGGCCGAGCGGTCCTGCATCGTTCATTGTCATTCCCCGAGTGAAGGTCAGTCAGATCCGTTAAGCTCCATAACAAACACGATGGAGCGTCACTTGTCAAGCGTCTTCACGTCTGTAACGATGCTTAACGGAACGCTTACACGGAGGAATCACATGAGCCCGACCCCGCGGACCGCCCCCCGCCGCGAACGGGCGCGAGCAGCCACGATCGACGAGATCAAGCAGACCGCCCTCGCCCTCATGCGGGAGCGCGGGACGGTGGAGGTGCGGTTTACCGACATCGCCCGCGTGATGGACATGACACCGCCCGCGCTCTACCGCTACTTCGCCGACCGCGACGAGCTGCTGAGCGCCCTCATCCAGGACGCGTACGACGCGCTCGGCCAGGAGGTCGCCAAGTCGCGCGCCGAGGTGCCACCCGACGACATCGCGGCCGCGTTCGTCGCCGTCGCGCAGGCCTACCGGCGGTGGGCGCACGCGGAGCCGCAGCAGTTCGCGCTGATCCTCGGCATGCCCCTGCCCGACTACGCGGCGCCGGCCGACGGCAGCACCAGCGAGGCCGCCGGCCGCGCGATGGCCCAGCTCTCGTCGCTCTTCGTCGACGCGCTACGGCAGGGGCGGCTCGGCCCACCACGGATCCGCGAGGTCAACCCGGCGGTGGAGCACTGCGCGAAGGTGAAACACGAGAAGCACGAGATCGGCGTCGGCCCGATGCATTTCCAGGCGATGATGCACGCCTGGGCGTCACTGCACGGGTTCACGTCGCTGGAGGCCAACGGCCACTTCGCCTGGATGGACCAGGAGGCGCGCGACGCGCTCTTCCTCGGCCAGCTCCGCCTCGCCGCCGAAGCGGCCGGCCTCCCGGTGCCCTAGCCGATCAGCTCCGGGGTCGGTGGCAGGGGGAGTGGGAGCCCCGGCAGGCCGTCGATGCTGGTCGCGACGTGCTCCTTCTTCTCGAAGTACGCGCTCAGCGACGCGTCGTCCTCCCGGGCGAAGCGCTTGCCGTGCAGGTCGCGGTCCTCCTCGTACGACATGAACGGCACCGCGTAGCCGCACGTGTCGCGGATCAGCTCGGCCCGCACGACGACGATCGCGCGCAGCCCGTGCACGCTGGCGTCGATGTCGGGGAAGTGCGCCATCAGCCCACCCCAGCGCGGGTCGTCGCGGAAGACCGGCTCGCCGCGCCCGTGGATCCGCACGATGTTGGGCGGCCCCTGGAAGGCGCACCACATCAGCGTGATCCGGCCGTTCTCCCGCAGGTGGGCGACGGTCTCGGCGTTGCTGCCGGCGAAGTCGAGATAGGCCACGGTCAGCTCGTCGATGACCGCGAGCGAGCCGCGCAGCCCCTTCGGCGAGAGGTTGATCGTGCCATCGCCGGCGAGCGGCGCGGTCGCGGTGAAGAACATCGGCTGCGCCTCGATGAACTCCCGCAGCCGCCCGTCGATGCGCTCATGAACCTTCCCCATGATCACGATTATCGCCGCGGGCCGCCGGCCGGTCGCGGGTGATTCCGCTGGGTGGACGGCAGGCCCTTTCCCCGGGGTACCGGTTCGCCCCCACCGAGATCCGGGAAGTGGGACAATACGGGCAGGCTGCATGAGGTAGGTGATCGACGATGGGCGACCCCTGGGATGGCGAACCGGCGCCGCGACCCACGGACACCGAGCCAGCGCGCCCGGCCGAGCCGCCGGCGAAACCCGACCGCTCCCGGATCGGTGGCGCCTGGGTGAGCCTGGTGCTCGGCGCGCTCGTACTGATCCTGCTGCTCGTCTTCGTGCTGCAGAACCTGGAGGACGTGCGGGTCTCCTTCATCAGCGCGGAGGGCAGCGTGCCACTGGGCGTGGCACTCCTGCTGGCGGCCGTGGGAGGCGCCCTGGTCGTCGCCGTGCCGGGCAGCGCCCGGATCCTCCAGCTCCGCCGCGCCAACCGCACCGCCCGCCGCGCCCTGACCAACCGCTCCTGACGGTGTAGAGAACCGGGCTGCCACTCCGACTCACTCGGGTGACATGTTGTCGCGACGAAGGAGTGAGCGATGGAGACGAAGACTCTCGCCGTGCCGGGGGCCACGTTGCACTACGAGGTGCGGGGTGCCGGGCCGGTGCTGCTGTTGATCTGTGGCGGCGTGTACGACGCGGCGGCCTTCGCGCCGCTGGCCGGGGCGCTCGCGGACCGGTACACGGTGGTGACCTATGACCGGCGGGGCAACTCGCGCAGTCCGCTCGACGGGGTGCCCGGGCCGCAGCGCATCGAGGAGCACGGGGACGACGCGTACCGGATCCTCGGCGAGGTCGGGACGCCCGCATACGTATTCGGAAACAGTTCCGGGGCGATCGTCGGGCTGGAGCTCGCCGCCCGCCACCCGGAGGCGGTGCGGGTGCTGGTGGCGCACGAGCCGCCCCTCTTCGAGCTGCTGCCGGAGCGGGACCACTGGCGGGGCGTGATCCGCGACGTGGAGGCGGCCTTCAAGGCGGGCGGGTCCGCCGCGGCCGGGCGGGTGCTGGGCGAGGCGCTCGGCATGGGCGGCGGGCAGGACGACGGACGGGTGCCCGGCGGCGGAGTGCTCGACCCCGAGATGGCCGCGATGCTGGCGCGGTTCGCGGTGAACAACGAGTTCTTCCTGGAGTTCGAGGTGCCGCCGTTCTCGCGGTACGCGCCGGACGCCGCCGCGCTCAAGGGCGTCACCACGCGGGTGGTGCCGGTGGCGGGCGCGGCGTCGGCGGGGGAGCCACCCGCGCGGGCGGCGTACGCGGTGGGCGAGCTGCTCGGCGTGCCGGTCGAGACGTTTCCGGGCGACCACGGCGGGTTCGGCCTGGAGGTCGAGGCCTTCGCCCGCCGCCTCGACGAGGTGATCACCGCGGGCTGACCCGCCGGGAGGGCCTGGTGCCCGCGATCGCCAGCGCCACCATCATGGCGGCGGTGACGGCGAAGCCGATCGGGTACCCGGCCGCGCCGGCGACCAGGCCGAAGCCGAGTGCGCCCAGCCCGTACCCGGTGTCGTAGGCGACGCTCCAGATCGCGGTCGCGGTGCCGTACGCGGCGGTGGGGACGCGGCTGTACATCATCGCGAGGCTGGCGTTCTGCACGACGCCGAAGCCGGCGCCGAAGGCGACCATCCCGAGCAGGGCGGCGAGCGGGCTACCGGCGAGTACCAGCGCGAGGATGCCGGCGGCGGCGACCAGCGCGCCGGGCACCAGGAGGCGTGCCGCGCCGTGGCGGTCGCCGAACCGGCCGGCCCACCAGCGGGCGACGGTGGTGGCGGCGGCCTGGGCGAGCAGCGCGACGGCGGCCAGGCTGCCGGCGCCGCCGGGCATGGCGGCCGGGAGGAAGGTGACCACGATGCCGGCGGCCATCGCGGTGCCGGTGAAGACGATCGCGGGGCGGAGCAGGGCGGGCGAGCGCAGGCCGGCCGCCATGCCGACCGGCGCCTCCTCGGTGGTGCGGCCGGCGGGGAGGCCGAGCACCGCGAGCAGGCCGGCGAGGGCGGCCAGCGCGCCGAGTGCGAAGACGGCCTCGGCGCCGGCGTGGGCCATCAGCCACACGCCGAGCGGGGTGGCGACGACGGCGGGGAGGCCGGCGACGACGCCGAGCACGCCGAGGCCTTCGCCGCGGCGCCCGGCCGGGATGAGCTCGGCGCCCCACGCGCCGCACACCACGAAGATCACGGCGAGGCCGAGGCCGCGCAGCACGCAAACCGCCACCACGACCGGCAGCGCGGCCGAGACCAGCAGCGCCAGCACCGGCAGGGCGAGCAGGGCCAGGCCGGCGGCGAGGATCGTCCGGAAGCCGTACCGGGCGACGAGCCGTGGGATCGCGAACTCGCCGGCCACCGACGACAGCATCAGCACACCGGTGGCCAGACCGGCGGCGAAGCCCCCGGCACCGGCCGCGGTCAGGTGTGCCGGCACGACCGACAGCAGCAGGTAGAAGCCGAACAGCCCGGCGAAGTCGGCCAGCATGACCAGCGCGAGCGGGCGGGAGACCAGGCGGGCGGGCGCCGGGGAGGCGGGTGCGGCGGCCAGAGCGATCGTTGTCATGTCCTGAACGTATGGGCGCGGCCGGCCCCCGCTAAGCTCCAATTCCATGGCGATCGAGTGGGCCGGTTTGGGTCCGGAGGTGCTCCTGCGGCTGGAGCGGGAGGGGGCGGAGCCGCTCCGCGCCCAGCTCGAAGGTGGGCTGCGCGAGGCGATCCGCTCCGGGCGGCTGCAGGCGGGGGAGCGGCTGCCCTCCTCGCGCGAGCTGGCCCGGCAGCTGGGTGTGTCGCGCGGCCTGGTGCAGGACTGCTACGGCCAGCTCTACGCCGAGGGCTACCTCACCGCCCGGGTCGGCTCCGCGACGCGGGTGGCCGCCGTCGCGGCCAGCGCATCCGCGGTGGACGCGAGCCGGACGCCGCCGCCGGCGCCGCGCACGGACTTCGCCTCCGGCGTACCCGACCTCGCCAGCTTCCCGCGCGCCGACTGGTCCTGGGCGGTGCGCGAGGCCTGCCGCACGGTGGCCAACGCCGACCTCCACTACGGAGACCCGCGCGGCGACAGCACGCTGCGCCGCGTGCTGGCCGGCTACCTGCGCCGGGTGCGGGCCGCCGTCGCGGACCCGGCCGACATCGTGGTGTGCACGGGCTTCGCCCAGGGCCTCGGGCTGGTCCTGCGGGTCCTGTCCCGCGCCGGGATGGGCACGGTCGCGTTCGAGGATCCCGGGTACGGCCAGGGGGAGACCCTCGCCGCGGTCACCCGGCTGGGGTTCGAGGTCGTGCCGGTGCCCGTGGACGGCGGCGGCATCGACGTGGCCGCGCTCGCCCGCACCGGAGTCCGGGCGGTGGTGCTCACGCCGGCCCACCAGTCGCCGACCGGCGTGGTGCTCGCCCCCGACCGCCGCCACGCGCTCGCCGCCTGGGCCGAGGAGCGGGACGCGGTCATCGTCGAGGACGACTACGACGCCGAGTTCCGCTACGACCGCGAGCCGGTCGGCACCCTCCAGGGCATCGCGGCCGGGCGGGTCGTGCTGCTCGGCACGGTCAGCAAGTCGCTCGCGCCGGCGATGCGGCTCGGCTGGGTGGCGTGCCCGCCGCACCTCACCGCCGGGATCGTCGAGGAGAAGCGGCTCAGCGACCGCGGCTCGCCCGTCCTCGACCAGCTCGCGCTCGCCCGCCTGATCGAGTCCGGCCGGTACGACCGGCACCTGCGCCGCATGCGTGGCGTGTACGCGGCCCGCCGCCAGGCCCTCGTCGACGCCCTCGCCCGGCACGCGCCGGCGGTGCGGCTGACCGGGCTGGCGGCCGGCTTCCACGCGGTGGCCCACCTGCCGGCCGGGGTGCGCGAGGAGGGCGTGGTCGCGGCGGCGCGGGAGCGGTCGGTCGGGCTGTACGGCATGAGCGCCTTCCGCAGGTCCGGCGCCACGACACCCGCGCAGCTGGTGATGGGCTTCGGCAACCTCGGCGAGCGGGCCATCGAGGAGGGCGTCGCGGCGGTCGCCGACCTGCTCAGCGGTACTCCGGCAGGGTGATCGCGGTGGCCGCCTTGTGGATCGGCTCGATCACCTTGGCCATCATGCGCTCCTTTCCGGGCATCCGGTGGAGCAGCCCGAGCAGCGCCATCGACATCCGCACCTGGCCGCGCGTGCGCATGACCATCCGCTTGACGTTGGCCGGGCCGAGCGCCTGGTTACGCGCCACGAACGGCCGCATCCGCTCCTCGTAGCCGGCGAACGCCCGCTCGGGTGTGGCGGCGGAGGCGAGCTCGCCGGCCAGCACGTAGGCGCCGACCAGCGCGAGGCTCGTGCCCTGCCCGGAGGCGGGCGAGGCGCAGTAGGCGGCGTCGCCGACCAGCGCGACCCGGCCCGTGGACCACCGGTCGAGGTGCACCTGGCTCAGCGAGTCGAAGTAGAAGTCCGGCGCACTGTCCAGCGCGGCGAGCAGGCGGGGCACCTCCCAGCCCTCGCCCGCGTACGCCTCGGTGAGCAGCCGCCGCTGGGCCGCCTGGTCACGCGCGTCGTAGGTCAGCGGCGGCGCGGCGAACAGGAACATCGCCTTCGCGTCGGCCTGCCGGGCGGTGCTGTAGACCAGCGCGGTGCGGCCGGGGCCGACGTAGGTCAGCTCCT
>Ga0272482_10000148_pt1 | contig 22522 bp, 10 predicted proteins | sample RVTome_8_FD_192427 | JGI IMG/M metagenome (GOLD analysis project Ga0272482, IMG submission 192427) | Soil microbial communities from uranium-contaminated site in the Upper Colorado River Basin, Wyoming, United States - RVT160D0 (version 2) ...
GCCGTTGCCGTCGAACAGCAGCGGGTTCTCGCCTTGCCGCCACGAGTCGGTGTCGCGGATGCCCCACACGGTGATGCCGGTGCAGCGCGGCACCGCGAGGCAGGAACGGGTGACGCTCGCGTACACCGACGCCTGGTTCGAGCCGGAGATGTCCAGCTCGGTGATCTGCACGTCGACGCCGAGGGCGGCGAAGCGCTGCAGGTTGGCCTGGTAGTCGCCCGGCACCGAGTTGCTCAGGTGGGACTGGAACCCGACGCAGTCGATCGGCACGCCGCGGTTCTTGAAGTCGGCGACCATGTTGTAGATGCCGGTGCTCTTGGCGTTGATGCCGTCGGTGTTGTAGTCGTTGTAGCAGAGTTTGGCGTTCGGGTCTGCGGTGCGGGCGGCGCGGAACGCGGCCTCGATCCAGTCGTTGCCCGTGCGCTGCAGGTTGGAGTCCCGGCGGCCACCGCTGTTGCCGTCCGCGAAGGCTTCGTTGACGACGTCCCAGGAGTGGATCTGGCCGCGGTAGTGCGTGGCCACCTGGGTGACGTGGTTGATCGCCGCCGACCGCAGGTCACTGCCCTCGAGGCGCTGCGCCCACGGTGGCTGCTGTGCGTGCCAGAGCAGGGCGTGTCCCCGGACGGTCATGCCGCGGGCGCGGGCGTAGTTGACGATCTGGTCGCCGCCGCCGTAGCTGAACTGGTTGCGGTTGGGCTCGGTGGCGTCCCACTTCATCGCGTTCTCGGCCACCACGCTGTTGAACTCACGGCTCAGCGTGTTCGAGTAGGAGGAGTCGTTGAGCAGGTTCGGCACGACCGCCGCGCCGAAGTACCGGCCGGTCTGTGCCGCCGACGCGCCGAGCGTGTCGGCCGCGGCAGCTGGCGTCGCGGACAGCACGAGTCCGGCCGCCGCGAGGCCCGCGGTGGTGACGGCGGCGGCAACGGCTCGGACACGGCCGAGGCGCACGGGTGTTCTGGTTGTCATCGCAACCCTCTTTCTTCGGTGCAGGGCAAGGCTTTCGCCCGGATCAGCAGGGCGAGTCGGTCGGGGCGGGGCGGCAGTGCGCCGCCGCTACTCATGCGCGTGACCACCGCTGGTTGGCCTGTCCGTTGCAGGTCCAGAGGATGGTGGCGGTGCCGTTCGCGGTACCCGCCTGGTTGACGTCGAGGCAGAGTCCGGCGTGGACGTTGCGGATGGACCCGTCCGACGCGATCGTCCAGCGTTGGTTGGCCTGTCCGTTGCAGGTCCAGATGATCACGCGGGTGCCGGTGGCGGTGCCCTGGTTGTACGCGTCGAGGCACTTGTCGCCGAAGACGCGGATCTCGCCGTTCGCCCAGGTGGTCCACGACTGGTTCGCGGCCGTGTGGCAGTCCCAGATCAACGCCGTGGTCCCGGCGGCGGTCGCCCCGCCGTCGACGTCGAGGCACCGGTTCGCCCCGGCCCCACGCAGCCGCGAGGTCGTCGCGTCGAGCGGCGACCCGCCGGTGACCCGGTACGCCGCGACCCCGTGGGCCGGCACGCTCGCGCTGATCTGGCCGGAGCTGGTCGACGTGCCACCGGTCCACAGGTCGGTCAGGGTGAACGAGCCACCGGACAGCCCGACCTGCGCGGCCGTGGTGCTGACCGTCGCTGTCGCGCTCCCCCGGTTGAACAGCCCGACCGCGACCGAACCGTCGGCGAGGGCCTTGGCGAACACCTCGACGTTGCCGTCGTCGCGCACCCGCCGGCCGCCCGCGCCCAGCGGGTCCTGGTTCACCGCGATCAGGCGCGGGTTGCGCAGCACCGCGCTGACGTCGGCCGACATGCTCCGGATGTCGTTGCCAGCCATCAGCGGCGCGGCCATCAACGCCCACAGCGCGAAGTGCGCGCGTGACTCGGTGAGCGTGAGCCCCGGGCGGCCGACCACGAGCATGTCGGGGTCGTTCCAGTGGCCGGGACCGGCCTGTGCCGCGAGTGGCGCGTTGACGTCCACGACGTTGCCGACGCCCATCGGGTAGCTGTTGGTGTTGCCGTTCTGCCAGATGTCGAGTAGGTCCTCCGTGGTCCGCCACAGGTCGGCGACCTCGCCCCAGTTGTACTCGTCACCGGTGATGGCGTGGAAGCTGTTCGGGTTGATGCTGTAGACGATCGGCCGCCCGGTCGCCCGCAGCGCGTCACGCATGAGTGCGAACCTGGCCACCTGCTGGTCCCGCGTCCCCTCCGACGAGCACCAGTCGTACTTGAGGTAGTCGACGCCCCACGACGCGAACGTGTTGGCGTCCTGCACCTCGTGTCCCGCGCTGCCGGTGGAGCCGGGATGGGTGCCGACCCGCTGCGCGCAGGTCCGGTCCGTCGGCACCTGGTAGATGCCGAACTTCAGTCCTCTTGCGTGGATGTAGTCGCCGAGCGCCTTCATGCCGCTTGGGAACTTCGTCGGGTGCGCACGGAGGTTGCCCTGCGAGTCCCGGTTCGGGTCGAACCAGCAGTCGTCGACCACCACGTACTGGTACCCGGCATCCCGCATCCCCGAGTTGACCATCGCGTCGGCCGCCTGGCGGACCGAGGACTCGGTGACGCCGCAACCGAAGCTGTTCCAGCTGTTCCAGCCCAGCGGCGGGGTCACGGCCGGGCTTCCCGGCGCCGCCCGCGCCACCGGCTGGTGTGGCTGCGCGGGGAGCAGCACCAACCCGGCGGCCGCGACCACGGTGAGGGTGGCGGCGAGGACCTTCCGCACTCGGGAGCGGCGCCCGTGAACTGCCGCGGACCACCGAACGCGCCAACGCGTATCGACACTCATGGCGAACCCCATCATCTTTGACGGCGAAGCACTGCTCACCAGCGAGCAGTGTCCGAGCAGGTTCCGGCAAATGCAGAGAATGGTTCCGATGTGAACGCTAACACGCTGCGTCGAGCACGACAAGTGCGCTGTTGAGACGCATATCCACCGAAAGTTCCACCTGGTCAGGCTATTGCAGAGTGATCGCAAACATACGGATGGAAAGGCGCGACGAAAGCCTTTCTGGAGCGCTCCCAGGGCGTGTCAAAAGACCGTTCCGCCGCGAGGATCTGGCGGACACGGTCCCAGGACAGCGACATGCGGGGTCCACGGCGACGACGTCGGGCTCAGATGAGTCCGACTCATCGACTCAGCCAACACCATACCGTCGCCGGCCGCACTGCCGTCAAGGGACGACAGCGCGGCGACTCGACCCCACGAGCCCCTCGCTCCCCAGTCGTCAGATCACCCCATCACCATTTCGGTGAAACTTTCGGAATCGCGCACGGGCGACGGAGCCGAATACGAAACTTTCGGATCCGCGGGCCAGGAACATCGATTCGGACACCGCCGACATCGTTATGGGCGCGCTCACAAAGATCTGTCTCCGCCGACCCAAGATCCGGTTCGCTTCCACCTTGCTATCACGATAAGACCAGGTGAACGGCCCTGTGAAGATCATTGTCAGCGACCGTGCCGTGATCACCGCATTCATTAACGCTCACAATGCAACGACGGTCCACGTTGACTTTCTGCCTGACCGCTGGCTACCTTCGGCGACGAGGGCATCACTTGGCGAGCGCGCGATGACGCGATACCTGCCGCCGTGTTGTCGACCCCGGACAATGTTGTCGAAGGGATGCGCAGTGCAACGAACGAAACCGAGAACCTCGATCGCGGCGGTGGTCTGCCTCGTGGTCGGACTCATGGTCGCCGGGGTGGTGTCGGTGTTCACCGGCACCGCACAGGCGGCGGAATCGACGCTGGGAGCCGCGGCCGCGCAGTCAGGCCGGTACTACGGGACGGCGGTCGCGGCCAGCAAGCTGGGCGACAGCACGTACTCCACGATCCTGCGTCGTGAGTTCAACAGCATCACGGCCGAGAACGAGATGAAGTGGGACGCGACCGAACCCAACCGCAACCAGTTCAACTACGGCAACGGAGACCGCATCGCGAGCCAGGCCCGTAGCCAGGGCGCGGCCCTGCGCGGGCACGCTCTGCTCTGGCACCAGCAGCAACCCGGCTGGGCGCAGGGCCTGTCCGGCAGCGACCTGCGATCCGCGGCGATCAACCACGTCACCCAGGTGGCCACGCACTACCGCGGCCAGATCCACTCCTGGGACGTCGTCAACGAAGCCTTCGCCGACGGCAACAGCGGCGGCCGGCGCGACTCCAACCTCCAACGCACCGGCAACGACTGGATCGAAGCCGCGTTCCGCGCCGCCCGCACCGCAGACCCCAACGCCAAACTCTGCTACAACGACTACAACACCGACGGCATCAACGCCAAGAGCACCGGCATCTACAACATGGTCGCCGACTTCAAGAACCGCGGCGTGCCCATCGACTGCGTCGGCATCCAGAGCCACCTCAGCTCGAACTCGAACATGTCCACCTACCAGGCGAACCTGCAGCGCTTCGCCGACCTCGGCGTCGACCTGCAGATCACCGAGCTGGACGTCGGCGGCTCCGGTTCCGGCCAGGCGAACGTCTACCGGCAGGTCACGCAGGCGTGCATGGCGGTCTCCCGCTGCACCGGCATCACGACGTGGGGGGTCACCGACCGGTACACGTGGCGCCCCAACGACACCCCGCTGCTGTTCGACTCCAACTACCAGAAGAAGCAGGCCTACCAGTCGGTCCTCGACGCGCTCAACGGCGGCGGCGGCAACCCCGGCACGGGCACCCCGCTCCGCGGCGCAGGATCGAACCGGTGCCTCGACGTGCCGAACCAGGCCACCGCGACCGGGACCCGGCTCAACATCTGGGACTGCAACGGTCAGGCGAACCAGCAGTGGACCTACACCTCGGCCCAGGAGCTGACCGTCTACTCGGGAGGGACGCTGCGCTGCCTCGACGCCTCGGGCGCGGGGACCGCCAACGGCACACCCGTGATCATCTGGACCTGTCACGGCGGCGCCAACCAGAAGTGGAACCGCAACAGCGACGGCACCATCCGCAACGTCCAGTCGGGACTGTGCGTCGAGGTCAGCGGCAGTGGCACCGCCAACGGCTCCCAGGTCCAGCTGTGGAGCTGCTCCGGCGGGAACAACCAGCGGTGGGCCACCCAGTGAGCAGGCCGGTGAGTCGACCACGGATGGACGGAGCAACCCGATGCCGGACCTGACGCGCAGGCAGGCGTTGCGGCTCGGCGCGGTCGGGGCGCTGGCGGGCGCCGGGTGGACGGCGACCGCCCGCGCCGGCTCGGCCGCCCCGGCCGACGTGCGGGCCGCTGGTGACCTCGCGCTGTGGTACGACGAGGCGGCCGGTTCGGACTGGCTGCGTGCGCTGCCGATCGGCAACGGCCGCCTCGGCGCCATGGTGTACGGGAACACCGACACGGAACGGTTGCAGCTCAACGAGGACACGGTGTGGGCCGGTGGCCCGCACAACTACGACAACCCGCGTGGCGCGGGCGCCCTCGCACAGATCCGGCAGCAGGTGTTCGCGAACCAGTGGTCCCAGGCGCAGAGCCTGATCGACCAGACGATGCTCGGCAGTCCCGCGGCACAGCTGCCGTACCAGCCCGTCGGCGACCTGCGGCTCACCCTGCCCGGTGGCGGCGTGTCCGCCTACGAGCGCTGGCTCGACCTCACCACCGCGACGTCGGTCGTCACCTATGTGGCGAACGGCGTGCGGCACCGGCGCGAGGTGTTCGCGAGTGCGCCGGACCAGGTGATCGTCCTGCGCATGACGGCGGCGACGGCGGGATCGGTCTCGTTCACGGCCGCGTTCAGCAGCCAGCAGCGGACGAGCGTGTCCAGCCCGGACAGCACGACGATCGCGCTGGACGGCGTCTCCGGCGACGCGCGGGGCATCGCGGGGTCGGTGCGGTTCCTCACGCTGGCCAGGGTGCTCACCGAAGGCGGCAGCGCCAGCAGTTCGGGCGGCACGCTCCGGGTCTCCGGCGCGACCGCCGTGACACTGCTGGTGTCCATCGGCACCAGCTACGTCGACTTCCGGACGGTGAACGGCGACTACCAGGGACTCGCGCGGTCCCGGTTGAGCGCGGCCCAGGCCCGCTCCTTCGACACCCTCCTCGCCAGGCACGTCGCCGACTACCAGGCGCTGTTCAACCGGGTCACGATAGACCTCGGCCGCACGTCGGCCGCCGACCAGCCGACCGACGTCCGGATCGCCCAGCACGCCTCGGTCAGCGACCCGCAGTTCTCCGCGCTGTTGTTCCAGTACGGCCGGTACCTGCTGATCTCGTCGTCCCGGCCGGGCACCCAGCCCGCGAACCTGCAGGGCATCTGGAACGACCAGATGAGCCCGCCGTGGGACTCGAAGTACACGATCAACGCCAACCTGCCGATGAACTACTGGCCAGCGGACACCACGAACCTCGGTGAGTGCACGCAGCCGGTGTTCCGCATGCTCGGCGAGCTGTCGGTCACCGGGGCCCGCACCGCGCAGGCGCAGTACGGCGCGGGCGGCTGGGTCACCCACCACAACACCGACGCGTGGCGGGGCGCCTCGGTGGTCGACGGCGCGTTCTGGGGCATGTGGCAGACCGGCGGCGCGTGGCTCGCCTCGCTCGTCTGGGACCACTACCGGTTCACCGGCGACGTCGAGTTCCTGCGCGCGAACTACGCTGCGGTGAAGGGCGCGGCGCAGTTCTTCCTCGACACGCTGGTGACCGAGCCGAGCCTCGGCACGCTGGTCACCAACCCGTCGAACTCGCCGGAGCTGGCCCACCACTCGGGTGCCAGCGTGTGTGCCGGACCCACCATGGACATGCAGATCCTGCGTGACCTCTTCGACGGGGTCGCGAGTGCCAGCGAGGTGCTCGGCGTGGACTCCGGCTTCCGCACTCAGGTCCGCGCGGCCAGACAGCGGCTGGCGCCGATGAAGGTCGGTTCGCGGGGCAACGTCCAGGAATGGCTGTACGACTGGGTCGAGACCGAGCCGAACCACCGGCACGTCTCGCACCTGTACGGCCTGCACCCGAGCAACCAGATCACCCGGCGGGGCACCCCGACGCTGTTCGAGGCCGCCCGCAGGACCCTGGAGCTGCGCGGCGACGCCGGCACCGGCTGGTCGCTCGCCTGGAAGATCAACTTCTGGGCGCGGATGGAGGAGGGCGGCCGGGCGCACAAGCTGGTCCGCGACCTCGTCACCACCGACCGGCTCGCGCCCAACATGTTCGACCTGCACCCGCCGTTCCAGATCGACGGCAACTTCGGCGCGACGTCTGGCATCGCGGAGATGCTGCTGCACAGTCACAACGGCGAGCTGCACGTGCTGCCCGCGCTGCCATCGGCCTGGCCGGCCGGGAGCATCGCCGGGCTGCGCGGCCGCGGCGGGCACACCGTCGGCGCGACGTGGTCGGGCGGTCGGATCACCGCGCTGACCGTCACTCCCGACCGGGCGGGCACCGTCCGGGTCCGCAGCCGGCTGTTCACCGGCACGTGGGAGCTGCGGGACACGACCGCCGGCACCGTGGTCACGCCGACCAAGCCGGAGAGCGACCTGGTCGAGTTCACCGTCCAGGCCGGACACACCTACCGGGCGACCGGGAGTGAGTCCAGCTCGGTGGTGGAGACCGGTGTGTACTACCGGCTCGTCGCGCAGCACAGCGGGAAGCTCGCTGACGTCAGCGGGGTGTCCACGTCGGCCGGTGCGCTCCTGCACCAGTGGGCGGCGACCGGCGGGACCAACCAGCAGTTCGACTTCCTGGACTCCGGCGGCGGCTACTACCGGATCCGTGCCAGGCACAGCGGTCTCGTGCTGCAGACCGCGAGCATGAGCAGCGGCGCCGACATCACCCAGCAACCCGACACCGGGGCATCGAGCCAACAGTGGCGGGTCGCCGACCAGGGCAGCGGCGTGGTCAGCCTCGTCAACCGCCAGAGCGGTCTCGCGATGGACGTGTGGTCGGCGGCGACCACGGACGGCGCCCGCGTCTCCCAGTGGTCGGTCACCGGCTCCGCGAACCAGCGGTTCCAGCTCCAACGCGTCTAGCAGAGGAGGTTGTGTGATGAGGAGACAGAGAGTCCGGTTCGGGTCCGTCGCGGTCGCGGCGCTTCTCGTGCTGACCGCACCGGTGGTGGCCGCCGAGGACGTCGGCACGGCGGCCGCCTCGGCCGGGTGCGGGTCGGCGCCCACGCTGGCGAGCGGCACCCACACGATCCAGAGCGGCGGCCAGAACCGGACGTTCATCCTGCGGCTGCCGGCGAACTACGACCGGAACCATCCGTACCGGCTCGTGTTCGGGTACCACTGGCTGAACGGCACCGCGAACGACGTCGACTCGGGTGGGGCCGACGGGTACAACTGGTCCTACTACGGGCTGCGGCGGCTCGCGGACAGCGCGGGCAACGGCACGATCTTCGTCGCGCCGCAGGGCATCAGCAACGGCTGGGCCAACTCCGGCGGCCGGGACGTGACGTTCACCGACGACATGCTCAGGCTGCTGCAGGCGGGGCTGTGCGTGGACACCACGCAGATCTTCGCCGGGGGTTTCAGCTACGGCGGTGGCATGAGCTACGCGCTCGCCTGCTCGCGGGCGACCGTCTTCCGCGCGGTGGCGGTGTACTCGGGTGCGCAGCTGAGCGGGTGCAGTGGCGGCACACAGCCGATCGCGTACCTGGGGATCCATGGCATCAGTGACACGGTGTTGAACATCTCGCAGGGGCGCGCACTGCGGGACACGTTCGTGCGCAACAACGGCTGCACCGCTCAGAACCCGCCCGAGCCGGGGCAGGGGAGCCGGACGCACATCGTCACCGCGTACTCGGGCTGCCGCTCCGGGTACCCGGTCGTGTGGGCGGCGTTCGACGGCGGGCACACCCCCGCCCCGGTCGACGGTGGCGGCGACGGCTGGCGGACGTGGACCTCCGGTGAGGTGTGGAAGTTCTTCACCCAGTTCGGCAGCACCGACCCGGATCCCGACCCCGACCCCGATCCGGACCCGGAGCCCGGCGCCTGCCGGGTCAGCGACACGGTCAACGCCTGGAACAGCGGCCTCACCGCGGAGATCACCGTCACCAACACCGGCACCACCGAGGTGAACGGCTGGTCGCTGGTCTTCACCCTGCCGGCCGGCCAGACGATCACCGCCGGCTGGAACGCGACCTTCTCGCCGACCTCCGGGCAGGTGACGGCGAGGAACGAGGTCTACAACCCGGAGATCGCTCCCGGCACGTCGGTCAGCTTCGGATTCCAGGCGAGCCACACCGGCAACACCGGTGAGCCCGCCGCGTTCACGCTGAACGGCGCGGCCTGCACGGTCGTCTGAGCCCGTGACGTCGCCGGACGCCAGCCCCACCAAGGAGCTGGCGCCCGGCGACGCTTGGTTTCACAGTCGGGTCACACCGGCGCGACGGCCTTCTCGAGCACGGTCATGAACGCGCGCGACCAGTCGGGCAGGTCCGGCCAGCCACGGCAGGACACCATGTTGCCGTCCACCACGTCCGGCCCGTCGACGTAGATGGCGCCCGCGTGTTCCATGTCCGCCTTCAGCGGCGGGTAGGCGGCCGTCGCGCGGCCGCGCAGGAGGCCGAGCGCGGCGGGCACCTGGGGACCGTGGCAGATCGTGCCGACCGGCAGCTCCTCGGCGAAGAAGTGCCGGACGATCCTGGCCACGTCCGGGTCGGTGCGGAGGTACTCCGGCGCGCGCCCGCCGGGGATGACGAGTGCCTCGTAGTCCCCGGGGACCACGTCGGCGACCGCCAGGTCCACCGGCAGGAGGTGGCCGGGCTTCTCGGTGTAGGCGTCGCAGCCGGGCTCGAAGTCGTGCACCACCAGCTTCACCGGTCGGGTCGTCAGCGCGACGACGACCGCGTCGTGCCCGGCCTCGCGCAGGCGGAACACGGGGTACATCGAGTCCAGCTCCTCCGCGGCGTCGCCGGTCAGTATCAGCACACGTGCCATGTCGTTCCCTTCGTGGTCAGGAGAGCGTCCAGCGCTGGTTGGCGCCGCCGTGGCAGCTCCAGATGATCAGCTGGGTGCCGTTGGCGGACGACCCGCCGTTGGCGTCGAGGCACTTGCCGCCGCTGGTGCGGATGGTGCCGTCGGACTGCGTTGTCCAGTTCTGCGCCGTGCCGCCGGTGCAGGTGGACAGCTGCACCTGGCTGCCGTCGCCGGTGCCGGCCGTGGTCATGCACTTGCCGAGCGAGCGCAGGGTGTTCCCGGTGCGGGCCCACTGCTGGTTGGCCTGGCCGTTGCAGGTCCACAGCTGGACCTTCGTGCCGTCCGCCGAGCTGGCGCCGCTGACGTCGGCGCACTTGCCGCTCGCGCCGGTGATCGGGCCCGAGGTCGGCGTGGTGCCGCCCAGCTCCTTGATCCGGATGTTGCGGAAGGACACGTCGTCACCGGTGCCGTGGTTCTGGACGCCGATGTAGCCGGACGCCAGCGACCGGTTCGGGTCGGTGTTGGTGAAGTCGTTGACCTTCACGCCGTTGAGGAACACCTGCACGCGCTCGCCCTCGACCAGCGCCTCGAAGGTGTTCCACTCGCCGGGCGGGTTGAGCGCGGCGTCCCTTGCCGCGGTGTCGGGCGCCTTGAACCCGTAGATGGCGCCGGTCGTGCGGTCGACGGAGTCGGTCGCGTCGATCTGGACCTCGTGGCCCTGGTTCAGCGACGTGTTCGGGTCGGAGCTGGCCGGGAAGCCGAGCAGCACTCCGGAGTTGTCGTCGCCGGCCAGCCGCCAGTCCAGCTTCAGCGAGTAGGACCCGAACTCCTTGGCGCTGTACCAGTACGTGCCGAGCCCGCCGAACGAGCCGAGCGTGGCGTCGCTGTTGGTGAACCCGCCCGGCCCGGCCTGCGACCAGCCGGTGGTGGCGCCGTTGTAGAGGGTCGTGTAGCCGGTCTCCGGGCGGCAGTCGGCCTTGGTGCGGCCCGCCGCGTACCGGATGCCGCCGAGCATCAGCGACCGGAAGCCCGGTTCGGAGTAGCTCGCCTGGGTGTGGCCGGCGCCGGTGTAGAACGACCGTCCACCTTGGACGACCTGGCACCAGGTGTGCGGGTGGTCGGCGCCCATCGAGCCACCCGAGTAGGTGGACTCGTCGAGGGTGGCGAGCACGCGGGCACTCGACCGGGGATTCGTCCGGAAGTTGTACCACTCGTCGGTGCGCACCAAGGACTGGCCGAGGTGCTGGGTGGCCTGGTGCGCCCGGTTCTCCACCCGCACGGTCGCCTGTTGGATCGCCGGGTGCGACGAGAAGTACGCGCCGACGAGCTGACCGTAGAACGACCAGTTGTACTCGGTGTCGGCCGCCGAGTGGACGCCGACGTACCCGCCGCCGCCCCGGATGTAGGACTCGAACGCACTCTGCTGGCCATCGGCCAGCACGTCCCCGGTGGTGTTGAGGAACACCACCGCCTCGTACTGGGCGAGGTTCGATGCGGTGAACTGTGCGGCGTCCTCGGTCGCCGTCACCGTGAAGTCGTTGGCAGCGCCCAGTTCCCGGATCAGCGCGATGCCCTGCGGGATGGCGTCGTGCCGGAAGCCGGCGGTCTTGGAGAACACCAGCACGTCGTAGGGCGCGTCGGCGGCCGCCGCGGGTGGGCTCGCGCCGACCGAGAACGCGGCGAGCACGGCGGTGGTCGCGCCGAGCACGCGCCTTGCGAAGGAGTGCGTCATCTCGTGGCCTCCCTAGGACAACGTCCAGCGCTGGTTGGCGCCGCCGTTGCAGGTCCAGGTGATCAGTTGGGTGCCGTCCGTCGATGCGCCGCCGTACGCGTCGAGGCACTTGCCCGCGCCGGTGCGGATGGTGCCGTCGGACTGCCGTGCCCAGTTCTGCGCGGTGCCGCCGGTGCAGGTGGACAGCTGCACCAGGCTGCCGTCCGCGGTGCCGGCCGCGGTCAGGCACTTGCCGAGCGCCCGCAGCGTGTTCCCGCTGACCGTCCACTGCTGGTTGGTCCCGCTGTTGCAGGTCCACAGCTGGACCTTCGCGCCATCGGTGGTGCTGCCGCCGTTGACGTCGACGCACTTGCCGCCGAGGCCGGTGATCCGGGTGGTGGTGCCACCCGAGGACGCGCCGAAGGTGAAGGCGTCCATGTCGAACAGGAAGCCGCTGCCGCCGGAGAACGTGAGGTACACGGTCGTGGTGCCGGCGGGGACGTTCGCGAGCGTCGTCGCCACCTCGGTGAAGGTGTCCCAGCCGCCGGTGTTCGGCACGGTCACCGACCCGAGCACGGTCCCGGTCGCCGACCCGGCCCGCACCGACAGCGTGCCGCCGGAACCGCCGGAGGACACCCGCGCGGAGAACCGGGTCTCGCTGCCGAGCGCATAGGGCCGGAACGCGATCCAGTCGCCGTTGTGGATGTCGCCGACCGTCCTGCCGCCCTCCGCGGCCGTCTTGTCGTACTGGACGGTGCCCGACTGCGACGTGTGGTGCTCGGCCTGTCGGTGCCGCAGCTGCAGCGTGTGCTGGGTGTGGGTGGTCAGCGCGGGCTGTCCGTTCGCGCCGCCGTCGGTGTACTCGGCGTCGAAGACCGCGTACAGGTTCGCCGCCGTGTCGTGCTCGCCGTCCGCCGGGATCTGCAGGGTGCCAGAGCACCCGGTGCTCGTGGTGATCAGGTGGCCGTGCTCGTCGTGACCGAGCAGATAGGACAGCTTCACCCGCGAGCAGTCGATCGAGCCGTCCTCGGGGTCGGTCGCGGTGATCGTGTACGGCACGGTGTCGCCGAAGGAGAACAGGGTGCCGTCCGCGGGTGTGGTGAGGGTGACCGTCGGGGCTGTGTTGCCGACCGTGACCGTCACGTTCGCGGTCGCGGTGAGCCCCGCCGGGTCGGTCACCGTGAGCGTGGCCGTGCGCTGACCGTTGCTGGAGTACGTCTTCGTCGGGTTCGCCGAGGTCGACGTGGTGCCGTCACCGAAGCTCCACAGGTAGGACAGCGCGCCGCCCTCGGGGTCGGACGAGCCGGCCGAGGAGAAGCTCACCGTCAGCGGCGCGATGCCGGACGTCCGGTCGGCGCTCGCCCGTGCCGTCGGCGCCTGGTTGCCCGACGGGTTGTACTCGATGCGGTAGAGCGCGGACTCGGAGTTGCCGCTGCCCCAGCCGGTGCCGTAGTCCAGCACGTACAGCGCGCCGTCCGGGCCGAACGCGGTGTCCATCACCTGGGTGCCGCGCCACGGGAAGTCGTTGATCTGCCCCGGCGAGCCGTCGGAGTTCACGTCGACGACCTTCAGCCAGCGCCTGCCGAACTCCGACAGGAACACGTGCCCGTCCAGTGCTGGCGGGAACTTGACCGTCGAGGTGTTCGACGCGTCGTAGCGGTAGACCACGCCGCCCATCGGCGACTCGGAGCCGCAGCCGAACGCCGAGACCGAGCAGTTGTCGTAGTTGAGCCACGCCGCGCGGGCGGCCGGGAGGTTCTGCAGCCCGCTGTTGTTGGGGGAGTTGTTGACCGGGGCCGCGCAGTTGAACCGGTTGCCGGATGCGCCGGAGGAGAAGTTGAAGTCCACATAGGTCTCGGCGGTGGTGTTCTTGCCCGTGCAGTACGGCCAGCCGTAGTTGCCAGCCGACGTGATCCGGTTGAACTCCACCTGACCGGCCGGGCCCCGGCTGTTGCTCGCCGAGCCGGCGTCGGGACCGTAGTCGCCGAGGTAGAGCACCCCGGTGGCCTTGTCGACGCCGAACCGGAACGGGTTGCGCAGGCCCATCGCGTAGATCTCCGGGCGGGTGCCGGAAGTGCCCTGTGCGAACAGGTTTCCCGACGGGATCGAGTACGACCCGTTGGCGTTCACCTTGATCCGCAGCACCTTGCCGCGCAGGTCGTTGGTGTTGCCCGCGCTGCGCTGCGCGTCGTAGGCCGGGTTGCGGCCGGACCGCTCGTCGATCGGGGTGTAGCCGGCGGAGTCGAACGGGTTGGTGTCGTCGCCGGTGGACAGGTACAGGTTGCCGGCCGCGTCGAAGTCGATGTCGCCGCCGACGTGACAGCACATGCCCCGGCTGGTCGGCACGTCGAGCACGGTCACCGCGCTGGCCGTGTTCAGCGTGTAGTCGGAGTTGAGCGTGAAGCGGGACAGGCGGTTCACGCCGTTCCACGCCGAGAAGTTCGTGCCCGTCGCCGGCGCGTCCCCGCCCGGGGTGGACAGTGGCGGCGCGTAGTAGAGGTAGACGAACCGGTTACTGGCGAAACCCGGGTCGACCCCGACGCCCTGCAGCCCCTCCTCGTCGTGGGTGTAGACGGACAGGGTGCCGATCACGCTGGTCACGCCTGCCGACGTGGTCCTGCGCAGCACGCCGTTGCGCGCGGTGTGCAGCACCGAGCGGTCCGGCAGCACGGCGAGCGACATCGGCTCGCCGACCTCGCCGACGCCGCGCGCCAACTCGACCTGCTTGAAGTCGTTGGGGTTCACCGCGTGCGCCGCCGCTGGCGGCGCCGAGGTGACCGCGGGAACGACGACGGCGCTCGCCGCGACCAGCGCGGCCGCCATGATCAGTCTGAGTCTCACGTGGTCACCCGTTTCAGTTGGGGTGGTGGTGTTGGGAACGTGCGGAGGGAAGCGTCCAGCGCTGGTTCGTGCCGCCGTGACAGGTCCAGAGGATGAGCCGGGTGCCGTCGGCGGTGCCGGCGCCGTTGGCGTCGAGGCACTTGCCGGCGTTGACCAGCGAGCCGTTGGAACCGGTGGTCCAGGTCTGGCCGGCGCCGCCGTTGCACGTGGACAGCGCAACGGTGCTGCCGTCGCTCGTTCCGCTGGCGGTCATGCACTTGCCGAGGCTGCGCAGGGTGCTGCCCTCGCGGGTCCACTGCTGGTTGGTCCCGCTGTTGCACGTCCAGATGACCAGCGGGGTGCCGTCGGCGGAGCTACCACCGTTGACGTCGACGCACTTGCCGCTCGCGCTGGTGATCGGACCGCTCGTGACCTCGCCAGGGGTGCCGACACCTGCGCCGACGAACGTCAGCGAGTCCAGGTCGTATGTCGTGGCCGAGCTGGACTTGAACACCACGAACAGCTCGACCGTCCCGGATGGCCGGGAGACGTTCACCGGTGGCAGGTTCACGTAGCTGTCCCAGCCACCCGTGCTGCCCACGGTCGCGGTCGCCACCAACTGTCCGGTGGCGGACCCGGCCCGCAGCTCGATCGTGCCGCCGGGTCCCGGCGAGGACACCCGGAACGAGACCTGGTCGATGCCCGTCAGGTTCACCGGGCTGAACGAGATCCAGTCGTTGTTGTTGATGTCCCCGATCCGCGCGCCCGCCTCGGCGCCGGCCTGTGACACGACCCGGACGCCGGAGGAGTTGCTGAAGTGCTCGGCCTGCCGGTGCTTGGGTTGCAGCAGGACCTGTGCCCGGCCGGTGAGCGCTGGCACCCCCGACGCCCCGTTGTCGGTGTAGACCGCGTCCGCGACGTAGAACAGGTCCGAGTCGGCGCTGTGCCCACCGTCGCCGTGGGTCGGGATCACCCCGGAACAGCCCGTGATCGGGTCCAGCGGGTGTGCGTGCTCGTCGTGCCCGAGCCCGGGGGTGGTGACCACTCTGGTGCAGTTGACCGTGCCGTCCTCCGGATCGGTGACCGTCACCGCGTAGGGGACCTCGTCGCCGAAGTCGAACATGCCGCCGTTCGGTGGCATGGTGAACCGCACGGTCGGCGCGGTGTTGCCCACCGTGACCGGCACGTTGGCGACCCCGGTCCTACCGTTCTGGTCGGTGACCGTGAGCTGCGCGTTGAACTGGCCGCGCGTGGTGTAGGTGTGCGACGGGTTGGCCGTCGTCGCGGACGCGCCGTCGCCGAAGGTCCACCGGTAGGTGAGCGCGCCGCCCTCCGGGTCGCTGGACCCGGCGCTGGAGAAGCTCACCGTGAGCGGCGCGGCGCCGGACGACGGGGTGCCCGTCGCGCGGGCGACCGGGGCACGGTCACCGGAGACGTAGTCGATGCGGGAGAGCGCGGAGTCGGTGTTGTCCCGGCCGAACCCGCTGCCCCACTCGAGGAGGTACAGCGAACCGTCCGGCCCGAACTTCGCGTCCATGGGGGACTTGAACGTCAGGTTGGCGAGGAACCGGTTGATCTTCAACAGGTTTCCCGAGCTGTCGAGCCGGAACTCGTGCATCGTGTTCCGCGCCCACTCGCCGAAGAACGGCGTCTCGTCGAAGTACTCCGGGAACTTCGTCGCCGACGGGTTGTTCTCGTCGTAGTGGTAGACGGGGAAGGCCATCGGCGCCTCGCCACCGCCACCCATCTCCGGGAACGCGTTCCCGCTGCCGCCGTTGCCGTACCAGACATTGGCGGCGCGCGCCGCCGGGAGGCTGGTGAGCCCGGTGTTGTTCGGGGAGGTGTTGACCGGGGACGAGCAGTTGAACTTGGACCCGGACGCGCCGGAGGCGAAGTTGTAGTCGGTGAACGGGATGTTGTTCGCCACGCAGTACGGCCAGCCGTAGAAACCCGGTGAGGTGATGATGTTCCACTCGACGAGCCCGCCAGGGCCGCGGCTCGCGCTGTCGGCGCCGGCGTCCGGGCCGTAGTCGGCCATGTAGATCGTGCCGTCGGTGTCCACGGTGAACCGGAACGGGTTGCGGAAGCCCATCGCGTAGATCTCCGCGCGGGTCTGCGCGGTGCCTTGCGCGAACATGTTGCCGCTCGGCACGGTGTAGGTGCCGTTCGACTCCGGGTGGATGCGCAGGATCTTGCCGCGCAGGTCGTTGGTGTTGGCCGAGGTCTTCTGCGCGTCGAACAGGCTGCGTCCGGACCGCTCGTCGATCGGGGTGTAGCCACTGGACTCGTGCGGGTTGGTGTCGTCGCCGACACCGATGTACAGGTTCCCGCCGGGGCCGAACGTCAGGTAGCCACCGGTGTGCCCCGGCTCGGACTGCCGCGCGGCTGGGATGGTCAGCAACACCTGCTCACTGCTCGAGACCAGGGTGTCGCCGCTGATCGTGAAGCGGGAGACCCGGTTGACCTCCTGGGAGCCCGATGGTGAGTAGTACAGATAGACCCAGCTGTTGGCAGCGAAGTTCGGGTCGAGCGCCACGCCGGCGAGACCGTCCTCGCCGCCGGTGTAGACGGAGAGCGTGCCGGCGGTGACCGTGGTCCTCGTGCTCGGCTTGTAGATCTTCAGCTGCCCGCCGTACTGGGTGTAGAAGACGCGACCGTCCTGTGCGATGTCGAGTGTGCCTGGCGCCACCGTGTTGCCGTCCAGCTCGACGCGGTCGTAGCTCGACCACACGGTCGGGCCGCAGTCGGCAGGCGCGGTGCCCGCCGCGGACCGCACACCGCCGAGGATGTGCGAGCGGAACAGGGGCTCGGAGTACGCGGAGGACTGGTGCCCCATGGCCGTCGCCCACAGCCGGCCGCCATCGACGTTGCGGCACCAGGAGATCGGGTGGTCGTGCCCCATGCGCGACGAGCCGGGGTCGTAGGTGGTCTCGTCGGCGGTGACCAGCACGTGCACGTCACCTCGGGCGCTGCGGTTGAAGTTGTACCACTCCTCGGTGCGTGTCCACCGGTCCGGCAACCCCTGCGCCGACGGGTGCGTCTTGTCGGCGACCTTCGCGGTGCCGGTGACCGTTGCCGAGTGCTGGGTCATGGTCATCCCGAGCGTCTGGTCCCACCACGGGAACTCGCTCTCGATGTTCATGTCCGTCGCGTTGTGGATCGCGACGATGCCACCGCCGCCGCGCAGGTAGTTCTGGAACGCCGTGCGCTGCGCCGCGCTCGTCCACACCATGCCGGACGTCTGGAACATGACGACGACGTCGTAGGTGGACAGTGTGGCGTCGGTGAAGACCGACGAGTCCTCGGTCTGCGTGAGCTGCCAGCCGTTGTCAGCGGCCATTTGCTGGAACATCGAGATACCGGCCGGGATCGAGTCGTGCCGGTAGCCCGTGGTCTTGGTGAACAGCAGAACTCGCTCGCCCGCCGCCGGAGCCGCGGGGGTGGTGGACGCGGTGATGGAGAGCAGCAGCAGTGCGCAGGCGAACGTGGCCAGCAGCTTGCCGAGGGTTCTTAGCACGGGGGAGCCTCCGGAGGCAGGGGAGAGGCGACGGGGGTTGAGCCAGGACCAGATCTGCTCGCTCACCTCCGTTGGGAGCGCTCCCAGACCGCGGGTGCGAGGCCCCGTCCGAAAGGCGAGTGGAAGGGCCGAGACAGTCCGGGGAGCCGTGGGTCGGACTCAAGTGTGACTGCGGGTGTTGCCCGGGTCACACCATGCCTGCTCGCGCCAGGAGTCGTCAAGCCCGAAGTCGAGGATGAGTCCGACTCATTTCAGCTGATCATGGTCTCCGGTAACATTTCCCGGATGGTGGAGGTCCAGTCCGACTCGCCGTACCGGCCAGGGTACGAGCTGGTCGCCGAGCGGATCCTCGAGCTCATCGCCGAGGCCGGGCTCCGGCCGGGCGACCGGATGCCGACCGAGAAGGACCTGGCCGTCCGGCTGGACACCACCAGGGGAATGGTCCGCGAGGCGGTCAAGATCCTCTCGGCGATCGGGCGGGTCCGCGCACACCGGGGGCGCGGCCTGTACGTCGCGGACGACGGCGGGATGCTGGGCGCCACGCGCTGGGGCGGCTTCCTGCCGACCGACCTCGACCACGTGTACATGCTGTTCGAGTTCCGGCGCGTCCAGGAGGTCGCGGCGAGCAGGCTCGCCGCGCTGAACGCGACCCCCGCCGAGCTGCGCGCCATCGAGGCCGCGGTCGAGCTGTGCCGGCAGGGGCACGAGACCGGGGAGGTGGCGCTGTTCGAGCAGGGGGACGACGACTTCCACCTCGGTGTCGCCGTCGCGTCGCACAACCAGTTCCTGGTCGCCGCCGTGCAGGAGGCGCGCAGGCTGCAGCGCCAGTCCAGCACCATCGGCCTGCACGGCGGGGTCGGCGGGCACGCCGCCGAGGCCGTCGAGGAGCACGCCGCCATCCACCGCGCGATCCGTGACGGGCGACCGGACGAGGCCGCCGCTGCCGCCGCCGCGCACCTGGACAACACCCTCGAGGACTACCGGCGGGAGATCCAACGCCGCCTCTTCGGCTGAGGTTCCGAAAGGTTAGCGTTAACATTTTCGCTCCGCACCGTTGACCCGGCAGTACGCGCGGTGCTTTCATGTGAACGTCGAGTTAACGTCCACCTTGGCTTTGCTCGACCGGTAGCGCCCTTGGTCGGCGCTGGTAGCACGTGTTTGCGCTAACACAACCTCGTCGATCGAACTGAGGAGCGCGCTGGACATGGCCTTCCCGAAAAGCAGGTCCGGTCGGCTGACCGGAGTGGTGGTGTTGCTGCTCGCACTCCTGTGCACCGGCGTCACGATGACCGTCAACCCGACGCCGAGCGCGGCGGCCACCGTGGACACCAGTGCGTGGTACGTGCTGGTGAACCGCAACAGCGGCAAGGCGTTGGACGTCCACAACCGCGCGACGACCGACGGCGCGCGGATCACGCAGTGGACCCGCAACGACGGCACGAACCAGCAGTGGCAGTTCGTCGACTCCGGTGACGGCTACTACCGCCTGCGGTCCCGGCACTCGAGCAAGGTCCTCGACGTGTACAACTTCTCCACCGCCGACGGCGCCTCGATCGTCCAGTGGGCCGACGGGAACGGGACCAACCAGCAGTTCCGGCTCGCCGACTCCGACGGCGGCCACGTCCGGCTGGTCAACCGCAACAGCGGCAAGGCGGTCGAGGTGCAGGGTTCGTCCACATCGGACGGTGCGAACGTGGTCCAGTACGCCGACTGGGGTGGCACGAACCAGCAGTGGCAGCTCGTCCGCGTCGACGGCGGTCAGCAGCCAGGCGACCAGTTCACCAACCCCGTGGTGTGGCAGGACTTCGCCGACGTCGAGGTGATCAGGGTCGGCGAGGTGTACTACATGACCGCGTCGACCATGCACTACTCGCCTGGCGCGCCGATCCTGCGCTCCTACGACCTGGTGAACTGGGAGTTCGCCGGCCACTCCGTGCCGTCGCTGGACTTCGGCACGAAGTACGACCTCACCAGCGGGCAGCGTGCGTACGTCAAGGGGATCTGGGCCTCCACGCTGGCCTACCGGCCGAGCAACCAGACCTACTACTGGGCGGGCTGCATCGAGTTCAACGACACCTTCATCTACACCGCGGCGAGTGTGGAGGGGCCGTGGAACCGGCATGCCCAGCTCGACAACTGCTACTACGACGCCGGCATGCTGATCGACGACAACGACACCATGTACGTGGCCTACGGCAACACCACGATCAGCGTGGCCCAGCTGTCCGCCGACGGCCGTAGCCAGGTCCGCGCGCAGCAGGTCTTCCAGACCCCGTCGAACATCGGGACGTTGGAGGGCGCCCGCTTCTACAAGCGTGGCGGCAGCTACTACATCTGGCTGACCAGGCCGGCGAACGGGCAGTACGTTCTCAAGTCCGACAACGGCCCGTTCGGCCCCTACACCGTGCGCCAGGTGCTGCTCGACCTGCCAGGCCCGATCAGCGGCGGCGGTGTGCCGCACCAGGGCGGACTCGTCCAGCTGCCCAACGGATCCTGGTACTACATGGCCTTCGTCGACGCCTACCCCGGCGGCCGGGTGCCCGCGCTCGCGCCGATCACCTGGACCTCCGACGGCTGGCCGGTGCTGCAGACGGTCAACGGCCGATGGGGCGTGAACTACCCGATGCCGCTGCCGGCCCGGCCGGTCAAGCCACTCACCGGCACCGACACCTTCGCCGGGACCACGCTCGGCCCGCAGTGGGAGTGGAACCACGACCCGGACACCAGCAGGTACGCGGTGAACAACGGGCTGACCCTGCAGACCGCGACCGTCACCAACGACCTGTACGCGGCCCGCAACACCCTCACCCACCGCATCCAGGGCCCCACCTCCACCGCCACCATCGAGCTGGACTACAGCGCGATGCGGGACGGCGACCGGACCGGGCTCGCGATGCTCCGCCAGTCCTCCGCGTGGATCGGCGTGAAGCGGGACAACGGCAGCACCAGGGTGGTGATGACGAACGGCCTGTCCATGGACGGCAGCTGGAACACCACCAGCACCGGGACGGAGGTCGCGGGCGCTCCGGTCAGCGGTGGCCGGATCTGGCTGCGAGCCAACGCCGACATCCGGCCGGGCTCCGGCAGGCAGGCGCGGTTCTCCTACAGCACCGACGGCGTCACCTTCATCTCACTGGGCAACACGTTGACCTTGAACAACACCTGGCAGTTCTTCATGGGCTACCGCTTCGGGATCTTCAACCACGCCACCCAGGCTCTCGGTGGCGCCGTCACCGTACGCCGGTTCGACCTCACCACGCCGTAGCGAGGAGCAGTGATGTCGTCATCGTTCAGCCGCCGCCAGGTCCTGCGGGCGGCCGGGGTCGCCGCAGCAGCGAGCGCGCTGCCGACCGTCCTCAGTAGACCAGCCCAGGCGGCGGTCGCGCCGGTGCGGCCGGACATCGGGGTCGGGGCGTACCCGTTCGACCTCGGGCAGGTCCGGCTGACCGCAGGCCGGTGGCTGGACAACCAGAACCGCACCTTGTCCTACCTGAAGTACGTGAACATCGACCGGCTGCTGTACAACTTCCGCGCCAACCACCGGCTGTCCACGAACGGCGCGCAGGCGCTCGGCGGCTGGGAGGCGCCCGACTTCCCGTTCCGCACCCACAGCCAGGGGCACTTCCTGACCGCGTGGGCCCAGGCGTACGCGGTGCTCGGCGACACCACGTGCCGCGACCGCGCGGCCACCATGGTCGCCGAACTCGCGAAGTGCCAGGCGAACAACGCCGCCGCCGGGTTCAACACCGGTTACCTGTCCGGCTTCCCGGAGTCGGACTTCGACGCCATGGAGGCCGGGTCGCCGCGGTCGGTGTCGTGGTACGCGCTGCACAAGACCCTGGCCGGCCTCCTAGACGTGTGGCGCTACACCGAGAACACGCAGGCCCGGGACGTGTTGCTGCGGTTCGCGGGCTGGGTGGACTGGCGCACCGCGCGCCTGTCCTACAGCACGATGCAACGGGTGCTCGGCACCGAGTTCGGCGGCATGAACGCCGTGCTGGCCGACCTGTACCAGCAGACAGGTGAGTCCCGGTGGCTCGCGGCGGCGCAGCGGTTCGACCATGCCGCGGTGTTCGATCCGTTGGCAGCCAACCAGGACCGGTTGAACGGTCTGCACGCCAACACCCAGGTGCCCAAGTGGATCGGCGCCGCCCGCGAGTACAAGGCGACCGGCACCACCCGGTACCGCGACATCGCCGTCAACGCGTGGAGCATCACGGTCGGCGCCCACACCTACGTGATGGGCGGCAACAGCCAGGCCGAGCACTTCCGCGCGCCGAACGCGATCGCCGCGTACCTGCGGCCCGACACCGCCGAGGCGTGCAACACCTACAACATGCTCAAGCTCACCCGTGAGCTGTGGCTGCTCGACCCGAACCGGGTGGCCTACATCGACTACTACGAGAAGGCCCTGCTGAACCACCTGATCGGCCAGCAGAACCCGGCCGACGGGCACGGGCACATCTGCTACTTCACCGGTCTCAACCCCGGGCATCGCCGCGGCACGCAGGGCCCGGCGTGGGGCGGCGGCACGTGGAGCACCGACTACACGACCTTCTGGTGCTGTCAGGGCACCGGCATCGAGGTCAACACGAAGCTGGCCGACTCGATCTACTTCCACAACGGCACCACCCTCACCGTCAACCTGTTCACGCCCTCCGTG
>Ga0272482_10000149_pt1 | contig 22521 bp, 24 predicted proteins | sample RVTome_8_FD_192427 | JGI IMG/M metagenome (GOLD analysis project Ga0272482, IMG submission 192427) | Soil microbial communities from uranium-contaminated site in the Upper Colorado River Basin, Wyoming, United States - RVT160D0 (version 2) ...
CGCCAAGGGCTCCGTCGACCTGGTCGCGCGGACCATGACCATGACCTGTCGAGACTGGCGGCAGGTGGCGTTCTCCACCGAGTACTACAGCGCGGCCCAGCGCCTGCTCGTGCCGCAGGGCTCCCGCGTCGCCACCATGGACGACCTCGTCGGGAAGAAGGTCTGCGCCGCGGCCGGCAGCACCTCCATCCGCAACATCGCCGCGTACTCCGGCGTGATCCCGGTCGCCACCACCGAGGTGATCGACTGCCTGGTGTTGCTCCAGCAGCACCAGATCGCCGCGGTGTCCACTTCGGACGTGCTGCTCGCCGGCCTGGCCGCGCAGGATCCGACCACCGCCATCGTGGGCCCGTCCCTCGTCCCGCAGCCATACGGCGTCGCCACCGCCCCGGCCGCCACCGACCTGGTCCGGTTTGTCAACCGGGTGCTGGAGCGGATCCGCCAGGACGGCACCTGGCGGGACATGCACCGGCGTTGGCTGTCGGGCCTCGGAGCCACCCCGGCGCCACCGGCGCCGCGCTACCGCGACTGACCGCGCGTCACCCCGAACCGGTCGAGCAGCAGCGCGTGGGCGTACTCGCAGATCACCGCGTGCTCGTAGACGGCGCGGGCCACGTCCAGCCGGGTGTCGACCCGCACCGGTGAGGCCGCCGGGGCGAACGTCCTAAATGTAGGGTCGCCGGTGAGATCAGTGAGGACGCCGAGCAGAAACGTGTCCAGCCGCAGGGAGTGGACGGCCCGGCGATACTCCTCGGCGGTGAGGCAGAGGGCGAACGGGATGTTCATGAGGCACAGCGCGGTCTGGATGTCGAGCCGCAGCAGGCGCCGGGTGCGCGGCTCGGCGTCGATCGCGGGCACCCACAGCATCGTCGTGTCCAGCCCGGCCGGCGGTGGCGCCAGCGGGCGCCCGCACGTGGTGGCGCCGAGTGCGATGAGCACGTCGTAGACGTTGACGTCGTGCTCGATGACCGCGCGGTCACCCAGGTGGCGCAGCGTGGTCGGGCGCAGCGTCACCTCGGGCACGCCGGGCAGCCCGGCGTTGCGCGCGACGAACGCCAGCAGGTTCGTCTCGACGACGAAGTGGCGGATCAGCAGCGTCGCGGCGATGGGATCCACGCACCGGCGCAGAAACCACACGCACAGAGTGTCCATGATGGAGTGTGCGGTGAGCCGGATCGGGACGACCCGCCGGGCCACCACGATGACCGCGACGGCGAGCCGGGCCAGCGGCCGTACCCAGGGATAGATCCACCGCCGCGACGGGCGGCGCTGGTCCGCCACGACGAGCTGGCGGGTCGCGGGGTCGAAGGGCAGTCCGGGAGCGGTCAGGATCGCGTCCCACACCGCGCGGTCAGCGCTCACCGTCGACCTCGACAAGCTGCATCACGTAGAGGCGGGCCACCACGGTCGCGGTACGCACGATCCGTTCGGCGTGGCGCGCGTCGGTGGCCGCCTGCCGCAACAGGTCGCGCAGCTGCCCGACGTGCTCGTCGTCGTGTTCGCCGTGATACAGCAGGAAGCTGAGCTGGTCGTCGCGGAGGCCGAGCTGGCCGCGCAGCTGGGTGGCCCAGCCCAACGCCTTCGCGGTGCCGAGGCCCTCGATGACGAACATGGCGCCGAGCAGGTCCACCGGGTCGGGCTGGCTCGCGCGATGGAAGATGAACGCCGACAGCGCCTCGGAGCCGGGGTTCATCGGCGCCTCGCGGATGGTGGCCAGGTCGCCGCCGACCGCCACGTAGTCCCGTTCGAGCAGCTGGAAGTCGCGATGCTCGGCGGCCGCGTGCTGGATGGCGGCGCTGCGCAGCGCGAAGAGCTCGACCGAGAAGTTGGAGGCGGCGCGGGAGATCCACCGGCCGCCGTCGACGACCTGCTGGCGCAGGTGGAGCAGCAGCGCGCGGTAGTCCGGCAGGGTGGCGGTGCCGGTCTCGATGCGGCGCACCAGGGGCACGGCCCGCAGCCGCCGCTCCAGATCACCCCAGACCCGGGCCAGCGCGGCCATCGTCCACTGTGTCACGTCACCGTCACCGGCGTCCGGCCCGCCCAGCGGCGACGCCGCGGGTGTGCCAGCCCTTTCCGGTGGTACACACGTGAGCAGCGCGAAGGCGAACGAGAAGCGCCCGGACTCCGGCACGATGAGCAGCACCTGCTCGCCCGGGCGAAACCGGCCGGTGCGCCAGCACTCCTCCAGCATCACGAAGATGCTCGCCGCACCGGTGTTGCCGCAACGGTCCAAATTGGAAAACCACCGGCCCTCGTCGAGCGCGACGCCCGCGGTGCGCAGCAGCGCGAAGATCTCGTCCCGAAAGTGGGCCGCGCTGTAGTGGCACAGCACGTGGTCGACGGCCGAGGGATCGAGACGCCCGGTGGCGACGAGCCGCTTGAGCTCATCCAGCCCCGTCCGGAAGAGGTCGGGCAGCGCCTTGACGTCCTGCCGGATCCGCAGCATGCCGGCCTCCTCCGCCGCGGCCACGCTCGGCTGGTCCAGCCAGGTCCGCCCGGCCCGGGCGGCGTCGCCGGCGAGCCCCGCGCGCATGCACACCGGATGCTCGTGGGCGTACGACACGGTGTGCACCCACTCCACGCGCAGGCTCGGCCGGTCTTCGCGCGGCCGCGCCGAGAGCACCGCGGCGCCGGCACCGTCGGAAAGGGTCCAGCGCAGGAAATCCGCGTCGGGGGTGCCGCGCCCGCCGGCGGCGAAGCGGCTCTCGGTCAGTACCCGGCTCACCAGCTCTGATCCGACGACGACGGCGTCGGTGTGGTCGCCCAGCCGGATGGCCGCGGTGGCCGCTTTGAACGCCGCCATGCCCGACGCGCAGACCCCGGCCGCGGAGAGAAGCTCCATCGGCCCGCCACCTACCCGTCCGTGCACCATGGACGCGAAGCCAGGCAGCAGCACGTCGCCGAGGCTGGTGCCGGTGGCGAGCATCCCGATGTCGGAGAGGGCACGCCCGCTGTCCTTCACCGCCAGGGCGACCGCCTCGGCGGCCAGCTCCTCGTTGAGCTGTCCCACGGCACCGTCCGCGTCGACGGCGTAGTGCCGGGTGCGAATGCCGTTGGCCGCCAGTACCCGCTCGCGCAGGCGGCCCGCCGCCGGATCGGCGCCGAGCCGGCCGGCGATCTCCGCGTTGCCCACCGGCTCACCGGGCAGATACGCGCCGCAGCCGATGACGTAGACGTCTCCCGTAGATCCCATGCCCACCATTGCGCCAGCCCGCCGGCGCCCGCGGACCAGCACGCCGGCTCAACCACACCGGGTACGGCTACCTACCCGGGGTCAGCTCGAGCCGCCACCGCCGCAGGAGCTGCCGCCGCCACACGAGCTGCCACCGCCGCAGCCGCTCGACCCGCCGCCGCTGGAGTCGCCACCGCCGGAGTCGCCGCCGCTGTAGCCGGAGTCGCTCTGGATGCCCGCGTTGGAGGCGAACCCCGGGTCGGCCGCGATCAGCGACGCCGAGCCGAAGAGCGCCACGCCCATCGCGGCGCCGTCCGAGCCGTACGTGGACCACGCCGGCGCGTAGCGGGGCGCCAGGAAGGCGTGCCGGGAACGGGCGCTCAGCAGCTCCTTGCGGCCCGCCGCGGTCACCCGGGGCGCCGCCATCAGCAGGCAGCCGAACACGAGGCTGAACCCCGCCATCGCGATGAGGTAGCCGACCGGGAAGCCGGCCGCCGCGCCCACGACGATCCGCACGATGCCGAGGACGCCGAGGATGAGGAAGAGCAGGCCGCCGGCGCGGACGAGGCGGCGCCGGCCGGGCGGGACGTACCACCCGGCTCGCAGGGCCGCGGCCTCGACGGTGTCGACCTCGGCGGCCACCCGCGGGTCGCGGACGGCGTCGCGGGCCGGGACGCGGCGGGACGCGGCGTCGTACACCGCGTAGTCCACCCGCGACAACCCCGGCGGCTGCGGCCCGGCGACCGCCAGCTCGCCACCGGGACCCGCGCCGACCGCGCCGGTGGCGCGGAGAGCGGCGATGCTCGCGTAGACGACCCGGGCACGGCCGCCGGTGAGCAGGGCGATCTCGGGCGCCGACGCCTCCCGCCCCGGCGTGGGCCGCGGGATCCGGGCACCCAGCCGCGGCAGCACCATGCCCACGACGAACACGACCGCGAGGGCGATGCCGTAGTAGAGGAGGAAGTCGGGACCGTTGATGCCCCAGGGGTCTTCGGCGGCTGCGATCATGCGCCAGATTGTGGAGTGCGGGACGGGACATCTCCCGTGGCTGTCGCAAACCCGACGCCCCGCCCGACTGGTGGGAACCCCGCGCCTGGCACGTGCCTCGTCATCAGCGGAGGTGACGAAGCGATGTCGATCAGAATCCGCCGCATGCTCACGGTAATGGCGGCCGCCGTCATAGCGATGGTCTTCGCCCCCGCACCCGCGCAGGCGGGCGGCTGGGCGCTCACGGTGCTCGACCCGCTGCCTGACCGGATCGAGGCGGGCAAGACGTACACGGCGGGGCTGTGGCTGCTCCAGCACGGCTTCCACCCCTACGAAGGCGGGGACCTCGGCGCGTACGAGCTGCACCTGGTCGCGGCCGACGGCAAGACCACCGCGTTCCCGGCGATCGCGCTCAAGGATCCGGCCCACTTCGCCGCCACGGTGGTGGTCCCGCGCGACGGCACGTACACGGTCGTCGCCAAGCAGGGCTGGTTCCCCGACTACCGGATCGGCACCCTCACCGTCCCCGGAAAACTCGTCGTGCTCCCGGTGCCGACCCAGCTCACGCCTGAGCACCTCGCCAAGTACTGGCCGGGCGCCGCGCGCCCGCCGGTCCTCCCGGTCGACACCAACCGGGACGTCTTCAACGAACCGGCCGTCCCACCGCCGGCGGTCGCGCCGGTCAACAACGTGGCGCAGGTCGAGCCGGTCTCCCCCAGCAACTCCCGGATCACGATCCTGGCCGGGCTCGCCGCGCTGCTGGTGGTCGGCACCCTCCTGCTCAGCCGCCGTCGCCTCGCCACCCGCCGCCACCCGACCTGACCGCTCTTCTCCGCCAGCCGCCGCCGACCCGCTCGAAGCTGGTCGCACCTTTCATTTACCTTTTCACCGCAGGTGACGCTGTTTGACGGTGCCGCGGTATGACGTCGCTGTACCGCTGCGTCCTGAGCGAAGAACACCACGCGCCCGGCTTCGCCGACTACACCCGGCGCCTGCGCGGCGGCACGCTCACCCCGCAGGACGCCTACGCCGAGTTCTTTCCGCCACCAGAGACACCATCGTCACGGGACTGCGCGCCGGACGCCTGACCCGACCGGCCCTGGTCCAGTCGATCTTCGGCTCGGCCGAGTTCACCAACCGGATCCTGCCCGTGCTCCGCAGGCTGGGCTAGCCGCGCGAAGGCGGCCGCGATGGAGCCGGCACGGCGGCGGCGCCGGAAGGCCCAAGCCGGACCCTCGCCGCGGCGAAGACCTACGGCGGGCTGTTGGCGCTCGTGGAAGCGACCACGGAAATGGGTTGCGGGCCGCTGGCCGGGGCGGCAAGCTGTGCGCGTCGAGTCGAGGACCGGCGTGCGCCGGTCGAGCGGAGGGAGGCGAGCCGCGTGTTGAAGCCCGTCGCGGGCGCGATGCCGCCTGCCCTGACCGCTTTCTTCCCGAGGAGTTCCTTCCTTGCGCGACTTCGACCAGCGACGCCGTGGCAAACGGCGTTTTGACGACGACGAACCACGCTACGACAAGCGCCACCCCGGCCACGCCCGCCTGCCCAGCGAAGACGCCTACGACGCCGTCGACGGGCTGCCGGAGGGTGACCGATGGTCCACATGGGACCAGTCCACGGCCGGGCAGCGCGGGCCACGACCGCACCCCGAGTGGCTGGTCACCGCGCTCGCCGCGGTCGACACCGAACTGGGTGTATTAAAGACCGGCAAGGAGGCCGACGTCTTCCTGCTGCGCCGAGGTGTCCCGGGCACCGACGAGTCCTGCCTGCTCGCGGCGAAACGCTACCGCGGCACGGAACACCGCCTCTTCCACCGGGACGCCGGATACCTGGAGGGGCGCCGGGTCAAGGAGTCCCGGACCAACCGGGCGATGGCCAACCGCACCGCTTTCGGCCGGCAGATGGTCGCCGCGCAGTGGGCGGACGCCGAGTTCGCCGCGCTGTGCCGGCTCTACCAGGCGGGCACCCCGGTGCCGTACCCGGTGCAGATCCTCGGCACCGAAGTCCTGCTGGAGTTCATCGGTGACCCCGACGGCACCGCGGCACCGCGACTGGCCGAGGTCCGCGTCCGCGGCGCCGAGCTCGTGCCGCTGTGGGACCAGGTCGTGGACCTGCTCGTCACGCTGGCCCGCCTCGGGCTGGCGCACGGCGACCTGTCCGCGTACAACCTGCTGGTGCACCGCGGCCGGGTCGTCATGATCGACCTGCCGCAGGTGGTGGACGTGGTGACGAACCCGCGCGGCGTCCACTTCCTCGAGCGGGACGCGCGCAACGTGGCGAAGTGGTTCACCGGGCACGACCTGGCCGCCGGGACGGTCGCGCCCGACGCGCTGCCGGCACTGCTGCGCAAGGAGGCCGGCCTCGAATGAGCGGGTGGCCGCTCGTCCACATCGGACGGCGCGCGGCTGATCAGGGACTCAGGCGGCCCGCCGCACACAGTCGATGATGACGCAGAGCGGCGTGTCGAGGTAGTCGTCCCACTGCTCCACATCCGGCCCGGCGCTGGCCTCCGGCGACAGCTCGGGCATGCTCCAGCGCACCCGCTCGAAGCCCGCCTCACCCAGCGCGTCTTCGAGCGTGGTGGCGCTCCAGTAGTACACGGTGACCTCCGGGCGAGCTTGAGCAGCGAGTACGCCTCGATGTGAATGCGCCACGGCGCGAGTGTGAATGTCTGGTCGAACTTGTCGGCGAGCAGGTCGTAATCAGACATTCCGGCACAGTATCGACGATCGTCGAGGGCGAAAGGGGCCCCGCGTTCACCCACGGGGCCCCACGACGGCTAGAGCGTCCAGAACGCGATCGGGCCGCCGAGCTCGTCGGTGAGCTGGATCTGCTTGCCCGCCCCGACCGGCACGTCGAAGACCACGAAGCCGCGGCTCATCTGCCCTTCCGGCACCTCGCCGGCCGGCAACGCCGGCTCGTACCCGGCGGCGAACCCGTTGCCCTCGCCGCTGTCGAAGACCTTCTCGTCGGCCGCCTGGTACTTCACGTACAGCGGGTTCACCGAGAACCGCTCGCCCGTCACCTTTATCCGCACGTCGACGACCAGGAACTGGCCGTTCGCCGGCTTCTCCGCGAACTCCCCCTTGCCTTTCTTGGCCGTGGTCACCTTGAGGACGGTGACCTCGGCGGTAGCTCCAGACTGGACCTTCACGGTCAGTGCCTTGCCGACCGCGGCCGTGTTCGCCGGCTTCTCCGCGGCCTTGGTGCTCTCCACCCGGGCAGCGTCAGCCGGCGGGTCGCCGCCGGTCGTGCCGGATCCACAGCCGCCGACGGTGAGCAGCAGCAGTGCCGCGGCCACGATGCTCCTACGCATGGTGCGGGGGTGTCCTTCCCTCTGGCGGCGGCCACGGTGGCCGTCGCGGTACGGCCCGCAGAGTCGCAACCCCCGCTGCTGGATCGCGGCCGCTACGCTGCCTTCCGGCCGTCCCCGCACTGCCCCGGGACTGCCACCGACTGCCATCGTCCGCGAGGCAGGCCCAGCCGAGGAGGGAAACCGCAGGTGAGCGCGCCGCAGTTCGGGTTGCTCGGCCCGGTGTGCGCCTGGCGGGACGGGGAGGAGATCGACCTCGGCCCCGGCAAGCAGCGCGCCGTCCTGGCCGTACTGCTCCTCCGGGCCAACCGGCCGGTGCCCGCGACCGAGATCGTCGACGCGGTCTGGGGCGAGGAGCCGCCCGGCAACGGGCTCAACGTCGTCCAGAAGCACGTCTCCGGCCTGCGCCGGGCCCTCGAGCCGGACCGCCAGCCCCGCCTGCCCAGCCAGCTGCTGATGCTGACCGACGCCGGGTACACGATGCGGGTCGAGCCCGGCACGCTCGACCTGGACGCGTTCCGGACCGAAGTGGACCAGGCTTACAGCGCGCAGGCCGGCGGCGCGATCCCGCACGCGGTCGACTCGCTGCGCGCCGCGCTCGCGCGGTGGCGTGGCCCGGCCCTCGCCGGCCTGCCCGGCCGGTTCTTCGACACCGAGCGGGACCTGCTCACCGAGATCCGGATGAGCGCCCTCGAAGACTGCCTGGACCTGGAGCTGCGGCTGGGGCGCCACGTCAAGCTCGTGCCGGAGCTGACCGCGCTGATCGGGGAGTTTCCGCTCCGCGAGCGCCCGCGCGGCCTGCTGATGCTCGCCCTGCACCGTTCCGGCCGGCTGGCCGAGTCGCTCGCCGTCTACCGCGAGGCGCGCCGCTACCTGATCGAGGAGCTCGGCGCCGAGCCCGGCGACGAGCTGCGGCGGGTGCACCGCGAGATCCTGGCCGCCGGCCAGCCCGTGGCCGGGCCCGCTCCCGCGCCGCCACCTACCCCACCGATGCCGCCACCTCCGCCCGCCCGGCAGCCGGCACCGCGACGTGACGGCACCTCGTGGGCGGCCCGGCTGGGCACGCTCCCGCTCCCGCTGGTGCCGGTGGTGTCCGCCGGGACACTGAGCTGGGCGAGCGCCGCGTACGCCGCGGCCCGCCTGCGCAGCCCGCTGCACGGCGCCATCGCGGCCGTGTACTTCGTCCTCGCGGTGGTCACGTTCGCGGTCACCGATCCGGACTCGTCGCGCTACTCGCCGGCCATCGCCACCGCCGCCATCCTGCCCGCGTGGATCGGCGGCACGGTGCACGGCGTCCTGCTCCGGTCCAGGCTGCTGCGGCTGCGCGCCTCACTCTCCGACCCGCTGGTGGAGCTGGCCCGCGAGCGGCGGCGCCGCCGGCAGAGCGCCCTGCAGGTCCTCCGCCGGGAGCCGGCGCTCGCCCGGGACCTGCGGATCGGCCGGCCGGACCTCCCCCGCCAGTACGACGACGGCGGGCTGGTCGACGTCAACAACGTGCCGGAGCACGTGCTGACCACCGCCCTCGGGATCACGCGCGAACAGGCTCAGCGGATCGTGGTCGAGCGGCAGCGAACTGGCGGGTTCGCGTCGGTCGGCGAGATCGCCACCCGTGGCCTACTCCCAGCCGCCGTGGTCCGCTCCTTCGACGACGTTCTGATCGCCATCCGCTGATCACTGGCGGGGATCGGCGGTCGCCGCCAGGCCGAAGGTGGCGACGGCGGCGGCGACCAGGCAGGCCACGCCGGCGGCGAGGAACCAGCCGGGGTCGGTGAGCAGGGTCAGGCCCAGGCCCGCGACCAGTGTCACGCCGGCGAACGCCGCCAGCGGGAACCGGCGCCGCCCCGCGCGAGCCGGCGCCGCGGCATGGTCGACAGTGGACGACGCGGGGTCGAGGTGGCCGCGCAGGAAGAGCCGGAACAGCAGGATCAGCGACGGCACCAGCACCACCGCCCCCACCGCGACCGCGGTGATGACGGCCACCAGCGTGGAACGGCTGGCGGCGGCCTGCTCGATGGTGAGGCCGGGCAGGAAGCGGGGGTGCTGTGCGAAGGCCCAGCCGGCGACGATCGCGGCGACGGCCAGTGCGGCGGAGGCGCGGGCGGCGCCGAAGTGGTCGCGCCAGACCAGCGCCAGCGTGGCCACCCCGGCGGCGATGGAGATGGCGACCATCGCGGCGCCGCCGCCGCGGGTGAGGCCGTGGTAAAGCTCGGGCGCGTCCTGCCGCACGACGACCAGCCCGCCCAGCGCCAGCGCGCCGGCGCAGAGGCCGGCGGCCAGGGCGCGGGTGCGGAAGTCGCGTTCGAGGATCCGCGCGCCCAGCCGGTGGGCGTCGGCGGCGAGGTAGACCGCGGCCAGGTAGGCGCCGGTGGCCACGGCCAGCGCGCCGACGAGGATCGACGTGGGGTTGAGCCAGCTGGTGAGCAGGTCGCCGGCCGCGTTGCCGACCGGCACGCGCCCCGAGGCGATGCCGCCCACGACGGTGCCGAGCGCGAACGGCGTGAGGATCGACGAGACCGCGAAGAGGTTTTCGATCGGGCGCCGGCCGGACGACTCTTCGAGCTGGCCGCGCAGCGCGTAGGAGGCGCCGCGCAGGATGATCCCGACGGCGGCGATGAACAGCGGCACCGCGAGCGTGGAGGTGATCGAGCCGAAGGCGACCGGGTACGCGGTCCAGCACACGACGAGCACGAAGACCAGCCACACGTGGTTGGCCTCCCACACCGGCCCCATCGCGTGGCGGGCGTGGTCGCGGGTGGCGGTGCGGCTGGCCCGGCCGGCGCCGGCGAGCAGTGTCCACAGGCCGGCTCCGAAGTCGGCGCCGGCCAGCACCGTGTACGCGGCCAGGCCGGCGAGGATGAACACCGCGGGGAGCTCAGTCATCCCAGTCCGCCTCCAGCGGCACCCGGCTGAAGCGGTGCAGCAGCCACCCGACACCGGCCGCCAGTCCGATGTAGACAGTCACGAGCGTGGCGTACCCGACGGGGATGCCGGAGGCGCCGGTCACCGCTTCGGAGGTGCGCATCACCCCGTACACGATCCAGGGTTGCCGACCGACCTCGGTGGTGATCCAGCCCGCGATCAGCGCGACCACCGACAGAGGTCCGGCCACCACGACCGCTCGGTAGAACCAGCTGGATCGCGGCAGCCGGTGCCGGCGCAGGCGGACGTAGAGGTACACCAGGCTGATCAGCGCGAGCAGGACGCCGATCCCCACCATGGTCTGGAACGCGTAGCGGACCACGTTGACCGGCGGCTGGTCGTCGACCGCCACGGCGTCGAGCCCTTGGATGGTCGCGTCCGGGTCGTGGTGTGCGAGCAGCGAGAGCAGCTTCGGGATCGCGATGCCGTACTCCACCTCGTGCCCGTCGTACCAGCCGAGCACGTGCACCGGCGCGCCGCTCCTGGTCTGCGCGAGCCCTTCCATGGCGGCCAGCTTCACCGGCTGGTGGTGGGCCACCTCGCGGGCCGCCCAGTCGCCGATCACCACCTGGAGCGGGGCGGCGACCGCGGCGGCGGAGAGCGCGACGGCCAGCGCGGTGCGGTGGTAGCGGTCGCGGCGCCCGCGCAGGTATCCCCACGCGTACGGGGTGGCGAGCAGGAAGCCGGTGACGATGTAGCCGGCGAAGTACATGTGGACGAACTCGTGCCAGAGGTAGGAGTTGCCGAACAGCGCCTTCCACGGGTCCTCGGCCACGGCCCGGCCGTCGCGCAGCGTGAAGCCGCCGGGGCGGTTCATCCAGCCGTTGACCGAGATGACGAACAGCGAGCCGGCGACACCGGCGAGCGCGATCGGGACGCCGGAGAGGAAATGCAGGCGCGGGCTCAGCCGGTCCCAGCCGTACACGTAGATGCCGATGAAGATCGCCTCGACGAAGAAGGAGAACCCTTCGAGGGTGAACCCGAGGCCGAAGACGTTGGCGAAGCGGGCCATGAACTCCGGCCACAACAGCCCCAGCTCGAAGCTGAGGATCGTGCCGGTCACCACGCCGACCGCGAACAGCGCCAGCATCACCTTCGACCAGCGCCGCGCCAGCGCACGGTAGAGCCGGTCGCCGGTGCGCAGGTAGCGCCACTCGCAGAAAAGCACCAGTGCCGGCAGCGCGATCCCGAAGCACACCAGCGGGATGTGCACCGCCAGCGACAGTGCCTGCATCTGCCGCGCCTCGAGCAGATAGTCTTCGATCACGTCGCTGCCACCCCCGCGGTCCGCCCCGGACACGCAGCCACCGACACGCTATCGCCGCAGCGCCCCACCCGCCCACCAAACGGGGGATCTGGCGGGCCGGGTGGGGCGGTGTGCCGCGCTAGGGAAGTGTCACGCCCGCGCGGATCAGGTTGTCCAGCGCCTGCTGCGCGAGCGGCCTCGCGGTGCCGCGCATCAGCGTCTCCTCGACGAGCCGGTAGTCGATCGCGCCGGTGATCGGTGGGCCGCCATTGATCGTGTACGTGCCGCTGCCCGCCCAGAACTCCGCCCGCGCGCTGTCGCCGCCGTAGTAGCAGGTGTACGTGGCGAGGCCGGCGCTCGGGAGGCCACCGTGGTAGCAGTCGGTGTTCATCTCCCGGATCAGGTTTTCCAGGCCCAGGCGGAAGTAGCGCCGCTGGAGCACCACGAAGGTGGTGCCCTCGTCGGCGTCGATCACGGTGTACGCGGTGTCGAGCTCGGTGAACAGCGTGATCATCGCCTTGCCCACCGCGTCGAGCGCGACGTCCGAGTGCCGGACCGTGCCGATGTGGGACATCGCCCGGTGCGCCGCGTCGTGGATGCTGTTGAGGGCGACACCCGCGGTTTCCGGGCGCCTCAGCATCTCGACCTTGGTCAGGGCGGCCTGGGCCTGCCCCTTGATGTCGTTGGTGAGCTCGTTGTCGAGGCGGGTGAGCAGGTCCACGTTCGCCGCGTTGGTCGCGCCGATCAGCTGCTGCACCAGTTCGGCGATCTCCTGCGCGGTGTAGCTGCCGTCCCGGCCCTTGTCGAGCAGGCTGATGAGGATGTCGACGAACTTCTGGTAGTACTGGTTGCCACCGGTGTCCTCCCCTTCGGCGAACGCGGGCCGGGCGGTCGCCGACAGCACCAGCATCAGGGCGAGCACGGCGCCGAGGATCCGCCTCCTCATCCGCGTACCGCTCGCAGCGGCGGCAGGGCGCGCAAGGCCGTCCCGTAGGAGATGTTCTTGCCGGCCTCCCGCCGGGCGACGTCGAGGTGGGCGTCGGTGGGAGTGCTCGGGAAGGGCAGATCCACCGCGTAGCCGCCGAAGTCACCGTTGTAGGCCCAGCACCACATGTCCCAGCCGATGAGGTCGCCACGCTTGGGCCGCGGCATGATCTCCGGGTCGAACTGCGACCGGACGTCACAGTTGTTCGGCTTGAGCTTGACGACGACCGCTTCGTACCCGCTGATGAGGCCGGCGAGCAGGCCGGTGGTGGAGAGGCCGTACTTGGTGAAGCCGGCCATGGCGATGGAGTAGATGACGCCCATGAGCTTGCCGATGTTGTCGGCCGCGGCGGGGTCCTGCACCGCGTTGAAGTAGGAGTTGGAGAGGGCGGCGCAGTCGACGGCACCGTTGACGAAGGGGCCGAGCAGGCTGCCCGGCATGCTGTCGATCTGGGCGAACTTGGTGACGGCGGCGTTCGTGCACGCCTCGACCTCGGCGCTGGCGATGGCGTCGATGTGGTTGAGGATCTCCTGCTTGGCGTTTTCGACGGCCGCGATGATTTCCCGCTTCGCCGCCTCGAGCTGCGGATCCCCACCGCTGCCGTTGCCGCTGCGATTGGCGATGGTCACGACCGCGTTGATGATGATGTCGAACCAGCCGCCGAGCGCCGCCCGCGCCGGCTGTGCCGGGGCCACGACGCCTACCCCGACGGCCAGGCTGGCCACGACGCTCGCGGCCAACAGTCTGAGTCTCATGTGGACACCTCTCTCCCCAGGTGGTGAGTTGGGTCCATGCAAACAACGGCTCGCCGGCGCGGATGATGCCGTGACCATCCCGTTATCAAGCGCTACACATTCGCGCACGCGGATTGGACAGCGCAGAAACCCGGCGAAGTGCCGGGTCGGCGGATCCACAATGGATCGTCTATACGCAGGTGCCGCAGAAGGTGTCCATGACTGGCGAGGCGCCCGGGACGGGCAGCCGGCGCACGATCGGGTCGTCGACGGAAATCGGCACGGCCGGCGGAAGCCCCGATCCCTCGGGCGGGCCGGCGGCGGCGCAGGCGAGCCGTCCGCCCGAGCCGGGGTGGGCCACGAGGCAGACCGCCATCACCGGATAGTCCAGCTCGGCGGCCTCGAGCGAGCGGGCGAAGTGGGTCTGCCCCGTGGCGCCCGCGGTGTATTCGAGCAGCTGTCCCTGCCTGACCGACGACACCCCGTAATACATCAGGGTGAACCGGTAGTCCGGCTCCCACGGCTCCGGCGCGCAGGGGAGGATCCAGCCCGTCGCGGTGATGGTGCGGGCCGGCGTGGTCACCACGGTCAGCACGCCGCCCGCGCACGTCACGCCCATCCAGGGCGGCGGGTCGGGGGTGGCCATCGCCACCGACGGTGTGGCGAGCGTCAACGCCGTCACGGCCGCCACGAGCAGGCGCATCCGCGGAGGTCGCTTCATCTGGTCTCCTCGACTCCCGCCGCCGGCCCGAGACCCGGCACGTCGACCAGGCTCAGCGCACCGACAGCGACCCCCAACTGGAAGCGGTTGTCGACGCTCAGCCGGTCCATCAGGTCGCGGAGCGTGGTCGACACGGTCCGCCGGCTGACCCGCATCGACTGCGCGGCGCTCGCGTCGGTGTGCCCCCGCGCCAGCAGCCCCAACAGGGTCCGTTCCCGTTCGTTGAGCGAAATTGGCGGCATGCGGTGCTCCTGCCGGGTCCCGGCCGCCTCCCATTGCCGTTCGAACAGAGCGACAAGCGCGGCGACGACAGCCTCGTGAGTGATCTCCAGGTAGCCGTGGTCGAGATTGTCCGGGCTGACCGGCAGGAACGCCGTCCGGCGGTCCATGACGATCAGCTTCATCGGTGCCTGCGCCGCCTGCCGGTAATCCGGCCGGAGGTCGTCCGCTTGCCTGCCGTGCGCGACCATCGGGTCTTCGGCGTCGGCCGGCAGCGCGCCCAGCACCCGCATGCGCACGCCCCGGGTGAGCAGCGTGCGGTCCATCGGCACCGCCGACCGCGCCGACTCCGCCTCGTAGGAGCGCTCCGGTTGCATCGCGAGGTGTTCGTGCCGGACGGCGCGGACAAGCTCGGCCAGCCGGGTCCTCGTCAGCTCCCGGCTCGGCAGGTGGCGCATGCCGTCGTCGAGCGGCACCGGGTCGGGCAGGACCTGGCGGAGAAGTGCCGGCCGCCGCCCGTGCCGCGCGCTCGAATGCCGCTCGCGCAGGGCCGGCACGACATTGTCGGGCTCCTGCGGCGTCCAGTGGACCACCCGCCGGCCGTTGCGCGGGCGGTGGTCGACCGCGCCGACCGAGAGCAGCTCGTCCAGGCCGCGACCCACGCGATGCCGCGGAAGCCCGAGGCCACGCTCGAGCTGAGCGGCCGTCTGCGCGCCGAACATGAGCATGCAGCGGTACATGAGGTCAGCGTCCGCGGACAGGCCCCAGACGGACAGCGACGGACCGAGCACGACCCGGTCAGTGCGACGCATCCGTACCACCGTCATGACGCTCAGCGAACCATCACACCGCCATGGGCTTCGATACCGTTACCAATCCGTGATACGTGCGGTGCACATTCCCGCAGCAGCGATCAGGGCGCGAAGAACCGGGCGGCGTCCTCACGGCGGAGGAGCTGGATCACCGTGATGTAGACGGCGATGTAGAAGAGGTTGCCGATCATCGTGAAGGCGCGCCACCCGCCGGGCAGCGCCGAGCTGGCGGCCAGGCCGAAACACGTGTTCAGCACGGTCATCCCCAGCAGCAGCCCGCACGCGGCGAACGTGAGCGTGCGCCCGATCGGCCGGCCGCGCAGGTCGAGGCGGACCAGGAAGATCGTGGCGGCGACGAGGGCGACGGCCAGTGCCGTGCCGACGACGACGTTGACGAACATGCCGACCTCGACTGTGGACCGGATGTCGTAGGAGGACATCCCCTCCTCCCGCGCCGCCGACTCGATCGCGTCGTGCAGGGTGTCCTGGTTGGCCAGCACCAGGATGGCGTTGACCACCGCCCACGCCGCCTGAGCCAGCAGCGCGCCCACCGCGACCGTCACGGAAAGCGGGCGGGTTCGGACCGTCGTCGTCATGGCCCCGCACTATATGGATCCGGCACAACCTTCCGGAGCTTCCGCCGGATGGAGCGGGGTGACCGCGCTGTATCGGGGCGTCCGCCGGTCACAGCTCCCGGATCAGCCGCAGAATGTAGGCGTGTTCGAAACGGGCGCCGATGCGGTCCCACTCGGCGAGGGATGTGGTGAGCGCGTCCCTTGTCGCCCTGGCGATCCGCCTTGGGCGTCCCGGCCGGCACGCACCTGGGTCCGCGTCGCGGTGGCGCTCACCGCGCTGTCGCTCGTGCCGCCGTTCCTGGTCGGCGCCAATCTCGCCACCGAGTGCGCGCTCGTGCTGGCACACCTGAGCGCCGCCGCGATCGTTATCCCCGTCATCGCCCGTCGGCTGGTTGCCTGACGACAGTTCGCCTCGGCACCCTGGGGTGCGTGCGGAGCGAGGCCGGCATCTCGGAGACGGTTACCCATCACAAGCGGAAGGAGCCCCCATGCTGACGCGGGTGGCAGAAGGTGTGCTGGTCCATCAGAGCGAGTTGCTCCAGAACAACACGGTTGTCGTACAAGGTAACGCTGGCGTGCTGCTCGTCGACGCCGGGATAACGGGCGACGAGATGACCTGCCTCGCGAATGACCTGTCCGAGCTGGGTCAGCCCGTTGTGGCCGGCTTCTCGACGCATCCGGACTGGGATCACGTGCTCTGGCACACCAAGCTCGGCGACGCGCCCCGTTACGGCACCGCCCGCTGCGCGGCCGACATGCGAGATCTGCTGTCCAACCCGGACTGGAAGGCCCGCGCCGCCGAGGGGTTACCTCCGGAAATCGCCGAGGAGACACCGCTGGACGTGTTCGGCCGGATTACCGGCCTACCCGCCGGGACCACGCGGATTCCTTGGGATGGCCCGCACGTCCGGATCATCGAACATCCGGCACACGCACCGGGCCACGCGGCGCTGTTCATCGAGGAACGCGGGGTGCTCGTCGCCGGCGACATGCTCTCTGATGTCTTCATCCCGATGCTCGACGACTGGAAGGGCACCAATGACCCGATCGAGGACTACCTCGTCGGGCTGCGGCTGCTCGAGGGCGTGGCGGGCGACGTCGATGTCGTCATCCCCGGCCACGGGTCCGTCGGCGGAGCTGATCAGCTCCGCGCACGGATCGAACTGGACCGGACGTATGTGCGGACCCTGCGTGACGGCGGTGTCGTCGACGACCCGCGGATTGGCCCATCGGCCAAGCCTGGCTGGGAATGGGTGAGCGACATACACGCGGGACAACTGCGGCAGCTCGCCAAGAAAAGAGAGCAGGACGGGACCTCCGGATAGGGATCCCATGCCGGCCGTTTCCCGAGTTAGGACAATTTAGTGCGCACCTCGGCCGTGGATGCGGTCGAGGGCGTGGCGGAGGTCGTCGGGCAGTGGATCGGCGGCGGTGAGGGTGTGGGCGCCGGCCTGGATCTGGATGGTGCGGTAGCGCCGGGCGGTGCGTACGAACTTGCGTATCGACCAGCCGGTGGTCTGCTCGATGAAGCGGCTGATGGCCAGGGCGGCGAACACGATGGTCAGGTGCGCTTCGATGGAGTCGCGCTTGTGGTGGTAGATCGGTCGGGCTTGCAGGTCGTGCTTGGACATGCGGAACGACTTCTCGACCTCGATGAGGCGGTGGTAGGCGCCGATGACGAACTGCGCGGTGACGGGTGTGCCGTCGGGGCAGGTGGCGAGGTTGGTGACGTAGCCTTTGAGCCCGGCCACGGCCCGTGCTTTGGCTTCCAGGTCGCGGTTGATGCTCTTCGTGGCCCCGGTCAGTTGCACGAACCGGTTGCGTTTGACCGCGGTCTTGCCGGCGACGGCCTTGTGTGCCTTGGCGATCTGTTCGTCGATGCCGTGCAGGCTGCGACGAGCCCGGCCGGCGCGGTACTGGTAGTAGATGACCTGATCGCGGCGCTTGTCAGCCGTGCCGGCCGGCCACGGTTGCACGAACACCTGTCCGTCGTCGATGTCTTGGTCGGGGTGCTTGGTGCGCCACTCGGCGACCACGTAGGGCACCTCGGGCACCCGGGCGCCGAGGATGAACGACAGGCCGGCGGCCTCGATCGCGTGCTGGTTGGCGGCTGAGACCATGCCGGCGTCCGCGACGACGGTCACGTCGGGCAGTTGGTGGACTGTCATGAACGACTGGATGGTCGGCAGCATCGTGGTCGTCTCGGCTTTGTTGCCCTCGAACGCGTTGACCATCAACGGGAACCCGGCGGCGTCGGTGAGCAGGCCGATGGTGATCTGTGGCTCCAGACGGCGTTCCTTGGAGAACCCCGGCTCGCGGAATCCGTCCCCGGTGTCTGTCTCGAAGTACAATGTGGACACATCGTAGAGCACCAGCGTGGCCGGACCCAGCTGTGTGTGCTGGGCGCACGCCTTGGCCAACCTCTGCCGCCACGCTTCTGTGGCGAACACGCGCGGCCGCCGCGTCAAGGTGCGGTAGAGCGGCGGGTCGATGCCCACTTCCTCCAGCACCCGCAACGAGTCCAGCTTGCTGGTCGGTTCGATGATCCGCGCGAGTACCAGTTGCCGGAACACCTCGTCCCTGGCGGGCGGCGTCGTGCAGACCCAGCGCCTGGTAGGCGTGCGCCAAGGCGTCCCACAGGTGACTCATCCTCGACGACCTGATCGGCAGCGGCCCACCACCGGCGTCGCCGGCGGGCCGCAGACCCAGGTCCAGCTCGCCCTGGCCGGCGGCCAGACGCTGCCGCGCGACCGCCTTGAGCACCTCCAGCTCAGCGTCGTCGTGCGCCGAACCGATGTGCTCGATCTCGCGCGACCCGCGCCAGGAGGAGTGCACGATCTGCACGGCCCGCGCGCCGGACCCGGTCTTGACCGTGCGTACGTACGGGGACACCAGCCCACCTTAAGACCCGCGTTTAGACTTGGTCTCAGAACTGCTCGGCTGGTTCTTATGGGGATGGGCTACTGCAACAAGTCGATCATGCTCGGTCGTGGACCAGCGCCAGGCGTTGAGCTGCGGGTCGCTATCCAAGTGGTGCATCGTCGTCTCGGCGATGAGTTCCGCGAGCCCGCGGAGTCTGAACTGTCGGCCGGCGTAACCTCGCCACCGGTGTCCGGGGTCCGCGGACTGCCGCTCACCCCCGACGACTTCTTGCGCTGACGGCGGGATCCGGGTGTTCGGCGTTCGGTCACTCGGCGCTAGGCGAAACGGGGCCCGGCGACACGGGATCCGGTGGCCGGGGGTCCTGTGGCGCCGGATACCGCACGGCTGCGGGAAAGCAGCGCAGCAGTGCGGCGAGTCGCGTGGTATCGCCCGCCACCTCGGTGTCTGCCCGCTCGACGGCGTCGTGCAGTGCCGCACCGGCGAACACCAGATCGCGCAATGTCGCCGCCTCCGGCACGGTCAGCCACGCATCGGGTTCGGCGTGCTCACCGTGGTCAGTACCGGGATGCTCATATGCTCGAGCCTACAAGTGAGTGAACCGAGCGCAGGCAGCGCTTGCGCTGGCTGCCGAGGCGATTGAACTTGTTGAGCAGCGCGGAGCGAGTCCGAGCAGATTGAGCGGAGGTGGGCGCATGTCGGCGACGAAGCTCCTGGTACTCGGTATCGTGCACCTCTCCGGCGGCGCGCATGGCTACCAGGTGCGGTCCGAACTGCAGAGCTGGCGTGCGGAGATTTGGGCCAAGATCAAGCCCGGCTCGATTTATCACGCGCTGAAGAAGGCGGCGGCTGATGGCCTCCTCACCGAACACGCCGAGCCGGGCAACTCCGGGCCGGAGCGCGTTCTGTACCGCGCGACAGCTCGGGGACGTGACGAGATAGTCGAACTGGTCCGCGACGGTCTGCGGCGCACCCACGACCCGGCCATGCTCAACGCGTCCATCGCCATGTTGCCCATGCTGACCAGGACAGATGCCATCGCGCACGTTAACGAGCGGGTCGCGCGCCTGGAAGCGGAGCTCGTAGAGCAGGCCAAGTGGCGGGAGCACCCCAATCGGGACACCCCCGAGCACGTCCGCGATCAGGCCGAACTGTGGGCGGGACACGCACGCACCGAACTGGAGTGGGCGAAGAGCCTGAGCAAACGACTGTCTGAGGGCGCCTACACCATGGCCGATGATCCGGGTTCGTGGCGAACGGTCTCCGATCACCTCAAGATACGCTTCTAATCAAACTTGACTAGACGTTTCCTCCTCGTGTACTCTGGCCAAGTAATCAAACTTGACTAGCGCAACCGATCCGTTCGCAACACCGAGAGAAGGACTCGAACCCATGGGAAAGCTCGCGATCGAGACGAGAGGGTTGAAGAAGAGCTTTGGCAAGACCCACGCGGTCGCGGGCGTGGACCTGGCCGTGAGCGCCGGGGGCGTGTACGGCGTGCTCGGTCCGAACGGGGCGGGCAAGACCACGACGATCCGGATGCTGGCCACGCTCACGGGCAGGTCGTGTCTGCCTCACTTTCGCGCAGGTGTCTGCGAAAGAACCATGGATGAATACGAGGATCCTGAGTTTCCGAGATGAGCGGAGTCCCAATGAAGATCACAGTTTGGGTTGTATCGGGCTTGTTGGCCCTGGGCTTCCTGGGAACCGGCGCGATGAAGGTGTTCCCGCCGGAAGCCGACGTGGCAGCGCTGGCCGAGGGTGTACCCGTCGTACTCATGCGGATCGCCGGGGTGGCCGAAATACTCGGCGCACTTGGCCTGATCCTGCCGGCCGCGACCCGGATCATGCCGATCCTGACGCCACTCGCCGCGTCCGGCCTGGTCGTCACGATGATCGGCGCGACGATCGCCAACCTAGTGATCGGTGAGTACGCGTCGATCGTGCAGACGATCATCTTCGGCGCTCTGGCGGCGTTCGTGGCGTGGGCCAGGTTCGGGCCGTACGCCGTCGAGCCGCGTCGAGCCGGTCAGGTCGCCCAAGGCTGAGAGTCGAGGTCAACCCGATCACCCACCTGGCGACCGTGGTACGCGGCCTGATGCACGGCTCGGTGCCCGCCGGGGAAATCGGCTGGGTGCTCGTCTCGTCCGTACTTCTCGTCGCGGTGTTCGGTCCCATCACCATGGTCCTCTACCGCAACAAGAAGTAGATGCCGCTGCCGCGAGCACTTGGTCGAAATCAACTCCGACAACCCGGCCCACTCGGCCAACGCCATCACCGGTACCAAGCCCGGAACTCCCGAAACCGGCCCGAAGTGCAAGTGACGGAGGGGGCAGCCCACGTAACTCAATCCTGGTCGACATGCTCCGACGGTGACGACCACGCATCGAGAAATGGAGAGAAGCAGTGAACGAGATGACACTTCGTGTGACGTCCGCCGACGGTACGAGGATCGCCTACGACCGGAAAGGCACTGGCCCGGCGGTGATCCTCGTCGGCGGCACCCTAGACGACGGCGCTGAGAACGCGCCGCTGGCCCGGCTCCTTGCCAACCATTTCACGGTCTACAATTACGCACGACGCGGCCGGGGCGCCAGCGGCAATACACCGCCGTACGCCGTGGCGCGGGAGGTGGAAGACCTCGACGCGCTGATTGCGACAGCCGGCGGCTCAGTTCACGTGTACGGCGCCTCATCTGGCGGCGCCCTCGCGCTGGAGGCAGCAGCGGCAGGTTCGGCGATCGACAAGATCGCGGTGTGGGATGTGCCGTACGCGATCGGGGACGACCTGCGGCCGAGGTTCAACCAGTACATCGCGGACACCCATGAGGCATACAAAGCCGGCCGGGACGAGGAGCTCCTGGAACTGTTCGTGAGGCTTACCGGCGGACCCGACGCGGACATCGCGGCTGGCAAACAACACCCGAACTGGGCCTCGTCCGTCGCGCTCGCCCACACGCTCGTCAAGGACGCCGTGGTCCTCAATGACTACAAGATCCCCACGAACCGACTTGCCCGCATCACTCAGTCGGTCCTGGTGACCACCGAGGGTCCGATCACCGAGCCCCAGATGGCGGGCCTCCCGACCGACTTCTTCGACCGCGCCGCGAAAGCGATAGCCGCTGCCACCCCCCAGACCGAACGACACACGCTCGACGGGCAGGGACACGTCGTCGCCCCCGAACTCATGGCCCGTGTACTGAAGACGTTCTTCAACCAGTAGCCCGTCGACTGATCAGGTCGCGACCGTGGGTCGCTTCGGAACGCAGGCCCATCGGCCACGTCAGCATCGGTCGGTGAGCGGCGACTCCTGAGTTCCGGAGTCTCGCCGCGTGTTGGCGCGAACGCGATCTGCAAGCCTGCGATCCCTTCCCCATGACGGGTGCGCCGATGACGCGGACCTTGCCGCGAGCTCGTCAACTGGGCAGCCAGCGCACGGACTCACCCCGGGAAGTCGTCAACGACGCCAGCAGCGAACTAAGCCTGCGTGCAGAAAGGCGCCTCCCGGGAGATCAAGCCGCTCTCGCCCCAGGATCACCCTGACATCGCTGCCGCGCTGGAGGTCGTCGACCTCGAAGAAGGACCGGCGTCCGTGAACGCGGGCGACATGACCTCTTAAGGTTCCGGGGTCATGCGGGACAAGATGGGGACACGACAAGGAGAGACGATGAGCGAGCTGACCACCAAGCAGCCGGCTGGCACACCGACCTGGATCGACCTGGGCATCCCGGATCTCGACCGCGCGATGACCTTCTACGGCGCGTTGTTCGGTTGGGAGTTCGATGTGGGACCGGCGGAGTTCGGCCACTACACCCAGTGCTTGCTACGGGGCAGGCCCGTCGCGGCCATCAGGCCGAACCCCGATCCCGACGCCACGGACTTCTGGTGGAACGTCTACTTCGCGACGGATGACTGTGACGCCGCGGCCGCCCGAGCGCGGGACGCGGGCGGCTCGATCATCA
>Ga0272482_10000151_pt1 | contig 22436 bp, 21 predicted proteins | sample RVTome_8_FD_192427 | JGI IMG/M metagenome (GOLD analysis project Ga0272482, IMG submission 192427) | Soil microbial communities from uranium-contaminated site in the Upper Colorado River Basin, Wyoming, United States - RVT160D0 (version 2) ...
CGAGCAGCTCCATGACCTGGTCGCCGGCGACCGAGTCGAGCGCGCCGGTGGGCTCGTCGGCGAAGACCAGCCGCGGCCCGCCGGACAGGGCGCGGGCGATCGCCACCCGCTGGCCCTGGCCACCGGAGAGCTCGCCGGGCAGGCGGTGCGCCAGACCCTCCAGCCCCAGCCGTGGCAGCCAGGCCTGGGCCGCAGCCATCGCCGCCCGGCGGCCCCGGCCCGCCAGCAGCAGGGGCAGCGCCACGTTTTCCACCACCGGCAGCTCGGGCACCAACTGTCCGAACTGGAAGACGAACCCGAACGTGGTGCGGCGCAGCTGGCTGCGCCGCCGGTCGGGCAGCTGGTCGACCCGCTGGCCGTCGAAGGTCACCTCGCCGGAGTCGGGCGTGAGGATGCCGGCCAGGCAGTGCAGCAGTGTGGACTTGCCCGACCCGCTGGGCCCCATCACCGCGAGCACCTCGCCCGGGTCGACGGACACGCTGACCCCGCGCAGGGCGTGGGTCAGGCCGAAGCTCTTGTGCAGCCCGGATGCGCTCAACAAAGCCTCCGTCACGGCGAGCACTATACCCGATGGGTATACCCGGCGTGAAGAGCCGGCTCCCGCGACCGCCCGGATGGCTCAAGAACGGTCAGCTCAGCCGACGGCGGCCACCAGGAAGTCGGTGGCCGGGATGCCGAAGGCGACCGACACGGCCGCCATGCGCGGGATCGACGGCTTGCGGGCGGCGACCGCGTAGACGGCGACAAGGATCGGCGCGGCGACGGTCTGCAGCGTCCAGGAGTCGCGCCGCACGATGAGGTCGAGGTGGCAGCAGGCCAGCCAGAGCGCGTTCGCCACGGTCCACAGCGCCAGCCCGGTCAGGTAGCAGGCCCGCGCCGTCCAGCGCACGGCGATCGTCGTGTCGCCGGCGGCCACGTCGGCGTCGCGGTCCATCACCGTCGTCGGCAGGTACAGCGCGGCGGCCAGCAGGAGGCCCAGAATCGCCATGACCGCCGGGTACTCGCCGACCGGCCGGTGCAGCGACCATCCGGCCACGGGCGCCAGCACGCCGACGACGAGCGCGTTCACGGCGACGTCGGCACCGGGGCGGGCCTTGAGCCGGGCCGGCGGCGCGCTGTAGAGCCAGCCGAGCAGCAGCACGGTCGCGGTGCCCGCGGCGAACATCGGCCCGGCGGCCACCGCGACGCCGACGGCCGCCACGCCGCCCCACCGGAACCCGCGCGCGAGGTCGGCCTCGGTCAGCACCCCGGTCACCAGGGGTGCCGTCGACTTGCGCGGGTTGCGGCGGTCGCTCGGCAGGTCGTGCAGGTCGTTGACGGCGAGCACCGCACCCCAGATCAACGGCCCCAGCACCACACCCGCGGCCACCGCCCGCGGGACCTCGCGGGCGGACGGCACCCATTGGCCGGCCGCCAGCACCCATCCCAGGTACGCGCCGCCCCACCCCAACGGCCAGAACCACGGCCGGGTCAGGCGGATCGCCGCCCACGCCCGGATCCCCCGATCCTCCATGCGACGACCCTGGCGCGACCCGCCTTTGAGATCGCTGAGAACGGCTGAGAGGGCACTCAGCGGCGGGTGATTTCACACGACGTTCACGCGGCTGTTTCGGGATAGGTGGCGTTCATGCTAATAAATCTGACATTGATCTATGTATCCGTCGCCGCGCCCCTGCCGGAACACCCCATCCGGCCGTGGCGGTGGACAGTCAGGAGTCCAGATGGCTCGCGTCCTCAAGGCCGGCGGCGCCACCCTTGCCGCCGTTGTCGCGCTCCTCGCGCTCGCCGCCACCCCGGCCAGCGCCACCCCGCCGAACATCCCCTCCGCCAGCACCGCGCAGAGCCGGCTCAACACGCTCACCGTCGCGGCCGAGTCGCACCAGTCCAGCTACGACCGCGACCTCTTCCCGCACTGGATCACGATCACCGGCTCGTGCAACACCCGGGAGCAGGTGCTCAAGCGGGACGGCACCGGGGTCAGCGTCGATGGCAGCTGCTATCCGACCTCGGGGTCGTGGCGCAGCCCGTACGACGGGGCGACCTGGACCAACCCGGCGGACGTCGACATCGACCACATGGTGCCGCTCTCCGAGGCCTGGGCGTCGGGAGCGTGGGCGTGGACCACGTCGCGGCGGCAGACCTACGCCAACGACCTCGGCGGGCCCGAGCTGTGGGCGGTGACCGACAACGTCAACCAGTCGAAGGGCGACCAGGACCCGGCCACCTGGCAACCGTCGGTGGCCTCGTTCCGCTGCACCTACGCGCGGGCCTGGATCCAGGTGAAGTACTTCTACGGCCTCAGCGTCGACAGCGCCGAGAAGTCCGCGCTCAACAGCATGCTCGGCACCTGCTGAGCATGCTTCGCGGGCCCGGTCACGCGGCCGGGCCCGCGGCTCAGGCGTCGGCGATGACGATCTCGGTGCCGCCGCGGCGGATGGCCTCCAGCGCGGCCGGGTCGGCCGACGAGTCGGTGATCAGCTCGGCGACCTCGGTGACCGAGCACATGCGGGCCAGGTAGATCTGCCCGATCTTGGAACCGTCGGCCACGACCATCACGCGGTCGGCGCGGGCGATCATCGCGGCGTTGGTGTGCGCCTCGATCTCGTCGTGGGTGGTGAGGCCGCCGCGGGCGGAGATGCCGTCGACGCCGATCACCGCGACGCCGATGTTGAGACCGGCGAGCGCGCGGTCGGCCAGCGGCCCCACCAGCTCGTACGACTGGGTGCGGCTCACCCCGCCGGTCATGATCAGCTTGAGTCGGGGGCGGAGGGCGAGGTCGACCGCGATGTTGAGCGCGTTGGTGACGACGGTCAGGTCGAAGCGCTCGGCGACCAGGCGGGCGACCTCGTAGGTGGTGGTGCCGCCGGTGAAGCCGATCGTCAGTGGCCCGTGCGGCAGCCGGGAGACCGCGCACCGCGCGATCGCGCGCTTCTGCTCGCGGTGGTGGCCACCCCGGTAGAGCACTGGTAGCTCGTACGCCACGTCGGCGGTCACCGCTCCCCCGTGCGTGCGGGAGAGCAGCTTCTGATCCTCGAGCATCTGCAGGTCGCGGCGGATCGTCGCCGCCGAGACCTTGAACTCGGTGGCCAGCCGCCCGGCGTCGACGGAGCCGTCCTGGGCGAGGCGCTCCAGGATGCCGCTGACGCGGTCGGCGCGGCGGAGGGTGCTTCGGGCCATTCGGGGGTCGCTCGCTTTCGGCCGGCTCGTCGCGCAGGGGGAAACGCGCACGAACGCAAACTGTAACCTGCATGTTCGGTCACCAGGATGCGGACAAGCGCTCAAACGCGCAATCCAGAATGCGCGCATGTGCGCTCGCTCTTGTTCTTCGCTTACACCCGCGCATAGTTTCCCGCCATGACAGCGACCGCGGCGGAGATCGCCAGCCAGCCCGACACCTGGCAGACCGCGTTGGGCATGGTCGACGCGTTTCGGGACGCGCTGGCCGCACCCGGCGAGCGGGTGCTGGCGATCGGCTGCGGCACCTCGGCCTTCGTCGCCCAGTCGTACGCGAAGCTGCGGGAGGAGGCCGGGCTCGGCGAGACCGACGCCACCTACGCCTCCGAGATGCCCACCGCCCGGCGGTACGACCGGGTCGTGGCGATCACGCGGTCCGGCACCACCACCGAGATCCTCGCCGCGCTCCGCGACCTGCCGGCCGGCACCCGGCGGGTGGCGGTGACGGCCGTGGAGGGCGAGGCCGTCGACGGCCTCGCCGACGAGCGGCTCGTGCTCGGCTTCGCCGACGAGGCGAGCGTCGTGCAGACCCGCTTCCCCACCACCGTACTGGCCGGGGTGCGCGCCGCGCTCGGCCACCCGCACGCCCAGCTGCTCCACGATGGACGGTCCGCCCTGGCCCTGCCACTGCCGGTGGACCCGGCGGCCTTCGACCACTTCGTCTTCCTGGGCACCGGCTGGACGGTGGGCCTGGCCCACGAGGCGGCGCTCAAGGTGCGCGAGGCGGCGCAGGCGTGGTCTGAGTCGTACCCCGCGATGGATTTCCGCCACGGCCCGGTCGCGGTCGCCACCGCGCGGAGCCTGGTCTGGGCGTTCGGCGCGGTGCCGGAGGGCATCACGGAGGCCGCGGCGGGCGCCGGCGCCACGGTCTACCACGACCCGTTCCGCGACCCGCTCGCCCAGCTCGTGCTCGCGCACCGGCTGGCGCTCGGGCTCGCCGCGGCGCGCGGTCTCGACCCTGACCACCCGCGCCTGCTCACCCGGTCGGTCGTGCTAGCCCCCAAGTAACCAGTCCTCCCATGTGAGCGAGGTAGGCATGAAGCGTGTCGCCGCAGGTATATCCGCCTTGGTCCTCGCGCTCGCGGGGTGCACGTCCGGCACTCCCGAAGACGACGGCAAGGACGCCGCCGAAGGCTACGACCCCAACGCCAAGGTGACGCTCACCTGGTGGACCGGCCAGTCAGCCGACGCGGAACAGATCCTGGAAGGGCTGGCCAAGGAGTACCAGGCCCTCCATCCCAACGTGACGCTCAACGTGTCGGGTGGCGCCGCCACGACCGACGAGCTGCTCACCAAGCTCTCGGCCGGCTTCACCAGCGGCACCTACCCCGACATCTCGTACGCCTTCGGCAGCTGGGCCACCGAGCTCGGCCGCAGCGGCCGCACCCAGGACCTCAAGGACTTCGTCGCCGAGCCGGCCATGGCGTGGGAGGAGATCCCCGCCGCCGCGCGGCAGACGGCCACAGTGGAGGGTCGGGTCATCGGCGTACCCGCGCTCGTGGACAACCTCGGGCTCATCTACAACAAGAAGCTCTTCGACGCGGCCGGGCTGTCGTACCCGACGGACGACTGGTCGTGGGACGACTTCCGCAACGCCGCGAAGAAGCTCACCGATCCCTCGAAGAACATCTACGGCACCGCGTACTCGGTCTCCGGCAGCGAGGACACCACCTGGCACCTGTGGCCGCTGCTGTGGCAGAAGGGCGGCAAGATCCTGGACGATAGCGGCGCGCCCGCGTTCAACGGCGAGGCCGGCGTCGCCGCCCTGGAGTACCTGCGGCAGCTCGCCGTCGAGGACAAGTCGATGTACCTCGACCAGACCGACGAGAAGTACGCGCAGCTCTTCTACTCCGGCAACGTCGGCATGATCATCTCTGGGCCGTGGGTGCTCTTCGACCTCAAGGAGCACAAGGTCGACTACGACGTCACGTTCCTGCCCGGCTTCGACGGCAACCACGAGACCGTCTCCGGCCCGGACCTGTGGGTGCTCCTCGACCACGACGACCCCAACCGCGCCGGCGCGTCCCGCGACTTCATCCGCTGGCTCACCAGCAAGGAGATCGACCCGAAGTGGAACCTCACCTTCGGCAACCTCCCGCTGCGCGCCTCCGAGCAGGCCACACCCGAGTTCGCCGCGTACGTGAAGGAGTACGCGCCGGGCGCCCAGAAGTTCTTCGACAACCTCGCCAACGCCAAGCAGCCGCGCCCGACCGTGACCGGCTACGTGGAGATGTCCCGCTACGTCGGTGAGGCGATCGCGAAGGTACTCCAGGGCGCGGCCGAGCCCAAGGCGGCTCTGGACGACGCCGCCCAGCGGGCGAAGCCGGCGCTGGAAGACCGGTAGCGCGATGGTCCAGTCCACCCTGGAGGCTCCGCGCACCCGCCCCGAGGGTGTGCGGAGCGGCCGGCAGCGACGGTGGCGGCGCTCGGCCGGGCGCGCCGCCACCGGCTGGGCGTTCGCCGGCCCGGGCACCCTGCTGGTCGTCGGGCTCTCCATCTTCCCGGCGGTGTGGGCGTTCCTCATCTCGCGCACCCGGTGGAACGGCATCGCGCCGGCCCGCGACCTCGGCTGGGACAACTACCGCGGGATGGTCGAGGACCCCGAGCTGTGGGAGTCGGTGCGCCACACGCTGCTGCTCACCGCGCTGTTCGTGCCGTCGTCGATCGTGCTCGGCCTGATCGTGGCGATCGCGCTGAGCCAGCCCATCGCGCTGATCCGGTTCTACCGCACCTGCATCTTCGTCCCGTTCGTCGCGTCCGCGGCGGCGACCGGCATCCTCGCCGGCTACGTCTTCAACCCGCAGTTCGGCAGCGCGAACGAGCTGCTGCGCCGGCTCGGCCTGCCGGCGCAGCAGTTCCTCGAGGACCCGAAGCAGGTGCTGATCGTGATCTGCCTGATCGCCCTGTGGGGGCAGATCGGCTTCGTCGCGGTCATCTACCTCGCCGCCCTGCAGGACATCCCGAAGGACCTGGTCGAGGCGGCCACGGTGGACGGTGCCTCGCGCTGGCAAGTCTTCTGGCACGTGACGGTGCCGGCGCTGCGGCCGGTCACCGTCTTCACCGGCGTGTGGCAGACCATCACCGTGCTGCAGCTCTTCGACCTGGTCTTCACCACCACCCGCGGCGGCCCGCTCAACGCCAGCCAGACCGTCGTCTACTACGTGTACGAGCTGGCCTTCCATACCCAGCGGTACGGGTACGGCTCGGCGGTCGCCTACGGGCTGTTCGCCTTCACGATGCTCCTCACGGTCGCCATGATCCTGTACTCGCGGCGCGCGAAGGTGGAGGCGTTCTGATGGCTACCACCACGGTCGCTCCCACCCGCCGGCGGCGACGCCTGCCGTTCAGCCCGTGGCACCTGCTGCTGATGCCCCTCTCGCTCATCTTCGTGCTGCCACTGGTGCAGATGGTGCTCACGTCGTTCATGACGTCGGCGGACATCAACCGCTTCCCGCCCCGCATCATCCCCACCAAGCTGAGCCTCGCCGGCTACGAGGCCCTCTTCGCCGAGTCGCAGATCCTGCGGTGGCTGCTCAACACCGTCGTCGTCGCCACGATCTCGATCGTCGGCCACCTCGTGCTCTGCTCGCTGGCCGGGTACGGCTTCGCGCGGCTGCGGTTTCCCGGCCGCACGCTCGGCTTCTTCGCGATGGTGGCGACCGTGATGGTGCCGATCCAGCTGCTGATGATCCCCACCTTCCTCATGTTCAGCCGGCTCGGCATCGCCAACACGCTCGCCACCGCCTTCGTGCCCTGGCTGGCCTCCGCGTTCGGCATCTTCCTCATGCGGCAGTTCTTCCTGTCGCTGCCCCGGGAGCTGGAGGAGGCGGCGCGGCTGGACGGCTGCAACGCGTTCGGGGCGTTCCGGCGGATCGTGCTGCCGCTGGCCAAGCCCGCGCTGGCGACGCTCGCCGTCTTCACGCTGCTCGGCTCCTGGAACGACCTGGTGTGGCCACTGATCGCCATCAGCGACGAGCGCTGGTACACCCTCCAGGTTGGACTGACGACGTTCCAGGGCACCCGGCGCACCCAGTTCGAGCTGCTGATGGCCGGCAACGTGGTGGCCACGATGCCGCTGCTCATCGGCTTCGTCCTCGCCCAGCGGTGGTTCGTCGCCTCGATGACGTTCACCGGCCTCAACCGTTGAGGGGATCGCACATGGCTTCGATCGTGTTTCTCGGCGCGGGCAGCGTGGTGTTCACGCGCGAGCTGCTGGCCGACATCTTCGGCTTCACCGAGCTGTCCGGCTCCCGGATCGTGCTGCACGACATCGACCCCGAGCGGCTGGAGACGGCGGAGGCGCTCGCCACGCGCATCGCCGACCACTTCGCGGCGCGGCCGGAGATCGTATCCACACTGGACCGCCGGGCCGCGCTCGACGGCGCCGACTACGTCATCAACGCCATCCAGGTCGGCATGTACGCGGCGACGAAGCGCGACTTCGAGGTGCCGGCGGCCTACGGGCTGCGGCAGACGATCGGCGACACGATCGGCGTCGGGGGCATCTTCCGGGGCCTGCGCACCTTCCCCGTTCTGGCCGGGATCGCGGCGGACATGTCCGAGCTGTGCCCGGACGCGTGGCTGCTCAACTACACCAACCCCATGGCCATGAACATCACGTACCTCGCCGCCGTGGCGCCGCGGCTCAAGGTGCTCGGCCTCTGCCACTCGGTGTACTGGACCGTGCGCGGGCTCTGCGAGATCGTCGACGTGCCGTACGAGGAGGTCACCTACCACAGCGCGGGCGTCAACCACCAGGCCTGGATCCTGCGCTGGGAGCGCGACGGCGACGACCTGTACCCTTTGCTGGACAAGGCGATCGCCGCCGACCCGGAGCTGCGGCGGCGGGTCCGCGTGGACATGTACCGCCGGCTCGGCCGCTACCCCACCGAAACCAGCGAGCACTCCGCCGAGTACGTGCCGTGGTATCTCGGCCACGACGAGGAGATCGCCCGGCTGCGCATCCCGGTCGGCGACTACCTGCGGGTCAGCGAGGAGAACCTGGCCGAGTACGCGGCCTGCCGGCGGGCGGTGGCGGACGGCACCGAGCTCGACATCGAGCGGGACACCACGGAGTACGCGCCGCAGATCATCCACAGCCTGGAGACCGGCACGCCCCGCGGCGTGATCGTCAACATCGCCAACCGGGGCCACATCACCAACCTGCCGGACGGCTTCGCGGTGGAGGTGCCGTGCACAGTGGATGGTAACGGCGCGGCGCCGGAGGCGGTGGGCGCGCTGCCCGCCCCGTTCGCCGCGGTCAACCGGCCGTACGTCAGCGTCGGCGAGCTCACCGTCGCCGCCGCGGTCACCGGCGAGCCGCGGCTGGTGCGGCAGGCGGCGATGCTCGACCCGAACGCCGCGGCCAACCTCACCCTCGACCAGATCTGGGCGCTCTGCGACGACCTCACCCGCGCCCACGGCGACCTGCTGCCCGAGCCCCTGCGCGCGGCGGTTTCCCTGTGACGTTCGACCTCCTCGTCGTCGGCGACGCCAACCCCGACGTCGTGCTGACCGGCGTGCCGAGGCCGATCCCGTTCGGGCAGCGCGAGCGGCTGGTCGACGGCGCCGCGCTGACGGTCGGCGGCTCCGGCGCGATCACCGCGTGCGGTGCGGCGCGGCTGGGCCTGCGGACCGCGTTCGCCGGCCGGGTCGGCGCCGACGCGGCCGGCCGGTACATGCTGTCCGCGCTGGCCGAGCGGGGCGTCGACGTCAGCGGCTGCGTGGTCGACCCGGCCACGCCCACCGCGCTGACCGTGGTGCTCGCGGACGGCGAGGACCGGGCCATCCTCACGTTTCCCGGCTGCCTGCCGCTGCTCCGCGCCGGCGACCTCGACCCGGCCCTGGTGGCCGCGGCCCGGCACGTGCACGTGAGCTCGTACTTCCTGCAGCCGCGCCTGGCCGCCGACCTGCCGGACTGGTTCGCCGCCATCCGCCGGTCCGGCGCCACGACCTCGCTGGACACCAACGACGACCCGGCCGGCGCCTGGGACGGCGGGGTGGGCGCGGCGATCGCCCAGGCCGACGTGCTGCTGCCCAACGAGGCGGAGGCGCTGGCGCTCGCCGGCCTCGACGACGTCCTCGCCGCCGGCAAGGCACTGGCCACGTCGGCCGGGCTGGTCGTCGTCAAGCGCGGCGCGGCCGGCGCGGTCGCCTGGCGCGACGGCTCTCCGCTCAGCGTGCCCGCGGTGCCGGCCCGGCCGGTCGACACGGTCGGGGCCGGCGACAGCTTCAACGCCGGCTTCCTGGCCGGCTGGCTGGGCGGGCGCGATCTGGCGGCGAGCCTCCGGCTGGCGGCCGCGTGCGGTGCCCTCTCCACGCGGGCGGCGGGCGGCACGGCGGCTCAACCGACGATGGCCGAGGCACTCGGGACGGGGGTCGACTGATGGCGCTGGTGCCCACGGCGGAGCTGGTCGAGGCGGGCCCGGTGTGCGCGTTCAACGTGATCACGCTGGAGCACGCCGAGGCCATCGTGGCCGGCGCCGCACAGGCCAAGCGGCCGGTGATCCTGCAGATCAGCGAGAACGCCGTGCGGTTTCACGGTGGCCGGCTGGCGCCGCTCGCCGCCGCAGCCCGGATCGTCGCCACCGAGTCCGATGTCGACACCGCCCTCCACCTTGACCACGTCGTGACTCAGGAGCTGTGGGAGGCCGCACCGGAGCACGGTTTCGGGTCGTTCATGGTGGACGCATCCCGGCTGTCCTACGCGGACAACGTGGCCGCCACCCGGGCCGCCGCCGACTTCGGCCACGCGCACGGCCTGTGGGTGGAGGCGGAGCTCGGCACGATCGGTGGCAAGGCGGGCGACCCGCACGCGCCCGGCGCCCGCACCGATCCCGCCGAGGCGGCCTCCTATGTGGAGCGGACCGGCGTCGACGGGATCGCGGTGGCGGTCGGCTCGCGGCACGCGATGACCAGCCGCGAGGCGGCGCTCGACCACGACCTGATCGCGGCGCTGCGGGCGGCCGTGCCGGTGCCGCTGGTGCTGCACGGCTCGTCCGGCGTCGGCGACGACGAGCTGCGCCGCGCGGTGCGGGGCGGCATCCGCAAGGTCAACGTCGGCACGGCCCTCAACATCGCGTACACCGGCGCGGTCCGCGCGGGAGCCGGCGCGCACACCGATCCTCGGAAGTACCTCGCGCCGGCGCGGGACGCCATGGCGGAAGCGGTCGCCGCCTACCTCACCGTGGTGAGGCAGGCGGCGGCTCTCTAGTTAGAGCGTGACGGTCATCGGCTTGAGCACGTCGCCTATGTCGTACACGTGGGGCTTGAGGTTGGGGAGCTGGAGCGCGGCGAAGCGGAGCGTGCGGTTGTCGATCCAGGCGATGCTCTCGTACCAGCCCAGTACGACCTCCGGGCCGAAGTCGCGCTCGTACGCCCGCTTGCCGGTGGAGATGTCGGTGACGGTCAGTCGGGTCGTCACCGGCCCCTCGCCCTTCGGCGGGGCCACCATCGTGTAGCACGCGACGTGGCGTCCGTCCGGCGAGAGCATCAGGTTGGGACCCTTGCCCATGCCCGGCGGGCAGCCCACCACGGGGGCGCTCTCCCCCTTCCCGGACAGGCCCAGCACCGTGACCTCGGTCCCCTTCCCGCCGCTTCTGGTGAGCAGGACGCGGTCGGCGACGACGGAGTCCACGGACCAACCGGTCGCCTTCAGCTTGTTTATGCGCCCGGCCGCCGCGACGGGCTGTTCCTTGCCCGAGGTGAGGTCGTGCCGCACCAGCTGGTCGCGGCGCACCAGGTAGGCCGCGTCAGCGGTCGCGCCGGCGAGGCGCAGGCCGCCGTCCCACCTGCCGAGGAGGCGGTCGACCCGGACCGTGCCGTCCGGGGCCACCACGGTCAGCACCTCGACCGAGTCCGTCTCGCGCTCCCGCAGGTCGAGCGCCACCAGCCCGCCATCGGGCAGCCCGACCACGGTCTGCACGGCGGCGTTGGCGGCCAGGTAGGCGCGCGCGACGAGGTCTCCGCGGCCGTCGACCTCCACGATGCCGCCCGGCAGCCGGATCTCGATGCCGTCGCCGGCGTGCAGCGTGCCGGTGGTCCCCTTCGCCGGCGACACGTAGTAGTACAGCCGCTGTGCCGGCCGGTCGGCGGCACCGGCCGGGTCGGCCACGGTGGTCGCGCGGAGCACCAGCGGCGTCGCCACGGCCACGGCCATCACGATCACGCCCACCAGGGAGAGCCCGGTCACTGCCCGTCGACGGTGTGACCGCCGGCGGCGGATGACCCGCTCCAGCTCGTACTGGCCGCTGGGGAGCGCGTCGGCCGCGTCTCGGACGAAGGCGGACAGATCCTCCGGGATGACGTCGTCACGGATCTGCGTCATGTCAGCTCTCCTTGCTCACTGCGTCTCGCAGGGCGGCGAGGCCCCGGGCGAGTCGGCTCTTCACGGTGCCTTCGGCGACGCCGAGCGCGGTCGCGGTCTCGGCGGTCGACAGACCCAGCAGGATCCGGCAGACCACGACGGCCCGCTGGGGCCGCGGCAGCAGGGCCAGCGCCTGGATGGCGTCGGTCGCCGCCGGGTCCGGCTGCTCCACCACACCGGGCAGCTGGTCGGGCATCGGCCGCTCCCGGCGGAGCTTGCGCCACCGTGAACAGGCCCAGTTGAAGCCGACCCGGAAGACCCAACCGCCGGGGTTGTCGAGCTCCGACACGGTGTCCCATCGGGCGTACGCCCGGGACATCCCCTCGTCCGTCGCCTCCCGCGCGAGGTCGGGGTTGCCCACGCTGAGCGTCAGAGCGCGGTACACCCGGTCGACCTGAGCACGGTAGAACGCCTCGAACGAGCTGTCGGCGCCCTCGACAGGGCCGGCCCGCTGACGTGCCTGTATGAGGGTCATGACAGGTACACCCCGTGCCACTCCGATCGGTTCCGCGAGGGTCGACCGTGATCCCAGCCGCCGGTCGGGGGCCGGACCACACCTCGCGCCCTACGGCGGCGAGCTGCTGCGCAGGTAGGTCAGCACGGCCAGCACCCGGCGGTTGGTGTCGTCGGTGGGCGGGAGGTCGAGCTTGGCCAGGATGTTGCCCACGTGCTTGCCCACGGCCGCCTCGGAGACGACAAGGATCCGGGCGATCGCGGCGTTGGAGTGGCCCTCGGCGACGAGCGCCAGCACCTCGCGCTCCCGTGTGGACAGACCCGCGACGGGGTCGATGCGGCGGCGCAGGAGCTGTCGCACCACGTCCGGGTCGACGACCGTGCCGCCGCCGACCACCTGGTGGAGCGCCGCCACGAACTCCTCGACGTCGACCACCCGGTCTTTCAGCAGGTAGCCCACCTTGCGCCCGTCGCCGGAGTCGAGCAGCTCGGAGGCGTAGCCCTGCTGCACGTACTGGCTGAGCACCACCACCGCCAGCCGGGGGTCGGCGCGGCGCAGGTCGACGGCGGCGCGCAGCCCCTCGTCAGTGAAGCTGGGCGGCATCTTGATGTCGGTCACCACCAGGTCGGGACCGTGCCCGGCGACGGCGGCCCGCAGCGCGGCGGCGTCGCCGACCGAGGCGACCACCTCGAAGCCGAACCGGCCCATCAGTCCGGCGAGCCCTTCGCGCAGCAGCACGCCGTCTTCGGCGATGACTACGCGGACGGGTGGTCGGCTTTGCTGCACGGTAGCTCCACGCGGACGAGGGTCGGCCCACCGGCCGGACTGGACACGAACATGCGACCGTCCACAACCGACACCCGGTCGGCGAGGCCGGTGAGGCCGCTGCCGCGGGCGGGGTCGGCGCCGCCCCGGCCGTTGTCGCGCACCTCGACGGTCAGGGTGTCTCCGCGCCGGGTGGCGGTGACCTCGGCCGCGGTGGCGGCGCTGTGCTTGGCCACATTGGCCAGGGCCTCGGCGGCGACGAAGTAGGCGGCTGTCTCCACGTGCGGGGGCGGCCGCGCGGCCAGGTCGGCCCGCACGGTCACCGGGATCGGCGCCTGATCGGCCAGCTCGCGCAGCGCGGCCGGCAGCCCGAGATCGGCCAGCACCTGCGGGCGGATGCCGTGGATCAGCTCGCGCAGCTCCGCCATCAGCTGCTTGGCCTGCTCGTGGGCGCTGGCCACCGCGCGGCCGGCGGCCGTGTCGCCGGGCAGGTCGAGGCGGGCCAGGCCGAGCTGGAGGGTCAGGCCGACCAGCCGCTGCTGGGCCCCGTCGTGCAGGTCGCGCTCGATCCGGTGGCGCTCGGCCTCGAACGCGTCGACCAGGCGGGCCCGCGACCGCGACACCTCGACGAGCTCGGCCCGCAGCTGGGAGCCGGCGCCGGCCGACAGCAGCGCCCGCGCCACCGCGCCGTGCGCGCCCGCGAGCAGCGCCAGCAGGTAGGGCACGGCCGGGAGCAGGAGGATGCCGGCCACCGCGTATGGCAGCGTGTCGGCGACCGTGCTCGCCTTGCCCACGCCGAGCGAGACCGGGCCGTTGCCCGGGACGAGCAGCGGGCTGGCGGCCCACACGACGATCAGCACCAGCAGGAGCAGCGCGGCCAGATAGGCCACCGGCACCACCGTGCACAGCAGCGCCGCGTAGGCCAGCTCGCGCCAGGTGGCCGCCTCGGTGTATCGCGTGCGCAGCCACGGGCCCGGCCCGACCCCGGGCGGCCGCCGGTGCCCCGAGCCGACCGGCCGGGTGTCGACCAGGCCCAGCCGCCGCCGCTCGACCGCGGCCAGCGGCAGCGCCACCGCCGGCCCGAGCGCACCCAGCAGCAGCACGCCGCCGAGCAGGAGGAGGGCCAGCCCCACGAGCGACGGCGCCTCCCACGCCGTCACCCGCCGGAGCAGCACGGCCCAGGGTGTGGCGAGCAGCCCCAGCGGCACCCCGACCGCGAGCATCAGTGGCGCGGTGCTCAGCAGGTATGCCGCGGACCGCCACGGCCACCCGGAGGCGAGGAAGCGACGCCGGGTGACCGCCTCGATCGCGGTCTGTGGCGTCGCTGCGGGCATCCGCCCACGCTAGCCCGCGGTTGGCCCGGGCGCGGTATACCTAGGTATACCTTTGGTTGGCCATCTAGGAGTAGTGCTCCGGATCGCCGCCGGGTGATGTGCTCGGCCCATGCGTTTCTTGCCCATGCTGGCCCTCGCCGCCGTCCTCGCCGCCACCGGTTGCACCGACATCCGCGCGGTCGACGAGGCGAGCGAAGACCGGCGGGAGTTTCCCTTCACCGGCGAGCGGCTGGTCATCGACAGCGGCGGCGCCGACCTGCGCCTGGTGGCCGGCGGTGGCGACGCGGTCGAGGTGCGCAACGACGCACCGGTGCGGGCCGTCGCGCTGAGCGGCGACATCACCGCGACGGTGCGCGATTCCTGGCTTCGGGTCGAAGATCCGGGCGGCGCCCTGCGCCTGCGGGCCGAGTTCGACGTCGAGGTCACCGGCGCCCGCTCGGCCGAGGTCATCGCCCGCTCGACCGACCGCGGCGTCAGCCTGACCTTCGCCGGCCCGCCCAGCCGGGTCGAGGCGCGGGCCGCGGGCGCCGTGGAGGTCGCCCTGCCCGGCGGGCCGGAGACCTACCGGGTCGACGCCTCGCCGGGCCGCGCCGCGCTGCGCAGCGATCCGGCCAGCGCGCGCGTCGTCACCGCCGTCGCCGGCGCGGGCCACACCGCGCTGGTCCGGAAGGGAGCCTGATGTTCGAGCTGATCGACGTCACCAAAGTCTACAAGGGACAGAAGCGGGCCGTCGACGGCGTGACCATGCGGCTCGGCACCGGCGTGGTCGGCCTGCTCGGCCCCAACGGTGCGGGCAAGTCGTCGCTGATGCGCATCGCCGCCACGGTCACCCGGCCCACCAGCGGGCGGGTGCTCTTCGAGGGCACCGACACGGTCGCGAAGCCGGACGCGCTGCGCCGCCACCTCGGCTACCTGCCGCAGGACTTCGGCGTCTATCCCAACCTGACCGCCCGCGAGTTCCTCTCCTACCTGGCGGCGGTCAAGGGGCTGTCGGCCCGCTCCGCCCGGGCCCGCGTCGACGAGCTGCTGCGGCTGGTCGGCCTGGCAGAGGCGGCCAAGCGGCCCCTCGGCAGGTACTCCGGCGGCATGCTGCGCCGGGTCGGCATCGCGCAGACGCTGCTCGCCGACCCGCGGGTGCTCATGGTCGACGAGCCCACCGCCGGCCTCGACCCGCAGGAGCGGGTGCGGTTTCGCAACCTGCTCAGCGAGCTCGCCGCCGACCGGCTGGTGCTGCTCTCCACCCACATCGTGTCCGATGTGGAGTCGGTGGCCGACGACATCGCGATCGTGGCCCAGGGCCGCCTGCTGCGCCGAGGCACGCCGGAGCAGCTGCTGCGGGCCGTGGCGGGGCATGTGTGGGAGACCGTCGTGGCACCGGAGACGGTCGCCGCGGTGCAGGCCCGGCACATGGTCAGCCGCATGGTCCGCACCGCCGACGGGGTGCGGCTGCGCCTGCTCTCGACCACCCGGCCCGACCCGGACGCGGCGCTGGTGCCGCCCGACCTGGAAGACGCCTACCTCGGCGCCGTCGGTGGCATCCGCGAGGTGGCGCGGTGAGTGCGCGCGTGCTGGGCGCGCTCGCGGTCGCCGACTTCCGCGAGCGGGTGCGCCGCCCGGCGTACGCGGTGGTGCTGCTGGCCGCCGTGGGGCTGGGCTACCTGGCCGCGCCCGCCGCCGGGGCGCATTGGACGATCGTCAACGCGGGCGACTACCGCGGTGTGTACGGCAGCGCCTACATCGGCGCGGTGACCGCGCTCGCCGGCGCGCTGTGGCTCTCCGCCGCCGGCTTCTACGTGGTGCGCACCGCGATCGCCCGCGACGAGCACACCGGCGTCGGCCAGCTGCTGGCCGCGACCCCGCTGCGCACCTCGACATACCTGGTCGGCAAGTTCCTCAGCAACCTGCTGGTGCTCGGCTCGATGACGGCGGCGCTGGCCGGCACAGCGCTGGTGATGCAGCTCGCGCGGGGCGAGTCGCGGGCCGTCCACCCGGTCGACCTCCTGCTCCCGTTCGTCCTCTTCACGCTGCCGGTGCTGGCCCTCACCGCCACCGCCGCGGTGCTCTTCGAGACGATCCCGGTGCTGCGCTCCGGCTTCGGCAACGTGCTGTGGTGCTTCGTGGCGCTCACCGCGATGATCGCCGGGCAGTCGGCCGGTGCCCCGCTGGGCGGCCTCGGCGTGCACGTGTTCGCCGCGTCGGTGCGGGACGAGTTCGCCGCGCAGGGGATCCGGGTCACCGAGGTGGCGATCGGCCTGATGTACGCGGACGACCCGCCCCGCGCGGTTGGCTTCTCGGGCGTCGACTTCAGTGCCGCCTTCGCCGGTCAGCGGCTGGTCGCGGTGCTTCTGGCGATCGCGGTGGCGGCGGTGCCGGCCCTGTGGTTCGGCCGGTTCGACCCGGCCCGCGCGGTCGTCCCGGCCGTCCCCACGGCGGTCACAGTCACGGCCGTCCAGCCCTTCGTCTCGTACCAGATGGTGTTGTCGAAGGCCCGGGTGCGGCGTGGTCGAGCCTTGGCGCGGTTGGTGGCCGGGGAGACGCGGATTCTCGTGGCTGGCGTGTCGCGGTGGTGGTGGCTCGGCGTCGCGGCGCTGGTCGTGGCCGGCGCGGCGGCGCCGGTCCGGGCGTCCGGGCCGCTGCTGATCGCGGCCTGGATCTGGCCGGTGCTGATCTGGTCGCGGCTGGGCACGCGGGCCGCGGAGGCGGGCGTCGAGGGGCTACTCGGCGGCTACCCCTCGCCGGTGCGCCGCGCGCTCGCACAGTGGCTGGCCGGCGTGGCGCTCACCGCGCTGGTCGGCGCGGGCGCGGGGGCGCGGCTGGCCGCCGCGGGCGACCTGGCGGGCTGGCTGGCCGGGGTGGTCTTCATCCCGGCGCTCGCGCTGGCGCTGGGCCTGGTGAGCCGCACCCACCGCCTGTTTCAGGCGATCTATCCGCCGCTCTGGTACGCGGTGCTCAACGACATCCGCGGCCTCGACTTCATGGGCGCCCTGCCCGGCGGCCCGCACCCGATCCTGGTCGGCGGTGCCGCGGCGCTGCTGGTCACGGCGTCCCTCGCCACGGTGGCCGCCCGCCACGCCCGCCGCTAGCCCGCTGACGCACCGCGCAGGTGCACACCACGCATCCATCGAGTTAGCTTATGGTTCAGCACCAAACCTGGCATTAGACATATGAGTTGGTCGGGCGCAGGCTCATTCACATGACGACGACACAGATTCGCCCCACGACGGAGCTCACCGCACTCATCGACGGCGTCCGCACCGCGATCGCCGCGCACGCCGACTGGGCGGCCACCGCGCGGCTCGTCGCCGACCAGCTGCGCCGCCACCTGCCCAGCCCGGACGTGCTCACCGCCGAGCAGCGCCTCGGCTCCCCCGACAGCTACGGCAGCCACACCCTGCACGTCGAGCCCGACGGCTCCTTCTCGATCCTCGCCATCGTGTGGCGGCCCGGCCAGATCACCCGCATCCACGACCACCTGACCTGGTGCGTCTTCGGCGTCATCCAGGGCGTCGAGCGCGAGGAGCTCTTCGACGCCGAGCTCAACCTCGTCGGCCGCAGCGACAACCAGACCGGCGAGGTCAGCGGCTTCGCGCCGCCCGGCGACATCCACCGGGTGCACAACACCACCGACGGCACCGCGATCTCGATCCACATCTACGGCACCGACGTGACCCGCATCGGGTCGAGCGTCCGCCGCTACTACGACTGACTCGCTACGTCCGGCGGGCCAGCCAGCCGGCCATCGCGCGGACGCCGTGGCCGATGGCCCGCTCGTCGGGCGTGAAGTCGACGAAGTGCGGATAGGCCGACTCCATCGGCGCTCCGGGTGCGCGGACGCCGAGAAACGCGAACGTGCCGGGCATCCGGTCGAGGAAGAGCGCGAAGTCTTCGCCGTTGAACGGGATCGCGGCATGCAGCGTGCCCACCCGGTCGCGGCCGAGCGCCTGGCGCAGGTGCCGCCTGAGCGCCTGGCTCTCCCACTCGGGGCAGACCATGGCGGGAAACGGCTCGGTCGGGAAGTCCACAGTGGCCTCGCCGGCCGAGTGGGCGAGGCGCCCGATGTCCTCGCGGATCTCCACGTACCGATCCTCGGGCCAGCAGCGGAATGAGACCTGCACCTGGGCCTCGGACACCCGGGCCCCCATGAAGACGAACCTGGCCAGCGGGCCGTCCGGTGTCTCGACATCGGCCACGAGCTGTTCGAGGTCGGCGGGCGTGGCGGGCGGGGTCACCGTGCCGAGCGTGCCGATCTCGGCGGCGAGCCGCTGTGCCCGCGCGGGCGCGTCGGGGCCGGTGAGCGTGATGGTGCCGCGGTCCAGGCCGGGAAGCCCGAAACCGGGCATCACGAGAAACTCGCCGACCGGCCAAGGGCCGCAGTGCAAGGCGTGGATCTCCGCCGGCCGGGTGCGGGCGAAGACGCCGTCGTCGAGCATCGCGGCGGCACCGGAGAGGGTCTCCTCGGCGGGTTGGAAGACGAACACCACGGTGCCCGCGAGCCGGTGGCGCAGGCGCGCCAGCACCTCCGCGACCCCCACGCCCACGGTCGTGTGGATGTCGTGCCCGCACAGGTGGGCCGCCGGCCCGCCGCCGTCGCCCCCGAACTGCTCGTCTGGCGGCACCGCGTCCATGTCGGCCCGGTAGGCGACCGTCCGGCCGCGATGGGCACCCCGGAGGATGCCCACGACCCCGTGCCCGCCCACCCCCGTGGTGACGGTGAGGCCGGCCGCGCGAAGTCGCCGGGCCACCACCGCGGCGGTGCGCTCCTCCTGACCCGCGAGCTCCGGGTGGCGGTGGATGTCGCGGCGCAACGCGACCAGGCCGGCGTCCAGACGGGACGCCACGGCGTCGAGCGCGTCCTGGTCGAGCGGCGAGCCGCCGGCGTGTGCCACGCCGGTCGGGGCCAGCCCGACTCCCGCCAGACCGGCGGCGGCTCCACTGAGGACGGCGCGGCGACTGATCGCACGATCTCCTGAGGTCGACATGGTAGAAGCGTCCCGCGTCGACGCCGGGAACGCATTGAGGCTAGCCACCGTATCGCTATAGGGTTAGCCCTACCGCTCGCTCTAGCAGGCCGTGTCCCGTGCCGGCAGCCGGCCGTCGACCAGGTAGGCGGTGACCGCGCCGGCCAGGCACTCATTGCCTTGCCCGCTGAGCAGCGGCACGTGCACCCGTCTGTCCACGGTGACCAGTCGCGAGCCGGCGATCGCCCGGGCGGTCGCGACCGAGTTGGCCAGCGGCACCGAGGCGTCGTGCAGCGCGGCGACGACCAGCGCCGCCGGGGCCCGGTTGGTCTCCAGCGGCACGGTGTTGTCCCGGCTGAACGGCCAGAAGGCGCACGGGTTGACGTTGGCGAGGGACGGGCCGAAGACGGGATGGCGGGCGCCGAGCCTTGCCACGTCGCGGCGGTAGGTCACCAGGTCGCGCGGCCAGGCGTTGTCACCGCAGCGGAAGGCCGTGTTGACCGCCGTGTGGTTGTCCGCCGGCACGCCGGTGGTGCCGGGCAGCGGGGCCGGTCGCGGATCGAGCGGGATGGGCGGCGGGGCGCCGGCGAGGATGGCCGCCAGATCGGTCGCGACGACCGGCCACAGCTGCTCGAAGAGGGTCGCCACCACGGTCAGGTAGCCGAGCTCGCCGGCGGTCCAGGCGTGATCTCCGGCGACGATCGGCGCTTCGGCGAACGCCCGCCGCAGGGTCTCGGCCACCTCGGCGGGTGTGGTGCCGAGGCCGAAGGCCGCGCTGTCGCCGGCGACGTAGGCGGTGAAGGCCGCGTAGTTCTCCTCGAAGGCCGGGACGCGGTCGAGCTCGTAGCCGCGCCAGGCGCGGTCGTAGTCGACGGGGCTGTCCAGCACGAACCGGTCGGCGCGGTGCGGGAAGAGCGTGCTGTAGGCGGCGCCGAGCATCGCGGCGTACGAGCCGCCGAGGAAGGAGACCCGCCGCTCGCCGAGGACCGCCCGGATGGCGTCCAGGTCCCGGGCGGCCTGCGCGGTCGTGGCGTACGGCAGCGCCCACCCGGCGTGCTGGGCGCAGGCGCGCGCGTACCCGCGGGCCTCGGCGGCCGTGTCCTCGAGGGACTGGTAGGCGGCGGAGCGCGTCCAGTAGCCGCCCGGCTCCTCCTCCGCCTGGCCGCAGCTGATCGGGGTGCTGCGCTCGACGAAGCGCGGGTCGAATCCGACGATGTCGTACCGCGCGAGGACGGTCGGATCGAGGATGCCGGCGAGGGCCAGCGGCTCGGGCACTCCGGCGCCGCCCGGCCCGCCGCCGGTGGTGACCAGCACGCCGCGGCGGAGCGCGGGGTCCGTGGCCGGGAGCCGCGAGATCATGATGTCGATCGTGCGGCCGCCCGGCCGCGCGTGGTCCAGCGGCACCCGGACGGTGGCGCAGCGCAGGCGCGGGTCGTCGACGCCGGGGCAGGCCTGCCAGGTGAGGGGCCCGCCCGGCGGACCCGCGCCCGCCCCCGCCGGCGCGACCGCGACGGTGAGGCAGGCGGCGGACAGAGCGGCCAAGACGCGGCTGATGGCGCCCATACGCCTCCGATCGGGGCCCGTCGATGTCCTTCCTGGCTCGAACGATAGGGTGCTTAGCCCCGCGCCGCAATGCTCAGTAGCGGACGTCGCTCTGCAGGAGTGGCGGATACACAGTGGACGCCTCGCCGTCCACAGTGGCGCCGGCGAACTGGAGCATCGCCCGCTGCGCGCCGTGCATCGGCGCCGGGTAGTCGAGGTCCGGAGTGGACACCTCGTCCAGCCGCGCCAGGTGTGCCGGCGTGAGGGTCACCTCCAGCGCGGCGAGGTTGGCCTCCAGGTGCTCCACGCGGCGGGCGCCGACGATCGGCACCACCGTGCCGGCGCGGGCGCGCAGCCAGGCCAGCGCCACCGCGGCGGAGGTCGTGCCGAGCTCGCCGGCGACGCCGGCCACCGCGTCGATGACCTGGAACTCCTCCTCGCCGGGGCCGCCCACGTAGGCGGTGCGGGCCGAGTCGGTGACCTGGGCGCCGCGCTGGTACTTGCCCGAGAGGAAGCCGTTCTTGAGCGGGCTCCACGGTACGAGCGCCATGCCCTGGTCGCGCGCCAGCGGGGCGATCTCGCCCTCGACCGTGCGGGCCAGCAGCGAATACTCGACCTGCAGCGCGACCAGCGGGGTCCAGCCCTTCAGCAGCGCGGTCGTCTGGGCCTGCGCGGTGACCCAGGCGGGCGTGTTGGAGAAGCCGAGGTAGCGCACCTTGCCGGCCGACACCAGGTCGTCGAGGGTGCGCATGGTCTCCTCGATGGGCGTGTGGCGGTCCCAGTTGTGCAGCCAGTACAGGTCGAGGTGGTCGGTGCGCAGGCGGCGCAGGGTCTCGTGGAGCTGGGCGATGATGGCGCCGCGGCCGGCGCCGCCGCCGTTGGGGTCGCCGGGAAACATGTTGCCGAAGAACTTCGACGCCAGCACGACGTGCTCGCGGCGGCCGGGGTGCGCGGCGAGGAAGTCGCCGAGGATCTTCTCCGAGTGGCCGTTGGTGTAGAAGTTGGCGGTGTCGATGAAGTTTCCGCCGCGGTCGAGGTAGGTCGCGAGGATCTTCTCGGACTCCTCGACGCTGCACCCTGCGCCCCCGGGGTCCTCGCCGAAGGTCATCGCGCCGAGGGCGAACGGGCTGACCCGCAGCCCCGAGCGGCCGAGGGTGACGTAGTGGTCGAGCGGCATGGCGTGCTCCCTTGCGGATCGGATTCGTACTCCCATCGAAACGCGAGAGGTGGGGTGGGGCGTAGACCGATCCGCGCGAGGTCTTGCACGATCCTCCCGATCCGGAGACTAGGTGAGCGCGACGCCGCGCAGGTAGACGGCGCGGACGCGGTGGATGGCGGACGGGTCCCGCGCCGGGTCACCGTCCACGGCGAGGAGGTCGGCGTCGTACCCGGGAAGGATCTTGCCTTTGCGGTCTCCTAGGCCGACCACCTCGGCGGCCCGCCCGGTGATCGCGTGGAGTGCCTCGGCCGGGGTCATGCCGATCTGGATGAGCTGGCCCAGCGCGGTGGGCAGCACGTCGTGTGGCTTGATCGGCGCGATCCCGCCGTCGGTACCGACGACGATGCGGGCGCCGGACGCCCGCATCGTCGTGGCGTTGGCGACCAGCTTCGGGCGGCGGGCGGCCATCCCGGGCGGCATGGTGGCGCCTTCCACGGCCTTGAGGCCGAGCGTGAGGCTGAGCGCCACGCCGCGGCGCTTGATCTCGTCGAGCAGCCCCTCCGGGATGTCGTCGACCGAGTCGGCCGTCATGAACGAGGCGTGTTCGAGACTGTCCACACCGGAC